>Ga0315906_10000244_pt1 | contig 91271 bp, 85 predicted proteins | sample LakEriMetagenome_4_FD_203526 | JGI IMG/M metagenome (GOLD analysis project Ga0315906, IMG submission 203526) | Freshwater fungal communities from buoy surface, Lake Erie, Ohio, United States - Buoy 2 MA122 | ecosystem: Environmental > Aquatic > Freshwater > Lake > Lake biofilm | place: USA...
TGCGCAGGTGCAGTCGCTCTGGGATTTCACTGTGCGCAGTTTCGGTCCGGTCGGGATCTGGCTGCACGACGCCGAACATGTGGGCAGCGGTGCCGCTGTCGCATCCGCTACGCCGGCGGAGATCGAGTGGATGGTGCAGGCCAGTGTCGATCGTGCCCTGGATTCGTCGAAGCTCGTGGTCGCGGGGCTGTCTTCGCAGCCACAGGGCGGCAAGCTGTATCTGACGGTCGGCTCAGCCACCCAAGTCGGGTTGAAACGCTTCGCGGATTCTTTGATCGTGGGGCGGCGCAAGGCCGGGGACAGCCGCGTGCTGATCGGCACCCTCAGTCCGGGTATCAGCGTCACCGAGGGGTTGCTGCGCGAGATCCGCGCGTTGCCGCCGCAGGCGCGGGGCAAAGCGCTGCGCCGTCTGGGATTCGTCGGCGATCATGTCGCCACCACCACTTCGTGGATCGTCGAGCGCATCCTCGCCGAAGACCGTCAGGGTCATGACATCGCTTGGCTCACGCCCGCACGATTGCTGCGGCGTGGTCTCGGTCGGTTGTTCGGCGAAGAGCGCGACCTTCTTTCGCGATACAAGCTGGATGAACGGGGCGGATCCTCGTGAGCGTCCCGACCCACGCTGCCAGTATCTCTGCCTGGGAGCCGGGCGATGTGTTCGTCGGGGCGACTGTGCTCGATGATCCGGCGGATGATCACGCAGGCCGAGGTCGGATCCTGCATCTCGACGCCGCGCTGCGTCCCAAAGGAGCTTGGGATCTCGCTGACACGAGCCATCTGGTCGGTGGTCTCAAGTTCGATCCAAGCGGAGTGCTCTGGGCGTTCGACAGTCAGGGTTTCGTCGTGCTCAATCTCCATCGTGATGGGCGTGTGGTGCGTCGCTGCGAGTTCGGCGCTCGCGCCTATTCGCATGTCAACTTCGCCGCCGATGGGACCTTGCTGCTCGGCGAACATGTGGTCGGCGACTCGGTGCACCCCGAGGTTCAGGCCCGCATGAGGACCCGGATCCCGTTCATGCCGGGCACGCAGCGCTTCGGTGACGGCCATGTATTGCGCTTCGCGGCTGACGGTACGCTGCTCGCCGAATACGGCACCGCCACCCATGGTGGTATGGGCGGTTTTCTGGGTGTCACCTCGTCGGTGCTCGCCCCCGACCAACGCACGCTCGTCTATTGCTCCGAGACCGGGCCACGCCTCATGCGCTATGACCTTGCAGCCGACATGCAGTTGCCCGACCTGCAGTCCTCCACGCCGCCGTGCCCGTCCGGATCGCCGCCGATGTATTTCGCGATGGATTACGCCGCAGACGGCACGCTCTGGGTGCTGCGCAGCGGCGCGCTCGAGGCGCTCGACGAGGTGGGTCAGACGCTCCGGCAGTTGCCGCTCGAGGGTTCCGGATGGGCGCTGCTCGATTGCATGGCGGACGGTGCCCATGCGCTCGTGTCGAACTTCTTCACCGGGGAAGTCGCCAAGGTATCGCTCATCGACGGCAGCAAGACCGCCTCGTACGCGACCGGTGCACCGAGGGCGGTCGCAGGCCTCATCGAGTTCACGGGCCCCTGACGGCCGGCGCGGTCACTCGTAGCGCAGCGCCTCGATCGGGTCGAGCGAGGCGGCCTTGGAGGCGGGCGCGATGCCGAACACCACGCCCACCAGTGCCGAGAAGCCCGCCGCAGCGAGCATCACCCAGATCGGGACGTTGGCGGGCGGGAAATCCGGGATCATCGCTGCGATGCCCATGCCCGCGAGCAGCCCGAGCACGATGCCGATCAGGCCACCGAGCAGCGAGAGCAGCGCCGCTTCGAGCAGGAACTGGGTGAGGATGTCACGGCGCGTCGCACCGAGCGCCTTGAGGATACCGATCTCCCGCGTCCGCTCGGTCACCGACACCAACATGATGTTCATGATGCCGATTCCACCGACCAACAGCGAGATGCCGACGATCCCGGCGAGCACCGCGGTGGCCGTGGTCGTGATCTGGTTGAACTGTTTGACGAAAGAGTCCGCCGCCTTGATCTCGAAGTCGTCTTCCGCGCCGGCCCGCAGCTTCCGCGAGCTGCGTACCGCGCGCGTGGCCCGCTCGCGCACCTGCCCGAGCTCTGCGAGGTTCGCGACCGTGAAGGAGACCTCCATGTAGGGCCTCTCGAACGTGCCGGTCAACGACCTTGCGACCGAGAACGGGATGAACATCCGGTTGTCTTGGCTGAAGCCGAGTATGTCGCCGCGCTTCTCGAGCAACCCGACCACCTTGAACCATTCACGGCCGACGAGGACGAACTCACCGACCGGGTCGGTCGGCATCTTCAGGTCGTCGCGCACTTGTGTGCCGATGACGACCACACGGCGTCCGCCACGATCGTCGCTGGCCGTCAAGAACCGTCCCTTGAAGGTCGACACACCGAGCGTCGACTGCGCTTCCTCGGTGGTGCCGAGGATCTGCGGCACGGTGTTGCGGGTCTTCCAGCTGACAGCGCCAAGCTGCGCGACGATGATCGGCGCCACGTTCTCTACACCGGGGACCCGATAGCGCAGCACCTCGATGTCCTCGAAGGACAGGGTATTGATGCGGCCGGTGCGGAAGTTCTCTTGATCGTTGAGCGCCTCCAGGGTGAGGGAATTGCTGCCGAGGTCCGAGAATTGGTCGCGGATCGAGTCGGAGAAACCCTGCAGCACCGAGACCACGGCGATCACCGCCATGGTGCCGATGAGGATGCCGAGCGTCGTCAGGAAACTGCGCAGGCGATGGGCATTGAGACTCGCCAATGCGGCGCGGAAGGCTTCGCCGAATGCGTTCATGCGGCGCGCGCCGGGTTGGTCAGGTCTTCGACGATATGGCCGTCGAGCACGCGCACGGTCCGGCGGCAATGCGCCGCGATGTCAGGCTCGTGGGTCACCACGATGACGGTCTGGCCGGAACTGTGTAGCGCATCGAAGAGCGCCATGATCTCGGCGGAGGTGCGCGAGTCGAGATTGCCGGTGGGTTCGTCGGCGAGCAGGATCGAGGGCTCGCCGACGAGGGCACGCGCCACGGCGACACGCTGGCGCTGTCCGCCCGAGAGCTGGTTGGGGCGGTGGTCCAAGCGGTCGCCGAGACCGACCCCGGCGAGCGCGTTCTCGGCGCGTCCGCGGCGTTCGGCGGCGGACATGGGCCGGTACATCAAAGGTTGCATGACGTTCTGCAGCGCAGTCTGCCGGGGCAGCAGGTGGAAGCTCTGGAAGACGAAGCCGATCTCGCGGTTGCGCACGGTGGCGAGTTCGTCGTCGCGCAGCGAGGACGTGTCGCGACCGTTCAGGATGTAGCGCCCTTCGGTGGGAGAGTCGAGGCAGCCCAAGATGTTCATCAGCGTCGATTTGCCCGAGCCGGAGGGGCCGATCAGTGCGACGTACTCGTTGCGACCGATGGAGAGGTCCACGCCCGCAAGCGCGAGCACCGTCTCTCCGCCGAGCACATACCGCTTGACGATGCCCTGCAGTTCGATCATCCGTCCGAATCCGCGCCCGCTGCGTCTGTCGCGCCGTCTTCTTCGTCCTTGGGACGGTCTTTGGCCTCCATCGGCCGGATCGCATCACCGTCCTTCAGGCGTCGCAGCACCCGCGACGGACCGGTGATGATGCGATCGCCCACCTTGATGCCGGAGACGACGGTCTCCCAACGGTCGTCCGACAGGGCGGTGGTGATCTCGGTCTTGCGGGCCTTGCCCGCGACATCGACCCACACCGAGCGCCGGACGACATCGCGCTCGGGGCTCTCCGTGATCACCGACTCGACCGGCACGGCAAGGCTGCGTTGGCCGTCGCCGAGGTAGATCACCGCGCGCGCGCTCATGCCGGAGCGCAGTTGCAGACCGGCCGGCGGCGACAGCGCAAGGGTGACCCGGTAGGAGCGGCCTTGGCCGTCGATGGTGGGTGCGAGGGCGATCTTGGTCACCTTGCCGGTGAGGGCCGTGTCCTGGTACGCCGCGGCGAAGACATCGGCCGATTGGTCGAGCTTGATCTTGGCGATGTCCCCCTCGTCGACCTTCACCTCGGCCTGGATCGCGGACGTGTCGGCGATCTTCATCAACTGCGCGCCGGCGAGCGAGGCGGTCGAGGGGATCGCGACCTCGCCGGCCTTGATGGGCAACGACACGATGCGTCCGGCGATCGGTGCACGGATCTCTGTCTTGCTGCGTTGCTCCCGGGCATCGGCCAACTGCGAGATGGCGCGTTGTAGCGCCTCCTCGGCGCTCTTGAGGTCCGCCTCGGCCAGCACGGATTGGTTGCGGTCTTCGTCGAGCCGGTTCCGGTCGATCAGGTTCGATGCGGCGAGCTTCTGGCTGCGCTCGTACTGCTGGCGGCGCAGCGCCACGACCGCGCGTTGGCGCTCGATGCTGATGCGGTTCTGTCGGACGCCGGCCTCTTCACGGGTGATGATGTTGTTGTAGGTCTCGGGATCGAGCCTCATGAGCAGTTGCCCTTTCTCGACCACATCACCCTCTTGCACCGCGATGCTCGCCACCCGGGCGAGGACCTCGGCGGTCAGGTTGACCTCGACCTCGAAGGCGAGCAGACCGGAGGCGAGGATGCTGGGGCGCACCGCCTGCAAGGCGGCGGGTGAGATCTCGACCGCGGTACCGCTCCCTCCGCCCGGACGCTTGAGCGCGAGCGGCACGATGATGGCGAGTGCGACGAGTCCGGCGGCGAGCCATTTGCGCGGGATGTTCATGATCAGGCCATCAACGCTTTGACGACTTGGAAACCGAACACCAAGGCGTACGGTAACGCGGCGATGCTGATCGCGGCTCCCCATCCGCCGCGGCTCCAGAGCTTCCAGCCGAGGGCTGCCAAACCGATGGACCAGAGGGTCAGGAAGCTGAAAGAGCCCGCCAACGCCTTCCAAGGGCTGTCGGGCGCCAGTTGCACGAGCATGGGATCGAGGGTGGTGTAGGACAGGGCGTCGAGGAAGGTCTGTGGCGTCATGCCGAGCGTGCCGTAGATGCCGAGCAGGGAGGCCAGGATGCCCGGCATCGACGACCAGCCGGCGAGCGCCAAGCCCTGCTTGAAGCCGACGGCAAGGCCGGTGACCTTGCCTGCGAGCAGGAAGTAGAGCGCGAGCACGCACATCATCACGACCGAGCCCAGCGCCGCGCCGATGGTGCTCGGCCACAGCAGCATCGCCGAACTTCCGCCTGCGGCGGCGATCGCATCGGCTTGTTGCTTGGTCGGCTCGTCACCGTCGCGTTCCATGCTGGTGCGGATGAAGAACTCGGGATCGACCTTGCTGAAATAGAGGTAGACGAACACGGTGCCGACCAGCGAAAGCAGGATCACCGGGAGCCAGCCGTTCGGCTTTTCGTATTGCCTTTGGAGCACGGGACCGGGCTGCAGGAAGATTTCTATGAGGTCTTTCAAGGGGATCTCCGGCGGGCGTTTGCGCGATGCAGTGCGTCGAGATGTGTATTTTGCCAGAATCATCGCTTACGCGAGCGTCCATCTGACCATCGAGGTGCCCACTATGGCTTTGCCTGCTCCCGCCCGTTCTTTGGCCCTGGCGCTGCTGGTCCTCCCGCTGCTCTCGGCCTGTGTCTCTGGCCTCACCCGCAAGGACGAGGGTGCGCAGTTCAAATATGTCGACTACGCGGGTGAGCCGGTCGACACCGCGCGGACGCTGGGCGAGATCAATGGCTGGACACCGGTATCGCGCAACCAGCTCGTCATCTGGACCGGTGTCAACGAGGCGTGGTTGCTCAAGGTCTGGGACACCTGCCGAGATCTCATTTTCGCCAACGCCATCAGCGTGACCCGGGCAGGGCGTCAGGTCAGCCGGTTCGACACCGTGCTGGTGGGGGAAGAGCGCTGCCAGATCACCGAGATCCGTGCGGTCGATGTGAAGCAGATGAAGTCCGATCGCAAGGCTGCCAAGGCTGCGCCATAATCGCCGCGTGAGCGTTCTCCAGGATCAAGCCGCCCTGCCTCCGATCGTCGCCGAGCCTGCGCCTCCTTGGCTGCGGTCCTGCTGAACACGGCCGAACCCATGCCCCTCTCTCACCTAGACCGTCTCGAGGCTGACGCGATCCACGTGATCCGCGAGGTCGCCGCCGAATGCGCGCGGCCGGTGTTGCTCTACTCCATCGGCAAGGACAGCAGCGCGCTGCTGCATCTGGTGCGCAAGGCGTTCCATCCCGCCCGTCCGCCGTTCCCGATGCTGCACATCGACACCACCTGGAAGTTCCGCGACATGTACGCGCTGCGCGACCGAGCAGCCCACACGGCCGGTATGGATCTGATCGTGCATACCAACCAGGACGGTCTGGCAGCCGGCGTGTCGCCGCTGACCCACGGCGCCTCGCATCACACCGACGTGATGAAGACCCAGGCGTTGCGTCAAGCGCTCGACGCACACCGTTTCGATGCAGCCTTCGGCGGCGCACGCCGTGACGAGGAGAAGAGCCGGGCCAAGGAGCGTGTCGTGTCGGTGCGTTCTGGCGGCCATCGCTGGGACCCGCGGGCGCAACGACCCGAATTCGGCTCGCTCTACAACCTCGGCTGCGGGCCTGCCGAGACGCTTCGGGTGTTCCCGTTGTCCGACTGGACCGAACTCGATGTCTGGGAGTACATCGCACGCGAGGGCATCGAAGTGGTGCCGCTCTATTTCGCGGCGCTGCGGCCGGTGGTGCAGCGTGAGGGGCAGTGGATCGTGCGGGACGATGAACGGATGGCGCTCGGCCCGCAGGAGCAGCCACAACTGCGCCGGGTCCGGTTCCGTACCCTAGGCTGTTGGCCGTTGACGGGCGCGATCGACAGTCCCGCGGAGTCGCTCCAGGAGATCATCGACGAGATGCGCGCCACCCGGTTCTCCGAACGGCAAGGCCGGATGATCGACCATGATCCGGGCGCCTCCATGGAGATCAAGAAGCGCGAGGGATATTTTTGATGGCTGCCGGCACGGACGGGGCTGACGACGGAGGCCTGCTGCGCGTCCTCGCCTGCGGGTCGGTGGACGACGGCAAGTCGTCGCTGCTCGGCCGACTGCTGCACGAGCTTGACGCGATCCCTGACGATCAGCGACGCACGCTGGAGGCGGACTCGCGGCGGGTCGGCACCCGGGGCGGGGCGGTCGATTACGCGCTGCTCTTCGACGGCCTTGCCGCCGAGCGCGAGCAAGGCATCACCATCGATGTCGCCTGGCGGCAGTTCGCGACGGCGCGAAGACGCTTCATCGTCGCGGATGCGCCGGGTCACGAACAGTACACCCGCAACATGGCGACCGGTGCCGCGGCCGCCGACGTGGCGATCCTGCTGGTGGACGCCCGCAAGGGGCTGCTGCCGCAGACCTGGCGTCACGCACGCATCGCCGCGCTGTTCGGTGTGCAGCGCGTGGTGTTGGCCGTCAACAAGATGGACCTGGTCGACTGGTCCGAGGATGTCTTCGGCCGGATCGTCGAGGCCTTCCATGGTGCCGCCCTGCGGATGGGCTTCGTCGAGGCGGCGGCCATCCCGATGTCGGCGGTGGAGGGCGAGGGAATCGCGGTCCGCGGTCTGCGCATGCCGTGGTATCGCGGGCCGTGTCTTTTGGAGTGGCTGGAGGGTGTGGTGCTGCCGCTGGCCGATGCGCAGGGTGGTGCTTGCCTGCCGGTCCAATATGTCATCCGGCCGGATGCGGATTTCCGTGGCTTTGCCGGTCGTCTCGCGCGCGGTCGGTTGCGACCGGGCGATCGCTTGCGCGTCCAGCGTTCGGGGTTCGAGACCCGTGTATCGAGGCTCGTCGCGTTCGCTGGAGATTTGCCCGAGGCCATCGCCGGTCAGTCGGTGACGGTGGTGACCGACAGCGAGGTCGATATCGGGCGTGGGGACATGTTGGTAGACGCCGAGACGCCGCTCGAGATGGCCGACCAGTTCGAGGCGACGCTGGTGTGGGTGGACGACGAACCGTTGCTGCCCGGTCGCCAATACGATTTCAAGCTCGGCCCGCAGCGCGCGCGCGCCAGCGTGAATCCGCTCAAGCACAGGATCGATCCGGGCTCTGGGGAACGGCTCGCGACCGAGCGGCTCGAGCTCAATGATATCGGGGTCGGCGAGTTGTCGCTCGATCGCCCCGTCGCGTTCGTCCCGCATGCCCGACACCGCGAGCTCGGTGGATTCATCCTGGTCGACCGGACGACCCAACGCACGGCGGCCTTCGGACTCCTGCATTTCGCGTTGCACCGGTCACGCAATGTCCGCTGGCAGGCGCTCGGCATCGACCGCGAAGCGCGGGCCCGCCAGAAGCAGCAACAGCCTGCGGTGCTATGGTTCACCGGGCTGTCGGGCGCCGGTAAGTCGACCATCGCCAACCTCGTCGAGCAGCGATTGGTCGAACTCGGCCGGCACACCTACTTGCTCGATGGCGATAACGTCCGGCACGGCCTCAATCGCGACCTCGGATTCACCCAGCAGGACCGGGTCGAGAACGTGCGGCGTGTCACCGAGGTGGCGGCGTTGATGGCGGACGCCGGGCTCATCGTGCTCGTGGCGATGATCTCACCGTTCCGTGCCGAGCGTGCGCAGGCGCGTGAACGTCTCGCGGAGGCCGGCTTCCTCGAGGTGTTCATCGACACTCCGTTGGACGTCGCGGAATCGCGCGATATCAAGGGGCTTTATGCCCGGGCGCGCGCCGGGGAACTGCGCAACTTCACGGGCGTCGATTCCCCTTACGAACCGCCGCTCCAACCGGACATCCACATCGACACCGGTGCGTTGACACCGGTGGCTGCGGCGGAGCGGATTGTCACTGCGTTGCTGGCGGATGCCGTGTCCCGGGCATCCCGGTGAGCGCCGACGGTCCGTTGCTTCGATCGGTCCGGGAACTCGCCTTCGAGGCGGGTGAGGCGATCGTCGCGATCGAGCGCGCACACCGCGGTGGCGACGGTGCGGCGCTCCGATTGCAGCACAAGGCCGATGAATCGCCGCTGACCGCGGCGGACCTCGCCGCCCACCAGATCATCACCGCGGGCCTCGCCCGGCTGACACCGGAGTGGCCGGTGGTGTCGGAGGAGGGTGCGCACCTGCCGTATGCCGAGCGCGCCCACTGGACGCGGTTCTGGCTGGTCGATCCCCTCGACGGGACCCGCGAGTTCCTCAGCGGCAATGGTGAGTACACGGTCAACATCGCGCTCATGCAGGACGACGCGCCGCTGCTCGGGGTGGTGTACGTACCGGCGACGGGTCTTGGCTACTCGGGCATCGCCGGGGTCGGCGCCTGGCGCTCGCGGGGCGGCCCCGACATGCTCGAGGCGATCGCCGCCGCGGGGCGCACGCCAGAGGCGACGCCGCTGCGTGTGGTGGGCAGCCGTTCCCATCGAGGCCTGTCGCTCGATCGATTGCTGGAGCGCACTGGTCCGCACGATTTCGTGCCGATGGGCAGTTCCCTCAAGTTCTGCGTGCTCGCCGAGGGCGGCGCCGATGTCTATCCACGCCTCGGCCCAACCAGTGGCTGGGACACCGCTGCGGGCCATGCGGTGTTGCTCGGTGCCGGCGGACGGGTGCTGCGGCTCGACGGTGCGCCACTCGCCTACAACCGCAGCGAGGGTTGGCTCAACCCGGATTTCGTCGCGTGTGGCGACAGGCAGTCCGATTGGTCGCGATGGCTGAGGGAGCGCACGGCATGATCTACACCTTGGATGGGCGACGGCCGGAGATCTCGCCTGAGGCCTGGGTCGCGCCCTCGGCGGACATCATCGGCAGCGTGCGTCTCGCGGCGGGTGCGAGTGTCTGGTTCAACGCGGTGCTGCGCGGTGACAACGATCTGATCGACGTCGGTGAAGGCAGCAATGTGCAGGACGGCAGTGTGTTGCACACCGATCCCGGTCTGCCGTTGCGGATCGCCGCTGCGGTCACCATCGGTCACCAGGTGTTGCTGCACGGTTGTACCGTCGGTGAGGGCGCCTTGGTCGGCAACGGCGCGCGGGTGCTCGACGGCGTGGTCATCGGCCGCGGCTGCGTGATCGCGGCGGGTGCGGTGTTGCCGCCCGGCAAGTCATACCCGGACGGCACGATGGTGATGGGTGCGCCCGGCAAGGTGGTGCGCGATCTCACACCCGAGGACCGTGCGCGTGCGCGCCTTGCTGCCGAGGCGTATCGAGCGCGTCTCGCGCGCTACCGCGCCTCGTTGCTGCCTTGGACGCCGCCGGCACCCTGAGCGGGCGGCAGTTCCGTCACGAAGGACAGCATCGTCGCGAGCAGCGGCGCCGTACCGGAGGGCGCGAGGATGTCGCCCGCGAGTACATGACGCGCGCGATCCTCGCTCTGCGCAATGGCATGCAGTCGTCGTACAGGCATCGTCAGGCGTGCGTAGGCCTCTTCGATCCGTGAGGGGCTCACGACTTGGTCCTGCGGTGAATACACCACGAGCGTCGGCACCGCGATGGTTTCGAGCGGCGAGTCGCGGACCTCCTTCACGAGCGCCATCATCGGCACGAGGGCGCGCGCGGGATAGCGCCAGGTCCAGTACTTCGCCTGTTGTGGATTGGCTGGTTGCCAACGGTACTCCTCGCCGATGAGCGCCCGCTGCAACTGTTCGCCCCAGGGGCCTGCGAGCAGGTCAGCTTTGCCGTCCCGCGGCCCGAGGTTCGGCGAGACCAGCAACTGTGCGGCGATGGACTCTGCTCCGGGTCGCTGCGTGAGCCAGAGCGCAAGGGTTCCGCCGGTCGATGTCCCGACCACCAGCACGCGCTTACCGAGTCGGCGCCCGATCTCCAGCGCTTCGGCGGCATCCCGCAGCCAATCGTCGGCGGTGGCGGCACCGAGCGCCGCAGGGTCGCCACCGTGGCCGGTGAGGCGGGTGTAGAAAAGATTGGCGCCGAGTTCACGGGCGAGCAGGTCGCAGAGCGGTGCCACTTCCTGGCGGGTGGCGGTGTAACCGTGCAGGTAGATCACCGAGAACGGTGTCCGACGCCGATCGGCATACGCCCAGACGATCGTCTTCTCGGCGCCCGGGACGATATCGCGGTGGCGGGCCTCACTTGCGTCGAGCCAGGTCTCGAGTGCCACAGGCCCTGCCTCCAAGGCAGGCAGCGCGGGTGACATCACCTGCGCCGAGACCCGGTGCACCGGGCCGACGAAGAACACGGCAGCGAGCACCAGGATCGATGCGAGCAGCGCGAGCGAGAGACGCTTGAGCATGCGCGGATGGTAGCGCAGCTGCTCTCACCGAGGCAGCCGCTTGAGGGTACGATGTCGGCATGTCCGCGTTGCGCGCACTCGACTGGGACACCGACGGCATCGACTGGCCGAACCGCTTGCTCAGTCGGTTCGTCGAGGCCGATGGTCTGCGCTGGCATGTGCAGGTCGGTGGGAAGGGGCCGGTGTTGCTGCTCCTGCATGGCACCGGTGCCTCGACCCATTCGTTCCGCGACCTGCTGCCGCTTCTGGCGGCGCATTTCACGGTGGTCGCACCGGATCTACCCGGCCACGGTTTCACCAGTCGTCCGGCGGATGCCGCCCGGCTCTCGCTGTCAGGCATGGCGGCGGGTGTCGCCGCGCTGTTGCGGTCGCTCGGGTTCAGCCCGGAGGTGGCCGTCGGTCATTCCGCTGGTGCTGCGCTGCTCTGCGAGATGTGTCTGGCAGGGCAGATCTCGCCGAAGTCGCTCGTGAGCCTCAATGGCGCGCTGTTGCCGTTACCGGGTCTGCGTCATCCGGCGTTCACACCGCTCCTGCGTCCGGTGGTCTCAGGGGATTGGTTGCCGCGACTCTTCGCACGTCGGATGGAGGTGCCGCAAGAGGTCGAGCGGCTGTTGCAGCGCACCGGGTCGACGATCGATCCGCGCGGACGGGACCTCTACGCACGCCTGTCGCGCAATGCGGTCCATACCGGCTCGGCGCTCGCCATGATGGGGCACTGGGATACGAGGCCGATCGAGGCGGGATTGGGTCGTCTCGCGGTGCCGCTGCTGCTGTTGGTGGGCGCGGAGGATCGCATGATCCTGCCTGGGGTCGCCTTGAGGGTGCGTCAACTCGCGCCGCATGCCGAGCTGATCCAGTTCCCGGGGCTCGGACACCTCGCGCACGAGGAGGCGCCGGCGCGCGTCAGCGTCGAGGTGCTCCGTCATGCACGAATGCACGGCGTCTCGGTTCCCCCTTGAGCGGCGCCGCGTTATTGTATCCACCATGAAGCATGCGATCGTCATCGGTAGCGGGTTCGGCGGGTTGGCAGCCGCCGTGCGTCTGGGCGTGCGCGGCTATCGCGTCACGGTCCTCGAGAAGCTCGATGCTCCCGGTGGACGCGCCTACGTGTATCACCGCGACGGTTACACCTTCGATGGCGGTCCGACCATCATCACCGCGCCCTATCTCTTCGAGGATCTTTGGCAGCTGTGCGGCAAGCGGCTCGCCGACGATGTCACGCTGCGCTCGCTCGATCCGTTCTATCTCGTGCGCTTCGACGACGGCGACACCTTCCGCTACACCGCCGACATGCGGGCGATGCGCGAGCAGGTCGGGCGCATCGAGCCGCGCGATGTGGCCGCCTTCGATCGCTTCCTCGACACCAGTCGGCGCATCTTCGATGTCGCATTCGCGCAGCAGGCGGAGAAGCCTTTCCACGAGATCGGCGCATTGCTGGAGGCGGCGCCGGGCTTGGTGCGTCTCGGCGGCTACCGCTCGGTCTACCGCGAGGTGGCACGACATTTCCGCAGCGACAAGTTGCGCCTGCTCTTCAGTTTCCATCCGCTGCTGATCGGCGGTAATCCCTTCACGACCACCGCGTACTACTGCCTCATCGCGCATCTCGAGCGGACCTACGGTGTGCACTATGCCGAAGGCGGCATGGGTGCGTTGATGCGCGGTATCGTCGGTCTGGTCGAGGGTACAGGCGGCAGTCTGCGCTACGACGCAGAGGTCTCGCAGGTGCTGGTCGAGAACGGCCGTGCGCGCGGCGTGCGGCTCGCGAGCGGCGAAGTCATCGAGTCGGATATCGTGGTGTCGAACGCCGATGCCGCTTTCACCTACGGCAAGCTGCTCGAGCACCACCCGCGCCGGCGATGGACCGACGCAAAGCTCGAGCGGGCGAGTTACTCGATGAGCCTCTTCGTCTGGTATTTCGGCACCCGCCGCCGCTACGAAGATGTCTACCACCACACTATGGTGCTCGGGCCGCGCTATCGTGAACTGCTCGAGGACATCTTCAAGCGCAAGCGCTTGGCCGACGATTTCAGTCTCTACCTGCACCGGCCGAGCGCCAGCGATCCCTCGCTCGCGCCGCCCGGGTGCGACGCTTTCTATGTGCTCGCACCGGTGCCTCACCTCGGCAGCGGCACCGATTGGCGGGAGCGCGCGGAGCCGTATCGTGCAGCCGTGCAGCGGCGGTTGGAGCAGACGGTGTTGCCGGGGCTCGGCGAGTCGCTCACCGCGTCGCTGATGCTGACGCCGCAGGACTTCCAGGACCGGCTGTCCTCGTGGAAGGGGGCGGCTTTCGCGATGGAACCGCAGCTCTTCCAGAGTGCGTGGTTCCGGCCGCACAACAAGAGCGAGGAGGTGGAAGGTCTCTACCTCGTCGGCGCCGGCACCCATCCGGGCGCAGGCCTTCCGGGTGTCGTGTCCTCGGCACGCATCCTCGACAAGATCGTCCCCGATCCCTGAAAGCGCGTCAGCGGGCGTCCTGCAGCACAGCCGTCGCCGCGAGCCGTCCCGACAGCGTCGCCATCGGGATCCCCGGCCCCGGGTGCACCGAGCCACCTGCGAGATAGAGCCCGCGAACCTTGCTGCGTGAGCCGCTGCGCTCGAAGCTCGCGAGCATGCCGTGGTTCGCGCGGCCGTAGAGCGAACCTCCGGTGCAGGGGAACAAGGCCTCGAAGTCTTGGGGACGGGTGATGACTGCCTCGGGGCCGTCATGTCTCGTGCCGAGTTCCAGGCCGCAACGGCGCAACAATGCGAAGGCATCCGTGCCGGCTTGCGCCAAGGCGGCATCACCGATCCCGCCGCGGTCACCGTCTGCAGGGGCGTTGATGAGCAGCAGCAGCCGCTCGGGGCTGCCGGGCGTGACGGGGCTGGCGGAGGCTTCCCCGCGGTCTTGGGCGCAGACGTACACGGTCGGCGACCGACCGATCTCGCGGCGCGAGAAGATCGCGCGGAATTCGTCGGCGTAGTCGTCACCGAAGAATACGGTGTGGTGGGCGAGATCGAAGCCCCGCACCGGCGCGCGCAGGCACCAGGTGACCGCGGAGAGGGCGCGCTGCGGCGATGGGATCGCAGCGACCGCCGATCGCGGGCCGATCCCGAGTGCGCCGCTCGCGAGCGCATTCGCGTCGCCGTTGAAGACCACGGCATCCGCCTCGAGCACTTCACCGGACGCCAACTGCACGCCGGTCACGCGCCCCCGCTGCGTCAGGATCTGAGCGACATGCGCATGGTATCGGTAGCGCGCGCCGTGACGCACGCCGAGCTCCTCGAGGGCGAGCGCGATCCGGCGCATCCCTCCCTTCACGAGCCAGACGCCTTGCTGCTCGACATGGGCGATCAGCATCAAGGTGGCGGGCGCGGCGAACGGCGACGATCCGACATAGGTCGCGTAACGCCCGAACAGCTGGCGCAGACGCGGGTCGCGGAAATGCTCGCCGAGCTCGCGCCACAGCGTGCTCCAAGGCGGGGTGCGCCACATCGCAGCGAGTCCCGCCGCGCCGAGCCTTGCCGAAAGTCCTATCGCGGACGGGCGCTCCGTTTCCATGAAACTGCCGCGCAGCGCCTGCAGGAGTCCGCTGCCGCGCGCGACGAAGTCACGGTAGCCGCGAGCCTCGGCGGCGCCGGCGAATCCACCGATCGCCTCGACCGAGCGTTCGAGGTCTGCATGCAGATCGAGCGTGTCACCGCTCGACCACGCATGGCGCGCGATCAGGTCCGCCGGCACAAGCTGCAGATGCTCATCCAAACGCGCTCCGGCATCACCGAACAAGGACTCGAACACTGCGCGCAGCGTGAAAACGGTGGGCCCTGCGTCGATGCCGGTGCCTTGCACCGTGACCTCGCGCAGCTTGCCGCCCGGCCCGCCGGCGCGCTCGAGCACCGTGACATCGCAGCCCGTGCGGGCGAGGTCGATGGCTGCGGCGAGGCCGCCCATCCCGCTGCCGATGACGATCACGCGATGCATGGGGGCGGGGGCGTTCGGTCAGGGACGCGCCGCGGGCCGCCGCGCGACGCCCTGCAGCCGCGAGACCGCGAGGCGTTGGTGGATGATGATCGCGAGACCGACCACCAGCGGCACCGCCCAGAGACCGGGATGCAGCGCGAGTTCGGGGATGGTGCGGACCGCGCCGAAGGCGAGGAAAGCGGTGTAGACGGAGATGCCCGCGCCGACCAGGGCCTTCAGGTGTTCCTTGAGCCAATCGAGCGGCGCCGGATCTTTCTTCAGCAGGAACCAGAGATTCGTGGCGACGGTGGCGAGGCCGATCGCGGGCATGCCGAGCATCAGCGGCAGGTCCGCCTGCCATGACTGCCAAGCGCAGTTGAGGGAGGCGCCGAGCAGCAACCATTGCAGCGCCATGTTCTTCCAATCGCGGTTGGCGGCGTGGTCGTCGCGGTTGCGCACGCACAACCAGCCGTACCAAGCGAGGTTGATGGTGAGGAGCGCGAGCCCTTGCATCATCCAGCCGAAGATCCCGCGGATCCAGGTCTCACCGGCGGTGGCGAGGTGAGGGTGGGTGCCGATGGGGTCGATGAGCGTGCAGGTGCTGATGCCGATGGCGGCCGCGCCTGTGAGCAGCATCATGAGCGTGAAGATCTTGCCCCAACGCTTGTGGGCGTCGCCGCCCTTGCGCCCGAGGATGGGGACCCAGAACGCGACGAGCCCCACGCTGCCGAAGCAGATGTGCAGGACGATGAAGGTCCAGAATGCGGCCGGTACCAGCGATTCCATCCGCACAATGCTGCGCCGGTGCTGTGCGCGTTGCAAGGTGGCGCCGGCAACGGCTAGGGTAGCGGCATGTACTGTCCGCCGCGGCCTACACCGCTCGCCGCCGTCGTCTCCTTGCTGCGCGTCATGGCCCGCGGCGGTGGTGACCTCATGAGTCTGCTGCCCGCCAAGGCGTATCGGGTCGAGACCGGTTGGCTCGGCTACTCGCGCCGCTCCATCCTCATCGTCAACGCGCCGGAGCTGCTGCGTGAGGTCTTGACCGACCCGATCGGCATCTACCCCAAGAACGATCTGATGACCGGCGCCCTAGAGCCCTTGGTCGGCGACTCCATATTCGTGTCGCATGGCGAGGTGTGGCGTCGCCAACGGCGGATGATCGACCCCGCGTTCTCCCATATGCGCCTCGGTAAGGCGTTCGTATCGATGTCGGCGGCGATCGACGACTACGAGGATCGGCTCGATGCGTTGTGCGAATCCGGCGAGCCGTTCTCGCTCGATCTCGCGATGAGCCATCTCACGGCGGACATCATCTGCCGCACGGTGTTCTCCACCTCTTTGCGTTCGCAGACGGCGATCGACGTGTTCGAGTCTTTCACGGTCTTCGAGCGCACCTGCGCCCAGGTCGAGCTCAAGCGGTTGATCCTGGACAGACCGTTCACTGTCATCCCCCAGCACCCCGAGGTGCTCGCGGCCTGCGAGCGTATCCGTCACCACCTGGGGGAGCTGGTCGACAGCCACCTTCCGCCGGCTGAGCCCGGTACGCCGGATAGCGCGCAGCAGGCGTACGACGACATCGCCGCCGAGGTCATCGCCGCGCGCGATGTGGAGACCGGCGCCGGCTTCTCGCGCAAGGAGCTGCTCGATCAGCTCGGGGTGATGTTCCTCGCCGGGCATGAGACCACGGCAAGCGCGCTCATCTGGGCGTTCATGATCCTCGGCCTGCAGCCGCAGTCGATGGCCCGGCTGCGCGCCGAGGTCGATGAGTGCGGCGCGGGACCCTTGCAGCTGGAGCAGGTGCGCCGTCTGGCGTTCGTGCGCAATGTCTTCAAGGAGACGCTGCGCCTCTATCCTCCGATCCCCTTCATCCCGCGGGTGGCCGCGCAAGATGCGCTGATCGGCCGGCATCGCGTCAAGCGTGGCGCGATGCTCATGATCGCGCCTTGGACCATCCACCGGCATCGCGACTATTGGCGGAATCCGCATGCCTTCGACCCCGACCGTTTCTCTGCGGAGCGCGAGCACGAACTGGTGCCGGGGGCTTATCTGCCCTTCGGTCTCGGCCCGCGGGTCTGCATCGGTGCGGGGTTCGCACAGCTCGAAGCGAGCCTGATCCTCGCGCGGCTCTGCCGGCGGTACGACTTCGAGGTGCTCGATGCTGGTCGTATCCGGCCGGTGGCCCGGCTCACCACGCGCCCCGAACACCAGATCATGTGCCGGGTACGGCGACGGGCTGGAGCGCCGTCGTGAGGACGTCGTCATGAAGGCCTCGTGATGACCGGTCCCGTCGTCGATCGCACCGTCCTGCTCACGCTCGGTCGCTTGCCGAAAGCCTTGGAGGTGGCCCGCGCGCTGCATGCGGCAGGTTGCCGCGTGGTGGTCGCCGAACCGTTCCGTCGCCATCTCACCGGCGCATCGCGCAAGGTCGCACGCAGCGTGCAGGTCACCTCGCCGGTGATCGACCGTGAGGCCTATCTCGGCGAGTTGACCGCGCTGGCGGTCGCCGAGGGCGTCAGCCTGATCCTGCCGGTGTCCGAGGAGATCCTGCATGTCTCGCTGCTGCACGGCCGCATGCCCGCTGGCGTGCGCCTTGCGGCGATGCCGCATCCGACCCTGCTCGCCTTGCACGACAAGCTGTCGTTCACCGAGGTCTGTCGCGCCGCCGGTGTGGCTGCACCCGAGACCTTCGATCTCGACGATCCGCAGGCGCTCCAGTTGGCTGCCGCAGTACCCACGGTGGTCAAACCGGTCTTCTCCTGCTCCGGTCGCGGCGTGCGTTTCCTCTCGCCGGGCGATGCGCTGCCGCGCTACGATGAGCGCGCCGTCGTCCAACGGCGCTGCGATGGGCGCTTGCTCAGCACCTTCACGCTCGCACGTGCCGGCGAGCCGCGCATCACAGTGACCTATCGCGGCGCGGTGATGCAGGGCACGGTGGCGGTGTGCTTCGAGCGCATCGACACGCCGCCGGCGGTGCAGGCCTGGGTGTCGACGATGGTGCGGCACACCGGGTTCGACGGGTTCATCTCGTTCGATCTCATCGAGGATGCGGCGGGCGGCATCTCCGGGATCGAATGCAACCCGCGCGCCACCAGTGGCGTGCATTTCGTCGACCCGGCGGGCTTGGCGCAGGCCTTGCTGGACCCCTCGTCGGATGCGCCGCTCGCCTTCAAGCCCGATCGGTTCATGCAGCAGTTCTACCCCTGCCTCACCGAGACGCAGCGCACCATGTTCGGTCACGGACCGTTCCGGCAGAACCTTCGGTGTCTCATCGCCGCGCGGGATGTCACGTGGTCGTCGCGCGATCCGTGGCCGCTCGTCAGCCAGCCTTGGACCTCGTGGCCGATCATCGAGCAGGCGTTGCGCCGTCGCTGCACTTTCGGTGAAGTGGCGATGCTCGATCTGGCTTGGGGAGCAGGTGCTTAGCGTGTCTATCGGATCCATATCACCGGAGTCGCCCGAGCCGCTCGCCACGCGTGCAGACCTCGAGGCTTGCCACGCGGCGATCCGCGTCGGCTCACGCACTTTCCATGCCGCTTCACGATTGCTCCCCGAGCGGGTGCGCGGTCCGGCACTGTCTTTGTACGCGTTCTGCCGCGAGGCGGATGACGCTATCGACCAGAGCGGCGATCCGCGTGCGGCGCTGCGCAGCCTCGAGGACCGGCTGGACCGCGCCTACCGTCGCGAGCCGATCGACAACGCCGCCGACCGGGCGCTCGCCGATGTCGTGGCGCGATTCCACATCCCGCAGGCGGTGCCCGCGGCGCTGCTGGAGGGTTTCGCCTGGGATGCAGAGGGGCGCATCTACGAAGATCTGCCGGCGCTTCGGGCCTACGGGATGCGCGTCGCCGGCACCGTGGGGGTGATGATGTCCTTGCTGATGGGCGTGCGCTCGCCCGCTGCGCTCGCGCGCGCGGCCGACCTCGGTGTCGGCATGCAGCTCTCCAACATCGCGCGCGATGTCGGCGAGGACGCACGGCTCGGGCGCATCTACCTGCCGCGCGAGTGGCTGCGCGAGGCTGGCATCGATGCGGCGGAGTGGTTGGCCGATCCGCAGTTCGAGCCCGACCTCGGGCGCATCGTCAACCGTCTCGTGGTGGAGGCGCAGCTGCTCTACGAGCGCGCCGCGGTGGGTGTGTCCGAATTACCGCCCGAGTGCCGTCCGGCGATCCACGCTGCGCGGCTGATGTACGCCGAGATCGGCCGTAAAGTGGCCCGCGCCGGTGGCGATTCGGTGTCCTCCCGTGCAGTGGTGTCGGCGCGCCGCAAACTCCTGCTGTTGGCGCAGGCGATCACCGCATCGGTCACCGCGCCGCGCACCGCAGGGTCGTTCGACGTGCTGCCCGAGGCGCGCTTCCTGCTCGATGCGGTGACCGTCCATGATTCAACGCATGGCGTACGCGGCGATGCGCTCGTCGGTGAGAGCCTTCTCGTGAGGGAGTTCTCGCTCGCGTTGTCCGCGTTCGAGCGGCTCGAGCGCGCAGATCGCGCGCCGGAGACCTAGCGGGCGATCGGGCGCCGCGGCAGCCTGACCGGCAACAAGCATTGCACCCAGCGTGCAGCGAAGCGCTGCAGGGAGACGCTTTCGTGGAAACCCTCCACTCGCTCGCCGGCGATGTCCGCGGCGATGCGTGAGCGCGCGTAGAACGGCCCGTCTTCGAGCGTCGCGAGCACCCGCGGCTGGGTATGCGCGTCGGCGCGCGTGGCGCGGCGGATACCCCATGGGGTGCTCGCCAGATCCTGCGGCGGTGGTGCTTCGATCGGGCGTGCCGAGCCGCTCGCATCGATGGCGAGCGCGAGCTGCCGACCCGAGGCCTCTGCGGAGGCCGCCGCGGGCCAGACGGTGTCGTAGAAGATCAGCGTCTCCGCGCCGCGGTGGGCGCGCGACCAGTTCCAGGACAGGAAGTCCTCCTCGAGCGGCGCCTGCCCCTCGTTGCAATCGAAGTACCCGGTGCCCTGCCACTTCAGCGACGGATGTTCCAGTTCGACGCTGACGCGGCAGTGCGGCGCGATCGGTCGCCAGCGATGGCGCCCCTTTGCATCCAGCGTGTAGGTGACATCCGCGAACGCGCCGGGACGCAGACGCACGACGCCGCGCAAGCGGCGGGGCAGGGGCGAAGTCGTCTCGTCGATACGCACGACGAGTTCATCACCCTCCCAGCCCATCGAGCTCGGTCCGATGCCAAGGGTGTCCCGGCTGCGATGCAGGTCGCCGGCGCCGCGTTCGGTCAGCGCCCAACGATGACCGCCCGCACCATAGAGCGCCACGTTGAGGCCGCTGTGCTGCAAAGGGTCGACCGGACCTCGCCGACGCGCGGCGGCATACCAAGGGGAGAAGACGCAGCCGAGCATGGCGATGATCGTCAGGCCGTGCTGCCCGCAGTCGCTCCAGGCGTCGATGTACCACCACGCGTAGCCCCGGTCGGCGACGGCGACGGAGAAATCGATGCCGGCTGCCGTTTGACTCGATTTGCGAGGGTGTCTATATTCCATGACAGCCTAGTGTGACAACCAGACTGGACATCCGCCAGTCGGAGCATCGAAGGGTCGGCGTCGTCACGCCGCTGACAGGCAGGTGGCCATCATGGAAAGCGGTTCGGCGATCGAGCAGGCCTTGGAGAGCGCGGTCGCTTCCTGCGATACGCTCGGCTGTCCGCCGCGTCTCGCGGCAGCCATCCGTTATGCCGTCTTCCCGGGCGGGGCGCGGATCCGGCCGAGGCTGTGCCTGGCGATCGCGGCAGGTTGCGGTGAGCCGAACTCGCCGCTCGCCGAGGCGACGGCGGCCTCCATCGAACTGCTGCATTGCGCCTCGTTGGTGCATGACGATCTGCCGTGCTTCGACGATGCCGACACGCGGCGCAACCGCCCCTCGGTGCACAAAGCCTTCGACGAGCGCATCGCGCTGCTGGTGGGCGATGCGCTGATCGTGCTCGCGTTCCAGAACATCGCCCGTGCTTTTGCCGATGCTCCGCAACGACTGCCGGGGCTCGTGCTCGCGTTGGCGCGCGCCGCAGGTGCGCCGGGCGGCATCGTCGCCGGCCAAGCATGGGAGTGCGAGGCGACCGCACCGCTCGAAGAATACCGGCGCCTAAAGACCGGTGCGCTGTTCATCGCCGCCACGGTCGGTGGCGCGATGTCCGCCGGCGCCGATCCGGCGCCGTGGCTCGTGCTCGGTGATCGTCTCGGCGAGGCCTACCAGATCGCTGATGACATCCGCGATGCGCTCGGCACCGACGATGAGCTCGGCAAGCCCGCGGGACGCGATGCCGACCTCGGCCGGCCGACGGCGGTCGGCGAGCTCGGTGTGGCCGGTGCAGTCAAACATTTCGAGCGGCTCATCGCTGAGGCCAACGCGTCGATCCCGGCCTGTCCGGGTGCCGAATTCCTGCGGGAACTGGTCGACCTCGAAGCGCAGCGCCTGCTGCCTGCACAACTGCTGCAACGCGCGGCGTGATGCCGGATCGCCTGCAACCCCGCGGGAGTTGATCCCTACCATGTGGCGCGATTGGCGCAACCGGCTGCTGATGAGCCCGCGATTCCAACGTGCGGCGGCGGCGTTCCCCCTGACCCGTCCGTTGGCACGCCGCGAGGCGCGTGGGTTGTTCGACGTGGTGGCGGGTTTCGTCTATTCCCAAGTGCTGCTCAGTTGCGTGCGTCTCGGGGTGCTCGAGCGACTGCGCGACGGTCCGTTGAGCGCAGCGCAGCTGCTGCCCGCCGAGACCTTGGCACCTGCTCCGGCGGCGACCTTGTTGCGTGCCGCCGCCGCGCTCGAGTTGCTCGAGCTGCGCGGTGCCGAACGCTGGGCCTTGGGCACGCGCGGTGCAGCCCTGCTCGGCAACCCCGGCGTGCTCGCCATGATCGAGCATCATGCGCTGCTCTACGCCGACCTCGTGGATCCGCTGGCGATGCTGCGCGCACCGCGAGGCGCCACCGCGCTCGCCCGCTACTGGCCTTATGCGGCGACAGCGGAGCCCGGCCAGGTCGATACGGCGGCGACCCGGGCTTACACGCAGCTGATGTCCGCGTCCCAAGGATTGGTGGCCGAGGAGATCCTCGATGCCTATGACCTCCGGCGACACCGCCGGGTCTTGGATGTCGGGGGCGGCGACGGCACTTTCTTGCGCGCCCTTGCGCAGCGCGCGCCGCGATTGCAGCTTGGTCTGTTCGATCTGCCTGGGGTCGCCGCTCAGGCCGAGGAACGGTTCGCTGCGGCCGGCCTCGGTCCTCGGGTGACGATCGTGGCGGGGGACTTCGATCGCGATCCTCTGCCGGCGGGCGCCGACCTGATCACTCTGGTGAGGGTGCTCCACGACCACGATGACGAGCGGGTGGACCGGTTGCTCGCGGCCGCCTACGCCGCGCTGCCCTCAGGCGGGACGTTGCTCGTGGCGGAACCGATGGCCGGAACGCGGGGTGCCGAGCGGATGGGTGATGCCTACTTCGGCGTGTACCTCTGGGCCATGGGCAGCGGTCGCCCGCGGACGGCCGAGGACCTGACGGAGCGCCTCCGGCGTGCCGGCTTCCGCCGCCCCTCGGAGCGGCGGACCCGGGTGCCCCTGCAGACCCGGGTGTGGGTCGCGCGCCGGCCATGACGGCCCCGATCGGGAAGATGTCACGGTAAGTTGACACAACATTCCGTAAGCGTACACTGACAACAGAGGGAGCAGGTCTAGGAGGCCTGTATGGGTCAGGTGATGGACACACTTGCAGTCGTGCTGGAGGGGCCCGAGCGCTTGGCGCTCGCTCGTCTGTCGCTCTGCGAGCCTGCGCCCGAGGATGTCGTGGTCGACATCGAATGGAGCGGCATCAGCACCGGGACCGAGCGTCTTCTTTGGTCCGGCCGCATGCCGCCGTTCCCCGGCATGGGCTACCCCCTCGTCCCCGGTTACGAATCTGTCGGCCGCATCAGTGCGTTGGGCGCTGCCGTAGCGGGCACCCGCCGCCTCGGCGAGCGCGTGTTCGTGCCGGGTGCGCGCTGTTACGGCGAAGTGCGCGGCTTGTTCGGCGGCGCGGCGTCACGTGTCGTGGTGCCCGCTGCGCGCGTGACGGCGATCGACGAATCTTTGGGTGAATCGGCGGTGCTCTTGGCGCTCGCGGCGACCGCCCGTCATGCCTTGGCGGCACCGGGCGCACGACCGCCCGAACTCATCGTCGGCCACGGCGTACTCGGTCGGCTGCTCGCCCGTGTCGCGCTCGCCGAAGGCGCTTTTGCGCCCACCGTCTGGGAGCGCAATGCGGCGCGGGCCCGAAGCGATGGGCTCTACTCCGTGGTCGCACCGGATGACGACCCGCGTCGCGACTACCGCGCCGTGTACGACGTCAGCGGCGATGCCGCGATCCTCGACGGACTGCTCGATCGCCTGGCGCCGGGCGGTGAGATCGTGCTCGCCGGCTTCTATCCCGGCGAGCTCAGCTTCGACTTCCCGAAGGCCTTCATGCGTGAGGCTCGCATCCGCATCGCCGCCGAATGGAAGGATTCCGACATGAAGGCCGTGCTCGCGCACATCGATGCGGGCCGCCTGTCGCTCGATGGCCTGGTGACCCATCGCCACGACGCCGCCGACGCTGCGCAGGCGTATCGCCGCGCTTTCGAGGACACCGATTGCCTGAAGATGATCCTGGATTGGAGGCACGCCGCATGACCCCCCCCGCTGAAACAGTGTCGATCCCGGTGGAGCGCCTGAAGCGCAGCACGCGTGCCGAGGCCTCCATCGAGCCGTCGCCGATCGTACCGACAGCCGTCACCAAGGAGACGCAGATCATCGCGATCTACGGCAAGGGCGGCATCGGCAAGAGTTTCACCCTCGCCAACCTCAGCTACATGATGGCCTGCCAAGGCAAGAAGGTCCTGCTCATCGGCTGCGATCCGAAGAGCGACACGACCTCCTTGCTGTTCGGCGGGCGTGCCTGCCCGACGATCATCGAGACCTCTTCGCGCAAGAAGCTCGCCGGCGAGCAGGTCGAGATCGGCGATGTCTGCTTCAAGCGCGATGGCGTGTTCGCCATGGAGCTCGGCGGACCGGAGGTCGGCCGTGGCTGCGGTGGACGCGGCATCATCCACGGGTTCGAGACCCTCGAGAAGCTCGGCTTCCATGAGTGGGGCTTCGACTATGTGCTGCTCGATTTCCTCGGCGATGTCGTCTGCGGCGGCTTCGGTCTGCCGATCGCCCGCGACATGTGCCAGAAGGTCATCGTCGTCGGCAGCAACGACCTGCAGTCGCTCTATGTCGCGAACAACGTCTGCTCGGCGGTGGAGTACTTCCGCAAGCTCGGTGGCAACGTCGGTGTCGCCGGCCTCGTGATCAACAAAGACGACGGCACGGGCGAGGCCCAGGCCTTCGCCGATGCGGCCGGCATCCCGGTGCTCGCCGCGATCCCGGCGCACGACGACATCCGTCGCAAGAGCGCCAACTACGAGATCATCGGCCGTCCCGAGAGCGAGTGGGGCAGCCTGTTCTCGCAGCTTGCGGCGAACGTCGCCGAAGCGCCGCCGGTCCGGCCGAAGCCGCTGTCGCAGGACGGGCTGCTCGGGCTCTTCAAGGGCGAAGCGGTCGGTCGCGGCGTGGTGCTGCAACCGGCGACCTTCGAGGACATGTGCGGCAGTTCGCAGATCCACAAGCCCTCGCTGGAGGTCGTGTACGACACGGTCTGACATGAGCGCGCTCGATACCGAAATCGCCGGGTTCCACGAGATCGCCCCTGAGGGCGCTGCGCCCGTGGCTGCGGCGGGCCCGGTGACGGGCGCGGGCGGCGGCTGCCACGGCGGTCGGGAGACGATGCGCGCCGCCGCTGCCGCGGCCGGCAAGAGCGAGACCTTGGCGCAGTACGCGAAGGACTATCCGGCCGGTCCGCACGACCAGCCGCAGAGCATGTGTCCGGCGTTCGGATCGTTGCGCGTCGGCCTGCGGATGCGTCGCACCGCGACGATCCTCTCCGGTTCCGCCTGCTGCGTGTACGGTCTCACGTTCACCTCGCATTTCTATGGCGCTCGCCGCACGGTCGGCTATGTGCCGTTCAACTCCGAGACCTTGGTCACCGGCAAGCTGTTCGAGGACATCCGCGACGCGGTGCACTCGATCGCCGACCCCGATCAGTACGACGCCGTGGTGATCACCAATCTCTGTGTGCCGACCGCCTCCGGCGTGCCGTTGCAGTTGCTGCCGAAAGCGATCAACGGCGTGCGCATCATCGGTATCGATGTGCCGGGCTTCGGCATCCCGACCCACGCCGAGGCGAAGGACGTGCTCGCCGGCGCGATGCTGCGTTACGCGCGCCACGAAGTGGAGGCCGGGCCGGTGCCGGCGCCGCGTAACGGGCGCGCCGCCCAGCGCACGGTCACGCTGCTCGGCGAGATGTTCCCCGCCGATCCGGTCGGCATCGGCATGTTGCTCGAGCCGATGGGGCTCGCCGCGGGGCAGGTGGTCCCGACCCGCGAGTGGCGCGAGCTCTATGCCGCGCTCGACGGTTCCGTGATCGCCGCGATCCATCCGTTCTACACCGCGTCCTGCCGGGAGTTCGAGGCAGCCGGTCGACCCATCGTCGGTTCCGCGCCGGTCGGTGAACACGGTACCGCCGCGTGGCTCGAGGCGATCGGCGCAACCTGTGACATACCGTGCGCACAGATCGACGCTGCGAAGGCCCGTGCGCTGCCGGCCATCCGCGCAGCGCTCGCTGCCGCACCGATCCGCGGTCGCATCACGCTCTCGGGCTACGAGGGCTCCGAGTTGCTGGTCGGGCGCCTGCTCGTCGAGAGCGGTGCGGACCTGCGTTATGTCGGCACCGCCTGCCCGCGCACCCGTTGGTCTGAGGCCGACCGTGAGTGGCTGGAGGCGCACGGCGTGCACGTGCAGTACCGTGCTTCGCTGGAGCAGGACCTCGCGGCGTTCGCCGAGTTCCGACCGGACCTCGCCATCGGCACCACGCCGGTGGTGCAGAAGGCCAAGGAGGCGGCGACGCCCGCGCTCTACTTCACCAACCTCATCTCCTCACGACCGCTGATGGGGGCTGCCGGCGCCGGATCGCTCGCGCACCTCATCAACACGGCCATGGAGGGCAAGGCACGCTTCGACGAGATGCGCAGCTTCTTCGCGGGTGTGGGTGAGGGCGATACCTCCGGCATCTGGTCCGACCAGCCGCAGCCGCGCCCGGAGTTCCGCGAAGCCTACCGTCGCAAGCTCGACAAGCAGGCCAAGGCGCGCAAGGCCGAGGAGATGCTCTGATGCTGGTGCTCGATCACGATCGCGCCGGCGGCTATTGGGGGGCGGTGTACGCATTCGCCGCCATCAAGGGTTTGCAGGTGATCGTCGACGGCCCGGTCGGCTGCGAGAACCTACCCGTGACCTCGGTGCTGCATTACACCGACGCGTTGCCGCCGCACGAACTGCCCGTGGTGGTGACCGGACTCGCCGAAGAGGAACTCGGTCAACACGGCACCGAAGGCGCGATGAAACGCGCCCACAAGGTGCTCGATCCTGACCTGCCGGCGGTGGTGGTGACGGGCTCCATCGCCGAGATGATCGGTGGCGGTGTGACCCCAGAGGGCACCGCGATCAAGCGGTTCCTGCCGCGCACCATCGACGAAGATCAGTGGCAATGCGCGAACCGTGCGTTGTGGTGGTTGTGGACCGAGTTCGGTCCGAAGAAGGTGCCGGCGCCCAAGCCGCGCGCCGAAGGGGCGAAGCCCCGCGTCAACATCATCGGGCCCGCTTACGGCATGTTCAACATGCCCTCCGACCTCGCCGAGATCCGCCGCCTCGTCGAAGGCATCGGTGCAGAGGTCAACATGGAGTTCCCGCTGGGCTCACACCTCGCGGACATCACCAAGCTCGCCGATGCGGACGCGAATGTCTGCCTGTACCGTGAGTACGGCAAGCTGCTCTGCGAGGGACTGGAGCGTCCCTGGCTTCAGGCCCCCATCGGCCTGCACAGCACCACCAAGTTCCTGCGATCGTTGGGCGAACTGCTCGGACTCGATCCCGAACCCTTCATCGAGCGCGAGAAACACACCACTATCAAGCCGTTGTGGGACCTGTGGCGTTCGGTCACTCAGGACTTCTTCGGCACCGCGAGTTTCGCCGTCGTGGCGGGCGAGACCTACGCGCGTGGCTTGCGCCACTTCCTCGAATCCGAGCTCGGTCTGCCGTGCAAGTTCTCGTTTGCGCGACGGCCCGGAGTCAAGCCCGACAACGCGGCCGTTCGTCAAGCGATACGCGAGAAAACCCCCCTCGTGCTATTCGGTAGCTACAACGAGCGCATGTACCTGGCCGAGCTCGGACCTCGTGCCATCTATGTCCCGGCGTCGTTCCCCGGGGCGGTCATACGGCGTCACACCGGCACTCCCTTCATGGGCTACGCCGGCGCCACCTACCTCGTGCAGGAAGTGTGCAACGCGCTGTTCGATGCGCTGTTCCACATCCTGCCGCTCGGCACCGAGCTCGACCGGGTCGATCCGACCCCGGTGCGCGCGATGCGTGAGCCTTGCGTCTGGGACGAGGACGCGTTGCGGCTGCTCGATGAGCATGTCGCCGATGAACCCTATCTGGTGCGTATCTCCGCCGCCAAGGCCCTGCGTGACGCTGCTGAGCGTGCCGCACGGCAGGCCGGGGAGACGCGCGTGACGGCGGCCCGCGTGACACGCGCGCGGGCGGAGCTCGCCGGAGGGCGTGCGGCATGAGCAGGAGAGCCATGCCAGCGGCATCGAGCCGCGAAGAAGGGGAGAAGCATTGTCGGGCGACGGTGGCCGCAGGGTCGCCGGCGCAGGTTGTGACCCGGGTCGCAGCCGACAATCCCTGCCGTGCGGGAGTGCGCGGAAAAGCAACGTTGTTTAGTTTAGTAGGAGGAAATCCGTAATGGCTGAAGCAAAAAGCATATCCGGTGCGACGCCTGATGAGGCACGCGCCATCAACCGTTTCTTCTGGCTCGCGACCGGCGCGTGGTTCTTCACGTCCGTGCTCGCGCATTACCTGATCTGGAACTGGGTCCCCTGGTTCTGATCACCTGAAAGTCAAAGGAGAACTGTTATGTGGCGTATTTGGATGCTCATGGATCCCCGCAAGGTGATCATCATCGGTGGCGCGCTCGTGGCGACGATCGTCGCGACGAACCACTTCGTCCAACTCAGCACGAAGTATTCGTGCTGGCTCGACGGGACGGGTAGTGGAACCTGCCTCGCTCCGGCGCCGTCTGCTGCACGCAATGTGCAGCACAACGCGCCGTTGCCGGGCGGCTGACCCGGATCGCTACGGGTGGCGGGCCGGTCCGTTCGGACCGTCCCGTCGCCCGCGGCGGTTCATCGATAAGCAACCCTCATGGCAGCTGTTGACGGGGAAATGTCATGGCAATGCTGAATTTTGAAAGGAAATACCGCGTCCGTGGCGGCACGCTGGTCGGCGGAGACCTGTTCGACTTCTGGGTCGGACCGTTCTACGTCGGCTTCTTCGGCGTCGTGTCGGCGCTGGCGGCCGTGCTCGGTACGCTGTTGCTGGTCTACGGCGCGGCGATCGGACCGACCTGGAACCTCTGGCAGATAAGCATCGCGCCGCCCGACCTCAAGTACGGGCTCGGTCTCGCGCCGATCGCCGAAGGCGGGCTCTGGCAGTTGGTGACGATCTGCGCGTTGGTCGCATTCACATCGTGGGCGCTGCGGGAGGTGGAGATCTGCCGCAAGCTCGGCATGGGATTCCATGTGCCGATCGCCTTCGGTAGCGCGATCCTCGCCTATGCCACCCTGCAGGTGGTGCGACCGTTGCTGCTCGGTGCTTGGGGGCATGCGTTCCCCTACGGTATCTACAGCCATCTCGATTGGGTGTCGAACGTGGCGTACCAGTACCTGCACTTCCACTACAACCCGGCGCACATGATCGCGGTGACCTTCTTCTTCACCACCGTGCTCGCGCTCGCGTTGCACGGATCGTTGGTGCTCTCGGCGCTCAACCCTCCCGAGGGTGAGGTCGTCAAGGGTTCCGAGCACGAGAACACTTTCTTCCGCGACAACATCGGCTACTCCATCGGCACCCTCGGCATCCATCGCTTCGGCTTGCTGCTGGCGGTGAACGCGGGCGTCTGGAGCGCCATCTGCATCGTGGTGAGCGGACCGTTCTGGACGCGCAGTTGGACGGACTGGTGGGCCTGGTGGCTCAACATGCCGATCTGGAACTGAGGAGCAAAACCATGGCTGAATACCAAAATCTCTTCACCCGTGTGCAGGTCGACGCGCCGCATTATCCCGGCGTGCCGCACGAGCCGCGGGGCATCTGGCAGCGCGGCGTCAAGGCGAGCGCCAACTACTGGCTCGGCAAGATCGGCGATGCGCAGATCGGCCCGTTCTATCTTGGGACGACGGGCGTGCTGTCCATCCTGTTCTTCATCCTCGCCTTCGAGATCATCGGGCTGAACATGCTCGCCTCGGTGAACTGGAATCCCCTCCAGTTCCTGCGGCAGCTGTTCTGGCTCGCCCTCGAGCCGCCGGCGCCCGAGTACGGACTGCGGCTGCCGCCGCTTGCCCAAGGCGGTTGGTGGCTGATCGCCGGCTTCTTCCTGACGCTGTCGGTCATCCTCTGGTGGATCCGGACCTATACCTTGGCGCGCAAGCTCAAGATGGGGACGCATACCGCCTGGGCGTTCGCTTCGGCCATCTGGCTGTTCCTCGTCCTCGGCTTCATCCGGCCGGTGATGATGGGCAGCTGGTCCGAGGCCGTGCCCTTCGGCATCTTCGCCCACCTCGACTGGACGGCCGCGTTCTCGCTGCGCTACGGCAACCTGCTCTATAACCCGTTCCACGCGCTCTCGATCGTGTTCCTCTACGGCTCGGTGCTGCTGTTCGCGATGCACGCCGGCACGATCATGGCGGTCAGCCGCTATGGCGGCGAGCGTGAAGTGGAGCAGTCGCTCGACCGCGGCACCGCCTCGGAGCGTGCGGCGCTCTTCTGGCGGTGGACCATGGGGTTCAACGCCACGATGGAGTCCGTCCATCGTTGGGCGTGGTGGTTCGCGGTGCTGTGCACGCTCACCGGCGGCATCGGCATCCTGCTCACCGGCACGGTCGTGGACAACTGGTACCTGTGGGCGGTGAAGCACGGCGTCGCGCCGTCGTACCCGACCACTTTCGAGGCGTTGCCCGATCCGGCGACGCTGCAGGGAGGCCCGTGATGAAACACCTGATCAGGAATGGCATCGCGACTTTGGTCGCGCTCGGATTGCTGGGCGGATGCGGCGAGCGGCCGCCGATCGACACGCAGCAGCTCGGCTACCGTGGCACGGGGATGGAAGAGAACATCAACCCGCGCATCATGAAGACGGTGATGGCCGCCAACCAGCCCGGGCCGATCCAGCCCTCGGCCGATGGCAGCGGCCCGCTCGCCTCTGAGGTGTACCAGAACGTGCAGGTGCTCAAGGACCTCTCGGTCGGTGAGTTCACGCGCGTGATGCTCTCGATGGTCGACTGGGTCGCTCCCGCCGACCAGAAGGATTGCACCTATTGCCACAACGCCGAGAACTACGCGGACGAGAGCAAGTACCAGTACCAGGTCGCACGGCGCATGCTGACCATGACCCGCGACATCAACAGCAATTGGCAGGCGCATGTCGGACAGACCGGCGTCACCTGCCACACCTGCCATCGCGGCCAGCCGGTGCCGCCGTATGTCTGGTTCGTCGATCCGGGTTCTGGTCGCGAGAACGCCTTCGTAGGTACTCGCGCCGGGCAGAACTCGGCGGTCACGGGTCTCGGTATCACGACCATCGGTCATTCGAGCCTGCCGTACGATCCTTACAGCCCGTACCTGCTCGGTAACCTGCCGATCCGGGTCAACGGACCGACGGCCTTGCCGACCGGTAACCGCAACTCGATCAAGCAGGCTGAGTGGACTTACGCACTGATGGTGCACATGTCCGAGTCGCTCGGTGTGAACTGCACCTACTGCCACAACTCGCGGGCGTTCGCGGAGTGGGGCGGTGAGAGCCGTCCGCAGCGCACCACGGCGTGGCATGGCATCCGCATGGCGCGCGGCCTCAACAACGAGTACATGGTGCCGCTCACCGGCGTGTTCCCTGAGCACCGGCTGGGGCCGACCGGTGATGTGGCGAAGGTCAATTGCCAGACCTGCCACCAGGGCGTGAACAAGCCCTACTACGGTGTCAGCATGGCGAAGGACTATCCGGAGCTGCAGCGTGAGAAGCCGCTGCCCGTGATGCCGGTCGAGGCAGCCGCTGATGCGGCGGCGACCACGGCGGACGCCGCGGCAGAGGTTGCGGAGACGGCTGCGCCGATGGCTTCGTCGACCGCCGCTGGTGTCGGCGCGGCGACAGGCTGAGGAGCGCCGACGCGGATGGAGGCAGTGCTCGCCCAGCCGCGCGGCTTCTGCGCCGGGGTGGCCCGAGCGATCGAGATCGCCGAGCGGGCGCTCGCCACCTACGGCGCGCCGGTCTACGTGTTCCACGAGATCGTCCACAACAAGCATGTGGTGGACGATCTCGCGGCACGCGGCGCCGTGTTCGTCGATGACATCGATGCCGTCCCGCGCGGCGCGCTGACGATATTCAGCGCCCATGGCGTGGCGACCGCGATCGTGGATCGGGCCCGTGAGCGTGGTCTGCGGGTGATCGACGCCACCTGTCCGCTCGTCACCAAAGTCCACCTGCAGGCGCAGCGATTCTCACAGCGCGGACATGTCATCGTGGTCATCGGTCATGCGGGGCACGAGGAGGTCGAGGGCACCCGCGGCTCCGTCGACGGTGAGGTGCATGTGGTCGGCTCCGTGGAGGAGATCGCCGCGCTGCCGATGCAGGCCGGTACGCCGGTCGCCTATGTCACCCAGACCACGCTCTCCATCGACGACACCCGTGTGCTCATCGAAGCCTTGGAGTCACGCTATCCGGACATCGTCGGGCCAGGGCTCGACGACATCTGCTACGCCACGCTCAACCGCCAGCGTGCGGTGCGCAGTCTGGTGAAGCATGTCGATCTTGTGTTGGTGGTCGGTTCTCAGAACAGCTCGAACGCCAACCGTCTGCAGGAGGTCGCCGCCGACCACGGCGTGCCTGCGCGATTGCTCGAGACGGCCGATGATCTCGATGCGGCTTGGCTCGCGGGCGTGCGGCGCATCGGGGTCACAGCCGGAGCCTCGACGCCCGAACACCTCGTGCAGGGAGTGATCTCCCGGTTGCGCGATCTCGGGGTGGGTCAGGTGCGCGAGTTGCCGGGCTTGGCCGAGACGACCCGTTTCCGTCTGCCCGAGATGCTGCGCGCCTCAGCCTGACGGCGGTAGCCTCAACGTAGCTGGCTGCGGGTCAGCAGCCGCAGCACGCCGCTGAACATCGGGTTGTTGCGCAGGCGCAGTGCGCGGCGCGGCGTGGCCCTCGTCTCGGTGATCAACGCCGTGTGCCGTGCGATGGCATCGAAGATCCCAGGTACGTCGAGGCCGGCATCCTGCAGGCATTGCTCGCGCGTTCCGTGCTCCAGCGGGCGATCGGGAAGTCCGAGGTGCAGCACCGGGATGTCTTGGCCATGACGCGCGAGCAGTTCGCTGACCGCGGCACCCGCGCCGCCTGCGATGGCGTTCTCTTCGAGCGTCACCAAGAGATCATGGCTTGCCGCGAGCTCTAGCACCAAGGCTTCGTCCAGCGGCTTCACGAAACGCATGTCGGCGACGCTCGCATCGACGATCTCTGCGAATTCGTGCGCGGTGTGCACCAGCGTTCCGAAGGCGAGCAACGCGATGCCTGAGCCGCGTCGCTGCAGTTCGCCGCGTCCGATCGGCAACGGACGGGGCAGCAGTGCGAGCGCGCCGTCCGCGGTCTGTTCGTCGTCTTCGGTGAGCGGTGCGGTCGCGATGCGCCGTGTCTCTCCGGCCGCCGCCGTGCGGGGATAGCGGATCGCGCTCGGACCGTCACCCTCGATACCGGTGCGCAACATCGCGCGCAGGCTGTCCGCGTCGCTCGGGGTCATGACGGTGATGCCGGGGACACAACGCAGGAAAGACAGATCGAGGCTACCGTTGTGCGTCGCGCCGTCCGGACCGACCAAGCCGGCACGGTCGATCGCGAAGGTCACAGGCAGTCCCTGGAGGCAGACATCGTGCACCAGTTGATCGAAGGCGCGCTGCAGGAAAGTGGAGTAGATGGCGACCACCGGGCGAAGTCCGCGGGCGGCGAGACCGGCGGCGAAGGTCACCGCGTGCTGCTCGGCGATGCCGACATCGTGGTAGCGGTCCGGAAAACGCTTGGCGAAGGCGACGAGACCCGAGCCTTCGCGCATCGCCGGGGTGATGACGACGATGCGCGGGTCGCGCTCGGCGAGTTCACAGAGCCAGTCGCCGAAGACCTGGGTGTAGGTCGGCGCAGTCGGCTTGCCCGCGACGATGCCGGCGACCGGATCGAAGGGTGTCACGCCGTGGTACTTGATCGGCTCCGCCTCGGCCCGCGCATAGCCTTTGCCTTTGCGGGTCAGCACATGCAGCAGCTTCGGTCCCGACATGCCTTGCAGGCGGCGGATCTCCGAGAGCAGCAGCGGCAGGTCGTGGCCATCCACCGGGCCGCGGTAGCTGAAGCCGAGCGCGTCGAAGAAACCGTCGACGTCCTGCACCGGGCCGTGGCCACGGCTCGCCAAGTGGCGCGACAGCGCGCCGACGTTCTCGGAGATCGACATGCCGTTGTCGTTGAGCACGACCAGCAGGTCGGCGCCGAGCTCGCCGGCGTGGTCGAGGGCTTCGAAGGCAAGGCCTGCCGTGAGTGCGCCGTCGCCGATCACCGCCACCGCGCGTGCAGCGGTGCCGAGTTGGCGCGCTGCGGCCGCCATGCCGAGCGCGGCGCTGATCGAGGTGCTCGAGTGACCCGCGCCGAAGGCGTCGTAGGGGCTCTCGTCGCGCTTGAGGAAGCCCGAGATGCCGTCCCTGCGGCGGATCCCGGCCAGCGCGTCGCGGCGGCCGGTCAGCATCTTGTGCGGATAGGCCTGATGGCCGACGTCCCAGACCAGTGCATCGTGCGGGGTGTCGTAGAGATAATGCAGCGCGATCGCGAGCTCGACCGTGCCGAGACCGGCGGACAGGTGTCCACCGCTGCGTGCGACGGAAGCCAACAGGTCGGTGCGCAGTTCCTCGGCGAGCTGCGGCAACTGCGCATCAGCGAGGCGGCGCAGGTCCGTGGGCGAGTCGATGCGCGTCAGCAATGCGGGTTTCGTCATGGGGGCGAGTCTCCAGCAGATCCGCGGGGAGGGGCGGGGCGGCGGCCCCAGAGCGTCTCGGGCGGCAAAGGTACGACCATCAGAAGGTGTTCGAGGACGCCGAGCGCTGCAAGCGTCGCGACCATCGTGTAGCCGACTGCCTCGACCGGCAGGGTCGCGGCGGCCGCTTGCGAGCCGAGCCACGCGGCGAGCAGGCCGCCCAGCACGATCGAGAACGGCAGCAGTGCGTTCATGCGGCGGTGGTGGAAGTGATCGAGTAGGTGCGCGAGGTGATCAGGCAGGAAACCCTCACCCAAGTTGCGCACGCCGAGGAAGAGGTTGAGCTTGGCGCTGCTGCGCAGCACCCACAGCACGAGCAGCGTCGCGAGCCCGATGGTGTTCGGCCAGCCGATGGACAGCAGTGCCACGGTCGCGGTGAGCACGATGATGGCCAGTTCGTGCCAGAGGATGGCCCGCAGCGCGAAAAGTGCATGACGCCAGCCGCGCCGCGGAAGGTTCGCGGGCAGTGCCCGGATCTGTCCGGTGATCGCACCGGTCAGGAAGGTGACCTCGATCCAGGACCAGAGCGCGAGCGATGCGCAGAAACCGGCGATGGCTGCCACCGCCCGTGTGTCCTCGCGGACGCCCACCAACACCGCGAGTCCGATCACGGCGATAATCGAGGTCGCGGCGAGCAACGAGGGATAGCTGCGCGGATCGCGCCGCACCAAGCGGGTGATGAGTCCGGTGGAACCCCACCAGAGCAGCACCGTCAGCGCTCCGGCGCCGGCGAGCATCGCTGCGCTCAAGGCGGTCACCCGCTGGCGTGCGTGGGTGTGGGGTCGGCGTCCTTGCCTGTGAGTGCCTCACCGGCACGGAACAGCCGCGCGAGCGTCGCGGCGTTGTCGCTGCCGAACACATCGAGCTCGATGCGCATCGGCGTGCCGGGGTCTTCCATGATGAAGCGGCCATCCGCGAGACGGGTGAGGCGATACGGTGCGTCGGCGTCCTTGCCGGTCTGTTGGCGGCCGCGTGAGAAACCGCGCATCACGCCGCGCGTGAAGCCTGCTTCCTCGATGGAGAGCGTACCGAGGGGACGGCCATCGGCGAGGGTCGCCAGGATGCTGCCGTCAGGGCGGTCCGTGAAGTGCACATCGTGGAAGGAGACCACGGCAGCCTGTGGCGCGGTGCCCGGCGCCGGCGTGGTCATGCGACCGAACGCCGCCACCAAGATCGCTCCGATGACCAACATCGCGGCCCCGACCAAGGCATGCCTGGGCATCCCGCCGGTCGACGCCTGACTCATCCCGCAGCCCCGACCATCGCGTGGTCGGTGTGGGTCGGCGCGGGTGTGGCGTGCGGTGCGACGCTGCGCCCGCCGGCGGTCGCCTGCGCGAAAGCGCGTCCGATCGCTTCACCGACGAGGGTCGCATCGGGCAGGCTGCGCAGCATCGGCTGCGGCTGGTTGATGCGCCAAGGCCGGACATGCGGCCACAGCCAAAGATAGGACACACGCTGTTCCGGGAGCAGCGAGAGCGCGATGTCACCGGTGCCATCGCCACGCTCGCGCAGGTCGGCGGAGCGCAGCACGGTGAACGGCAGGTTGAGCGCGCTCGAGAGCGCGATGCCCTGCCGGATCACCAGTCGACGATCGGTCAGCGTATAGACGGTGCTGCGCGCAGCGAGTGCGGCGATACCCGTGAGCAGCGCGAGGCCCACCAGCGAGAACGCCGCCGGGCCGACGCAGCCGGCGAGCGTCTCACCGACGGTGGCGCCGCCGGCGAACAGGTACACGCCCCTTGCTGCGACGATCGCCGCGAAGTAGATCGCGAGCGCCCGTACCCGATAAGCGTTGAGGGCGAGGGATCGCCATTGCGGAGATCCCTGCCACAACAGCGTCTCGCCCGGCGGCAGGACCGCGGGCAGGCCGTGCATCGGCTCGGAGTCGTGCTCGCTGAACACCGCCGGTGTCGCCATGGCTCAGACCACCGGGCCCAGGCGGCTCGGTACCGCGTACAGGTGGCCGCTGCCGAAGTAGGCCAGGATGCGGTCTTCCTCAAGCTTGGTCACCTGACCGCCGCCGGCGATGGCCGGCACGCCGGAGAACTGCGCGGCGGTGATCGAAGCCACCTTCACGCGTCGGCCCTTGACGTCGTAGCGCACGAAGCCGGCGGGCAGCAGCACCGCGCGGCCACCGGGGCTCAGTTCGACCTCGAGGTAGCGGATCTGCGGCTCGGATTTGTCCACCCACAGTTCGCGGACCGTGCCCGCTTGCGCGCCGTCCAGACCGATGACCGCCATGCCGCGCGGATCGGGATCCCGCGAGGAGACCGACCAGCCCGCGACCGAGCTCATCGGGACGATCATGGGCGAACCATCGACCATCCGCTCCGGTTGGTCGGCACGCTCGGCGTACGCGGCAGGGCCCACGCCATCGCGCATCGGATCGCCGGTCGGGTCGAGCGGAGCGCCCACCTCCGGACCGAAGCGATCGTCCCAGCCGACCTGGCGCGCAGCGATCGGACGACGATCGGCACCCGAGGCGCGCGGCGCCTGGATGGTGCTGCCGTCGGCGAGACGGAAGGTCTTGGGGCAGGGCACCGGCGGCAGACCTTCCACCGTGATCGGAGTGCCGTACTTGTCGACACGGTTCGTGTCGAGCGGGTAACCCTCGCGCTTATCTTCGCGGTGCAGGTACCAGATGAGGCCGGCGAAGAAGATCCAGAAGCCGTACAGCGCGACCTGCGCGGCGTCGATGTACTCGAGGAAACTGTTCGATTCCATGTCAGTGCTCTCCCTGTTGCTCCATATCGGCCGCGTTCCGCGACCTGTCGAAAAAAGAACGCCCGGCCTCAGCCCGGCAACTCCGCCAGTCCGAGACCGTTGCCCACGGGTGTGCTGCGGCGTACGCGCACCAAAGGCCCGAGCGCGATCAACGCCCCGAACAGCAGCGCGATCTCGATGTGATAGACGAACAGGTAACCGGTGGCCGGGGAAACCAGTGCCGGCCCCAGCGCGCCGGAGGTCGCCAGCGCACCGAGCGCGTTGCATACCGCTGCGCCGCCCGCGATCGCGAGCCCTCCCGCAGTCGCCTGCACAGCGCCCCAGGCGCCGAGCGCCATGCCGTTGTCGCTGTCACGCAGCGACATCGCCGCGAGCAGCGTGCCGACAGAGAAGTACCCGCCGCCGAAACCGATCAGGACCGCGCCGGCGCGGAACAGCATCGTCGATTGCAGCGGATCAGCGAACACCACCGCTGCGAACCCGAGCACCCCGACGAGCGCTCCCCGGGCGGCGACGCGCAGCGGGTCGGCACCGCGCCGCAGCGTACGCGAGGCGAGACCGAACGCGATCAGCGCACCGCCCGCGTAGAGCGCGGTGAGCAGGCTGGTCGCACCGACCGGCATTCCGAGGATCTGGCCGCCGTAGGGCTCGAGCAGCACATCCTGCATGCTGAACGCGGCGGTGCCGAGGCCGAGGGCGACGAGCAGTCGCCGCGTGCCAGCCGGGGCCGCGAATTCACGCCACGCGGCGCCGAAACGCGGCGCTGGGGCTGCGGCAGCGGTCGTACGCGACATGTCGCGCGCCTCCTGCTTCCACATGGCGATGACATTGAGCACCAGCGTGACCACGGCGGCACCTTGGATCACTTGGATGAGGCGCAGGTGGGTGTACGTCCCGCTGAGCAGGGCGCCGAACACCACCGAGCCGCCGACCATGCCGAGCAACAACATCACATAGAGCAGCGCGACGACACGCGGTCGGGTCTCGGCGGGCGCGAGATCGGTGGCGAGGGCAAGTCCCGCGGTCTGCGTGGCGTGTAAGCCGGCACCGACCAAGAGGAACGCGAGCGCGGCGGCACCGGGTCCGAGCCAGGGGGGTGGTTCCACCTGTCCGGTACCGCTCAGCACCATCAGCGCGAAGGGCATCACGGCCAGGCCGCAGTACTGGAGCAGCGTGCCCATCCAGATATACGGTACTCGGCGCCAACCGAGCACCGACCGGTGGTGATCGGAGCGGAAACCGAGGAAGGCGCGGAACGGCGCGAACAAGAGCGGCAGCGCCACCATCGTCGCGACCAGCCACGCAGGGACATTCAGTTCGACGATCATGACGCGGTTGAGCGTGCCGTTGAGCAGCGCGAGCGCCATGCCGACGGAGACTTGGAACAGCGCGAGACGCAACAGCCGCGGCATCGGCAGGTCGGCGCTGGCGGCATCTGCGAAAGGCAGCATCCGCGAGTTCTGCAGCAGCTGTACGAAACGGCTCATGGTTGCGGGGCCAATCCGCCCGCAGGTGCTGCCGCAGCGGCCGCAGCCGCGGCGGTAAGCCGTGCCTCGCGAAGCTTCAGGAAGAACTGCAGCGCATTGATGGCGTACGCGGCATAGGCCACCAAGGCGAGCACCATCTGGCCCTCGAGACTGAGGCTACCGGTGAGCCAAGCCCAGAGATAAGCCGTGTGCAGCGCGATCACGCCCATGCTCACGACGTCTTCCCAGAAAAAACTGTGGGCGAACAGCCAGACGCCGAACACCTCGCGCTCCCAGATCGCGCCGGTCACCATGATGGCGTAGAGGAAGGCGGTCTTGATCAGCACCGACGCGGTGGCCGCTGCCGCGCCCTCTCCGGTCTTCAGGTACCGCAGCACCAGCCAGAGGCTGACGAGGAAGGCGAGGAACTGCAGCGGCGCGAGGACCGCCTGGACCCAAGTCCAAGGCGAACGATCCCGCCGGACCCGTTCCTCGGGGGTGTACAGGGGGCGACCGCCGGCCGCCTTTTTGGCATGGGACATGGGCTGCTCGCGCCACTGGAACCCGAACCGAAATCTAGAACGGCACTTTTAAAGTGTCAATCTTTATTTACATCAAGCCAGATTGACATTTGACAGGCCCCGGACTATCTATGCGAGGGTGGCGTCGGGGGGGGTTCCACCGAGCCGGCTGCAACCCACAGACGGCCGCTCGGATGGAGGAGGGTTCGTTATGACGTCGAAACCCGTCGAGGGTCTGTCGCGTGCCTTGGAGCATGGGCTTCTGTTGCGCGCCATCGAGTCCCAAGTCATCCCAAGGTTGTTGCTCGCCCATCCTTCGGCCCCCCAGGCGGTGCCGGCGACCGGCGAGACCGCCTCCGAGGTCGTCCGTCCCGCGGAGTCGGAGGTGGTGGGGTTCACCGGCATCGTGCTGCAGGGAAGCACCGACGAAGCCACCGCATTCATGCGCGACCTGCACGCCTCCGGCATCTCGGCCGATTCCATCTACCTTGATCTGCTCGCGCCCTCGGCCCGGTACCTCGGCGAACTGTGGACGACCGAGCGCAGCGATTTCGTCGAAGTCACGGTGGCCTTGCATCGCTTGCAGGATCTTGCGCACAAGTTCAGCGCCTATCTGCGCGGGATGGAGGATGCAGAGACGGTGCTGCCGGCGGGGCCGCGTGCATTGTGCGTCGCGATGCCCGGTGAGCAGCATGTCTTCGGCGCCCAATTGGTCGGTGAGTTCTTGCGCCGGGCGCGCTGGGATGTCTGGGACGCGCCCGGTGCGACCGAGCCTGATATCATTTCGTTGCTGGCGCGGGAGTGGTTCACGATAGTGGGCATCTCCGTCAGCACCCTCGACCAACCCGAAGCGCTGGCGGGGTTGGTGCGACGGGTGCGGCGCGCCTCCCTCAACCCGGACCTGCGGGTCATGGTCGGTGGTCTGCCCTTCGATGAGCATCCCGAGCGGGCCGCGTTGGTCGGAGCAGACGCCACGGCGCGCGATGGACGCGATGCGGTCGTCAAGGCGCAGAAGTTGCTCGATCTGGCAGGTCTAGGAAACTGACAAGCGAACCTTAGGAAACTGACAAGCGAACCTTAAAAGATGAACTTCAAGGCGCCAAGGAAGGCCCTCGACGGACTCGCTGCCGAAACGGTCGCCGGGCTCGTCACTGCAGCGGCCGATATCGTGCTCGTGCTGGATCGCCGCGGTATCATCCGCGACATCGCGTTCGGCAGCGAGGAACTCGCCGCCGACCTCGCGGGCGACTGGATCGGTCAGCCCATGTCCAGCGTCGTCACCGTCGACAGTCGACCCAAGGTCGAACTGCTCTTCGGCGAGATCGACGCACCGGTCCCGCGTGCGCGACACGCCAACCATCCTTTGCCCGGGGGCGGTACGGTCGCGATCTCCTGGTCCTTGCGACGGCTCGACGACAGCGGCCGGATACTGGCCCTCGGTCGCGATCTGCGCGCGCTTGCCGCGATGCAACAACGGTTGATCGAAGCCGAGCAGTCGCTCGAGCGTGATTACTCGCGTCTGCGGTTGGCGGAGGCCCGCTATCGGTTGTTGCTGCAGTCGAGCGGGGAGCCGATCGTGGTGGTCGACCTCAGCACCCAAAAAGTCGTGGAAGCCAATCCCATGGCGGCACGGCTGCTCGGTGAGGATGCCCGTCAGATCGTCGGCAAACCGTTCGCCGAACAACTGGACGCCGTGAGCGGCCGGGCGCTGCCCGAGTGGTTCGCGGCGCTGCGTGCCGTTGGACGGGCTGAGCCGCTGCGGGCCCGCCTCGCGCATGAGCGCCGCGAGTGTCGCCTGCCGGCGCTGATCTTCCGGCAAGAGAACAGTTCGCACGCCTTGCTGCGCATCGAGGCGGTCGGCCCCGCTGCGGCGACCCAGCGTCCCCCCAACGGTCATGCCGAAGCGCTGGGCGGCTCGGGCGCTGCCGGGCGCAGCCGCATCCCCGAGGTCTTCGACCGTCTGCCTGATGCAATGGTGGTCACCGACGCGGACGGCCGCATCCTCGCGGTGAACCGTGCCTTCGTCGATGTCGCGCAGGTCGCCACCGAAGAGCAGGCCCAAGGCGAGTCGCTCGAGCGTTGGCTCGGGCGTCCGGGCGTGGATCTTGGGGTGTTGCTCGCCAACCTGCGCGAAAGCGGTGAGGTGCGGTTGTTCGCCACCCAGTTACGCGGCGAACTCGGCGGCAGCGCCGAGGTCGAGATCTCGGCCACCCGGCTCGGGGCGCCAGACGAACCGGCTTTCGGTTTCGCGATCCGACGACGACGGGCGGCCGAGGGCCGCAGTCCGCGTGCCTTGACGCGCTCGGTGGAGCAGCTCACCGAGCTCGTCGGCCGGGTCTCCCTCAAGGAACTGGTGCGCGAGACCACCGATGTCATCGAGCGGTTGTGCATCGAAGCGGCCTTGGAGCTCACCCGGGACAACCGGGCCTCGGCGGCCGAGATGCTGGGGCTGTCGAGGCAGAGTCTCTATGTGAAGCTGCGCCGCTACGGGCTGGGCGACCTCGAGAGCGACGAGGGCGACGAGGGCGGTGGCGGGGGTCAGACTTGAGCCCTGCCCAACTGTAAAGTTAGGTTGACAGTGAGTGATGTCATGGCTATTTTCCAGTCATGGCACGCACGGCGAGCAGTTTGTTCCCTCGGCAGCGACCTGGCTGGGCGGCGACGCTCGAGCTGCTCAAGCCCGTCACCTGGTTCCCGCCGATGTGGGCCTTCGGCTGCGGCATCATCGCGAGCGGTGTCGCACCATCCGGGCACTGGGCGCTGATCGGGCTCGGTGTGCTGCTCGCAGGGCCGCTGGTCTGTGGCACCAGCCAGGCGGTCAATGATTGGTTCGACCGGCATGTCGACGCCATCAACGAACCACGACGCCCCATCCCCTCGGGCCGGATGCCGGGCCGTTGGGGGCTCTACATCGCCATCTTCTGGACCTTCGTCTCGCTCGCGGTCGCCGCGATGCTCGGTCCGTGGGTGCTCGGCGCCGCGGCCGTCGGTCTCGCGCTCGCTTGGGCTTACAGCGCGCCGCCGCTGCGCCTCAAGCGCAACGGTTGGTGGGGCAACGCGGCGGTCGCCGCTTGCTACGAAGGCGTGCCGTGGCTCACCGCGCTCGCGGTCATGACCGCGGCCATGCCCGATGCGCGCAACCTCGCGCTGGCATGGGCCTGGAGCGTCGGCGCGCACGGCATCATGACGCTCAATGATTTCAAGTCGGTGCAGGGCGACCGTCGTATGGGCGTCGGTTCACTGCCCGTCCGCCTCGGCGTCGACCGCGCCGCGCAGGTCGCCTGCCTCATCATGGCCGCCGCGCAGATCGCAGTGATCGGTCTGCTGTTCTGGTGGGATCGTCCGCTGCACGCCGGCATCCTCGCCGCGCTGCTCATCGGCCAGTTGCTGATGATGCGGCGTCTGCTGCAGCGTCCGGCCGAACTCGATGTCTGGTACAACGCCGCCGGCGTGCCGCTCTACGTGCTCGGCATGCTGGTCAGCGCGTTCGCGATCCGCCCGGCCGCTTGACCCACCCGTCCGCAAGAGGTGCCACCGAATGACCTTTGATCGTCGCTCCGCCGGCTCCGGCGCGTTCCTCGGATGGCTCGGCATCGTGCGGCTGGGTCTCGTACAGGCGGCCATCGGCGCGCTCGTCGTGATCACCACCTCGACCTTGAACCGCGTCCAGGTCGTCGAACTCGCCTTGCCGGCCCTGTTGCCCGGCGTGCTGGTCGCCATCCACTACTTCGTCCAAGTGCTGCGTCCGCGACTCGGCTACGGCTCGGATATCGGTGGTCGGCGCACACCGTGGATCGTCGGCGGCATCGCGGTGCTCGGCGCTGGTGCCGTGGGCGCGACGCTGGCGACCGCCTTGATGCCGTCGGACCTCGCCCTAGGCATCGCGTTATCCGTGCTGGCGTTCGTCGCGGTCGGTCTCGGCGTGGGTGCCTGTGGCACGGCGCTGTTGGTGCTGATCTCGACCAGTGTCGCGCCGACCCGCCTCGCCGCGGCGGCGACCGTCACCTGGGTCATGATGATCGCCGGATTCATCGTCACCACGGTCATCGTGGGTGAGATGCTCGACCCGTTCTCCCTCGGTCGTCTGGTGGAGGTCACCGCCGTGATCGCCGCAGGCGCATTCCTCGTGACCTGCCTCGCGGTCTGGGGCGTCGAGCGGCCGCGCGGCGCATCGGGTGACGCACAGACGGCGGCCTCGCGAGCGGCGCCACCGTCGGATTTCCGGACGGCGCTGCGCGAGGTCTGGCAGGAGCCCCATTCGCGGCGGCTCGCGAGCTTCGTCTTCATGTCGATGCTCGCGTACAGCGCGCAGGACCTGGTGCTCGAGCCGTTCGCCGGCACGGTGTTCGGGTTGAGCCCGGCCGACTCTACGCGGCTCTCGGGTCTGCAGAGCGGCGGTGTGCTGATCGGCATGATCGTGGTCGCTGTGATCTGCACCGCGGGCGCCGCGACCCGTTTCGGTTCCCTGCGGGCTTGGACCATCGGTGGTTGCGTCGGATCTGCCGCGATGCTGGTACTGCTCGCGATCGGCGGTTTGGTCGGGCAGGCATGGCCGCTGCGCGCCACGGTCTTCATGCTGGGTCTCGCCAACGGCGCGTTCGCTGTGGCGGCGATCGGGTCGATGATGGGGCTCGTCGGACGCGGTCGCGAGTCGCGCGAGGGCACGCGGATGGGTCTTTGGGGCGCCGCGCAGGCCGTCGCCTTCGGCTTGGGCGGCATCCTCGCCACCGGTGCCGTCGATCTCGCCAAGGCGGCCAGCGGCTCGGCCCCGCTCGCCTATGGTGTGGTGTTCGTCACCGAAGCGGTGCTGTTCGTCTTGGCGACGCTGTATGCGATGCGTCTGAGCCGAGAGGACACCGAGTCGGTCGCCGGGTCGGCCGGGGCTGAAACGGGCGGGCGCTGGGCGCCGGCCGGGAGGAACTGACATGAGCGCGCAGATGCCTGAATACGATGTCCCTGAATACGATGTGGTGGTGGTCGGGGGCGGACCCTGTGGCGCGACCGCCGCCGATGATCTCGCACGCAGTGGCTGGAAAGTGCTCCTGCTCGACCGTGCCGGTCGCATCAAGCCCTGCGGTGGCGCGATCCCGCCGAAGGCCGTCGAGGAATTCCAGATACCGTCGGAACTGCTGGTGGCCCGAATCACGTCGGCACGGATGCTCTCGCCGAGCGCGAAGGCCGTGGACATGCCGATCGACGGCGGCTACGTGGGCATGGTCGATCGTGAGGTCTTCGACGAGTGGCTGCGCGATCGCGCGCAGCGCAACGGGGCATCGCGCGAGTCGGGCACTTTCACATCATTGACGCGCGATACCGATGGTTGCGCGATCCTGCACTTCACGCCGAAATCCGCTGCCGCAGACGGCGCCGCCGACCGGCCGGGCGTCGAAGCGACCCGTCGGGTCCGCGCGCGTCTCGTGCTCGGGGCTGACGGCGCGCGATCCGAGGTCGCGAGGCAGTGCATCGCCGGCGGCCGCGAGACCCCCTTCGTGTACGCGTATCACGAGATCCTGCGCACGCCGCAGTCGCAGCCGTCGGGCTACGACGGCAGCCGCTGCGATGTCTACTATCAGGGCAAGCTGTCGCCGGATTTCTATGCTTGGGTGTTCCCGCATGGCGACACCATCAGCGCGGGCGCCGGCACGGCGCACAAAGGGTTCTCGATCCGCCACGCCGTCGTCGACCTGCGGCGCATCGCCGGGCTCGAGGGCGCCGAGGTGGTGCGGCGCGAGGGCGCGCCGATTCCGCTCAAGCCGCTGCGACGCTGGGACAACGGCAGCGATGTGCTGGTGGCGGGCGATGCCGCCGGCGTGGTCGCCCCGGCCTCGGGCGAGGGCATCTACTACGCGATGGCCTGCGGTCGCATGGCCGCCGATGCGCTGATGCGCTGCCTCGAGAGCCGCGATCCTCGTGCGCTCAAGAGCGCGCGCCGCGAGTTCATGGCGCAGCACGGCCGTGTCTTCTGGGTGCTCGGTTTGCTGCAGCGCTTCTGGTATTCGAGCGACGCCCGCCGCGAGCGCTTCGTGAAGATGTGCCAGGACCCCGATGTGCAGCGCCTCACCTGGGAGTCGTACATGCACAAACGCCTGGTGCGACGCGATCCGATGGCCCACGTGCGCGTGTTCTTCAAGGATGTCGCACACCTGCTCGGCCTCGCGCCGACCTGATCCCTCAACCTCGACCGCATGCTCGCCGCACGCTTCGCCGATGGCAGCCTGCTGCTTGCGATCGTCGCGTTGATCGCGCTGGAGGCCGCGGTGTTGTCGTGGCTCTGGTACCGACGGCGCACAGGCCTCGCGCTGCGCGAGTATCTCGGTAATCTCGTGTCGGGCGGCTTGTTGATGATGGCGGTGCGGGCCGCACTGCTCGACCAGTCTTGGATGCTCGTGGCGATGTGGTTGCTCGGCGCCTTGGCCGCGCACATGCTCGACGTTCTGCTCCGCTGGCGGTGGCCCGTGGGCCATCCTCGCTTCAGAGACTGATCGACGTCTCGAACACCATGGTGGCGCTGCCGATGATCCAGACGCCGGCGAGTGCGCCGTCGGCGAACTCGAGTTCCACATCGACGCGCCCGGGACGCTGCATCGACTGACCTTGGGCGCCCGAGAACGCGGCGCGGTCGGTGTCTCGCGGCAGCAGCCCGTGGTGCAAAAGGTAGGCGCCGAGCAGGCCGTGGGCGTTGCCGCTCACCGGATCCTCCGGGATGCCCATCGCCGGACAGAACATCCGCGACGCCGTCAGGCAGCCTTCGATCTGGGAATCGAGCGTGAAGACGAAATGTCCGGCGGCGCCGAGCTGTGCGGACAGGGTGTTGAGGCGGTTGAAGTCGGGCTTCATCGCCTTCAGTTGCTGCGGGCCACGCACGCCGATCAGCAGACGGTTGCCGGCGCCGCCCACGATGCGCATCTCGCAGCGCGGGTCGAGATCGTTGCTCGAGAGTGCGAGGGCATCCAGCACCGCGAGGCGCTCACGCTCGTTGAGTTCGCGCCCGAGAGGCGGTGCGCTCTGGCGTACGGCGATGCGCCGATCCGGCCCTTCGCCGCGTACCTCGACATCGACGATGCCTGCTTTCTGGCGTTGGCGCAGACGCTTCGGCGCACCCGGGACGCGCGATAGCACGAAGTGCGTGGCCACCGTGGCATGGCCGACGAAACCTGATTCGGTGCGCGGCGTGAAGAAGCGTACCCGCAGGTCGTGGTCGTCGCCGTCGGGCGGCAACACGAAGGCGGTGTCACCGTTGTTGAGTTCGCGGGCCATCGCGAACATCTCCTCGTCGGAGAGCCGCTCGGCGCCCAGCACCACGCTCGCCGGGTTCCCGGTGAAGAGTTGCTGAGTGAAGGCGTCGACACGGCACAGTTGGACGGTCTTGGTCATGGCCCGGCTCCTTGCGCTGACGACCCGCCCTGCGGACCGCGCGCGGCGCGATTGTAGGCGAGCCCCACGAGGGATGCATGGTCATCGCTGGGCATGCTTGCAGAGGCCTGATATGTCAGAGAAAATGTACAGACCCAGGGGTGGTCGTAAGGCCTGAGACGGCGCGCAGTGCGCCGAACCCTAGAACCTGATCCGGTTAATGCCGGCGGAGGAAGAAGGTGTCCACTTTGCGCCCATCGTCGTGCCCGGCCGTCTGGCTGGGGTTGCTGTTGTCGTCCCCGCTTTGCGTGTCTGCGTCAGCCGACACGCTCGAGGAGGTCGTGATCACGGCGCGGTTGCGCCCGGCACCGCTCGCCGAGACCCCGGTCAGTGCCACGGTGCTCGACCCGGCGACGCTGCGTGGCGCGGGCGTACAGCACCTGCAGGATGTCCTCGGACTGGTGCCGAACCTCAATTGGGCCTCGGGAACCTCGCGTCCGCGTTACTTCCAGTTGCGCGGCATCGGCGAGACCGACCAATGGCAGGGCGCCCCCAACCCGTCGGTCGGGTTCCTGATCGACGGCATGGATTTCTCCGGGGTCGGGATGCCTGCGACGCTGCTCGACCTCGGTCAGGTGGAGGTGTTGCGTGGACCGCAGGGGACGACCCTCGGCGCCAATGCGCTCGCCGGACTCATCAACCTCTCCACCGCCGCGCCGCAGCCCGAGCCGCTGTTGCGTCTTGAATCGACGGCCGGTGAAGCTTCTACGATCGCCCTCGGCGTCGTCGCGGGTGGTCGGCTCGGCGGTCGCTGGGGCGGGGATGGGGGCGCATGGCGTGCGGTCGTGCAGCGTCATCGCAGCGACGGCTCGCGACGCAATGCGACGCTCGGCCGCGACGACACCAACGGACTCGATGAACGGACATTGCGCTTTCGTGCCGCGTTCGCGCCCGTCGAGGGATGGACAGCCGATGTGTCGACGCTGTGGGTCGAACAGGACAACGGTTTCGACGCCTTCGCGCTCGACAACTCGCGCATCACCCGCTCGGACCAACCGGGGCGCGACCGGCAGCTCTCGCGCGGGATGTCGGTCACGCTCGAGCGGGAGGACGAACTGACATTGCGCAGCGTGACGGCGATCGCCGATGCGGACATCGTCTATTCCTTCGATGGTGATTGGGGCGCGGACCCCGGGTACGACTTCACTTCGCGTTTCCTGAGAGGTCACCGTACCGTCTCCCAGGATCTGCGGTTGCGTTCCGCCGGGGACTTCGATTGGGTGGCCGGTCTCTACGCCTCTCAGGTTGACGAGCGTAACGACCAGCTGGATCTGTACGGTGGAGAGGTCTATCGAGGGTTGGTCTCCGACTACCGCGCCCGTACGCTCGCCGCCTACGGCACGCTGCAGCGCGACTTCGCGTCGCGCTGGCGCGCCAGCGCCGGGCTGCGGCTAGAGCGACGGGCGGTGCGCTATGGCGACACCGACGGCAGTGCACTCGAGCCCGTCGAGACCCTGTGGGGCGGTGATCTGACGCTCGAGTTCCGGCCGGAGGAGGGCGGCTTCGGATACCTGTCGTTCGCCCGCGGCTACAAGGGCGGTGGCTTCAATATCGGTGCGGCGATCCCGACGACGCGCAGGGTCTACGACGCCGAAGGGCTCTACAGTCTCGAGCTTGGTTGGAAACATGCGGATGACGGACGGCGATTGACCGCCGAGGTCGCGGTGTTCCACATGTGGCGACGCGCTCAGCAGGTGAGCACGTCCGTGCAGGTCGATCCGGGTGATCCCCTCTCGTTCATCTATCTCACCGACAACGCCGCGCGTGGCGCCAACTACGGCCTCGAGGGCGCCTTGTCGTGGCGTCCGTCGCCGACCTTGACCCTGCAGGGCACGGCAGCGCTGCTGCGTTCGCCGTTCACCGACTATCGTCCCGACGACCGGGACCTCTCGGGCCGTGACCAGGCGCATGCGCCGCGTGGCCAGTACTCGCTCAGCGTCGATTGGCGCACCGTCCACGGTCTCTTCGCGCGCCTCGACCTGCAGCACGCCGAGGCCTTCTATTTCTCCGACAGCCACGACCAGCGGTCGCAGGCCTGCACCCAGGTAGCGCTGCGGACCGGCTACGAGACGCCGCGATGGAGCGCGAATCTGTGGTTGCGCAATGCGCTCGATCGCACCTGCGCGCAGCGCGGATTCTTCTTCGGCAACGAGCCGCCGGATTTCCCCGACAAGCTCTATGTCCAGCAGACGGACCCGCGGCAGGCGGGGCTCACCGTCTCATGGACCCTGCGCTGAGCGGCGCGGCGGGACGGTCTACGCATGGAGTTCCTGCAACAGGCCACCGCACAGCTGCACGCATCCTCGCCGGTCGAATCTTTGGCCTTGCTTTCGGGGTTCGGCTACGCGGTGCTCGCGGTCCGGCGTGACCGTCGGGCGTGGATCTTCGGGGCTGTTTCGTCGGCGTTGCTCGCATGGCTCGCTGCAGGGGCGCGGCTGCCCTTGCAGGCTGCGCTGCAATCGCTCTATGTGGTGATGGCCGTCTACGGCTACCGCAACTGGTCGCGCGGATCGGGGCAGGGCGATAGGCGGGTGACCATCGGCCGGTGGCCCATGCGTCATCACGCTTGGGCCCTGCTGTCGATCGTGCTCGGCACGCTCGCCTTGGCGCCCTTGCTCGCGCATTGGACGGATGCAGCATGGCCGCGCCTCGATGCAGCCGTGACATTGGGGAGTCTGCTCGCCACCTGGCTCACAGCCCGTGCGATCTTCGAGAACTGGCACTATTGGTTGATCGTGAACGCCGCATCTTTCGCGCTCTATCTGAGCCAAGGTTTGGCGCTCGTCTCGGTCTTGTATGTCGTGTACTTCACGATAGCGCTCATCGGTCTGCGGCGTTGGTCGCGTGACACCATGAGCGACGCAGCGGAGCGGGACGGGTGACGCTGCCGCGCGGCAGCGGGCTGCACCGCCTGCAGCGCATCGAGGGCGCCGAAGGGCCGCTGTTGCGTCGAGAGTGGCATCCGGCGGCCCAATCGGTGCTCGGCGCGCATTTTCCATCGGAGGTCATCGCGCAGCGGTTGGCGGCAGAGCGCGGTCTCGCCCCGCCGGTGCTCGCCTTCGACCTGCAGGCGCGCTGGATCTCGATGCCGTGGCTGGATGGCCGACCGCTAGAGCCCGATTGGCCGCAACGGCCTGCAAGATGCGCGGCGATGCTCGAGATCCTCGCGCGGCTGCGCCGGGTGCCGGCGCCGGATCTGCCGACGCTCGATCTGGCGGGGCGCGTGCGCGCGCTGCATCAGCGGCTCGCCGCACAGTCGCCGGAGGTGGCGGGTGTGTTCGACGGCGAGCTTTCCGCCGCGATCGGGCAGTGGCATGCCGTGCAGGAGACCTGCGTCCGCGCGGCGGCAGCACCGGCCTGTCTGGTGCATGGCGATCTGACGCCGGGCAACATCCTTCTTTGCACCGATGGCCGTTGGTTGTTGCTCGATTGGGAGTACGCCCATGCCGGCGACGTCGATGATGACCTGGCAGCGCTGGTGGCCGGTACGCCCTCGCCGCCGCCCGATTGGGCCGCTGCTGTACCGAGTGAGCGTAGAGCCGGTTTCGACGCCAAGGTCCGTCTGCGGCGATTGCTCGATGCACTCTGGCAGGCGCTGCGTACTGGTATCCCGGACAGCGCTTAGGCAAACTAGCGACCGCTTTCCCAGCCGATTCCCGCAGGATCCCGCCCATGCCCAAGTTGATCGTGACCGACCGCGACGGACAACAGCACGAAGTCGAGGCCCGCGCTGGCCTCAAGGTCATGGAGACCCTTCGCGAGCTCGAATATGGCGTTGCGGCCATCTGCGGCGGGATGTGCTCCTGCGCCACCTGTCACATCTACATCGATCCGGCATGGCTCGCCAAAGTGCCCGCAGCGATGTCGGACGAGCGCGAGTTGCTGCAGGAACTCGCCCACCACAAGGAAGGTTCGCGTCTGTCCTGTCAGGTCGACATGACCGATGCGCTCGACGGACTGCGCATCACCATCGCGCAGGACGAGTGACCGGCGGACCCACGACAGACTTCGGGGACACTTGATGGACTACATGCTCTTGCTGTTGGCCGTCGGCGCCGTGGTCATCCTCCTGCGGATCTTCCAGAAGGTCAGGGCACTGCGCGATTCCCGCGAGGACGATTACGACACGCGTTTCGTCGAACGCCTGCGGCGCAGCGGAATGGATCCGTTCAAGCCCATGGACGTGGACTTCTTCCTCGCCATGCCCTCGCTCGAGGCCGCAGACCGAGTATCCGCCCGTCTCGTCGAAGATCTCTTCACGCCGGACGTCCGCTCCATCGACGGACCGAAGGATCTGCCGATCAGTCTGCATGCCCGCAAGACGATGCAGGTCAACGAGGTCGGGATCCGCGCCGCTGCGGCCCGCCTGCGCGAGCTGGCGAAAACTGAGGGCGGGCGTTACGACGGTTGGGCGCCGGGCTCGGACGCCATGGGCGCGTTGCGTTCCGCCTCGCAGAAACTCCGGTCGCCCTCGCGGGGCGATCAGCACTGACGCGTCCCCGGTATCGTGTCGCCGGTAGCGCCGTGTGCGCTCAGCGCTTCTCGGTCTGGCGTCTCACCGCCTCGGCGGCCGCACGGATCGCCTCGGGGTCGCCCAGATAGCGGCGACCCGAAGCTTGCAGCCCCGCTGACCCCGGCGTGAATTCATACACGAGCGGGATGCCGGTCGGCACATTGAGCTCGACGATCTCTGCTTCAGACACACCGTCGAGCATCTTGATGAGCGCGCGCAGGCTGTTGCCGTGCGCGGTGATCAGCACATTGCGGCCGGCGAGCAGCTCCGGCGCGATCCGTGATTCGAAGTACGGCCCGACGCGTGCGAGGGTATCGGCCAGCGACTCGGTCGCGGGCAGCGATTCGGGGCTGACGCGGGCGTAGCGTGGATCGAAGCGCGGATGGCGCGGATCATCGGCTGCGAGCGGCGGCGGCGGGATGTCGTAGCTGCGTCGCCAGATCTTCACTTGGGCCTCGCCGTGGCGCGCCACGGTCTCCGCCTTGTTGAGGCCTTGCAACGCGCCATAGTGGCGCTCGTTGAGGCGCCAGTCGCGCTCCACCGGGATCCACATCCGGTCCATCGTGTCGAGCATGATCCAGAGCGTGCGGATCGCCCGCTTCAGCACGGAGGTGAAGGCGAGGTCGATGCTGATGCCCTCGCGCAGCAGTTCCTGACCGGCCCGCGCAGCCTCTTCACGACCGAGCGGGGAGAGGTCGACATCGGTCCAGCCGGTGAAAAGGTTGTCGACGTTCCAGGTGCTCTGGCCGTGGCGGGCGAGGATCAATCGGCCGGGGGTCGGTCGATCTGAAGCGGTCTGTCCGGTGGTCATCGCAACTCTCATGGATCTTGAACAGCCTTAAATCCTAGCATGCAGCTGATCCCTCGGGGCCGCGCCCTCGGTCGGCACAGTCCCCGGCCGGTGATCCGCGACGCCTCGTGCGCAGCGCACGGCTCGTGCAGCAACCGTCTCCGCCAACAGGGATTCATTGAGTGCGCGCCGTGCGCGTGAGGCGGGAGGGTGGTGCAGGTGGCACGCGATGCCCCCTGCCAGCAGCGCTTGTCGATGCACGCCGTGATGCTCGAGCCGCGCGCACAGTTCCTTGTCTTCGGGGCCCCAGCCCTCGAACCGCTCGTCCCAGCCGTTCACAGCATGCAGATCCTCGCGCCAGAAACCCTGGTTGCAGGATTTGACCGCCAGCAGGGCGGTCCCTGCCTTGCGCAACAGCGGTTGCAACGCCGGTGAATGACAGAGCGCGAGCCGTCGGATCCCGAAGCGCCCCTGGGAAGCAGCCCCAGGAAAGCGCTGCGGCGCAGATGCGGGATCGTCGAGCAGCCTGCGGCTCGTGCGCTCATCGAGGTTGATCCTCACGCCTTGGGTATAGTGACCGCGACGGGCGCAGCGTCGATGATCGGCGATGAAGCTGCGATGCAGCAGCATGTCGCCGTCGACGAACACGAGGTAGTCGCCGCGCGCAGCGGCGAGCGCGAGGTTTCGAAGGCGAGCGACCCGGAAGCCCAGATGCGGTTGCTGGATGTGTTGCAGCGGCGGCCGTGACCCCTTGTCGGAGGCGAGCAGCGCGGCCGTCGCGGGATCCTCGCCGTCCTCGGCGACGAGGATCTCATCCGGTGCAGAGGTCTGTGCGGCCACGCAGGCGAGCACGGCCGCCAGCGCGTCAGCCCGGGCGTGCGTGGTGATGCATAGCGACAGGCGTGGCCGGTCCTCGGAGAGGTCCGACGCCGTCGGATCGTTCAATCCGCCAGCGTCCGCAGCGCTTCGACGCAGACCGAGAGCGACGCGAAATCTGCGCCACCGCTCGCCTGCACTTCGCGCAGCGTGCGCTGCCAAGCTTCGAGCTGGACAGCCCGCGTTGCCGCCCATGCGTCCCATCGCCCCGTCCATCCTCGGTCGCTCCGAGCAACGCCTGGCAGGGTGTCGTTCAGCAAGCGGGCGAGGATGCGGACCTGCGAGCTGCGCATGCCGTCGCGGATGCCGGAGCGGGCCTTCGCGTGGAGCGCCCCATCGACCGCCAACGAGTCGATGCGGGTGGCGAGCAGATCCAGACCGAGCCGTGCGGACACGCCGAACCAGGCGCGGGCAACGGTCTCGATGGCAGCGGGTCCCGCCGCTCGGCCGCCGTTGCGCGCGAGTTCGCAGATGTCGAGCGCGGCATCGAGGGCGTCGAGGCCGGCGGCCTCTTCGGCGACGGACACCGGGACGCCCGACTCGACATGCCGGTCGCGGGTGCTGCGCCAAGTCTCGAGCGCCAGACCCTCGAGGACCCGCGGCAGGCTGCGCCGCAGGCAGGCGATCGGTGCGGTGTATTCCGCGACGGCTTCGGCGACGGCCAACCGTCCGGGTCGTCGGCGCAGCAGCCAGACCGTCGCGTGGCGCAGCAGCCGCGCCGATTCGCCATGTATGGCGTACTGGGCGGCAGCGGGTACCTTGTTGTCGAGCGCCTCGACCGACCCCCACAGTGCGCGTGCTTCGAAAGCGTCTCTGGCGATGCCCCAAGCGCGTGCCACATCGGCGGCGCTGGCGCCGGTGTCCGAGCAGGCCCGGCCGACGAAGGTCGGACCCATGCGGTTGACCAAGCTGTTGGTGACCGCCGTGGCCACGATCTCCCGCCGCAACCGGTGACGACGGATATCCGGCGTGAAACGGGCGCGGACGGCGGCCGGAAAATACCGCATTAATTCTTTGGCAAAACCTTTGTCCTCCGGAAGATCCGAGGCGAGAAGCTGCCGGGTCAGCCAGATCTTGGAGTACGACAGCAGCACGGCCAGTTCCGGCCGGGTGAGCGCCTGACCTTGCTTGCGGCGCTGCGTGAGCGCTTCGTCATCAGGCAGATGCTCGACGGCGCGGTTCAGCTCACCGCTGCGTTCAAGGCTGCCGATCAGGCCCTGGAGCTCCGGCAGGCGGCCATGGACATGCAGCTCCAGCGTGGAGAGCGCCTGGCTTTGCAGGTAGTTGTTGCGCAGCACCAGAGCGGAGACTTCGTCGGTGAGGCGCGCGAGCAGCCTGTCTCGATCGGCTCGACGCAGACGACCCCCCGCTTCCACGGCGTTGGTCAGGATCTTGAGGTTGACCTCGACATCCGAAGTGTTGACGCCGGCCGAGTTGTCGATGAAGTCGGTGTTGATACGCCCGCCCGCGAGCGCGAACTCGACCCGACCGCGCTGGGTGAAGCCGAGGTTACCGCCTTCGCCGACCACCTTGGCGCGCAGCTCGGTTCCGTCGATGCGGACCGCATCGTTGGTCCGATCGCCTGCCGCCGCATGGGATTCGGTCGAGGCCTTCACGTAGGTGCCGATACCGCCGTTCCAGAGCAGGTCGACCTGCAGGCGCAGGATCGCGCGCACGATCTCGTTCGGCGTCGCGGCTGCGGTCTCGATGCCGAGCAGCGCACGCGCTTCGGCCGGGAGTGTGATCGATTTCGCGCTGCGCTCGAACACGCCGCCTCCGCGGGACAGCGCGCGCTTGTCGTAGTCGCTCCAGCCCGAGCGCTGCAGCGCGAAGAGCCGTGCACGCTCGGCGAACGATCGCGCCGGATCCGGGGCGGGATCGATGAACACGTGTTGATGGTTGAACGCTGCGACCAAGCGGATCTGGCGCGAGAGCAGCATGCCGTTGCCGAACACATCGCCCGACATGTCGCCGATGCCGGCGACGGTGAACGCCTGCGACTGCGTGTCCACGCCGATCTCGCGGAAATGTCGCTTGACGCATTCCCAGCCGCCGCGCGCGGTGATGCCCATCTTTTTATGGTCGTAACCTGCCGACCCGCCGGAGGCGAACGCGTCACCAAGCCAGAAGCCGCGCTCCACCGAGATGCCGTTGGCGATGTCCGAGAAGGTCGCCGTGCCCTTGTCGGCGGCGACCACGAGGTACGGATCGTCGCCATCGAGTCGGCGTACGGCGGCAGGCGGTACGATGCGCTTGCCCTGGATGTCGTCGGTGATGTCGAGCAGGGCGCCGATGTAGAGGCGGTAGGCGGCTACGCCCTCTGCCTGGATCGCATCCCGTGAGCCGCCGACGGGCAACCGGCGCGGCACGAAACCGCCCTTGGCGCCCACGGGTACGATCAGCGTGTTTTTGACGTTCTGGGCCTTCATCAGGCCGAGGACCTCCGTGCGGAAGTCTTCCCGCCGGTCGGACCAACGCAGTCCGCCACGCGCCACTTCGCCCATCCGCAGGTGCACGCCCTCCACGCGCGGTCCGAGCACATAGATCTCGCGGTACGGACGTGGCAGCGGCAGACCAGCCACGGCGTGCGGATCGATCTTGAGGGCGAGCGCGGGGCGACGGCCACCTGCCGCATCGCGTTGGAAGAAGTTGGTCCGCAGCGTGGCGAGGATGACACCGAGGAAGGCACGCAGGATGCGGTCTTCGTCGGCGTGCGAGACCGCTTCGAGTCGCTGCTGCAACCGTTCGACGAGCCGTGCGGCGGCACGCGCCGCCGCGCGCTCCGCAGCGACACCCGATACCGGCGCGAGGCGCAGCGTGAAGAGCCGCCACAGATCGGTGGCGAGGGCGGGATGGGCGGCGAGCGTGCGCGCCATGTAAGCGAGGCTGAAGGGGATGCCGGTCTGCAGCAGCCAACGACAGCAGGCCCGCAGCACACTCGCCTCGTGTCCATCGAGCGCGGTCAGCAGCACCAAGCGGTTGAAGGCGTCATCGTCGAGATCGCCGGCGCGCACCGCGCGCACCGCGTCGAGGAACCGCTCACCGGCGCGCAGCGGATCGGTGGCGGTGGGCGCCTCGCGCAGCTCCAGCTCGAAATCCTGCAGTGCGACATCGTCGGCGAGCGGTGACGCCGGGTCCGCGAGGGGTGCGATCCGCCAGGGACGCTCGGCGAGCATGCGCAGGCCGAAGTTCTCGAGCACCGGCAGCAGCTCCGCGATCGGTGCGGGGCCGCCACGGCGCGCGACGCGAAGGTGCACACGGCTGCGAGGGGATCCGCTCGGACGCCAGAGACGCAACTGCGGTTGCGCGGGATCGAGCGCGAGCGCTTCCAGCGCGGCCACATCGGCCAAGGCTTCTGCCGGGGCGACCTCGCTTTCGTAAGAAGCAGGGAAACGGCTGCCATGACGCAACAGCAACCGTGCCGCCTGTTCGGCTGGCAGCGCCGCGTAGAGCGCCCCCTGCAGGCCGTCCTGCCAAGTGGCTGCGGCGGCCTCGATCTCGCGTCCGAGCGCTGCCTCGTCTACCGGTGTGCCCAGCGACGCCTTGCCGCCGCGGATCGTCACATGCAAGCGCGCGTGGTGCGAGAGCGCGATCTGTACCTGTGACTCGAGGTCATCCCCTCCGCAACGCGCGAGCAGTGATCGCTCGATACGCAGCCGGACTTCGGTGGTGTAGCGGTCGCGGGGCACGAACACCATGCAAGACCAGAAACCGCCGGCATCGTCATGGCGCATGAGGAGGCGGGTCGTGCGTCGCTCGTAGAGGTTCACTGCGCCACGCACGAAGCCCACGAGTTCCGCCACGCTCGCCTGGAAGAGTTCGTCGCGCGGCCAGGTCTCGAGCACGGCCAGCACGGCCTTGCCGTCGTGGCTGGTCGGGTCGAGCCCGAAGGCGGCGACGACCTCGTCCACCTTACGCCGCACCAATGGGATCTCTGCGGGTGCGGCGAAATAGGCGGTCGCCGTCCACAGTCCGAGGAAGCGGTGCTCACCCACCACCCGCCCGCGCCCGTCGTGCTCGCGGACGGAGATCTGGTCGAGATGACCGGGCCGATGCACCGTTGAGCGGCGGTGCGATTTGGTGATGTGCAACGGTCCGTCGTGGGTGGCCGAGGCGGTGTCGTCTGCGCCTGCCTCGCGGAGGATCCCGAGGCCGCTGCGTGCGACGCGGCGCATCCGGCCTTGACGCATCCGCAGATGCTCGTAGCCCTGGAAGACGAAGTGCGCGCCGGACATCCACTCGAGCAACGCGACCGATTCCTCGCGGATGGGGGCGCTTCCGGCTCGGCGAGCGCCGTGTCCGGCTTTGATGGGCTCGCCGAGGGCGCGTGCGGCGTCGCGCATGCGTTCACGCATCGGCCGCCAATCCTCGACGGCGGCCTGCACATCCGCCAATCCCGCGTGCAACAGCGTCACGAGCGCCTCGCGGACCTCCGCATCGAACAGCGGGTCGATCTCGTGCAGTTGCCAGGATTCCTTGCCGATGGCGGGTGCCGCGTCTGCGGCCACCGCGCTCAGCAGTCGTCCCTGGCGGTCGCGCTCGACCTGCATCACCGGATGGATGAGCGTGTGCACGCCGACGCCGGCGCGAGCGAATGCGAGACCGATTGAATCGACGAGGAAGGGCCGGTCGTCGGTGACGATCAACACCTGACTGACGGGGCGCTTACCGGCGGGGGCGGGCTGTGGTGCCAGCACTTCGATGAGCGTCTCGCCGCGACGCCGGCGCTCTGCCAGCGCGACATGTCGGGCGGCCAGCGCGAGCGCCTCGAGCGGGGGTCGCGTTGCCAGTTCTTCCTCGTCGACACCGATGAAGTAGCTGCGCAGCAGATCGGCGCGCGGCGAGCCCCGCTTGCCGCGCGCTGTGGCGATGATCCGGTCGATCAGTGAGAGGCGTCGGCGTGGGATCGAAGTTCGCATCGGCATTCCTCAGGTCGTTCTGTCGTCGATGATACGCGAGGACGGGGGCGCCTCTTCGGGGCCTGTAGAAGTAGGCGACAATTCGTGGAGCAACCGATCGAGGATGCGATCGAGCGCCATCCGGTCGGAAGGGGTCAGTGCGGCGGACAGTCGATGCTCGAAGCGGCGCGCAAGCGGGACGACCTCGGCATAGACCGCTTGTCCCGCGGGGGACAGCGCGAGCCGAGAACGCCGGCCGTCGGCGGCGTCGGGACGCCGGTCGATCCGACCGTCGCGTTGCAGCGTGCTCACCGCGCGGCTGACCGCGACCTCGTCCATGGCCGTGCGCTCGGCCACCTCGACCGCCGAGATCCCGGGCTCGTTCGCGAGCACAGCGATCACCCGCCATTGCGGGATGCTCAGGCCGAAGCGTTGAGAGTATTGGCCGGCGAGCGAGCTGCTCGCGCGGTTGGCGAGCACCGAGAGGCGGTAGGGCAGGAAACGGGCGAGCAATAGCGGCCCGCCGTCCTGCTCATCCATGTGGGACGACCTGCTGATCGATCGATCCGAAGATGGAGCGCCCGTCCGCATCGTTCATCGCGATCCGTACGCGGTCACCTGCCTGCAGGAACGGGGTGCGGGGCGCGCCGTCGCGCAGCGTCTCCACCGTGCGTTGTTCGGCGATGCATGAATAGCCGGCGCCGCCGTCTGCGATCGGCTTGCCGGGGCCGCCTCCGGCATCGCGGTTCGACACGGTCCCCGAGCCGATGATGCTGCCTGCACCGAGCGCGCGGGTCTTGGCGGCGTGTGCGATCAGCTCCGGGAAGCTGAAAGTCATGTCGACACCGGCATCGGCGCGGCCGAAGGGCTGTCCGTTGATCCAGACCTCGAGCGGTCGGTGCAGCCGCGCACCGTCCCAGGCCGACCCGAGCTCGTCGGGTGTGACCGCCACCGGCGAAAACGCGGAAGAGGGCTTGGATTGCAGGAAGCCGAAGCCCTTGGCGAGCTCGCCAGGGATGAGGTTGCGCAACGACACGTCGTTCACCAGCATCACGAGACGGATGCGCTGTGCGGCATCCGAGGGCGGTGTGCCGAGCGGCACATCGTCGGTCACCACCGCGACCTCGGCCTCCAGGTCGAGGCCCCACTGCGGGTCCCGCAACGGGATCCCTGCTTGTGGGGCGAGGAACGAATCGGAGCCGCCTTGGTACATGAGCGGGTCCGTCCAGAACGAGGGCGGCAGCTCTGCGCCACGCGCTCGGCGCACGAGCTCCACATGGTTGACATAGGCCGAGCCGTCCACCCATTGGTGGGCCCGGGGCAGCGGCGAGACGCAGTCGGCGGGGCGGAAGGGCTCGCCTTCGCCGGCGTCGAGGCGGGCGCTGAGGATGTTCAAGAGCGGTGCGACGACAGGCCAGTCATCGAGCGCGGCTTGCAAGGTCGGTGCCGCGGTCGCCGCCGAGAGCATCCGCTCGAGGTCGCGCGATACGACGACGAGCCGTCCGTCACGACCGCCCGCAAGACTCGCCAACTTCATGGCGCAGGCCCGCTGCGATCGGTGTCGTTCGATTTCACATCGATCGATGCGGCGCCGTGCAGGAATGCGGTGTGACGCGGTGCGCGTTTGGTGCGGCTCCACTCCTCCAGCATCGCCGGCGCGGCTTCGCGGGCGAGGCGGGTCATCTCCGGGGTTGCGGTGTCGACGGTGAGCTCCAAGCGGTGCCCATTGGGATCGAAGAAATAGATCGACCGGAAAAGACCGTGATCGGTGGGCCCGACCACATCGATCCCGCGCTCGAGCAGGCGCCGCCGGGTCTTTTCCAGAACAGCGAGGCTTTCGACCGAGAACGCGATGTGTTGCACCCAAGCCGGCGTGTTCGGGTCTCGGCCCATCGGCTCGCGCGTGGGCAACTCGAAGAACGCAAGCACATTACCGCCGCCGGCATCGAGGAACACATGCATGTAGGGATCGGGCTCGTGCGTGGACGGCACGAAGTCCTCGGCGAAGGCGATGGTGAACTCCATGCCGAGCACCTCGCGGTAGAACCCGACGGTCTCGGCGGCATCGCGGCAGCGGTAGGCGACATGATGGATGTTGCGGATGAGGCTCACGGCTTGAGCACTCCGCGGCGGATCTGGTCGCGCTCCAACGACTCGAACAGCGCCTTGAAGTTGCCTTCGCCGAAGCCTTCGTCGCCGGCCCGCTGGATGAACTCGAAGAACACCGGGCCGAGCAGGCACTCCGAGAAGATCTGCAACAACACCCTGCGCTCGCCGTGCGTGGTGCCATCGAGCAGGATGCCGCGCTGCTGCAGGGCCGGGGTGTGCAGTCCGTGTCCGGGCAGCCGTTCCTCTAGCATCTCGTAATAGGTCTCGGGCGGCGCAGTCATCAGCGGTACCCCCCGCGCGCGCAGCGCATCCACGGTGGCGCAAAGATCATCGGTGGCGAGCGCGATGTGCTGGATGCCCTCGCCGTTGAAGCGCAGCAGGTATTCGTCGATCTGACCACCGCCCTGACCCCCTTCCTCGTTGAGCGGGATGCGGATCTTGTCGTCCGGCGCGGTCATGGCGCGTGATTGCAGCCCGGTCCGCGCACCGTGGATGTCGAAGTGGCGGATCTCGCGGAAGTTGAACAGGCGTTCGTAGAACGAGGCCCAGTGCGCCATCCGACCGCGATAGACGTTGTGGGTGAGATGGTCGATGTGCGTGAGGCCGACGCCCTGCGGCGCACGCGACGCGCCGGGCAGCCACTTGAAGTCGATGTCGTAGATGCTCGCCCCTTCAGCGTAACGATCGATGAAGTAGAGCGCCGCGCCCCCGATCGCGCGGATCGCCGGCAGGCGCAGCTCCATCGGGCCGGTCGGCAGGTCGATCGGTTGGGCGCCAAGTTCGAGCGCACGCGCATAGGCATGCTGGGCATCGGCGACACGGAACGCCATGCCGCAAGCCCCCGGCCCGTGCTCCTCGGCGAAGAATCCGGCTTGACTGTGCCGTTCGCGGTTTACGATGAAGTTGATGCCGCCTTGCCGGTAGAGCGTCACATCCTTCGAGCGGTGCTTGGCCACGGGCTCGAAGCCGAACTGCAGGAAGAGCGTCTCGAGCGAGCCGCTATCCGGCCCAGCGAATTCGACGAACTCGAAGCCGTCGAGCCCCATCGGGTTCTGCGGGGGAGCGGTGTCGGCGGCGGCGGGGGGGGTGGGGGTAGTGCGTGGCGTGCTCATGACCGCAGTATAGTTTCAGATGAAACCAATCCGCCAGTGGAGTGATGGGGCGACCTGAGATTGGTCGCTACCGCGAGAGACATGGGTGTCACCGAGGCGGAGCGCTGGCTGGCGCCGAACCTGGACTATTGAGGCGTCCGGGTGTCGCGCCGTGAGGGCGCGGTCGGCTCGTCATCGTCGAGCAGGCGCAGGAACGAGGCGCCGCCGAGCAGACGCATCTGCTTCATGATGGCGTCACGGCGGCGTTGGACCCGTGGCCCCGGTGCATCCACCCGCCACTGCTTCGGCGCAGGCAGCACGGCGGCGAGGGTCGCGGACTCGCGGCGGGTCAGCCGTGCGGCGTCCTTGCGGTAGAAGCGCTGCGCAGCGGCTTGTACGCCGTAGGTGCCGCGGCCGAACTCGGCGATGTTGAGGTACATCTCGAGGATGCGCTCCTTCGGCCAGAGCAGTTCGATGAGCCCGGTGATGCCGGCCTCGATTCCCTTGCGTGCCCAGCCGCGACCTTTCCAGAGGAAGAGGTTTTTGGCGACCTGTTGGGTCAGCGTGCTGGCGCCGCGGATCTTTCCGCCTCGCGCGTTGTGGCGCACAGCTTGGCGTATCGACTCGAAGTCGAAGCCGGCGTGGAACGGGAACCGCTGGTCCTCCGAGGCGATCACCGCGAGCGCAGCCTGCGGTGAGATCTTCTCGAGGGGGACCCATTGATAGCGGTTGCGGTACGCGAAGTCTCCGTCCCACATCGCACCGATCCGGTCCGACATCATGAACGCGGTGGTGGGCGGCGGCACCCATCGCAGCACCAGCACCACGCCGCAGAGGATCGCTGCAGCCCACAACACCGTGCGCAGCAGTGCCGTTGCGATGAATCGCGGCGTCAGGCGGTCTCCCCCCTGCGCACGGTCAGGATCAGCACGTCGTCGACCGGGACGTCGCCATGTCCGCGACGGCGCGTGGTGGGCACGGCAGCGATCTCGTCGACGGTCTCCATGCCCGAGGTCACCCGGCCGAACACCGCGTAGCCATAGTTGCCCGGTGAGTGGTCCAAGAAATCATTGTCGGTGAGGTTGATGAAGAACTGCGCAGTGGCGCTGTGGATGTCGTTGGTGCGGGCCATGGCGAGCGTGCCGCGGCTGTTGCGCAGGCCGTTGGCGGCTTCGTTGCGGATCGGTTCCCGGGTGGGCTTCTGCTCGAGGCCAGGCCCGAAGCCACCGCCTTGGATCATGAAGCCCGGGATCACGCGGTGGAAGAGTGTGTTGTCGAAGTGCCCATCGTCCGCGTACTGCAGGAAATTGGCGACGCTTTCGGGCGCCTCCACGGCTGACAGTTCCACGGTGAAGGCGCCGGCGGTGGTGGTGAACAGCAGCGTCGGCAGCGGTGCGGTGGACATGGCATGGATTCCTTATAGGTGGTGTTAGGGCGCGTCAGCGCCGGCCTTCGGTCACGCGCTCGTGGCCGGCCGGATCGCGGTGCGAGACTATGTCAGCGTATCCCCGTGCGGCAAGCCGTTCGCGGACCGCGGCGGCCTGGTCGGCGCCATGTTCCAGCAGCAGCCACCCCCCGGGGAGCAGATGATCGGGCGCCGCATCGATCAGTGCGTGCAGATCGGCGAGCGCGTCGACCCCCGGCGTGAGGGCTGTCCGCGGCTCATGACGCAGTGAATCGCCGTGCAGCACCGGGTCGTCTGCCGCGACATACGGCGGGTTCGACACCACCACAGCGAAGCGTCGTGTGCCGAGCGGTGCGAACCAGTCTCCGGCGAGGAACTCGAGGCGCCCGACTTCGAGGCGCAGGGCGTTCTCGCGCGCGACCGCCAGTGCCGCCGGTGACCGCTCGACCGCCGTCACCGGCCAATCCGGACGCTCGACGGCGATCGCCAGGGCGATGGCCCCCGACCCGGTCCCGAGATCCAAAGTGGACGCCGGAGTGGCGGTGGAACGGCACCATGCATCGCCTTTGATGAGCGCCTGCGCGACCAGCGTCTCGGTCTCCGGTCGTGGCACCAGAACCGCCGGTCCGACCCGAAGCGGCAACGACCAAAACTCGCGCTCGCCACTGAGGTAGGCGAGCGGCACGCCGTCAGCGCGCCGTGTCGCCCAATCTGCGACCCGTGCCGTTTCGGTGGCCGTGAGCGGGCGCTCGGGCGTGCTGAAGAGCGCGCTACGGCTGAGTCCGAGCGCCGTGAGGACCACCGTCTCGGCCTCCCGGCGTGCCTCGCCGCCGAGCAACGGGGCAAGCACGGCGGTTGTCTGCGTGACGATGTCACCGAGTCGGGGCAGTTCCTGCATGGCGCAAGTCTGTCACGGCACAAGGTTTGATACCCTCGGTTCCATGAAACTTTTCCCTTATGACCGCCCCGCGAGCGCGGGTGAAGTGTTGGATGCGGCCTTCCTTTTGTTTCGGCGTACCGTGCTCGGGTGCCTGCCGTGGTCGCTGCTCGCGGTGTTGCTCGGCAATCTGCCCTCCGTCTATCTGCTGGCGACCGGCCAATCGCTGTCTTTGCTCGAGCGCAAGGACATGATCTGGTGGGGCCTGATGGCCGGCGCGGCGGTGGCCGGTCTCTGGGTGTGGGTGTTCCTGCTGCTGCGCCAGTACCGGGTCGCCTGTGGTGAGCGTCCGGGTTTCTTCGGCGGTGCCCTCGATGCGCTGCGCGGCACGCCGCGCGCGATCGCGGTCATCCTGCTCGCGTTGCTGGCGATGACGGTCGGTACCTTGCTGCTGTTGATCCCGGGGATGTATCTCAGCGTCGCATTGTGGCCGAGCCTCACCGTGTTGATGGTCGAGAAGCGTGGTCCGGCCGCTACCCTCGATCGTGCGCTGCAACTGGTGCGGGGTCACTGGTGGCATACCGCGACCATCCTCGGTGTCGCGGGCGGTGTGGTCATGGCGCTCTATGTGGTCGGCATCCTCATCGGGCTGATGTTCGGTCAGCTCGAGGGCGGCATCGACCGCAGTGCCGCGGCCTTGGTGTTGGGCATCGTCTCGGGCGTGATGGCTGCCGTGTTCCAGCCGCTCTTCATCGCCTTGGGTGTCGCCCAGTACCTCGATCTGTTGCGACGGACGGAGCAGCCTCGTTCGGAGGCGATGGACTCTGCCGTGTCGCAGCCTGCATGAAGGCACCGTTCGAGCGGTCCGCACGTCTGCGCCGCCGGTCAACGGCGGTGATCTGTTCGCTGTGGTGGCTGCTGTGGTGCTCGGTGCCCCTCGCGTCGGCACAAGGCGATCCCTCCGAGCTCTCATCCGATCGGTCAGCCTTGGCCGATCTGGATCCGTTGCTGCGCAGTTGTCTGCGTGCCGCCCGGCAACCGGATCGTCCCGATCACTTCGGCCTCATCCGCATCGATCTCACGCAGGACTGCCCAACGCTATGGGCCGCCCTCGGCGTGGCGGCTGTGCCCCTCGGCGGACGGGAGCGCCTGTTGCCCATCGGCTCATCGACGACCCTGCGACAGCTCGAAGAATTGACGCGTATCGTGGAGTCCGCTTCGGGTCCTGCCGCATCGGTGCGGTTGTTGCCGGCGGCGCGGCTCGGGCAGATCCTGGGCGATCTCGATCCGGCGGCGCGCGGGGAACTGTCGACCCGCGCCCGCCTTGCACGGTGGTGGCGTTCGGTGATCGGTGAGTTCGACCCTCGCCGCAGCGAACAGCGCAGTTCCAAAGCCCGTTTCCAGTGGCCACTCGGCTTCTGGAGCACGGTGTCGTGGTTCGCGTTCGGCACAGCAGCCTTGTTGATCCTCACCGTGGTCGTACAAGAGATCCGCGCCGTGCTCGGATCGCGCAGGAGGCGCCGGTCTCGTCCGCGTGATCCGGTCGCACCGGTCGCGGCGGATGTCGATCTTGCTGCGATCGCCGCCTTGCCGCCGCGGCGTCGGGCGGGAGAACTGCTGCGCGCCGTCGCGGCGCGCCTGCACGGCAGCGGATCACTGCCGCCGCCGGTGCCGCTCACGCCGCGCGAGATCGGTGGTCTCGCCCGCCTGAGCGACGCCGAACGCGCATCGCTCGCGCTCGTCACCGAAGCAGGCGAGGCCGGAGCCTACGGGCGGCGGCCACCCACAGAGGCGCTGATGGTCGACGCCGCCGAAGCGGCGTCGCAGTGGCTTGTGACCCCCCGGCGATGGTGGCTGATGGGTGAGCGCCGGTGAGGGCGAGGTTGCGCGCGCTGGCGTTGGCGGTGGCGGCGCTCCTGCTTTTCTATGGGCTCGCGTTCAGCGACTCTTCGACCCGGACCGAGGACACCCGACCGCTCTCGAACGAGCCCGGAGCGGCGGGTTATTCGGCATTGCGCGACTGGTTTGCAGGTGCGGGGGTGCGTTGGCTCTCGTTGCGGAACGATTACGGCACTTTGGATGCGCTGACCAAGGATCATCCGACCGACAACCTGCTCGTGGTCACCCTGCCTGGCAAGCAGTCGCTCCTGGATCGCGACCTCGTCCGCCTGCATCAGTGGGTGCGGCGAGGGAATTCTTTGTTGGTGCTTGCGGCCGTCTGCGATTCGCCCGAGTGGGCGCCGGTCGGGCAGGCGCGCAGCCTGAGCGCCGATGTGTCGATGTTGTCGGGTGTCGATGTATCGCGCCCGGTGCCTTTTGGTGCGCGCTTCCTTGCCACTCCTGCGGTATCGCGCTGGCAACCTGCCGTCGTGCACCCGCTCTTGCGGGGGGTGGACGGGGTCGAAGCGCTGTCGGATCGGACTTCGGCGCCATGCCAGAGCGTCCTTCCGACCGCGCGGGGGGTCCTGTCGCTGCTGCGGGCTGCCGAGGGTCGAGCGGACGGGGCGTGGTTGTTGCCGCGCGGTGACGGTTGGGTGCTGCTCATGGCGCAGGCGACGCCGTTCGCCAACCGGGCCCTCGGCCGCGCCGACAACGCCCGTTTCGCCGGCAACATCCTGCGCGAGATGGTCGCGCCCTCGGGTGCCGTGATCTTCGATGACGGACTGCAGGGTGCTCCGGAACTCTACGATCTGCGCCGTCTTCTGGCGGACCCCCGGTTCCACATGTCTTTGTTGGCGTTGTTCGCGATCTGGGTCGCCTGGATCGTCGGTGGCACCCGGCTGCGCTCCCCGGCGCCCGCCCACCATCCGCCGGGGAACGCCGCGATGGTCTTGGCTGAGGGTCGCCTGCTCTCCCGGACCGTCGATCCGGGCGAGGCCGCCCGCGTGCTGCTTGCCTCCTTCGTGGCCCGGTTGCCCGAAGCGGCGCAGGAAAAGCCTGAAGCTTGGCTTGCGGCCCGTCCTGGCGTCGCCGCTGAAGACATCGAGCGCCTCGGCAGATACCGCCGTCGTCTTGCAGAGGGCGGCGGTGTGCCGCTCGATCCCTTCCACGATCTTTTGACCCGCTTGCGGAGTGCCATCGCATGACCCATGACCTTCCCTCCGATCGGACCGACCACGCCGGATCATCCGCAGCAGGCGCGCCCATCGCGGCATTCGAACGTGCGCTGCAGGCCGAACTCGGCAAGATCGTCGTCGGCGACGGTCAGCACATCCGGGCCATCGCGATCGCGCTCCTGGTGCGCGGGCATGTGCTGTTGCAAGGAGTCCCCGGTCTCGGCAAGACGCTGTTGGCGCGGTCGCTCTCGGCGGCCTTGGGTGGCGCGTTCAAGCGCATCCAAGGGACCGCCGACCTGATGCCCGGCGATGTCATCGGTGTGCACGTCTACGATGCGGCGCGTGCGACGTTCGTGTTCCGCCCCGGTCCCTTGTTCGCCGATGTGGTGCTCGTGGACGAGATCAACCGGGCCGGCCCGAAGACGCAGTCGGCCTTGCTCGAAGCGATGGAAGAGCGCCAGATCAGCTCCGAGGGTGAGGTCTTCCGGTTGCCGCGGGATTTCATGGTCATCGCCACGCAGAACCCGCGCGAGTTCGAGGGCACCTATCCGTTGCCCGAATCCCAGCTCGACCGGTTCTTGATGCGCATCGATCTGACCTATCCGGCGCCCGAGTTGGAGGCCGAGGTGCTGCGCCGGCACGGGCTGCAGGCGGATGCTTCTCTTGCACCGCCCGAGCAGCTCGATCGGGCGGCGCTCGAAGCGGCGCGCGCCGCCCTCGAGGCCCTGTTCGTCTCGCCGGCGATGATCGCCTATGTGCTCGCATTGGCCGGCGCCTCGCGCACGCACCCGCAGGTCGCAGTGGGCCTCTCGACCCGCGGCGCGATGATGTTGCTGCGCGCGGCGCGCGCCCACGCTGGAGTGCGTGGTGCCGATCATGTCGCCCCGGACGATGTCAAAGCGGTCGCGCAGAACGTGGTCGCGCATCGTCTTTCTTTGACGCCCGAGGCTGCGCTCGAGGGATTGTCGGACAGCGCGGTGGTGGCTGACCTGCTGGCGAGCACGCCGGTGCCGCGTTGAGGCACCTGCCGATATGCATCTGACCGCTCGTGCCTTGGCGCTCGCACTGGTCGCCGTCGTGACCTTCATCGCAGCGCAATGGTCGAGCGATCCGGATATCGCGACGCTCTGGCGTGCGGTGCTCATGTTGCTCGCTGCCGGCCTGGCCTTCGAGGCATGGGCGCAGGTAAGGGTATCGATCTCGTTGCGGTTCATGCTGCCGGCAGCGCTGCATCTCGGGCGGGAGACCGATATCGGGTTCGTGGTCACCCACGATTCGCACCGGACGCAGCGACTGCGGTTGTTGCCGATCGCGCCTGAGGCGGCGCGCTGTGATGCAGTGGAAGAGTACGAGTTACGGCTTGCTCCCGATGCACAGATCGCCGCAGACACCGCCTCCGGCAGCGGTACCGTGACCGTGCATCCCGTCCGACTGGGCGTTCATCCTTGGCCGCAGGTCCCCGCGCGGCTGCTCGGGCCGTTGGGTTTGGCGTGGTGGGACCGACCGCTCGAGAGCGGCGCGGTGGTCCGCATCGCGCCCGACCTGCTCCGACGCAGCGGTGCACGCCTTACCGCGTCGGCGCAGGGTGCGCGTCCGCGACCCCCTCAGGAGGTCGCGCGCGAGATCCATCGCTGGCATGACTGGCAGCCCGGCGATCCCTTGTCGCGCATCGATTGGAAGGTCACGGCGCGTTCTGGCGTCCTCACCACGCGCGAACTGCGCGATGACCAACACCTCGAGATGCTGCTGGTGGTCGACGCCGGGTGCGATTCGGCAGCGGGCGACGGTGCGCTCGATGCGCTCGGTACCCGCGTCAATCTCGCGGCGCGCCTTGCGGAGTCGGCGCTCGCGCGAGGCGATCGCGTCGGGTTGTTGGCGTTCTCCGACCGTGTGCTACGTGCGGCTCCGCCGACGGGTGGTGCTGCGGCCCTGCCGCGGATCCGTGCGCAGTTGGCAGCATTGGTCTCCGACCCGCAGCCCGGCGATGCGCAAGTGGCGGCGCGCGCTGCGCTGCGCGCGCTGCGTCGCCCGGCAGGGGTCGTGCTCTGGTTCGGTGATCCCGCGCCGGAGGCGCTGCGCGCTGTCGCGGCGCGCCACTCGGTGGTGGTGGTGGCGCCCCGCGAGCCGCTCGTCGAAGCCCTGGTCGATGCGTCGCCCGGGACACCGCGCCGATTCTGGACGGCGCTCGCCGCGGAGCGGTATCTCGCCGCGGCGCGCGGACGCGCCGATGGCCTGCGGCGGATCGGCGTCGTGGTGGTCAGCGAGACGCCGGCGCGCCTCGAAGCGGCTGTTTGGGCTGCGGTGACCCGCGGATCCCGCGCCAATCGACGAGTGCGCTGATCGCGATCGCGAGAGCCACCGCCCCCACTGCAGCCTTGACGGCGAAGGGCAGGCTGCTCGTCGAGACATAGCCTTCGATCAGGCCGCAGAACATCAAGACGATCGCGATGGCCGGGAGCAGCGCCGCCGTGCGGCGCACCGCGGCCGCGAAGGCCTCGCTGCGCGTCGCCTCGCCGGGATGCGCCAAGGCTTCGCCGACGATCGCGCCCGCGCCGCCGGCGGCGCACAAGCAGAAGATCTCCGCCGGGCCGTGGGCCGCCACGAAATCGAGCAACGGATGGCCAAGCCCGTTCGCCACACACAGCGCCGACAGCGCCCCGAACATCATGCCGTTCACGCCGATCGCGTAGATCGTCCCGAGCGCGAACAGGAAGCCGAGCAGCCAAGCGGCGAGCGCGACCACCGCGTTGTTGAAGAAGATGGCGCCCGAGATGACCGAGGATGGCGCCACGCCGAGCAGGCCGTCCGTCCAGAGTTCGCCCTGTTGTACCTTCTGCAGGATCTCCGGCGAGGCGAAGAGCCGGATCGATTCCGGTTCGACCGTCACCAACCCCCAACCGGCGAGCGCCGCCAGCAGGAAGCCGAGCAGTGTCACAGCCAGGAACGGCCGTAGCTCGTGGGTGGCGGCGGGCAGGGTCTCTTCGGCGTACTTACGCAACATCTCTCGCAGCGTGGGCGTCTCGTGAGCGAGACCGTGGTGCAGTGCGGCATGCCGTTTCTCGAGCGTCTCGGTGGCGGCTGCGCCCGGAGCGTCGCGGCGTGCCATCGCCAACCTTCGCGCGGCGCTGCGGTGTTCGGTGATGAGCGCTGCGGCGGCGTCGAATCCGCTGCCGGCCTCCACCTTAATCTCCGACTTGCCATCGTCGTAGACCAGCAGTGTGCCGGCCGCGAGATCGCCCAATCTTTGGCCGTTCCTGTTGAACATCGCCATGAGCAGGCCGACACCGTAGAAGATCGGCGCGCTGTCGATGAGGCGGAAAAGGTTGCGCAACAACAGCGCCCCCGGATTGGGTACACCGCCTTCCAGCGTCGCGATGCGCAGGCCGACAAATCGCTTGCCGGGACTGATCCCGCGCAGAAGGGTCTCGACGATGGGGTGGTAGAGGATGAACATCACCACCACCGGGATCTCGATCGCGTAGGTCCACCAGAGATCCGGTTCCCTCGGTCGACGCAGGCTCACCTCCGCGGCGTTGGCCGAGGAGTGCAGCACTGCGCCGGTCGCATACCAGGCGAAGGCGATCGCGATGCGGATGTTGAAGTCCACCGTGAACGCGTAGGCGCGCGCGCCTACGCCGGCGATGCGCAGACGCGCCGGGACGCCGGTCGGGCTCGGGCTGCGGATCTCCGGGGCGTCCGTCACGCATCCTCACCGAGCAGTTCGGACTGATGTTCCTGCTGCAGCGGTTCGATGAGCGCTTCGAGCCTGCCGTTCAGCGTCTCCTCGAGTTGGTAGAGCGTCAGTTCGATGCGGTGGTCGGTCACCCGACCTTGCGGGAAATTGTAGGTCCGGATGCGCTCCGATCGGTCGCCGCTGCCGACCTGGAGCCGTCGTGCGCGAGCCTCGGCGGCATCGCGTTTCTCTTGTTCCGAGGCGCGTAGGCGCGCCTTGAGCAACGCCATCGCACGGCTGCGGTTCTTGTGCTGCGATCGTTCGTCCTGACATTCGACCACGATGCCGCTCGGCAGGTGGGTGATGCGGATCGCCGAGTCGGTCTTGTTGACATGCTGTCCGCCAGCGCCTGAGGCCCTGAACGTGTCGACGCGCAGGTCGGCAGGGTTCAGGTCGATGTCTTCGAGCTCGTCGAGTTCCGGCAGGATCGCGACCGTCACGGCGGAGGTGTGGATGCGGCCTTGGGATTCGGTCGCCGGCACGCGCTGCACGCGATGGGTGCCCGACTCGAACTTCAACCGCGAGAAGGCAGCTGCACCGACCACCCGGCAGATGACCTCCTTGTAGCCGCCGTGTTCTCCCGGGCTCTCGCTGAGCGTCTCGATCCGCCAGCCTTGCCGCTCAGCGTAGCGCGCGTACATGCGCAGCAGGTCACCGGCGAAAATCGCGGCCTCGTCGCCCCCGGTGCCGGCACGGATCTCCAGATAGACGTTGCGGGTGTCACGCGGATCGGCGGGGACCAGCATGCGACGCAGTTCGCGCTCCTCCGCTTGGAGCGCTGCGACCAGACGCTCGGCCTCCTCGGCGCCGAGCTCGCGCATGTCGGCGTCCGTATCCGAAGCGAGCGCCCGGGCCGCCTCGAGCTCCTGTTCATGGCCGAGGAAAGTCCGCCAAAGCTCGGCCAACGGGGTCAGGCGTGAGTACTCGACGGAAGAATCCCGGAACTGCGTCGACCCCCCGTCTAGCGATGGGTCGGCGAGGGCGCGCCCGAGTTCTTCCCAGCGCTCCCACTGCACCTCAAGGCGGCGGCGGATCGAACTCTTCATGCGGGTAAGAACGATTGGCGGGGCATGGTGGCGCGATTGTGTGTGCCGGGTCCCAGCCTGACAAGCGTGTCCGCACCGGTCGATGGCGGTTCCGTTATATAGTGGTCGCACGATGTCTTTTCCGCACCCATCGCCCGCCACCCTTGCCGCCGCGATGCTACTGCTCGCCGCCGCCGCGCCTTCTCTTGCCCAGCAGGCTCTTGCCCAGCAGGCTCCCGACCCGCAGGTCGCCGCGCCGAGTGGTGGACCAGCGGTGGTGGCTCCGTCAGCGACCCGCCCCGCGAGCGCGGGCGAGCGCGGTCTCGCCGAGGGCGATTGCCGAGCCGCCTCCGAGGGGTTCCTCGAAGACGCACGGGCTTCGCGGGATCCGGCCATCGCCTACCGCGCCACCGAGATCGGTCAGGCTTGCCAACACCTGCCGGCGGCCTGGGCCTCCGCGCAGCGCCTCCTCGCGTTGGACCCGGAGAATGTCGAAGCCTTGCGGCTCGTCGGCAATGTCGCGCTGGCGAGCGCGCGATACGCCGATGCGCGGCGGATGTTCTTCGGCCTGCTCGCGAAGCCGGATGTGGAGCCGGATCGTGCGCTGAGGGAGATCCTGCCGCCGCTGGCTGAAGGCGATCTGGCCCCGGCTGCGTGGCAAGTCTTCAAAGATCTTCCCGGGCGCGATGCGCTGTCGGCGCCGGTGCTCTCCTCGATGGCGCGCATGGCCTGCAATGCCGATGATCTCGCGCGCTGCCGGGCGCTCATCGGCGAGGCCCGTGCCAAGGGTGGCGGTAACGATGCCGCGACCATCAGGCTCGCGGCTGCGGAGGCCGCAGCATCGGGTGACGCCGATCGTGCGCTCGGTGAGGCGCAATTGGTGGCGCAGGGCGATCCGCAGGACAACCGCTTCGCCGTCGTCGAGACACTGCTGACCCTCGATCGGCGCGTCGAGGCGCGGGCCGAGATCGAGCGTATCGCCGCCGAGCCCGACCACGCTGTCGAGGCGGACCGTCGTCTCGCCTTGCTCGCATTCAACGAGGGTGACTACCTCGATGCGGAACGGCGATTCTCGGCGCGCATCCAGCGCAACGAGGGGACGGGCGAGGGGCTTTTCTACCTGGCGATGATGGCCGAGCGCTTGGGGCGCGCCGATGCCGCTTTGCCCGGCTACGAGGAATTGGTCCGCGCAGGCGCCGGGCTCGCGCCACGCAGCCGTGCAGCGCGGTTGCTGGTGGCGCGTGGCGAGGCACCCAAGGCGATGCGACTGTTCGACGACTGGCTGCGCAGCGGTCGCGGAGACTTCATCGACACCGAGCTCGCGCGCGCCCGGGCGCTGTCGGAGGGTGGCATGCGCGCCGAGGCCTTGCAGGGCATCGATCTAGCGCTCAAGCGTCACCCTGAACATCCTGAGCTACGCTATCAACGCGCCGTGGAGCTCGACAGCGCCGGTCGAAGCCGTGAGGCGATCAAGGAATTCGAAGCCTTGCTGAAGGAACGGCCTGATGATGCCAATGTGCTGAACGCGCTCGGTTACACCCTCGCCGATCGCAAGAAATCGCTGCGCCGCGCAGAGAACCTGGTCCGTGCGGCGCTCGAGCAACGACCCGACAATGCCGCTTTCCTCGACAGCCTGGGTTGGGTTCGCTACCGCCGTGGCGACAAGATCGGAGCATTGCCGCCGCTCGAGCGGGCCTGGCAGCTCTCGCGGGAAGGCGAGATCGCGGCGCATTGGGGCGAGGTGCTCTGGTCGATGGGCGATCAGGCCGGGGCGCGCAGCATCTGGGCGCGCGCGCTCGTCGCCGCACCGGAGTCGAAGCCGCTGCGCGCCACGATCGATCGCCTCACCGGGACACCCGATCGCAAGCCCTGAGGACGCCGCCTTGAGGCTGCCCGCGCTGCTCCTGCTCCTGTCGTGCTCGTTCGCGCTGCCGTTGTTGAACGGCTGTGCGGTGCTCGGCGGCCGTGATGCGGTGCCGGCTTTGCCCGATCTCACATTGCCCGCAGGCTGGGAGGCGCGCCGTGGCGCCCTGCAGGGCTGGCCGGGCTACGAACTGCGTGGACGGGTGGCGGTGGCGAGGGGGGAGGACGGTTTCTCCAGCAACCTGCGTTGGCTGCAGCGCTCGACGGTGACGCGTCTCGAGCTGGACGGTCCGCTCGGCGTCGGCGGCGCACGGTACGAATTCGCCCCGGGTACCGACTCTTCGGCGCTGGAGCAGGCGCTCGGCGCACCGGTGCCGCTCGCGAGCTTGCGCTACTGGTTGCTCGGCGTGCCCGACCCCGACCCGGCCCTCGTCGCGGAGGAATCGCTGGAGCTCGGCGAGGGTCGGCTCGCGACCTTGCGGCAGGCCGGTTGGGAGATCACCTATCCGCGCTATGCCCCGGTCGCCGGGAGTCGTCTCGAACTGCCGCAGCGCATCGAGGTGCGCCGCGAGGGCTTGCGGCTGCGCGTCTGGGTGGATGCCTGGCAAGGGATGCCTCGCGAGGCGAGGCCGTGAGCGGTCTCGATCCTGGCGTTGCAGCCCTGAAGTGGTGGCCCGCGCCGGCGAAACTCAACCTTTGCCTGCACATCACTTCTCGCCGCGCCGACGGCTACCACGAGCTGCAGACCGTGTTCCAGCTCATCGATCTTTGCGACCTGCTGTCGTTCGAGGTCGACCCCTCCGGCAGGATCACGCGGGTCGACGATGCGGCAGCCGCGCCCGGGCCGCTCGCTGCAGTCCCCCCGGCGGAGGATCTGGTGGTGCGAGCGGCGCAGGCCTTGCAAGCCGCCTCCGGCAGCCCGCTTGGTGCACGCATCCGCGTCCGCAAGCGCATCCCGATGGGCGGAGGCTTGGGTGGTGGAAGTTCCGATGCCGCCACCACGCTGCGTGCGCTCGACCGGCTGTGGGGCACCGGGCTCGGCGTCGATGCACTCGCGCGCTTGGGTCTTGCGCTCGGCGCCGATGTACCGCTGTTCGTGCGGGGGCGTTCGGCGGTCGGCGAGGGCGTCGGTGAGCGGCTGACGCCCGTCGAGCTGCCGCCGCTCTGGTTCCTCGTGCTGCATCCCGGGGTGGCCGTACCGACCCGCGAGGTCTTCCAGGCGCCGGAACTGCGGCGAGACAGCCCTGTCCTGCCCGTTTCGGCCTTGCTGGCTGGCATCGGTCACAACGATTGCGAGCCCGTGGTCCGCGCCCGCGTGCCTGAGGTCGCGGAGGCGCTCGACTGGCTCGGCCGTCACGCGCCGGCGAGGCTCACGGGCACCGGCGCCTGCCTGTTTGCCGCCTTTGCGACCGCCGCGGCCGCGGAGCGGGTCGCGGGCCGCGTACCGGATCGCTGGCGCGCTTGGGTGGTCCCCGGCCTCGCCGCGGTGCCCGAGGGGGCGGTCGGGGCTTAGAACCCTGAATTGACAGGAAAATGCCCTGTCCTCACAATACCGCCCCCTTCGCCGTGGGGTCCTCGTGACCTTCCTCGACCGACCGGGATACCGCATCGACTGCTGGGGTGTCGCCAAGTGGTAAGGCAGCGGGTTTTGATCCCGCCATTCGGAGGTTCGAATCCTTCCACCCCAGCCACTCGGGTTTTTGGAGTTCCCTTTGGATAGCCAGACACTGGCGCTCTTCACCGGCAACGCGAACCCCGCGTTGGCGCAGGACATCGCGCGGCACCTGATGGTGCCGCTGGGGCGGGCTGTCGTCGGTCGCTTCAGCGACGGCGAAGTGAACGCGGAACTGATGGAGAACGTGCGCGGCCGCGACGTCTTCATCGTGCAGCCGACCTGCCCGCCGGTGAACGACAACCTCATGGAGCTGCTGATCATGGCGGACGCCTGCCGTCGCGCCTCGGCGCGCAGCGTCACCGCCGTCGTGCCGTACATGGGCTATTCGCGGCAGGACCGCCGCCCGCGCGCCACGCGCTCGGCGATCTCGGCGAAGCTCGTCGCCAACATGATGTCGGGCGCGGGCATCTCGCGCGTGCTCACCGTCGATCTGCACGCCGAGCAGATCCAAGGCTTCTTCGACATCCCCGTCGACAACGTCTACGCCTCACCGGTGCTGCTCGGCGACGCCTGGAAGCAGGGCTACCAGGACATGATCGTGGTCTCGCCCGATGTCGGTGGCGTAGTGCGCGCCCGCGCGCTCGCCAAGCGGCTCGATGACGTCGAGCTCGCGATCATCGACAAGCGCCGTCCGCGGCCCAATGAATCCAAGGTGATGAACATCATCGGCGAGGTGGTGGGCAAGACCTGCGTGCTGATCGACGACATGGTCGACACCGCCGGCACCCTCTGCATCGCCGCCCAAGCCCTGAAGGACGAGGGCGCGGTGCGCGTCGTCGCCTACATCACCCATCCGATCCTCTCCGGCAGCGCCGTCGAGAAGATCTCCAAGTCCGCGCTCGACCAGCTGGTGGTGACCGACACCATCCCGCTGTCGCCCGCGGCGCGCCAATGCCCGCAGATCCGCCAGCTCTCTGTGGCGGGTCTGCTCGGCGAGACGATACGACGGATCCGTGACGAGGAGTCCGTGAGCTCGTTGTACGTCGACTGAACCCGTCCTGGTCGCGGGACGGGTGTCCTCAACCCACTGGAGCCAAATAAATGAAGATCTCGATCGAACTCGCCGCCGAGTTCCGCAACGACGAAGGCAAGGGTGCGAGCCGCCGCCTGCGTCACGCGGGGCGCGTGCCGGCCATCCTCTACGGTGGCGCGCAGCCGCCCCGCATGCTCTCGCTCGACCACCAGAAGCTCGTGCTCCTGGTCGACAACGAGAAGTTCTACTCCACCATCATCGGCGTGAAGGTCGGTGCCGAGACCCAGGCAGTCGTCGTCAAAGATCTGCAGATGCACCCGGCCAAGCCACAGGTGTTGCATGTCGACCTGCAGCGCGTCTTCGATGACGAGAAGATCCGGCTGCGTCTGCCGATCCACTTCAAGGGCGAGGCGGGCAGCCCGGGCGTCAAGCTGCAGGGTGGCCTCGTCTCCCATCGGCTCGCCGACATCGAGGTGCAGTGTCTTCCGAAGGATCTGCCGGAGGAGATCGTGCTCGATCTCTCGCAGATGAAGCTCAACGAGACCAAGCACATCTCCGATATCCCGCTGCCGGACGGTGTCGTCGCGACCGCCGTGATCCAAGGCAAGGACCAGGTCGTGGTCTCGATGCACAGCCCGCGCGCCGAGGAGCCCGAGGCGAAGACCGCCGAGGTCGCCGCGGCGCCCGCTGCCGAGGCCAAGAAGGCCGAAGGCAAGAAGGAAGAGCCCAAGAAGGACGCTGCGAAGAAGTAATCGTTCGGCTTCGCTGCATCAGCAGAGGCCGCCCGTCGGGCGGCCTCTGTCTTTGAGGAGATCGGATGACGGGAGCAGCCCTCAAGTTGGTCGTCGGTCTCGGCAATCCGGGCGCCAAGTACGCCCGGACGCGCCACAACGCCGGTTGGTGGTTCGTGGAGGCCTTGGCGCGACGGCATGGCGCCGAGTTCCGTGCCGAGTCCCGCCATCAGGGCGAGGTGGCGCGGCTGCGGATGCCGCTGCCGGGCGGCGCCGTGAGCGAACTCTGGTTGCTCAAGCCCACCACCTTTATGAACAAGAGCGGCGGCGCGGTCGCCTCGCTCGCGCACTTCCACCGGATCACCCCGGCGGAGATCCTGATCGCTCACGACGAACTCGACCTGCCGTCCGGCACGGCCCGCCTCAAGCTCGGCGGTGGTCATGGCGGCCACAACGGTCTGCGCGACACCAGCGCCGCGCTCGGCCCAGACTACTGGCGGCTGCGGATCGGCATCGGCCATCCCGGCCACAAGGATCTCGTCCTCGATTACGTGTTGCAGCGCGCGGCGATCGAGGATGAGCGCGCCATCGAGGTCGCGGTCGACCGCGCGCTCGATGCGCTGCCGGTGCTGCTCGAAGAGGGCGCCGAGAAGGCCATGACCCGCCTGCATACCAAGGATTGACACCGAAGGACACACAGCATGGGAATCAAATGCGGCATCGTCGGCCTGCCCAACGTCGGCAAGTCGACCCTCTTCAATGCGCTCACGCGCGCGGCCATCGCGGCCGAGAACTACCCGTTCTGCACCATCGAGCCGAACGTCGGCATCGTCCCGGTGCCCGACCCGCGACTCGATGCGCTCGCCGCCATCGTCAAACCCGAGCGTATCTTGCCGACCACGGTAGAGTTCGTGGACATCGCGGGCATCGTCAAAGGCGCCTCCACCGGCGAAGGGCTCGGCAACAAGTTCCTCGCCAACATCCGTGAGGTCGATGCCATCGCGCATGTCGTGCGCTGTTTCGTCGATGATGATGTGGTGCATGTGAGCGGTCGGATCGATCCGCTGTCGGACATCGAGATCATCAACACCGAGCTCGCGCTCGCCGACCTCGAGACCGCCGAGAAGGCCCTGCAGCGTGCCGATAAAGCCGCGAAAGCGCAGGACAAGGACGCCATCAAGGCCCGCGAAGTGATCCGTCGGGTGCGCGAGGCGCTCGATGCCGGCACGCCGGTGCGCGCCCTGTCGTTCGACGACACCGAACGCCCCATCGTGCGCGGGCTGCAGTTGATGACCTACAAGCCGGTTCTGTATGTCGCCAATGTCGCCGAGGGTGGCTTCAAGGAAAACCCGATGCTGGAGGCCGTGAAGGCGCTGGCAGCGAAGGAAGGCGCCCAAGTGGTCGCCGTCTGCGCGGCGATCGAGGCCGAGATCTCACAGCTCGAGGATGCCGACCGCGCGGACTTCCTCAAAGACCTCGGCCTCGAGGAGCCTGGGCTCAACCGCGTGATCCGTGCCGGCTACGCGCTGCTCGGTCTACAGACCTACTTCACGGCAGGCCCCAAGGAGGTCCGCGCCTGGACGGTGCGCGAGGGCGCGACGGCGCCGCAGGCCGCGGGTGTCATCCACACCGATTTCGAGCGTGGGTTCATCCGTGCCGAGGTGATCGCCTTCGACGACTACATCGCGCTCAAGGGCGAGCAGGGCGCCAAAGAATCCGGCAAGCTGCGGCTCGAGGGCAAGGAGTACGTGGTGAAAGAAGGCGATGTCATGCATTTCCGTTTCAATGTCTGATCGGGCCCCAACCGGCGAGCCGTCCCCATGACGGACGCCCTGCAAGCCCTGCTCGTCTCCACGGGTGTCGTCGCGCTCGCCGAGATCGGCGACAAGACGCAGCTGCTCGCGCTGGTTCTGGCGGCGAGGTACCGAAAGCCCGTGCCGATCATCCTCGGCATCTTCGTCGCAACCCTGCTGAACCATGCCCTCGCCGGCGTGGTGGGCGCGTGGGTCGCGGCGACGGTCGGCCCCGAATGGATGCGCTGGATACTCGGGGTCTCGTTCCTCGCCATGGCGGCCTGGATCCTGGTGCCCGACAAGGTGGATGACGGGGAGGCCGTCGCGAGCCCGCGGCACGGGGTGTTCCTCGCTACGCTGGTCGCGTTTTTTCTGCTCGAGATGGGGGATAAGACCCAGATCGCGACGGTTGCGCTCGCAGCCCAATACGCCAATCTCTGGGCGGTGGTCGCCGGGACCACCCTCGGCATGATGATCGCCAATGTGCCGGCGGTGTTGCTCGGGGAGGTGGCTGCGACCAAGTTGCCGATGCGGCTTGTGCGTGGTATCGCCGCCGCGCTCTTTCTCTTGCTCGGGGTACTGGTGTTGGCTGGGGCGGGGGTGGGGGTGGGGGGCTGAGTGGTCGAACCTCCGGATGTTGACCTTAAGTTCAATCGGGCAACGCCGTCACAAATATGATGGTATTATAGCTTTCATTATTGATACCAATATAGAAGGCTTTCACTATGCTAGATCTCCACCCGGCCGTTGCGGCCGCCGTTTTGTTGGCCGCCGCGTTGCTCGCGCCGGTCGCCTCCGCTGAAGCTCCGTGGGAGCGCACCGACTGGATCGTCCGCGGTGGTGTGAGTCAGGTCGACCCGAAGTCGGGCGATCTCTCGCTGTCGCCGACCACCACGCTCGGCATCGATGACGACACCGGCTTCTCCTTCGATGTCACCGCCATGGTGTCGCAGAAGTGGGGCGTCGAGCTTTTCGCCGCGCCGGCGCTGAACCACACGACCACCGCCATCACCGGGCGCTCGGTCGCTCAGTACGGCGAGGTCGAGCCGCTCATCCAGACCCTGACCGCTCAGTACCACTTCAACCCGCTCGGCCGCATGCGTCCCTATGTGGGTGCGGGCCTCGGCTACGGCCAGTTCTCGGGTGAGCGCCCGGCCGGCTTGTCCCTCGGCAGCTCGTGGGGCCCGGCCGCTGTGGCCGGTATCGACCTTGGCGTCACCCAGCGCTTCTTCGTGAACCTCTCGGCCCGCTGGGTCGACATGGACTCGAAGGTCAAGCTCAACGGCAACCGCGTGGGCGATGTCGCCCTCGACCCGATGATCTACTCGCTGAACCTCGGCTACCGCTTCGGCGCCACCGCGGCGCCGGCCGTGGTCGCCGTCGCAGCCATCGCGCCTGCGGTGGTGGCGAAGCCGGTCGCACCGTTGGACAGCGATGGCGATGGCGTCATCGATCCCAACGACCTGTGCCCGGACACGCCGCGCGGCACACGCGTCGGTGTGCAGGGCTGCCCCTGCGACCTCACGCTCAAGCTGAACTTCGCCTTCGACTCCTCCGCCCTGACGGACTCGGACAAGGCCCAGCTTGACGCCGCTGTCGTGGAGCTCAAGCGCCTCAACTGGACGAGCGGCGTCATCGAGGGCCACACGGACTCGATCGGCTCTGACGCGTACAACCAGAAGCTCTCGGAGCGTCGCGCTGCGACGGTTCGCGAGTACCTGATCGCTCAGGGCATCGCAGAGTCGCGTATGGCTCCGACCGGTTTCGGCGAGAGCCAGCCGGTGGCCGACAACAAGACCGCCGAGGGCCGCGCGGAGAACCGCCGCGTCGTCCTGCGCCGTACGGACTGCGACAAGCCGCAGTAAGTCCGGACTTCGACCGATCCCACCGCCGGTGTCGCGCAAGCGGCACCGGCGGTGTCGTTTTTGGGGGGGGCGGAACCCGGGCTCAGTCTGGCGCGAATTCCACGAGCGTGACGCCTTCCGCCACCTGTGCACCTTCGTGCGCGCGGATCTCTGCCACCACGCCGTCCGCGGGCGCGGTCAGTACATGCTCCATCTTCATCGCCTCGAGCGCGAGCAGGGGCGTGCCGCGCCGGACGCGATCGCCCGGGTTCACCAAGAGGGCGACCACGCGGCCCGGCATCGGCGCACGCAGTCCGTGATCGATCGATTCGGCGGCGCCGGTCGGATCGCGGGGATCGAGGAGGTGCACGGTCGCATCCACGCCCTCGACGCTGGTGTACACCGTGCCGCCGTATCCTCGGCTGGGTTGCACGACCACGGACGCCATGAATCGGCTGCCGTCGATGCTCACCCGTAATCGCCCGGTGTCCTCGGTCGTCGCCTGCAGCGCGCAGGTGGCGCTGGCGCCGTCCCAATGCAGCTGCCAAGCGTCGCCCTGCGGCGTGAGCGACGCCCCGCGTCGTTCGTCGCCGACCACGACGGTCAGTCGGCGGTGAGCGCGGCCGACGAGGCGAAAACCATCGGTCGCGTCCCAGGGTGAGCGGGCGCCTGTCCTGCTGCGGGCGCTGCGATCCCGCTCGTCGAGCAGCCACGCGGCGAGTGCGGCGCACCAGATCACCTCGGACACCGTATCGGTCGCGTCGAGCAGTGCGTGTTGCTCGCGCTCGATGAGCGCGGTGTCGAGGTCAGCCTCCCGCACGGATCGCGTGCCGAGCAATCGGCGCAGGAAGCCGAGATTCGTGCGGGGGCCTGCGACCACGGTCTCGCGCAGCGCCTTCTGCAACCGCCGGAGCGCGTCGTCCCGCGTCGGGCCATGCGCGATGATCTTGGCGATCATGGCGTCGTAGTGTGGCGTGATCTCATCGCCCGTCTCGACGCCTGCATCGATGCGCACGCCCGGTAAGTCGCGAGGAGCGTGCCAGGCCGATAGGCGACCGGGCGAAGGCAAGAAGCCGCGTGCCGGATCCTCGGCGTAAAGGCGCACCTCGATGGCGTGACCCTCGAGACGGACCTGCGCCTGAGCGAGCGGCAGTGGTTCACCGCCGGCGATGCGCAGCTGCCACTCGACGAGGTCGAGCCCCGTGATCATCTCCGTGACCGGATGCTCGACCTGCAGGCGCGTGTTCATCTCCATGAAGAAGAACGCACCGTCCGGTGCTGCGATGAACTCCACCGTGCCCGCACCGACATAGCCGACGCGTTGGGCGGCAGCGATGGCCGCCTGACCCATCGCGGCGCGGCGCTCGGGGGTCATGCCAGGCGCGGGCGCTTCTTCCAACACTTTCTGGTGCCGTCGCTGGATCGAGCAGTCGCGTTCGCCGAGGTGGACGCAGCCGCCGTGGCGGTCGGCGAAGATCTGGATCTCGATGTGGCGCGGCCGCTCGATGAATTTTTCGAGCAGCACCCTTGGATCGCCGAAGCTCGACTGTGCCTCGCGCTGGCAGGCGGCGAGCGCCGCCGCGAAGTCCTCGGTACGATCGACGCGGCGGATGCCTTTGCCGCCACCGCCGGCGCTGGCCTTGATGAGCAGCGGCCAACCTATCCGCGTCGCCTGCGCGGCCAAGAACGGCAGGTCCTGTCGTTCGCCGTGGTAGCCGGGCGCGAGCGGTACGCCTGCCTCTTCGAGCAGCCGTTTGGCTTCGGATTTCGATCCCATCGCGCGGATCGCTGCGGGCGGCGGTCCGATGAAGACCAGGCCGGCGGCTGCGCAGGCCTCTGCGAAGGCGGCGTTCTCTGAGAGGAATCCGTAGCCCGGGTGCACGGCGTCAGCGCCGCTGCGTTCAGCGGCGGCAAGCAGTGCGTCGATGTCGAGATAACTTTGTGCCGCCGCTGCCGGGCCGATCCGCTCGGCGCGGTCCGCGAGCCGCACATGCCACGCACCTGTATCGGCGTCGGAGTGCACGGCGACCGTCTCGATGCCCAGCCGCCGGGCTGTGCGGATGATGCGGCAAGCGATCTCACCGCGGTTGGCGATCAGCAGTCGCCGCGGCAACTGCGGCGCGGCGCCGGTCATGGCGCGTCCCGTCGTGCTGCAGCCGCGGCCAGCACCGCGCCGATCCGCTCACGCGCCTCATCGGAGGCGCGCGCGTCGGCGATGCACTCGGCGGTGTGCCGCGTGAGGGTCTCGTCGATCGGTCGGCCGACGATGCCGTGCAGCAGTCGCTTGGTCTCCGCCAAGGCGCGCGGACCGCAGGCCTTCAGCGCGGCGACGAGCGGCGCGATGGCCTCATCGAGGGCGCCGGCGGGCACGGTCTCGCTGACCAGCCCGATGCGCAGCGCGGTCGCGGCGTCGAAGGGCAGGGCGGTGGTCATGTAACGCATCGCCTGACGGTAGCCGACCCCCCGCAGCACATACGGCGAGATCATCGCCGGTACGATCCCGAGTTTGGTCTCAGTGAAGCAGAAGCGGCTGTCGTCGGCGGCGATCGCGATGTCACAGGCGGCGGCGAGGCCGATGGCGCCTGCGAAGCAGGCCCCGTGCACGCGCGCGAGGGTCGGCTTCGGGCAGGTGTCGATCGCCTGCAGCAGCTGAGCGAAGCGGCTCGCGTCGTCGATGTTCTGGTCGCGATCGAAGCCTGCGGCGCGCTGCATCCAACCGAGGTCGGCGCCGGCGCAGAACGCCTTGCCACGACCGCCGAGCACCACGACGCGCACGCTGTCGTCCTGGGCGATCTGTCGAAACGCGTCGATGAGCGCCTCCATCAAGGGCTCATCGAGTGCGTTGCGTTGTCCGGGGCGTGCGAGCCAGAGCCGCGCGATGCCGTCCTCGCACTCGATCTCGAGCCCTGCTGCGTGCTGCGTCACCGTGTCGTCCTCACATGCGGAACACGCCGAAGCGCGTCTCGGGGATCGGGGCGTTGAGCGCTGCGGCGAGGCCGAGCGCCAGCACCCGACGCGTATCCGCCGGGTCGATGATGCCGTCGTCCCACAGCCGCGCGCTCGCGTGGTACGGGTGTCCCTGGCTCTCGTACTGCCGCCGGATCGGCGCCATGAAGGCCTGCTGTTCATCGTCGCTCCAGCTGCCGCCCTTGGCTTCGAGCCCGTCGCGCCGCAGGCGCGCGAGCACCTGCGCAGCCTGCTCGCCACCCATCACGCTGATACGCGCGTTGGGCCACATCCAAAGGAATCGCGGCGAATAGGCGCGGCCGCACATGGCGTAGTTGCCGGCGCCGAAGCTGCCGCCGACCACGACGGTGAGCTTAGGGACCTTGGCGCAGGCGACCGCCGTCACCATCTTCGCGCCGTGCTTGGCGATGCCCTCGTTCTCGTACTTGCGGCCGACCATGAAGCCCGTGATGTTCTGCAGGAAGATCAGCGGGATGCGACGCTGGCAGGCGAGCTCGACGAAGTGCGTGCCCTTGAGCGCCGATTCCGAGAACAGGATGCCGTTGTTGGCCACGATCGCGACCGGCATCCCCTCGAGGTGCGCGAAGCCGGTGACGAGCGTCGTCCCGTAACGCGCCTTGAACTCGTCGAACTCACTGTCGTCCACGAGACGGGCGATCACCTCGCGGATGTCGAACGGCGTGCGCAGGTCCGTCGGTACGACGCCGTGCATCTCGGCGGTCGGATAACGCGGCGGTCGCGGCTCGCGCAGCGCGATGCAGGGCGCGGGCTTTACGCCGAGCCGCGCGACGATGCCGCGCGCGCGGGCGAGGGCTTCTGCGTCATCGGCAGCGAGATGATCGACCACCCCGGAGAGCCGCGTGTGGACATCACCGCCACCCAAGTCCTCGGCGCTCACCTCTTCGCCGGTCGCCGCCTTCACGAGCGGCGGTCCGCCCAAAAAGATCGTCCCCTGCTCACGGACGATCACCGACTCGTCGCTCATCGCCGGGACATAGGCGCCGCCCGCGGTGCAACTGCCGAGCACGACTGCGATCTGGGCGATGCCGAGGGCGGAGAGGTTCGCTTGGTTGAAGAAGATGCGCCCGAAATGTTCGCGGTCGGCGAACACCTCGTCCTGGTTGGGCAGGTTGGCGCCACCCGAATCGACCAAGTACACACAGGGCAGGCGGTTCTCGCGGGCGATCTCTTGGGCGCGCAGGTGCTTCTTGACCGTCATCGGATAGTAGGTGCCGCCCTTCACGGTGGCGTCGTTGCAGACGATCACGCATTCGCGCCCGGCGATGCGACCGATGCCGGTGATGAGCCCGGCGCAGGGCGCCTCGTCGTCGTACATCTGCAGCGCGGCGAGCGGTGAGAATTCGAGGAACGGTGTCCCCGGATCGAGCAGCACCTCGATGCGCTCGCGGGGCAGCAGTTTGCCGCGGGCGAGGTGGCGTGCGCGGGCCGCTTCGCCGCCGCCGGCAGCGGCTGCATCGAGCTTGGTTCGCAGGTCGTCGACCAACACACGCATCGCGGCCGCCCGCTCGATGAACGGCGCAGCGCCAGGGTCGATCGCGGAATCGAGGATCGCCATGCCACCTCCTTCAAACCTTGCGTCGCGGTTCAACGCGCTTGCATGGATCTATAGTATTGTCGGACAATCCTACCATCATCAAGGTCGGAGGCAAGATATGCCCGGGCTGGAAGCATTCGCGATCGATTCCGTCGAGGATGAGGCGGCCGCTGAGGTTCGTGAGGCGGTGCGCCGGTTCGCGCAGGCGCGCATCGCGCCGTTCGCGGCCGACATCGACCGCAGCAACCAGTTCCCGCCGGGTCTCTGGCGCGAGCTCGGATCGCAGGGCTTGCTCGGAATCACGGTCCCCGGGCGTTGGGGCGGGGCGGATCTCGGCTACCTCGCTCATGTGGTCGTGATGGAGGAGATCTCGCGCGCCTCGGCCTCGGTTGGCCTCAGCTACGGTGCGCACTCCAACCTCTGCGTGAACCAGATCCGTTTGAACGGCAGCGACGCCCAGCGCGAGCGCTATCTGCCCAAGCTGGTCACGGGCGAATGGATCGGTGCGCTCGCCATGTCCGAGCCTGGCGCCGGATCCGATGTGCTCTCCATGCAGACGCGCGCCGAGCGGCGCGGCGATGCGTTCGTGCTCAACGGCCGCAAGATGTGGATCACCAATGGCCCGGATGCCGATGTCATCGTGCTCTACGCGCGCACCGACCCGGCGGCGGCGCCGCGTGGTGTCAGCGCCTTCATCGTCGAGTCCGGGTTCCCCGGCTTCTCGCGTTCGCCCAAACTCGACAAGTTCGGGATGCGCGGGTCGAACACCTGTGAGCTCGTGCTCGAGGACTGCGTGGTCCCCGCGGAGAACCTGCTGGGCGAGCTGCACGGCGGTACGCGGGTGCTGATGAGCGGCCTCGATTACGAGCGTGCCGTCCTTGCTGGCGGGCCGCTCGGCATCATGGCTGCGGCGCTCGATCTCGCCTTGCCCTACCTGCACGAGCGACGCCAGTTCGGCGCGCCGATCGGCAGCTTCCAGCTGATGCAGGCGAAGGTCGCCGACATGTATACCGAGTTCGCCGCCGCCCGTGCGCTCGTCTATGCGGTCGCGCGCGCCTGCGACGCGGGGCGTTGCCGGCGCCACGACGCCGCTGCAGCGATCCTGTTCGCCGCCGAGAAGGCCACCCGCATCGCGCTCGAAGCACTGCAGTGCCTCGGCGGAAACGGCTATATCAATGATTACCCGGCAGGCCGCTTGGTGCGCGACGCCAAGCTCTATGAGATCGGCGCGGGTACCCAGGAGATCCGCCGCATGCTCATCGGCCGCGAACTCTTCGCGCAGTCGGCCTGACGGGCGGCGGCGTGGTCGCGCGTTTCGCCAAGATCCGTTTCGCCAAGATCATGGTGGAGCCGGCTTACCGCAAGGTGGCGACAGCGCTCACCGCGCGCATCACGGCCGGTTCGCTCGGCCTCGGTGAGCGCCTGCCGAGCGAGCTCGAACTCGCGCGGCAGCTCGGCGTGCACCGCTCCACGGTGCGTGAGGCGCTGCGTGAACTCGAGTCGTCAGGGTTGTTGCGGCGCGAGCGCGGCTCGAAACTGATGATGGTGAGCCGGCCGGATCCGGAGCAGGTGGCGACGGGCGTATCGCGGGCGCTCACGCTGCACCACGCGACGGTCGCGGAGGTGTGGGAGACGATGACGATCATCGAACCGCCGGTGGCTGAGATCGCGGCTCGACGACGCGATACGGAGACGCTGGCGGCATTGGCAGCGGTGGTCGCCGCCGCCGAGGATCCGCAGATGCCGCGGGCTGCCGCGCAGGCGGCGGATTTCTTCCGGGCGCTGGCGCGTGCGACGGGCAACGGCGTGCTGTCGCTCACCCAGGAGCCGCTGCTGCAATTGCTTGATTCATCGCTGCGCAGGTTGATCGAGGCGGTGCCGCAGTCGCGCTCACGCATCGCCGTCGCCCAGCGCCGCATCCTCGCCGCGGTCGAGTCCGGCGATGCCGCCGCCGCGCGCAGTTGGTGCGAAAAACACATCCGCGATTACCGCCGAGGCTTCGAGGTCGCGGGCATCGATCTCTCCCTGCCTATCCCGTCCGGTATCGAATAAACTATTGGTGTGACCATGAGCGAGCCACGCCTGCATGTGCCCGAAGTCCCCGCCCGCCCGGGCGAGGAACCGGATTTCAGTTATGTCAGGATCTCGCCTGCGGGAGCGGTGCCGCGTCCGCCGATCGGCGTCGCGGTGCGCGAGACCGTGCCGCTCGCCGAGGATCTCATCCGCGTCCTCGACGACGAGGGCGCCGCGATCGGGCCCTGGGACCCGAAGCTGCCGCCTGACATGCTGCGTGCCGGTCTGCGCGAGATGCTGTTGACGCGGGTCTTCGACGATCGCATGCAGCGTACGCAGCGTCAGGGGCGCATCAGCTTCTATGTGCGCTCTTGGGGCGAGGAGGCGGTCTCGGTCGCCGCGGCGCATGCGCTGCGTCCCGGCGATATGTTGTTCCCGTCCTACCGCAATCAAGGGCTCTTCATCGGTCGCGGTACCCCGGTGCTCGATCTCATGTGTCAGCTCCTCTCCAACACCCGCGACATGTGCAAGGGTCGGCAGCTGCCCGTGATGTACCACGATGCGACGCGTTGTCTGTTCTCGATCTCCGGCAATCTTGCGACACAGTACCCGCAGGCGGTCGGCTGGGCGATGGCGGCGGCGATCAAGGGCGAAGATCACATCGCCGCGGCGTGGGTCGGCGAGGGCAGCACGGCGGAAGCCGATTTCCATCACGCGATGCTGTTCGCCAAGGTCTATCGCGCGCCGGTGGTGCTCAACGTGGTCAACAACCAGTGGGCGATCTCCACCTTCCAAGGCTATGCCGGCGGCGAACAGCGTTCGTTCGCGGCACGGGGCCCGGGTCTCGGTCTCGCCGGCCTGCGTGTCGATGGGAACGATTTCCTCGCGGTGTACGCTGCCACGGTTTGGGCGGCGGAGCGCGCCCGCGCCGGACACGGTGCGACCCTCATCGAACATGTCACCTACCGCGCGGGTGCCCACTCGACCAGCGACGATCCGTCCCGCTATCGCCCGAAGGACGAATTCCCCGCGTGGCCGCTCGGCGACCCGGTCGAGAGATTGAAGAAACACCTGATCAGCCTCGGCGAATGGGACGACGCCCGTCACGCTGCGCTCCTCGCCGAACTCGAGACCGAGGTCTCGGCCGCCTGGAAGCAGGCGATGTCTTACGGCACGAACAACGATGGCGCGAGGCTCGACCCGGCGCTGATGTTCGACGACGTCTTCAAGGTGCTTCCGCCCCATCTCGAGGCGCAGCGAGCCGAGCTCGAGGCCGAACTGGCCGCTGCGCGTGACGCCGGCGGCGCAGCATGACCGCGATGAGCATGGTGCAGGCGCTGAACTCCGCGATGGAGGTCATGCTCGCGCGCGATCCCCGGGTCGTGATCCTGGGCGAAGATGTCGGCTACTTCGGCGGCGTGTTCCGGGCCACCGAGGGGCTGCAGAGCCGCTATGGTGCGCATCGCGTCATCGATACCCCCATCGCGGAGGGCGGCATCGTCGGTGCCGCGATCGGCATGGCGGCCAACGGTCTGCGCCCCGTCGCAGAGATCCAGTTCGCCGACTACATCTATCCCGCCTACGACCAGATCGTGAGCGAACTCGCCCGCATGCGTTACCGCAGCGCCGCCGCCTTCACCGCGCCCGTCACCATCCGTACGCCCTGTGGCGGCGGCATCCGTGGCGGCCAGACGCACTCCCAGAGCCCGGAGGGGGTGTTCGCGCATGTCAGCGGCCTGAAGGTCGTCATGCCCTCGAACCCCTACGACGCGAAGGGGATGCTGATCGCCGCGATCGAGGACGACGACCCGGTCATATTCTTTGAGCCGAAGCGCGTGTACAACGGACCCTTCGATGGCGATCCACAAAAGCCCGCCGAGTCCTGGGCCGGTCATCCTATGGGCGAGGTGCCCGAGGGCCATTACACCGTCCCCATCGGCAAGGCCGCCGTGGTCCGCGCGGGCAACGCCGTCACGGTCGTGACCTACGGGACGATGGTGCATGTCTGCCTCGCAGCCGTCGCCGATCTCGGGCTCGACGCCGAGGTGGTCGATGTGCGCAGCATGGTCCCGCTCGACATCGACACGCTCGCCGCGTCGGTCGCCAAGACCGGTCGCTGCCTGATCGCCCACGAGGCGACCCGTTTCGGCGGCTATGGCGCGGAGCTCTCCGCGTCGCTGCAGGAACGCTGCTTCTGGCACCTGCAGGCGCCCATCCAGCGCGTCGCCGGATGGGACACCCCGTATCCGCATGCCTTCGAGTGGGAGTACTTCCCGGGTCGCCTGCGCGTGCGCCGTGCGCTCGAGGCGCTGATGCAGGTCTCGGCATGACGCGTTTCGTGATGCGCGTGCCCGATCTCGGTGAAGGCTCGGTCTCCGCCGAGGTCATCGCGTGGAAGGTCGCGGCGGGCGATACGGTGCGCGAGGACGCGCCGCTCGTCGAGCTGTCCACCGACAAGGCCGTGGTCGAGGTGCCCTCGCCGGTGAGTGGCCTCGTCGTCTCCGTGAGCGGCAAGCCGGGCGACACGCTCGCCGTGGGCAGCGAATTGGCGGTGTTCGAGCTCGAGAGCGCACTCGAGGGGGCGGGCGTGCCGAGCGCAGCGCCGTCTGCGCGGCCTGCATCGCCTGCGCCGTCGGCGCGGCCTGCACCCCCGGCACCCGCCACCCAAGACTCGTTGCTTCCCGCGCGCGTGATGGCCTCGCCTGCGACCCGCCGCCGTGCCGCTGAGATAGGGCTCGATCTGGCGCGTGTGCAAGGCACCGGGCCCGGCGGACGCATCGTCGAGGCTGACCTCGAGCGTGCGCAGCGCGGTACGCCCGGTATCACCGAGATCCCCGTCATCGGTGTGCGTCGGGTCATCGCCCAGCGCATGAGCGATTCCAAGCGCAACGCGCCGCATTTCGCGTATGTCGAAGAGGTCGATGTCACCGACCTCGAGGCGCTGCGCGTCCGACTGAACATCGCGCGCAAAGCAGCGGGTGGCGAGTCCCTGACCTATCTGCCGTTCATCGCCCGTGCGCTCGCCGATGCGCTCGCCGGGTTCCCGCAGTGCAATGCGCAGTACGACGCTGCACGCAATGTGCTGCTGCGTCATGCCGCCGTGCACTTGGGCATCGCCACCCAGACTCCGGACGGCCTCAAAGTGCCGGTGGTGCGCGATGTCGCGCGCCGCGATCTTGACGACCTGACGACCGAGATCCGCCGCGTCACCGAGGCCGCCCGCAGCGGCAAGGCAAAGCGCGAGGAGTTGAGCGGATCGACGATCACCCTCACGAGTCTCGGCAAGTTGGGCGGCATCGTCTCGACGCCCATCCTGAACGCCCCCGAGGTGGCCATCATCGGCATCAACAAAGCGGTCGAGCGTGTGGTGGTGCATCGCGGTGAGATCGCGATCCGTCGTATCATGAATCTGTCGTCGTCGTTCGATCACCGATTCGTCGACGGCTACGACGCCGCAGCGCTGATCCAAGCGTTGAAGGCCCGCATCGAGACGCCGCAAGATATCTTTGGAGACCTGACGACATGACGACCCCCGACACCGCGTCCACCGCTGCCGCCACGGCCGCCGCCGCCATCATCCGGCGTGCGAAGTCCTCGCCGTTCGGCAGCGTGCTCGCGGACTCCATGAGCGTTGCGCATTTCCGTGCTGGCGCCTGGACGCCTGCGGAGCTGCTGCCCACCGGTCCGTTGCCCATCCACCCGGCCGCTCACGCGCTGCACTACGGCAGCGAGTGCTTCGAGGGCTTCAAGGCCTACCGTCATGCGGACGGTTCAGTGCAGATCTTCCGGCTCGACCGCCATGTCGCGCGTCTGCAGCAGAGCGCCCGTGCGCTGATGCTCCCCGAGCCCGATGCGGCGCAGGTGTCCTCGATGGTCATCTCGCTCGTCGATCGCGTGCGCGATATCGTCCCCGAGGCGCCGGGGTCGCTGTACCTGCGGCCGCTGCTCTTCGGCACCATGCCCAACATCGGTGCTGCGGCGCAGCCCTCGAACGAGGCCTGCCTCGTGGTGCTCGCGAGCCCCGTGTGGGATTATTTCGCGGGCGGCATGAAGCCGCTCAAAATATTGGTCGAAGAGCAGGCGCAGCGTTGCGCGCCGCACCTCGGTCGCGTCAAGACCGGCGGCAACTACGCCGCGGCGATGGGCCCGACCCTCGCCGCCCGCCGCGAGCACGGCGTCGACCAGGTGCTCTTCTGCCCGGGCGGCGAGGTGCAAGAGACGGGCGCCGCCAACTTCATCCTGCTGCGCCCCGGTCGGCTGCTCACCCGCGGCCTCGACAGCACTTTCCTGCACGGCGTGACCCGCGATTCGCTGCTCACCATCGCCCGCGATCTCGGTTATGCGGTCGAGGAGCGCGTGTTCACCGTGGAGGAGATGCTCGAGTGGGTGCGCGACGGCGAGGCGGCGCTCTCAGGCACCGCCGCAGTGCTCGCGGGCGTCGGCACGCTCGTGCGCGGCGGCAAGGCCATCCCGGTGGGTGACGGCGAGATCGGCCCCGAGACCCGTCGCCTGCGCGAGGCCTTGGTCGTCATACAGCAGGGCAGGGCGCCCGATCCGCACAGGTGGCTGACCCGGGTTTGACCCGTCTGTGGAGGCCGCTGAGGGCCGGCCGCGGGGCCCCGAAACTTGACAGCCCCGCGCCCCGCGAACACACTCCCGGCCCGCTGTCCGGGCCGTAAAAGACCGCTTGGAAAGGTAGCTCAGCTGGTTAGAGCACGGCACTCATAATGCCGGGGTCGAGGGTTCGAGTCCCTCCCTTTCCACCACAACCCCCTCCGGCAACATCCGCAGAAGTCCAGAAACCCCATTAAAAACCGGGATTTCTGCTCAAACTGCGTCCGTAGGAGTCCGTTGACATCCGGGGGTATCCGGCACAATCTGGGGGTAGATACGGGGGTATCCGTCCACCCCCGCCGGGAGATACCCCCAATGCTGACCGATAAGGCGATACGCGCCCTACGGCCCTCGGGGAAGCCCCGTAAGGTCGCTGACAGTCTCGGCCTTTATCTGCTCATCCAGCCGAACGGCAGCCGCCTGTGGCGGTTCAAGTACCGATACGACGGCAGAGAGA
>Ga0315906_10000247_pt1 | contig 90000 bp, 70 predicted proteins | sample LakEriMetagenome_4_FD_203526 | JGI IMG/M metagenome (GOLD analysis project Ga0315906, IMG submission 203526) | Freshwater fungal communities from buoy surface, Lake Erie, Ohio, United States - Buoy 2 MA122 | ecosystem: Environmental > Aquatic > Freshwater > Lake > Lake biofilm | place: USA...
CCCTGGCCGGTGCGGCCCAGGCCGCCGGGCCGGCCGCCCCGGCCGCCGGGCCGCGGCGTGATCCGGCCGGCGTGAAGGGCTACGCCGTCCACGAGTGGGGCGTGTTCACGATCCACCCCGACCTGGAAATGGCCAACGCGGCGCTGGCCGCCGAATGGGCCGACTGCCCGCGGGAGCTTTACCGCACCGAGCCGCCGAACCTGCGGAACCTGCCCTGGCGGGGCAGCGTCAGAAAACCGATCGTCTACTTCCACTGGGATGCCGACCCGCCGCCGCCCGAGAAGGGCCTGACGATGAAGGTGCGATTTCCCGACGGCCGGCCGGTGATCTGGTGGCCGGCCTCGCAGGAGGGCGAGGGGATCGAGCCCCAGGGACAGGAGGTGACCGACTCGCTGTCGTGGCGGCTGTTCCTCGGGCGACAGCCAGACGGACGAGGCCCATTCGGCGCACGTCCTCGGACGCCCGCCGTGGCGGCCGACCACTGGTATGCCAAGGCCCGGATGGTGCAGGCCGAGCCGGTGTTTTCCTACGGCGGGCATGGCAGAGTCGGCCCCGTCATCGACGCCGAGCAGTTCGTCTACTACGACGGCCTGATGAAGCCGCTGGCGTTTCTGAAGGCCCGGCGGACGGCCACCGGCGACCTCGTGCTCGACAACACCGCGCCGTATGCGATTCACGACCTGTGGTGCGTCGATCACACCGGCGATCCACGCACCGGAAAGACCCCGCGGCTGGCCCGCGTGCCGCTCGTGCCCGTGGGCACGAAGCAGATCGTGCCCGAGTGGCGGGCCATTCCAGACGCCGACTGGGCCAAGGCCACGGCCGAGCAGCTGGCCGCCGACCTCGAACAGACCGGCCTGCACGCCGACGAGGCGAAGTCGCTCGTCGCCATCTGGCAGCCGGGGTTCTTTCATGCCCCGGGCCTCACGCTCTTCTATCGCTTGCCGCAGCGGGAGTACGACCGCGTCACCACGATCGCGCTCGACCCGCTGCCCGAGACGCTCGTCCGCGTGGGCATCGTGCTCCACGCGCATGCCGAGCCTGAGCGGGTGGCGGGGGCGAAAGCGCCCGACGGCGAAGCCCGGCCCGCGGAGCCCGTCGAGCCGGCGGGCCCGGCGATCGAGCCGCTGCGGCTCGAAAAACGGCTCACGGTCGCGGAGGCCGAGAAACTGTCCAAGGCCGATCGCGACCTCTGCCTGTTCGGCCTCTCGGGAGTGTCGGCCGACGTGGCGGCGGCGCTCCAGTCGCATCGCCGTACGCTGCGTGCACCGGGACTGATGCGGCTCGACGCCAACGTCGCCGCGGCCCTGGCCCGCCATGCCGGGCCGGTCGACCTGCCCGACCTGCGGCGGCTCGACTCGACAGCACTCGCCCGCAAACTGCTCGATCGTGAAGACGGGTTCGCAACGCTGTACATGGACGAGGTCACGCCCGAGGTAGCGACTCTGATCGTGGCGAGCGATCGCTGGAGCGGCAACCTCCCGCGGCTCACCGTCCTCGCGCCTGAGGTCGCCGCCGCACTGGCGGCCGCGAAGAAGTGGGACGGCCAGCTCCCCGGCGTCACAGCCTTCGAGCGGCCCGACTCGGTCGCCGCCGCCACGGCCCTGGCGAAGCGGCAGGGCCCGCTCGCCCTGCCGAACCTCAAAAAGATCTCCACCAAGACGCTCGCCGCGCTCATCGCGAAGGAAGACGTCGTCATCCCGCTCGTCGAGACGCTCGAGTTGATTCAAGAGCCCGACGGCAGCGAGACCGACGACTTCGTGATCCCCAAGGGGTTTCAGGAGCGGCAGGAGCGGCGGTGACACGGAGGCCCGCCGTCCCATCCGCCCCCCGGGCATCATGGCCGGCTCATGAGCCGGTCGGTTTCGGCGGGATGGCCACCGGCATGTCGAGCAGTCGGGCCAGTGCTTCCCGCACCACCGCGCTGCGGCCCGGCAAATCATGACGCGCGGCGTAGGCATCGATCGCTTCGAGCACCGGTGCTTCGGCGGCGGTGAACACGGCGCCGACGGCCACCTGACTCGACGAGCCCGCGGCGACACTACGGGCCCAAGCCGCGATCTCGTCTCGCTCCACGGCCATCGCGGTACGTACATCCGCATGCCGGTTTCGCTCAGCGGCGGTGGCCGTGCGAATGATCCGCTTGCCAATCGCGTGCTGCTCCGGCCGGTTCTCGTCGCTCATCGCTCAACCTCGAAAGCAGTGATCGGGAGGACCGTGACTGAATCAAGCATCTCGTACACGACCACGACCAATCGTCCATCGACCGTCAGGCCTGTCGCCAAGGGCCGCCCCGTGGTTCGGCTGGTCCCTAGACCCAATGGGCTGCAGACAATCCGTTCGACGTCATCGATGGTGATTCCATGTTCCGCAACGTGCGATACGTTGCCGCCCGGCTCGAAATTCCATACGAAATCATACCGCGGCATCGCATCTTCTCCGCTCGACGAAAACGTGTACGTCCGTCCACGTCTTGATGCCAGCGGGGCGGCGGCGTGTCTGGTCGTTGTCAGCGACCGAGGCACGCATGACCATGCGACCCTCGCGCCTGACACCTGGGTCGAGCCGCCATTCCGGCGGATCTCGTGCAGGGGCATGCCGATGGCCACACGAGCCTGCCGTCACCTGACGACCGACGGTGATCGAAATCCGCAGATGGACGGCCCTATTCGATCGGCTCTATCTTTTCGGGCACGTCTGTAACGAATTTCGATCGGCTGCGTCATGATGGCGGAGGTTTGTTCCATGCCACGCTCGATGTTCGCCGTGTTTCCGATCTTCGCGGCCGCTGTCGCGGCGTTCTTCATTGAGATTGCTGCCGCGGCCGGGCCGGCCGCCCCGGCCGACGGGCCAATCCGGAACCCGGCCGGCGTGAAGGGCTACGCCGTCCACGAGTGGGGCGTGTTCACGATCCATCCCGACCTGGAGATGGCCAACGCGGCGCTGGCCGCCGAATGGGCCGACTGCCCGCGGGAGCTTTACCGCACCGAGCCGCCGAACCTGCGGAACCTGCCCTGGCGGGGCAGCGTCAGAAAACCGATCGTCTACTTCCACTGGGGTGCCGAACCACCGCCGCCCGAGCAGGGCCTGACGATGAGGGTGCGGTTTCCCGACGGACGGCCGGTGATCTGGTGGCCGGCCTCGGAGGAGGGCGCGGGGATCAAGCCCCCGGGACAGGAGGTAACCGACTCGCTATCGTGGCGGCTGTTCCTCGGGCGGCAACCAGACGGACGAGGCCGATTCGGCGCACAGCCGCGGACGCCCGCCGTGGCGGCCGACCACTGGTATGCCAAGGCCCGGATGGTGCAGGCCGAGCCGGTGTTTTCCTACGGCGGGCATGGCAAAGGCGGCCCCGTCATCGACGCCGAGCAGTTCGTCTACTACGACGGCCTGATGAAGCCGCTGGCGTTTCTCAAGGCGCAGCGGACGGCGGCGGGCGACCTCGTGCTCGACAACACCGCGCCGTATCCGCTCCACGACCTGTGGTGCGTCGATCACACCGGCGACCCGCGCACCGGAAAGGCCCCGCGGCTGGCCCGCGTGCCGCTCGTGCCCGTGGGCACGAAGGAGATCGTGCCCGAGTGGCGGGCCGTTCCAGACGCCGACTGGCCGCAGGCCACGGCCGAAAAACTGGCCGCCGATCGCGACCTCTGCCTGTTGGCCGCGGTCACCGAGCGGGGCGAGCTCGTGCAGGTGCACGACGATCGCGAGATCTTCCAGACCTCACCCAACGAGCTGCCCGCGATCGACATCCATAGCCTCTGACCGGCTTCAGACGCGAGGCACCGAAGCCCCGGGACCGGCGGACTGGGAGCCGGTCTGTGCCGAGGCGACAAAAACGCCACCGCAGTGGGGTGCGGGGCGATCATGGCAACGGGTTCGAGCTGCCCGAAATGCCAGCTTTCGCTGCTCAAGGGCGCGCCGCCAGCCCCGAGACCGTTGCGAAAGTGCCGTTGGCCGGGCTATCCCTCGGTCAGCCGGCTGGGTTTTCGGGAGCTGGCTCGAGTGGGGCGGGGGCCGAGTTGCGGCGTGGCCGAGCCCTCGGGAGTATGATCGCGTCGACACGGGGGCGGCATCCCGCCGGCCCTGAATCCTGAGTGGGGGATCTGCACGCATGACGCGGCGCGACGCCATGGTTGTCTTCGCCCTCCTCGCGGTTGCCGCGAGTGCCCAGTCACCCGCGGCATCCGGGCAGGATGCCGGAGCCGGCGGCGTGCAGACCATTTCCGTGCCGATGCGTGACGGCGTGCTCCTCGCGACCGACGTGTACCGCGATCCCGCGGGCGGCCCCGCCCCCGTCATCCTCACGCGCACGCCCTACGACCGCACGCGGGGGAAGGACGTGGCGCAGCGGTTCGTGAAGGCGGGCTACGTGTTCGTGGCGCAGGACTGCCGCGGCACGCGGGCCTCTGCGGGCGTGATGGCCCCCTACAACAACGAGGGGCAGGACGGCTACGACACGATCGAGTGGATCACGCGGCAGCCGTGGTGCTCGGGGAAGGTGGGTATGCGGGGAGGGTCGTACGTCGGGGCGGTGCAGTGGCAGGCCGCGGTCGAGCACCCCCCCGGGCTCGCGGCGATCGCGCCGCAGGCCACGTGGACGAGCTTCCACTCGAATCTCTATCTCGGCGGCGCCGTGCGGCTCGGGCTCATCGCGGGCTGGATCGCCGGCAACACGCCGAAACCCGCGGGATCCAGCCCCGCCGACATGGACGTGGCCCTCATGACGCTGCCGCTCTGCGCCGTGGACGAGGCGATCGGCTGGCCGATGCCCTGGCTCGACGCCTTCCTCGGGCATCCCGAGCCCGACGGCTTCTGGACGCGGCTCGAGCTGAAGCCCGCGCTCCCCGACCTGCGGCTGCCGGTGCTCCACGTCGTGGGTGTGCACGACTTCTTCTCCCGCGAGTCGGTGGACGGTTTCACGCTCATGCGGGAGCGGGCGAAGGATCCCGCCGCCCGCCGCGAGCAGCGGCTCATCCTCGGCCCCTGGGATCACGGCACCGTGGGCAGGGCGAAGGTGGCCGACATGGACTATGGGCCGGAGGCGGTGATCGACACGGTGGCCGTCGAGATCGGGTTCTTCGACCGCCACCTGAAGCCGGGGCATGCCGCCGCCGACGCGCCCCCGGCGGTGCGGTATTTTTCGCTGGGAGACAACGCCTGGCATGACGCCGATGCGTGGCCCCCCGCCGGCGTCAAGGACGTGCCTTTCTACCTGCGGTCGGCGGGGCGGGCGAACACCCGAAACGGCGACGGCCGGCTCTCGCGCGAGGCCCCGGCCGCGGCCGAACCGGCCGATTCCTTCCGTGCCGATCCGGCGAACCCGACGCCCTCCACGCCGGTGACGGCCAAGCGGCCGCGAAAGGCAGCCGTCTGGGGGCCGGTGGACCAGTCGGCGACGGAGGATCGAGCCGACGTGCTCGTCTACACGAGCCCGCCGCTCGAGGCGCCGCTGGCGTTCGCCGGCCGGGTGCGGGCGCGGCTCCACGTGGCGGCCGATACGCCCGACGCCGACTGGGCCGTGAAGCTCGTCGACGTGCATCCCGACGGCTTTGCCCCGCACATCGCCCGCGGCATCCTCCGCGGCCGGTACCGCGATTCGCTCGTGCAGCCGGAGCCGCTCGAGCCGGGCCGTGTCTACGAGATCGAGGTGGATCTCGGCCCCGTGGCGGCGACGATTGCCGCGGGGCACCGGCTGCGGGTGGATGTCAGCGGCGCCGATTTCCCACTCTACGACCGCAACCCAAACACGGCCGAGGGCATCCGCGGTGGCGGCACGGCGATCGCCACCGAGCAGGTGCACCACTCGCCGGCCGCGGCGAGCTGCATCATCCTGCCGCTCAAGTGACGGGCCGGCCGCCGCTGAGCCCGGAGCCTGACGGCCCGTCGGCCCCGAGGTGATAGACTGCTGCGATGCCTTTCGGCCGCCCGACACCCGCTGGCGAACGTCCGCGGTTCCGCATCGCGGCCGCGCGTCATCCGCGGCGCGCGGTGCTGCTGCTCGTGGGTTGTCTCCTGTCCGCCCACGGGCGCGGTTAGGAGCAGGACGCGGCCCCCGCGCCGACTGCCGCGGTCACTCCGGCCGATGCCGCCGCAGCGTCCATCGAAAAGCTCGCCCGCGTGGTGCGGCCCTCGATCGCGGTCGTCACATTCACCGGCCGCGACGGCCAGCAGCAGGGGCTCGGCACGGGCTTCGTCGTCGATGCGGCCGGACTCGTCGCCACGAACCTGCACGTCGTCGGCGAAGGGCGGCCCCTTTCCGTGCAACTCGCCGACGGCATCCGGCACGACGTCACGGAAATCACCGCCTTCGACCGGGCGAGCGACCTGGCGGTGCTGCGGATCGCGCAGCCCGAGAAGCCGCTCGTGCCCCTGCCGCTCGGTGATTCGGCCGATCCTCCCGACGGCCTGCCGGTCGTCACGGTGGGCAATCCGCACGGCCTCACCTTCAGCGTCGTCGGCGGTGTTGTATCGGGGGTGCGCGAGGTGGAGGGGCGGCCCATGATCCAGCTCGCGATGCCGATCGAGCCGGGCAACAGCGGCGGGCCGGTCGTGGATCCCGAGGGGCGGATGATCGGGGTCGTGACGATCAAGTCGCTCGTCACGAAGAACCTTGGCTTCGCGGTGCGGGTGGCGGCGCTCAAACCGCTGCTCGAGAAGCCCAATCCGGTGCCGATGTCGCGGTGGCTCACGATCGGGAGGCTCGACCCGGCCCGCTGGTCGGCCCTCTTCGGCGCCCGCTGGCAGCAGCGCGGCGGACTGATCGCCGTCAGCGGCTCGGGCGCCGGATTCGGCGGGGGGTCGCTGTGCCTCGCCGAGCGGCAGCCGCCGGCGCTGCCCTTCGATCTCGCCGTGAGCGTGACGCTCGACGACGAGGCCGGCGGGGCGCTCACCGAGAAGGACACGGGCGTCGTCTCGGAGTTCCTCGTACCCACGCCTCTTCGCTGCTGCGCTGAGCACCGCGGCGATCCCGGACGACACCGCCCCGGGATCCGCTCCGCTCGCCCGACGCTTGCCGCAGGACTATTGGCCGACCTATCCTTAACGGTTACGCGGACATAGGCCGAATTCGTGCCAGGAATTGGAAGCCTCGGGGCAACTCGACCCAAGTTTCCCTGCCTGCCATTTGCCGATACACGGATAGGGGCGATCGCGAGCCGATCGATGTTCCGCAGCCGAATTTTCCGTGAATCGATTTCAGCCTCCCGCGACGAATTCGCCAGAGGACAAACGATGACGAACGTACTCGCATTACGATTATGCGGTTGGCTCGCCATTCTGGCGGTCTCTACCAGACTGGCGTTCGCCGCCGATGCCTCTCCGTTCGAACGCACGGTGCGGCCGTTGTTGACCAGGCATTGCGTCGAGTGTCACGGCGGCGACAAGCCGGAAGGTGGAGTGCGGCTCGACCAACCGGCGGCCGATCTGGCCGATGCCAAGGTGCGGGCCATTTGGGAAAAGGCTCATGCCATGCTCGTTCGCGGTGAGATGCCGCCGGCGGAGAAGCCGAGGCTCTCGACCGAAGATCTCGACACGCTGACCTCCGGGATTCGTCGCGAGGTGGAGCGGGCCGTGATCGCCGAGCGCGGCGGAGCGGGCCGTTCCACGATGCGTCGGCTGACGCGGGTCGAGTATGCCCGATTGCTCGAAGACGTTCTTGATCTTCGCTTTGAGAATGTGCCGTTGTCCCTGGCGGAGAAGCTGCCGATCGATCCGCAGACGGACTTGCCCGTCAATGACGCCGACCGGCTGGCGTTCCAGAGCTTGCACTGGCGGTCGTACGCCGACTACGCCGAGCGAGCCGTTTCGGCGGTGCTGGCGAGCGAGCCGCGGCCAGAACCGTGGAGCTATCGCTTCGACGCTCCCAGCCTGGAATCGCAAACGAAAAAAAGAGATCGTTTCGAGGGATTCAAGGGCGTGGTCGCGGCAAACGAGCACGAGATCAAGCGCCCGGCGAAAGCCACCATCCTCGGTGCGCGGGACGGGAAGGAAGCGTTGAATCCGGATGGCTCGACGACACTGCTGCCGAGTTATCGACTCCTCGATAATCTGGCCCGATCGGAACAAAACGACGGCAGTTGGTATCTGCTGTTGCCCTACGTCGAACCGAAAGGCGTGTTGCGGCTGCGAATTCGGGCCGGTGCGATCATTCCGGAGGGCGAAAACGTTCCGCTGATGCGGGTCGCATTTCACCACAACGTGAGAAACGAGTTCGACAACCGGACGCTGGCCGAGATCCCGATCACGAATTCGGCGGACGAGCCACGGGACTACGAAGTCGAGATTCCGATGGAGCTGGTGCCCTTTGCCTACACGCTGTTCGACCGGTTCAAGTTCATGGGCGTGCGAATCAGCAACGATACCGTGCCGATCGCGGACCGCGCAAAGCCAAAGGGGCCGAAGGGCAAGCCTGTGGAATGGCCCTATCAGGAGTCGAAGATCGTCATCGCTTCGGTCGAGGCGTTCGGGCCGGGAGCGGTGGAATGGCCGCCGCGGCGGCATCGCCGGTTGATCGCCGCGGGCGAATCGGCGAAGGACGACCGCGGCCGCGCGGCCGCCATTTTCGCCGATGTCGCAGCCAGGGCGTGGCGCCGTCCAATCGTGGAGGGAGAACTCGCCCCGTACCTCGACCTGTACGACCAACGACGTCAGGCCGGCGACAGCGCCGATGCCGCACTGAAACTTCCGCTGGTCACCATCCTCTCCTCGCCCAATGCGATCTACCTTGTCGAGCACAAGGCCGAAACAGTCGCTCCCCTCGCAGGCATCGAACTCGCCAATCGGCTGTCGTTCTTTCTCTGGGGCCGCGGGCCCGACGACGAACTGCGGCGGCTCGCGTCCGCAGGCCGGCTTTCCGATCCCGAAACGCTGACCGCCCAGGTCGACCGCCTCCTTGACGATCCCAAGAGCGGGGTGTTCGTCGACGATTTCGTCGGACGACTCCTGGCGCTCGATCGCGTTCTCAAGGACCCGATTGAGTTCAAGCTGACCCTCAAGACTCTCGGGCTTGAGAAGCTCGCCGCGATTCGTGAAGACAGGCTCAAACACGATCTCGCCCAGGAGCCGGCCCGTTTTTTTGCGAATGCCCTGCGAAAGAATGAGCCGGCGCATCGACTGATCGACAGTGGCACCCTGTTCATCAACGATCGGCTGGCCAGCTACTACGGGGTCGACGGCGTCGACGGCCCCGAGTTCCGCGAAGTCCCAGCCCCCGAAAATCGCCGCGCGGGCTGGCTCACGATGGCGGGAGTCATGGCGTCGGCGTCGCGCGGCAACAAAGAGGCCACGATTCATCGCGGTGTCTATCTCCTGCAACGCATCCTCGGCGAACATCCGGGCACGCCGCCGGGGAGCGTCGAACCGCTCGAAGTACAGGCCAAGGTGGACGCCAAGCGCGCCACGTTGACGATCCGCGAACAGCTCGGCCTCCATACATCGATCAACACATGCCAACTCTGCCACCGCAAGATTGATCCCCTGGGGTTCGTCTGGGCCGATTTCGATGAACTCGGACAGAAGGTCGTCGCCAAGAAGGGGCTGGAATCCAGTCCGATCGACTGCTCCGGAGCGCTTCCCGACGGCCGTCCGTTCGAAAACCTGGCGGGGTTCGCCAAAGCGCTGAACGACGAAACAACGACCTCACGCTTTCATTTTGGCGAGGTATTGTTGCGTCAACTCACGGCCTACGCCCTCAGTCGGCACTTGTCTCTGAGCGACGACGACTTGATTCGCGAATTGGCCCAACGGTCTCGAAGCGAGGATTGGCGCCTGCGGGCCATGATCCGCGCAATCGTCTCGAGCAAGGCGTTCACGCATGGGTAATCATCGATACTCGGAAAGGACATGGTCATGTCGATCAAACGCCGATCGTTCTTGAAGGCCGCCGGGGTCGCGCTGCCGCTGCCGTGGCTTGAATCACTGGCCGGCGCCGCTCCCTCCGGTGCGAATCCAGGCCGCGCCGTCTTCTTCATGGTGCCGAGCGGCGTGAATATGTGGCGCTGGCACCCAAAGGAGTTCGGTCCCGATTACCAGTTGAGCAGCACCCTCCAGTCGCTCGCGCCCGTCCGCGAGGAGCTGACCATCTTCAGTGGATTGGAGCACACGAACGGCGCTGGCGGCGGGCACACCGAAGTCGGCGCCTGGCTTACCGGGAACGAGAAGTTCAAGGACATACACGGCCCCACCGAGCCGAACGCCATTTCGATCGACCAGCACATCGCCCGCTCCATCGGCGACCGCACCCGCATTCCCAGCCTCGTGCTGAGCGCTCCGGGAGGCAGCGTCACCACGTCGTTCGACGCCGCCGGCGCTCCGGTGAACGCCGAGAACAACCTCCGCCGACTGTTCGGCGAACTCTTCGGCGCGCCCGACGTGATGGCCCGGTTGCAATCCCGCGCGAGCGTCATCGACATCGTCGGCGATGAAGCCCGTGGTCTGTCTCGTCAGCTCAGCCGCAACGACCGCAACCGCTTCGACGACTACCTGCAAAGCGTCCGGGACGTCGAAGGCCGGCTACAAAAGGACCGGGAGTATTTCTCGTCCCGCCCGTTGTCGATCTCGGGCGACGATCTGCCGCTCGATGCCGACCCCCAGGCTCAACGGCAGGAATACTTCCGCACCATGCTCGACCTGGTCGCACTGGCGCTCCGCAACGATCAGACGCGGATCGTCTCGATTCTCGCCTGCGGTTCGGCCCACGAGTTCTTCGGCCGGTGGCCCGATTTCGGTAATTTCACCGGGCACCATTCCGTCTCGCATGACCTCGGCCATTTCGACACCGAGGAACAACGCCCACTCCAATATGCGTTCATGGAGGGCGTCGACAAGTGGTTCATTGCTCATCTCGCCCACTTCTTGCAAACGCTCAACGACACGCGTGAGGGGGATGCGACGCTCTTGGCGAACACGATGGTCCTGTACGGCGGCGGCATGAGCTGGACGCACAACCCTTCGAACCTGCCGATGCTGCTGGCTGGCGGCAGCCGCCTGGGGCTGAAGCACGGGAGCCATCTGCGGTTCAACCCGCACAAGGATTTCAAGGGCCAGCTCGACCGGAACGTCAAGCGGGACGAGACGACCGTGTGCGACGTGCTGCGGACCATGTCCGAACGGCTCGGAGTCCCCGCGGAAGGCTTTGGCAACAGCCGGCGCGTGGTCAATGAGTTGCTGGTCGGATGAGCGTGGCGACACATGATCGGCGGAGCGTGTTTGGTCGGCGGCGCGGAAATCGGACTCGGGCTCTTGGCCGCTGATTCACCTTCCCCGGCGGTGGCGACACGGCCGCAGGCGGGTGCTCCGCTCACGCCAGCGGTGTTCCTACGGTGCGGTTTCGGGGCCTGCGACCTCACGCCCGACGCATCCGTGCCGCTGATGGGGTATCCGACGCCCCGCGAGCGGTCGGGCAGCGACGGGGTTCATCTGCCCCTCCTGGTCCGCGGCTGCGTGCTCAAGGATGGCGGTCTCAAGGCCGGGCTCGTCAGCCTCGACCTCTGCGTGCTGCCCAACGCCCCGTGTCGGCGGCTACGGGCCAAAATCGCCCAGGCAATCGACACCGATCCCGCCCACGTTCTCGTCAGCACGACGCACACGCACTCGGGCCCCGCCGCATCTGACGACTCCTTGCAATCGATCCAGCCGAAGATCAGAGACGCCGGCTGGAAAAGCCGGTGCTCATCACGACCCTTACGAACGGCTGGAACGGATATTGGCCGCACAGCGGGGCAGGCGCCGATCGTGACGAGCTACCAGCGCACGAAGCGGTCGGCCTTCCACAGGGGCGAGGGTTCGGCTGCGGCCGCTGCCCGCCGCCGGTCGGCATCTGAGCCGAGCTGGCGATCCCATTCAGCGACGAGCTTCTTGCCGATCGCCTCTGCGTCGTTCATCCAGCCGGCGGCGCGGCCGGCCAGTTCACTCCGCTTCTTCGCCACCCGCTCGCGTTCGAACGGAATAGCAGTCGCTCCGGGCTTCTCCTGCATGCCGGCCAGACGCTGCACCTCGAGCCGATACTCGACCAGGGCGTCTTCGAGCGACGCCACGTAGGCTGCGAGTTCCGCCTGGGCGGCTTCCAGCGAATTCTCGGCGGCCGCCCGGGCGTCGGCGGCGAGGGGCACGAGCTTTGTCCGGCGGGCCAAGAGCTCCCGCCAGCCCTTGATCACGGTCTCCTGCCACCGGCCGGCGGCGGCCGCCGCATCCCCTGTGCCGCGGGAGCCGAGCGTGCCCGACCAGTCACCCGTCTGGGGCAGCGAGCTGCGATACCAGTCGCCCAGCGGCCCCACGGCGGCCTTGCGGAACCCGTTGCTCGACCAGTCGGGGTCGCGCAGGTGGCTGAGGCCCGAAGTAGAGGTTGCCGCGCTTGTCGGTCCAGAGCTGCTCGGGCGGACCCCGCTGGGCTTCGAAGATCCAGACCCACTCGAGCCGTTCGCCGTCGGTCGAAAGCCGGGCCACGAACACGTCGCCCGTCACCGCCGCACCCTCGTAGGTGTAGGGCCCGGGGCTCACGCTCTTCTATCGCCTCCCGCAGCGGGAGTACGACCGCGTGACCACGATCGCGAAGACGGGTTCGCAACGCTGTGCATGGACGAGGTCACGCCCGAGGTGGCGACTCTGATCGTGGCGAGCGATCGCTGGAGCGGTAACCTCCCGCGGCTCGCCGTCCTCGCCCCCGAGGTCGCCGCTGCGCTGGCGGCCGTGAAGAGGTGGGACGGCCAGCTGCCCGGCGTCACGGCCTTCGAGCGGCCCGACTCGGTCGCCGTGGCCACGGCCCTCGCCAAGCGTATCGGCCCGCTCGCCCTGCCGAACCTCAAAAAGATCTCCCCCAAGACGCTCTCGGCGCTCATCGCGAAGGAAGACGTCGTCATCCCGCTCATCGAGACGCTCGAGCTCATTCCAGCGCCTGACGGCAGCGCGACCGACGACTTCGTGATCCCGAAGGAGTTTCAACAGCGGCAGCAGCGGCAAACCCGATAGCGGCGCCGGGCGGACTGCCCTGCGCGAACGAAGCCGCCAAACAGCGGCGGAGAATTCCAGCCCGACTGATGCGCGGCGTGGGAGTCTCGTTGCTTGAAGCCGGAGGCGTGAGCCGAGGGAATGCGGAACGGTTTCCGATGGAGCGACGCATATTCTCTCGGCTTACGCTTTTGATGTTGCGCCGAGTGGCTCGACAGCTCAGCGCCGCTGCAGGAATCCAGGTGCGAACCGTGTTCGAAGACTCTTTGGACACGGAAGTGGGCTCGGCACCCGTCCAAGAAGCCCCGGGTGGAAACCCGGGGACTTCGAGCATGAAAACCATTCCGCCGTCCATGCCGGATGACGGCCCGCAATTTCCCGGTTCCAACCCACATCGCATGGCACCTGGGAAGGCATGCGACCCGGAGTCCCCCGGCTTCCGCCGGGGGCTTGTTGTGCCGTTCGCGCGAGTCCAGCCGAGAACACGCAGCACCGCAAGCGCGCGTTGCGGGCTCCGGGCCGCGGCGATGGCAGCGAGGGCGTGGCCGCATCGGCAAGGCCGCAGCGTCATCGCGCCGCGGCATGCCTCATCGCGACGCTCGAACCCATCGTCGATGGCGGCTGCACGCTGCTCACGGCCCGCGGGGACGAACCGCCGGTCACGGCCGGCCGTCGCGCTTGCGGCGGCGGGCATCCTTCTCCCGCTGCTTCTTCTGCTTCCGCCGCTCGTCGGCCGTGAGCCGCTTGCCGGTGTCGCCCTTGGGCTTGGCCAGCCGCGCGCCGGGGTTGGCCATCTGGGACTGGAGCCGTTGCACCTGCTGCATCCGCTCCCGCATCCCCATGCCCGCCATGCCCTTCATCAGCGCCGCCATGCCGTCGAACTGCTTGACGAGGTCGCTCACCTCGTGCGGATCGACCCCCGCCCCCGTGGCGATCCGCCGGCGGCGCGACTGGTCGACGATCCGCGATGGGTTGCGCCGCTCGTCGGGCGTCATCGCGTCGATGATCCCGAACAGCCGGTTCATGTCCTTTTCAAGATCGGCGTTGCCCAGCATCTCCTGCATTCCGCCCATGCCGGGGATCATGCCGAGCACCTTGCCGAGCGGCCCGAGGCGGCGGGTTTGGGAGAGCATCTTCTTGAAGTCGTCGAGCGTGAACTCGCCGGCCTTGAGCCGCTCCTCCTGCCGCTGCATCTCCTCCTGGTCGAACTTCCGCTGCGCCTCCTCGACGAGCGAGACGACGTCGCCCATGCCGAGGATCCGGCCCGCCATCCGCTCGGGATGAAAATCCTCGAGGGCCTCGATCTGCTCGCCGGTGCCGATGAACTTGATGGGCACGCCGGTCACGCTCTTGACGGACAGCGCCGCGCCGCCGCGGGCGTCGCCGTCGAGCTTCGTCATGATCACGCCGTCGATCTCGAGCGCGTCGTTGAACGCCTTGGCGCTCCGCACGGCGTCCTGGCCGGTCATGGCGTCGACGACGAGGTACACCTGGTCGGGACCGACCGTGCGGTCGATCTTCGCCAGCTCCCGCATCAGCTCCTCGTCGATCGCCAGCCGGCCGGCGGTGTCGAGGATGACGACGGAGATGCCCTCCTTCCGGGCCCGGGCCACGCCGGCGGTGCAGACGGCGACGGGATCGCTCGCCCCGGACGGCATGTCGGCCGGCACGTGCACCGGCACGCCGAGCTGCCGGCCGAGCACCGCCAGCTGCTCGATGGCGGCCGGCCGCTGCAGGTCGGCGGCGACGAGCATCACGCCCCGCCCCTGGGCGAGGATCTTCTTCGCGAGCTTGGCGCAGGAGGTCGTCTTCCCGGAGCCCTGCAGGCCGCAGAGCATGAGCACCGTGGTCGTGCCGCTCTGCAGATGGAGCGAATGGTCGACCGGCCCCATGAGGTCGACCAGCTCACGGTGCACGATGCCGACCAGCTGCTGGGCCGGATCGAGCGACTCGAGCACCTTGGCGCCGATCGCCCCCGCGACGACGCGGTCCAGGAACCCCTCGGCCACGTCGTAGGCGACGTCGGCCTCGAGCAGCGCCGTGCGGACCTGGCCGAGGCCCTCGCGCATGTTCGCCTCGGACAGCTTGCCGCGGCCACGCAGGCTGCCGAGGGCCGAGGAGAGCGCGGAGGTGAGCGATTCGAACATGGCGGCGTCCAGGCGGGAAAACCGCCGAGTATAGCCGCCTGAAAACGCCGCCGCCCCCCGGGTGATGAGCCGCTCGAATCGGGAGCGGGCACACAACGTGCCGCTTGCCCGACGCGTGGCCGGCAAGAGCGGCGCATCACCTGGGGGGCGGAGGGTTCACAGGCCGTGGCCCGCGGCGATCAGCTGAACGTGCCCGGCTCGCGCACCACCGGGGCCGCGGCGGGCGCGGTCATCACGGCCCCGCCTTCCTCGCAGCAGGCACCGCCGGCGGGCGGCCCGCAGGCCGGACCGCAGGCGGGCTCGCAGACCGGCGCGTGGCACGGCTCGGCCTGCCCGCGGCACGGCGAGCGAAACTCCATGAACGAGGGACGCCGGCAGCTCGAGCCGCCGAAGCAGCTGCTGCAGCCGGGGGCGGCCACCAGGCCGCCGAGGATGATCGCCAGGCAGAAGAATCGCGACATGATGAGCTCTCCACCGCGGGCGGACCGGGACGGGTCCGGAAAGGACGGGAAGCGTCGTCGCCGACGACGCCATGGGAACCCTAGCCCACGATCGCGGCGCCGGTCGGCGGCGCCGGAAATTTTCCCGCGGTGCGGCGGGCGGCGGCGGCCGCCGGTGCAGCCCGTGCCACGCGTGCGGGTCGTGACGCCCAGCAATCCGCTTCCCGTGCCGCACGGCCCGCTTCCGCCGCGCCGCGCCGCCCCAGCGTGCTAGGGTTTCACAAGTCCGCGGTGATGGATACCGCGGCGAGGAACGGTACGTGGCATGGCAGCCCGGGGCTGGAGTTCTAGCTGTTCGTGGAAAAAGCTCTCCCTGGGCTTTTTCCACTTGATCGACCGCAGGAAACTCCGCGGGTTTCCTGGGTCGACGGCCATCGCGTCCTGCGCGGGCAGACTTCTTCCACAGCCTGCCAGGATTCGCGTCGACTTCCGCCCTGTGCGGGTCTTGTGCGTCTGCGCGGCGGTCGGCGTGGCCTTGTTCACGACCCGATCGACACCCGCCCACGAGATGGCGCCCCCGGGTTCCCAGGCCCTGAGGAGGGTCGATCCCATGCCCGGCGACGACGCGGCGTGCCGCGGCGTGGACGTCTGGGCGGTGAGCACACGGCGGCTCCCCGGCATCTGCCGTTTACCCGACACTGCCGATCTCGCCGTCGAGCGCTGCGTCGATCCGGACTGCGGCCGCTGGGAACGGGCCGATCTCGAGAGTCTACTGGCCGACGCATCCAGGCCGCTGCTGGTGTTCATCCACGGCAACCGCTACGAAGCCGGCGAGGCGAAGGGGCAGGGGGTGCTCCTCGCCCGGCATTGCACGGCCGGCTGCCCGGGGAGCTGCCGGCCCCGCGTGGTCATCTTCTCGTGGCCCAGCGGCCAGCAGGGCATCCTCCTCAAGGACGGTCGCGCCAAGTACGACCGGGCCTATGCCGATGGGCATTACCTGGCGTGGCTGCTCGGTCGGGTGGCGCCCGAGCGGCCCGTGGCGATCGTGGGCTACAGCTTCGGGGCCCTGATCATACTGGAGGCGCTCGAGGATCTGGTGGCGGCCGAACGGGCGGGCCGCGCAGACGTCATGCCCTGGACGCGTCGGCCCGGCCGCACGCACCTGGTGTTCGTGGCGCCGGCCGTGCGCTGCGACGCTCTCGCTCCCCGCGGACCCTACGCCGAGACACTCGCCTGCTTCGACCGCCTGACGCTCGTGATCAACTCCCGCGACGACGCCTTGAAGTTCTTCCCGTGGATCGACCGCGACATCCGCGCCGACGCGCTCGGGAAGGTGGGCATGCCGCGGCGCTGGGCCGGCAATAAGGAGTTCATCGCCACCGACGCGGCGAACATCGTCGGCAAGCAGCACGGCCTGCCGCTGTATCTGTCGTCCCCGGCGCTCTCGCGGCGGATCGCCACCGGCGCCCTCGAGGCGCTGGCCCCGTAGGCCCTCCGCCGGCTGCCGGCGTGGCGGCGGGCGGGCAGTCGTCAGGCGGCCCGCCGCGGGGCTTCTTGTGGAATCGCCCGCCGTCGTGCGACATGGATGGCAGGGCGGTTTTCATACCCGGTGTCCCCGGGTTTCCACCTGGGGCTTCTTGGGCGTGACCACCCCACAAAAAGCGCCCGGCGGAAGCCGGGGGACTCCGCGTCACACACCACCCCGCGTGCCATGCGATGTGGGATCGAAGCGGCCGTCAGGCGGCCCGCCGCGGGGCGACCGCCTCGCGGGCCAGCCGGGCCTCGACCATCATCCGCACGACGTCCGGCATGGTGTGCCGGGCGGTCCAGCCCAGGCGAGCGGTGGCATGCGACGTGTCGGCGCGGCCGCAGACGATCTCGCTCGGCCGCGTGAGCTTGGGATCGCGAACCACATGCCGCCGCCAGTCGAGGCCGACCGCCGCGAAGGCCGCGGCCACGAAGTCTTCCAGGCTCGACGTGTGCCCGGTGGCGATCACGAAGTCCTCGAGCGGCTCGATCTGCAGCATGCGGTGCATCGCCACCACGTACTCCGGCGCCCAGCCCCAGTCGCGTTGCACGGACAGATCGCCGAGGGCGAGCGTCTGCAGCTCGCCGCGGGCGATGCGGCAGGCGCCGGCGACGATCTTCTGGGTCACGAACCGCTCCGGCCGCAGCGGGCTTTCGTGGTTGAAGAGGATGCCCGTGCAGGCCGCGATCCCATAGGCCTGCCGGTACTGGGCGACCTGCCAGAAGGAGGTCGCCTTGGCGATGCCGTAGGGGCTGCACGGCCGGAGCACGGTCCGCTCGCCGGCCGGCTCGGTGCCGGTGTTGCCGAACATCTCGGAGCTGCCCGCGTTGTAGAGCCGGATCGGCCGGCCCAGCATGCGGATCGCCTCCAGCAGGTTCACCGTGCCGATGACGATGCTCTCGAAGGTTTCCACCGGCTGGCTGAACGACAGGCCGACGGAGGTCTGGCCCGCCAGGTTGTAGATCTCGTCGGGCTCGTGACGGGATATCGCCTGCATGGTGGACCGGAAGTCGACGAGCGTCATCGACTCGACGGTCACGCGGTCCCGGATCCCGAGCCGGGCGAGGGTCTCGAAGGAGCTGGCCTGCGCGTCACGGCTCGTGCCCACGACGGCGTAGCCGAGGTCGAGGAGATGCGCGGCGAGATAGGCGCCGTCCTGGCCGCCGATCCCACAGATCAGCGCGGTGCGGGCGGGCGTGGCGGGCATGGCTTCCATGGCGGCGGGAAAGTAGCGAACCCACCGCAACCGCCGAAACGGCAAAAATGCCGCGGTTTCCGCCGGTCAGGCCCGCGCGGCGAACCACTCTGCGGTCCGGGCCAGGCCCGCGTCGAGCGACACCGTCGGCCGCCAGGACAAGACCTCCCCGGCCCGCGTGGCATCGACGAGATTGCTGCGCAGGTCGCCGGGGCGAGCCGGACCGTGGACCGGCGCGGGCAATCCCCGACCCCGCCCCGCCCGCTCGAGCAGGCCCGCGATCGTGCCCCGCAGCGCCGCCTCGAGCTCGTTGACGTCGGTGCCCACACCGGTGCCGATGTTGAGGCTGGTGAGGGTCCGCGGCTGCACGTGAGGCACGTCGGCCGTCAGGGCCAGCAGGTTGGCCCGGGCGACGTCGGGACCGTAGACGTAGTCGCGCACATAGCGGCCGTCGCCATTGATCGTGGCCGCCTCCCCGGCGAGGAGCTTCTTGCAGAAGATCGCCACCACGCCCGCCTCGCCGTGCGGGTTCTGCCGCGGCCCGTAGACGTTCGAATACCGCAGCGCCACCGCCGCCATCCCGTGCTCCTCGGCGTAGAACTTCAGATACCGCTCGCCGACCCACTTCGTGATGCCATACGGGCTGACGGGATTGGCGGGCGTCGACTCGGGCGCCGGCACGGTCACGTCGCCGTACAGCACACCACCCGAGGAGGCGAACACGAACCGCCGGCAGCCGACCCCGGCCGCGGCATCGAGCACGTTGATCAGGCCGATGCAGTTGACCTGCGCGTCGAAGAGCGGCTCGCGGACCGATCGGCTGACCGACATCTGCGCCGCCTGATGGCAGACGGCGTCGGGCCGCTCGGCGGCGAACACCCGCGTCACGGCCGCGCCATCGACGATGTCCACGACGTGCAGCGGCACCCCCGGCGGCAGGTTGTCGCGGGAGCCGCTCGACAGGTCGTCGATGACGGCGACGGCATGGCCCGCCGCCAGCAGGGCGTCGACGATGTGGCTGCCGATGAAGCCGGCCCCGCCGGTGACGAGAATCTTCATGTGGTCGGAGCCCCCGGGAAGAAGCGGGTGACGGTCGTCGCTCGACCGCCGCCGGCGGTAGCATAAGAACCGCCATCACCGCCCGCCATCACGAGCCGCCGCGCTGCCGCCTGATCGCCGAGCCTTGCAGCCGGCGGGTTTCCTGCCATATTTTCGCGACAGTCGCGGCCCGAGCCGGGCAGCGTCGCGGTCTTGAGAGGCCTTCTCCGCATGAAGATCCACGAGTTCCAGGCGAAGGATTTGTTGCGGGCGGCGGGTGTGCCGGTGCTCGCGGGCCAGGTCGCGCGGACTCCCGCCGAGGCGGCGGCGGCGTTCTCGTCCCTCGGCACTCCGGTGTGCGCCGTCAAAGCCCAGATCCACGCCGGCGGCCGCGGCAAGGGGCAGGTGCAGGGCTCCACCCAACGCGGCGTCGAACTGGCCAAGTCCGCAGCCGACGCCGAGCGGATCGCCGCCGGGCTTCTCGGCAAGACGCTGGTCACGATCCAGACCGGCCCCGAGGGCCAGGTCGTCCGCCAGGTGTTCGTGGAGAGCGGCTGCGCGATCGACCGCGAACTGTATTGCGCCGTCCTCGTCGATCGCCGCGCCGGTTCGCCGGTCTTGATCGCGAGCACCGCCGGCGGCATGGACATCGAGGAGGTGGCCGCCAAGACGCCCGAGCTGATCCTGTCCGAGTCCTTCGACCCCGACCGTGGGCTGGCCGCCTGGCAGACCCGGCTCCTCGCCGCGAAGCTCGGGCTGCCGACTGCCTCCTGGCGGCACGCCGAGACCTTCTTCCGCCGGCTCTGCCAGGCATTCGTCGAACTCGACGCGTCGCTCCTGGAGATCAACCCGCTCGTGCTCACGAAGGACGGCGGCCTCGTCGCCCTCGACGCGAAGATGACGTTCGACGACAACGCGCTGTTTCGCCACAAGGACGTGGCAGGCCTGCGGGACGAGGCCGAGGAGGAGCCGGCGGAGACGCGGGCGGCCGCCGCCGGGCTCTCGTACGTCAAGCTCGACGGCACGATCGGCTGCCTCGTCAACGGGGCCGGCCTGGCGATGAGCACCATGGACCTGGTGAAACTCCACGGCGGCGCGCCGGCGAACTTTCTCGACGTGGGCGGCGGCGCCGACGTCAAGGCCGTGACGGAGGCCTTCCGCATCATCCTGTCGGACAAGAACGTCAAGGCCATTCTCGTCAACATCTTCGGCGGCATCATGCGGTGCACGACGATCGCCACGGCGCTCGTCGAGGCGTCGAAGACGGTCGGCTTCACGGTGCCGCTCGTCGTGCGGCTCGAGGGCACCGAGGTCGAGGAAGGCAAGAAGATCCTCGCCGCCAGCGGCACGACGATCATCACCGCCGACGGCCTGACCGACGCCGCCAAGAAGGTCGTCGCCGCGAGCCGAGCCTAGGAACACCCCCATGAGCATCCTCGTCAATCGTGACACCCGCGTCATCTGCCAGGGCATCACCGGCAAGGTCGGTGAGTTCCACACCCGAGGCTGCCTCGACTACGGCACGCGGATGGTCGGCGGCGTGACGCCGGGCAAGGCGGGCGAGACGGTGGCCGGGCTGCCGGTCTTCAACACCGTCGCCGAGGCGAAGGACGCCACCGGCGCCAACGCCACGATGATCTTCGTGCCCCCCCCGTTCGCGGCCGACGCGATCCTGGAGGCGGTGGCGGCAGGCATCGAACTGGTGATCGCGATCACCGAGGGAATCCCGGTGCTCGACATGGCCCGCGTGCTACCGGTGGTGAAGGATTCCGGCAGCCGGCTCATCGGCCCCAACTGCCCGGGCGTGATCACGCCGGCGGAGTGCAAGATCGGCATCATGCCCGGCTACATCCACACGCCGGGGCATGTGGGCGTGATGAGCCGCTCCGGCACGCTCACCTACGAGGCCGTCTGGCAGCTCACGCAGCTCGGCCACGGCCAGAGCACCTGCGTGGGCCTGGGCGGTGATCCGCTGGTGGGCTCGTCGTTCATCGACATCCTCGAACTCTTCCAGAACGATCCCGACACCCACTCCATCCTCATGATGGGCGAGATCGGTGGCAGCGCGGAGGAGGAGGCGGCCGAGTACGTGAAGCACCATGTCACCAAGCCCGTGGCGGCGTTCATCGCCGGCCGGACGGCGCCGCCCGGCAAGCGGATGGGCCACGCCGGGGCGATCATCTCCGGCGGCAAGGGGACGGCCGAGGCGAAGCTCGCGGCGCTTCGCGACGCGGGGATCGAGGTCGCGGACAGCCCGGCCGACATGGGGGCGGCGCTGGTGCGCGCGATCGCGCGGCGGGCGTAGGGCTCCCCCGGCGGGGTCGGGCTGCCCATGCCCCATCGCCGGACGTTCGCGGATGCCATCGTGGCATCCGCTCTCTCGGAGGTGGCTTGCGCTCCGGCATCCTGCCTGCGCTGGCCACCTACGCCGGCTCCTGGGGCATGGGCAGCCCTCCCGGAGACATGCAGCAGGAAGAACGCCCGCCGGCCAGGCCTTTGGGGTAGGGGAGATGCTTCCGCTGACGCAGCGGAAGCACCCTCACCCCGGCCCTCTCCCAGAGGGAGAGGGGGCGGGCGGGAGTGACGGGGCTACACTCATGGCATGCGGATCGATCTCTTCATTCCCTGCTTCGTGGACCAGATGGCGCCGCGGGTCGGCATGGCGGTCGCCAGCGTGCTCGAGCGGCTCGGGCATACCTGCGAGTTTCGCCCCGCCCAGACCTGCTGCGGGCAGCCGAGCTTCAACGCCGGCTACTGGGACGAGGCCCGGGCCGTGGCCATCCGCACCGTCGGCGTGTTTGCCGGCACGGAGGCCGTGGTGGGACCGAGCGGCTCCTGCGTGGCCATGCTCCGGGTCTTTTATCCGCAGCTGCTCGCCGGCACGCCTCATGAAACCGCGGCCCTCGATTTGGCGGCGCGAACGTTCGAGTTCGGCGAGTTTCTCGTCAAGAAACTGGGCGTGACCGACGTGGGCGCCCGGTTCCCCCACCGCGTCACCTACCACGACGGCTGCCACGGCCTCCGCGAGCTGCGGGTCAAGGAGGAGCCGCGGATGCTGCTTAAGGCCGTCCGCGACCTGGAGCTCGTGGAGTGCGACGAGCCGGAGAGCTGCTGCGGCTTCGGCGGCCTGTTCAGTGTCAAGTATCCGATGATCTCCACCGCCATGGCCGAGGTGAAGGGCGGGTCGCTCGCTCGCACCGACTGCGACTACATCGTCTCCAGCGACCCGTCGTGCCAGCTGCAGCTCGACGGCTGGCTGTCGCGGCAGGGCAAGAAGCCGCGGACGATCCATCTGGCCGAGGTGCTCGCAGGGACCGACGCATGACACCCCTGCCCACCGGCTCAGCGACGCATCCCGGCACCGACATCGCCGCACCGCGGCTGGCGAAGAAAAAGTTTCTCCACGATGCGGCCGAGCACGTCCGCGACACCGGCCACCGGGCATTCGTCCGCAAGGCGCTCGGCGGCTACTACACCACCCGCGACGCGCAGAAGGCCCGCTACCGGGATTACGAGCAGGCCCGCGACGCCGCCAGCCTCGCCAAGTGGTCGGCCGTCAACCGGCTCGACGAGCTCCTGCCGCGATTCGCGGAGAACTTCACCGCCAACGGCGGGCAGGTGCACTGGGCCCGCGACGCCGCCGAGGCCCGGGAGATCGTGCTGGGACTGTTGCGGGGGGCCCGGGCGAAGGCCGTCATCAAGAGCAAGTGCATGACGAGCGAGGAGATCCACCTCAACCAGGCCATGGAGGCCGACGGCTACGGCGTGGTGGAGAGCGACCTCGGCGAGTTCATCCAGCAGCTGCGGGGCGAACCGCCGTACCACTTCGTCTTCCCCTGCATGCACGTCCGCCGCGACGAGATCAGCGACCTGTTCCAGAAGCACCTCGGCAGCCCGCCGACGAGCGAGCCGGAGGAGCTGACGATGATCGCCCGCCGCCACATGCGGCGGCTGTACGTCGAGGCCGACGTGGGGATCACCGGGGCCAACTTCCTCGTCGCCGAGACCGGGCAGATCTCGATCACGGAGAACGAGGGCAACGCCCGGCTCACCGCCGGCCTGCCGCGGGTGCACATCGCGATCGCCGGCATCGAGAAGGTGGTGGACCGGCTCGACGATCTGGCGGTGCTCCTGCCGATGCTGGCCACGGCCGGCACCGGCCAGCCGCTCACCTGCTACAACACGCTCTACTCGGGACCGCGGCGGGCGGGGGAATGCGACGGCCCGGAGGAGATGCACGTCGTTCTTCTCGACAACCGCCGCACGGAGATCCTGGCCGACCCCGAGCAGCGGGATTCGCTGCACTGCATCCGCTGCGGCGCCTGCCTCAACGTCTGCCCGATCTTCAAGAACGTGGGCGGTTTCACCTACGGCACCACCTACCAGGGGCCGATCGGCTCGGTGATCACGCCGCACCTGCGGGGCCTCGCCGACTGGAACCACCTTTCCGGAGCGAGCTCCCTGTGCGGCGCCTGCACCGACGCCTGCCCGGTGCGGATCGACATCCACCACCACCTCCTCCACAACCGCCGCAACGCCGCCCGCACCGCGCCCGGCCGCTTCGAACGGCTTGGCCACCGGCTGTTCGTCGCCGCGGCGTCGCGGCCGTGGCTCTTCGCGGCGGGCGGCTGGTGGTTCCGCAAGTCGCTCGGCCTGCTGAAAGCGTTGCGGCCGCCGCTCTTGAAGGCCTGGCTCGCCACCCGCGACCTGCCGCCGGCGCCGCCGCACAGCTTCCGCAGCCAGTGGAGGCGGCGATGAGCAGCACGCGGATGGGTGACGCCCGGGAGACGATTCTCGCCCGCGTGCGCGAGGCGCTGCGGCTGCCCGCGCCACCGCCGCACCTGCAATCGCCCGCGCTCGACCCCGCCCCGACCGGGAGCCTGCCCGTCCTGCCTCTGGAGGCGGCGCGGCCCTGGCTGCCCGACGGCGGCGACTCGCCGGAAGAGAGCCGGCGGATCTTGGGCGAGAACCTCGCGCGGCTGAAGGCCGAACTGCATCATGTTGCCGACGCGGCCGCCGCCGCCGCGTTTCTCGCCGACCTCGCCCGCGGCCGCAACTGGAAACGCGTGGCGACCCACGGCCATCCGCTCGTCGCCACGGCCGCGGCGACGCTCGCCTGCGACACCGAGCGGGTCGATGCCGGCCCCTTCGACAAAGACGCCCTCGAAGCCTGCGACGCCGGTGTCACCTCCTGCGAGGTGCTCGTCGCCCAAACGGGCTCGGTGCTCGTCTCGAGCGCGACCTGCGGCGGCCGGGCCCTCTCGGTGCTGCCGCACGTGCACGTGGTGGTGGCGACGGCCGACCAGGTCGTCCCCACGCTCGGCGACGCGCTGCATGCCGTCCGCGAGCGACATGCCGGCAGGCTGCCGAGCATGCTCTCCTTCATCACCGGCCCGAGCCGCACCGGAGACATCGAGCGGATTTTGGTGCTCGGGGCCCACGGACCGAAGGAACTCATCGTCCTCCTCGTCGGGTAGCCCGGCGGGAACGCGCCGGCTTCGAGCCCGCAGCGCATGGCACCCGGAAAGGCATGCAACCCGGAGTCCGCCCGGCTTCCGCCGGGGGCTTTTTGTGACACAAGAAGCCCCGGGTGGAAACCCGGGGACTCCGGGTACGAAAACCTCCCCGCCATCCATGCCGCATGACTTCATGCCGTGCTCCGGGTCGAACCTACAGCCCATGGCACCCGCGAAGGCATGCAACCCGGAGTCCCCCGGCTTCCGCCGGGGGCTTTTTGTGCTCCCAAGAAGCCCCGGGTGGAAACCCGGGGACTCCGGGTACGAAAACCTCCCCGCCATCCATGCCGTGGGTTCGCCTCCACCATCATCCCCGGCTTTCGCCGGCGACTCCGTGTGCCGGGCAGCAAGTGTCCGGCCGCACGAAACGCCCGCCCGACACCGATTTGCGGCGACTGCCGATCCATGGCAGGCCGCGCCGCGTAGCATTCGATGGACGAGGCGGACCGGTCGATGGTCCGCCGCCCCGGCTCGCACGGCCGGACGGACGTGATCGCGGCCATCCGCCTGCAGCGGCCCGCGATCGACGAGGAGTGAGGTTCGCATGTTCGCGAACGTGGCACGCACGGCCGCCGGTCGCCGGGGGTTCGCCCCTGGTGGACGGGCCGCGCGCGTGACCCACACGCTCCTCGTGATCGCCGTCACGGTCGTGCCGCCGGGCGTCCGCGGCATCTGCTTGGGCTGCCCTTCACCGGGCTGCCTGCGGGCGTGTTGTGCCGGCCCGACGGCCGGTGCAGCGCCGCCAGGTGCCGTCGCCGCCGTCACCGCAACCCATTGCTGCGGCTCGCACGCGAGTGCCGATCCAGGCGGCTCGTCGGACGTGTCGTCCGCCGACCGAGCGCCGAGCGGCAGCGTGGCCGATGCGGATGACGGGGGCCCGCATTCCCCCGGCGGCTGCCGTTGCTCGCGCTCGCCCCGCGACCGTGCGGGCGAAGGGCCCGTGCCGCGGGCGGTGGTCGCCGGTGTCGCCCTCCTGCTGCCCGCCACGACCGCGGCTCCGGTCACGATTGCCGCGGCCGCAGCCGTCGCGCCCGATGCGGCGGCATTCGCCCCGCCGCGGCCCATCCGCGTGCTCTACGGCGTGTGGCGGAATTGAACCGGCGGCTCCGGCGTCGCTCGTTCATTCCACCACTTTCTTGCCAAGGAGCATTTCCATGTCCGGTTTCATCCTCTGGGCCCTGATGGCCCTCGTTTCCCCCGCGGCCGGCCCCGGTACCGCCTGCGGGGCGTGCGGCTGTGATTGCTGCGGCTGCTGCGACAGCGGGCGGTGCACCTGCACGGCCTGCGGCTGCCCGTGCTGCGCCGACGACTGTTGCAGGTGATGCACCGCGTCCCGGTGCGCCGGGGATGACACCCGGCGCGCCGGGGCCGGCTTGGGCTCACGGGCAGGGGCCCGTATGCTCGGTCCCATGAGCACGTGCCGCTGCCCGATCTGCCAGGGCGAGACATTCGAGATCCGCGCCAAGCTCATGTGCCGCCAGTGCGGGGCGATCATCGAGACCTGCTGTGAGGGCGGCCCGATGGGTGCGGCTGCCGACATCGCGGCCGCGCCACCGGCACAACCCGCATCGCCCGACGATTCGCGGCGCGGTTGAGTTTTTCGGTCGGCGAAGCCCGATCCTCTGACCAGAGTTTGCCGGCAGCGCAAACCCTTCCGGTCGCGGTGGCTCAACGGACGGGCCCCGGTCCCGAAGGTTCGACCTGTCGGCCCGCTCGGCCGGGCTTTCGCCGCGAGGAACGCCACCGACTGGGGATGGCCTCCGGGCGGCACCTGGAACACGTGTTCGCGATGCGTCGGGTTTTCCCTTTCCCTCTGGAGGTTTCCGTGAAGAAGCGATTGACGTTCAAGTTCCTGCCCTGGGTGGCGGCTGCCGGCGTGTGCGTCGGCGGCACGTTCGTCCGCGGGCAGACGCCCGCCGCCCCGGCGGACGGGTCGGTGCTCGTCGGCGAGGCGGCCAAGGCCGCGCCGGCGGCAGCGGGTGAGGCGGCCGCCGCCGATGCCTGCATGCAGACGGTGAAGCGGTGGCGCTGGGTCACCGAGCTGCAGGACGTGGAGAAGACCGAGTGGACGACGGAAGTCCGCGAGCGGTCGTTCCAGGTCACGAAGAAGGTGCCGCGTCTCGAGGAGAAGACCCGCACCTTCACGGTCAACGTGCCGGAGAAGCGGACGAAGACGGTCGAGTACACCGTCAACGTCAACGTGCCGGAGACGAAGACCGTGGAGTACAAGGTCAACGTCCCCTACACCGAGCAGGTCGAGAAGTCCTACACGGTGATGGTCCCCGTCAAGGAGGAGAAGACGCGGACGTGGAAGGTGAACGTGCCCTACACCGAGCAGGTCGAGAAGTCCTACACGGTGATGGTGCCGGTCAAGGAGGAGCGGACGGCCACCTACAAGGTGAACGTGCCCTACACCGAGGAGCGGACGGCCACCTACAAGGTGAACGTGCCCTACACCGAGGAAGTCCAGCAGTCCTACATGGTGCGGGTCCCCTACACCGAGGAGATGCAGGGCTTCCGCACGGTCTCGAAGCGGGTGCCGGTCAAGGGCACCAAGACCGTGACCTGCCGCGGCGGCCACTGGGTGACCGAGGCGAAGGAGATTTCGGCGAACGGCAAGTATGACGCCGCCGGCAATCCCTGCTGCCCGAAGGTCGTCTGCTGCCGCAAGTGGGTGCCGACGTGCGAGACCAAGGAGATCGCGGTCACCACGTGGAAGACCGAGTGCGAGCAGGTGCCCTACACCTACTCCGTGAAGAAGTTCCGTTGCGAGGAGCGGACGCGGACGGTGTGCGTGCGGAAGAGCCGCTGCGAGGAGCGGACCCGGACGTACAAGGTCTGCCTGTCCCGTTGCGAGGAGCGGACCCGGAACTATCAGGTCACGAAGATGGTGCCGGAGACCCGGACCAAGACCGTCTGCGTGCACAAGACCCGGTGCGAGGAGCGGTCGGGCACGTATTGCGTCACCAAGCTGGTTCCGGAGACCCGGACCAAGACGGTGTGCGTCGCCAAGAGCCGTTGTGAGACCCGGACCCGCGAGATCACGGTCAACCGGTGCGTGCCGGAGACGCGGACCCGCGAGGTCAGCTTCACGGTGATGGTGCCGGTCCAGAAGTCGGAGACCTACACGGTCTGCGCCAGCGACAACGTCACGGAGACGAAGACGGAGTCGTACGTGGTGCGGGTGCCGAAGAAGGTCATGGAGAAGAAGTGCGTCAAGGTGAAGAAGTGCGTCGAGGAGCAGGTCCCGGCCGGTGCGGCCGCGGGCGGCAACGGCGCGGGCAATGGCAAGGGCGGCCGCGGCGGCCTCCTCGGCCACTGCAAGAAGGGCTGCTGATCACCCGGCGGCCGGCCTCGGGCCGGCCGTCTGACGCGTGAACAAACGGCGGCGGGTCGGGCGAACAGGGTCGCCCGGCCCGCCGTGTCGTTTTTCACGGATTTCTCACGGGCGGCTCATCGGGATCTCACCCGGCCCAGGCAGACTTCCGGCCGATCCAACGTGCTGGATCCCCTGCCTTCTTCCCCCGCCCGGAGGACTCCCATGACAAGCCGACCGACTTCCGTCGCCAAAGCAACGCCGCCCGCGGCAGCTCAACAGGCCGTCCGCGAAGTCGTGGGCATGCGGAAATGGCTGCGGCTCACCGCCCGCAAGCACTCGTCCGCCAAACAGTCGAACAACGACGCCGCCCAGGCCGCCGCCGATGCCCTGGCGATGATGCTCAAGGACAGCCGCAAGCTCGGCTGAACCGCGGCTCGGACCAGTTCCTCATCAAAAACTCATGATTCGCTGATCGTTCCCTCATACGTTTTTCCCACCCTGACATGGCCGCTCCGGAGCGTTCCGGGGTTGCGATTCGGGGAATCTTCAACAGGAACCTTTTCGTCATGTCCCTTCATCGTTCCCAGACCTCTGCTCGGCGTGGCTTCACGCTCGTCGAGCTCCTCGTCGTCATCGCCATCATCGGCCTCCTGGTGGCGATCCTGCTTCCGGCCCTCTCGTCGGCCCGCAACTCGGCCCAGGCGGCGGGCAGCGGCTCGAACCTCAGCACCTTCGGTCGCGGCTTCATGATCTTCTCCACCGAGGACAAGGGCTCGAAGCTCTCGACCGGCGCCTTCGACCACCTCCGCGACGGCGACAGCCGCAAGTTCGGCTGGGTGGCCGACATCATCAAGATCAAGGTGTCGAACCCGGGCAAGGCCCTCGACCCCGCCAACTCTTCCACGGTCAACGAGAAGGTCGCCGATTACATCGGCGCCTTGAACACCAGCAAGGCCAACAAGGTCCGCTGGAAGGGGCAGACCTCGAACGTGCATTTCGGCGGTGCCAACGGCCCGACCGACATGACGGCCGCCACCCAGGCCCAGAAGTTCCGGCTCTGGGAGGACGGCTACAACTCCAACTACGCCACCACCTGGCACTTCAGCCGCGGTGACGTCAATGCCGGAACCGACGGCAAGATCAACACCGACGGCAAGATGGACCCGGTCGCCTCGGATCCCTCGAAGTGCCCACTCGACGGCGACGGGCCGCTGACGGAGAAGAAGCTGATCGGCGGCGGCGTGAGCCGTGACCGAATCGCCCTCATGGGGGCCTCCCGCAACGGCGACGGTGCCGACGCCCTGGTGACGACGGCGGTGTTTGATGCGTTCAACACGTTCTTCGGTGCCGACCAGAAGATCATCACCAGCGGCGCCATCATGGTCGAGTCGTTCACCGACGGCATGAACTGCCCGTTCACCGACGTCGCGCTCGGCGGCTCGGCCAACGAGAAGATCCACGAGATCAACGACATCGTGCCGATCCACGGTGCCCGCAAGACCGTCGTCGGGGCCAACACGCTCCTCACCGGCGGCTACGCCCAGGTGCTGTTCGCCGACGGCCACGTGGCCAAGGTGGAGGATGTGGGCGGCTACCAGGACAACCCCGACAGCTGGCTCGGCCCCTACAAGGCCGGTGCCGTGCCGACGGCGAGCACGTTCGAGATCAACAAGAGCGGCTACGACGAGGTCCGCGAGTTGATCTGGCTCGGCCAGATCGGCAACTCCTCCGGCGGCGTCGGCGGCGGCTCGGTGGAATGAGCAGCGGCCTCTGGGCCTGACTCGTGCGCAAGCCGCGGCCGCCTTCGGGCGGCCGCGGCCGTTTTTCCGGGATGCTATGCTCGATTTGTCGGTTCGCTCTTATCCCTTTGGAACCGCCTTCGTGTCTTCCGTCGCGCTCGTCGAACCCGCCGCCGCCATCCCGTCGTCCACGGCCACGCGGGCCGCTGTCAGCCGTTCAACGCCGCCCACGAAGGTCAAACTCGACTGGTCGCTGCGGGCCCAGATCGCCGCCACGCTCACCGGCGGCACGCTCCTCGTCTGCTCGCTCATCGCCGGCTGGCTGTGGCAGCAGCCCTTCTTCGCGGCCGTGCCCGCCGTGCTCGCCGTGGCCCTTCTCGGCGGGCCGCTCGTGGCGGCGGCGGGCCGCGACCTGCTGCGCGGCCGGGCGGGGCTCGACGCGCTCGTGGCCCTGGCCGTGATCGGCGGCCTCTCCACCGGCCAGTACCTCGAAAGCGCGGCCGTGGCCTTCTTCATGATCGTCTCCTCGCTGATCGAGAAGCGGACCGCCGCCGGCGCCGAGGCGAGCATCGAGTCGCTCGTGCGGCTCGCGCCCACCAAGGCCAGCCGGCTGGTGGAGGCCGGCGGGCAGGTGGATGAGGAGCCGGTGGAGGCCACGGCCCTGCGGCCGGGCGACACGGTCCGCGTGCGGCCGGGCGATACCATCCCCGCCGACGGCCGCGTCGTCCGCGGGGCGAGCACCGTCAACCAGGCGAGCGTCACCGGCGAGTCGGTGCCCGCGGAGAAGGCCCTCGGCGATGATGTATACGGTGGCACGATCAACCTCACCGGCGTCCTCGACGTGGCGGTCACCAAGGCGGGGGCCGACACGCTCCTCGGTCGCGTCAAGGACCTGATCCTCCAGGCCGAGCGGACGCGGACGCCGATCATGCGGCTCATCGATCAGTACGCCGCCTGGTATACGCCGACGATCCTCATGCTCGTGGGCGTGGTGCTGTTCTTCGCGCTAAAGAACCAGCCCGACACGGCCTTCAACCGGGCGATCGCCATGCTCGTGATCGCCTGCCCCAGCGCCCTGATCCTGGCGACGCCCACCGCCATGGTCGCGGGGCTCTCCGCCGCCGCCCGGCTCGGCGTGCTCATCAAGAGCGTGGCCACCCTCGAGGCGGCCCGCGGCCTGACGGCGATCGTGTTCGACAAGACCGGCACGCTGACCACCGGCGTGCTGGCGGTCACCCGGCTCGCGCCGGCGGAGGGAGTGACGGCGGCCGACCTGCTGGCCGCCGCGGCCGCGGCCGAGCAGAACAGCCGCCACCCCGTGGCCCGGGCGGTGACCGAGATGGCCCGCCGGGCCCGCGTGCCGCTGGTCACCCCGGAGCGATTCGAGGAGGTGGCCGGCAAAGGCGTGATCGCCGGCTTTGCCGACGGCACGACCGTGATGGTCGGGCGGGCGAGCTGGCTGGCCGAGGCCGTGCCCGGAGCCGACGCTGCCGCGCTCGAGGCCGTGCAGGCCGCGCCCGATGCCGAGGGCCTTTCAATCCTGCACGTGTTCCGCGACGGCCGACCCCTGGGCTGGATCGGCCTCGAGGACAACGCCCGCCCCGAGGCCGCCGGCGCCGTCGACCGGCTGCGGGGCATGGGCATCGGGCGGCTGGTGCTGCTCACCGGCGACCGCACGAGCGTCGCCCGCCGCGTGGCGGGACAGATGCACTTCGACGAGTTCAAGGCGGAGGTCCTCCCGCACGAGAAGCTGGAGATGGTCGACACGCTCAAGGCGGCCGGTCACCGGGTGGCCGTGATCGGCGACGGCGTCAACGACGCGCCGGCCCTGGCGGCGGGCGACGTGTCGATCGCCATGGGGGCGGCCGGCAGCGACGTGGCAATTCACTCCGCGAGCATCGCCCTGCTCAACAGCAACCTCGACCGGATTCCCTTCCTCGTCGACCTGTCGCGGCGGACGATCGCCGTGATCCGCCAGAACATGGTGATCGGCGGCCTGTTCATCCTCGTCTTCATGTCGCTGGCGGGCGCGGGATACGTGTCGCCCGTCCTGGCCGCGGTCTTGCACGTCGTCAGCGGCCTGGCCGTGGTCTTCAACTCGGCCCGGCTGATCCGCTGCGGCGAGGACATCGAGCAGGCCGAGGCCGCCCGGTCCGCGTCAGCCGACGTCGCGTGACTGGAAGAGCAGCACCGCCAGCGACAGCGCCACGGTGATCAGCGCCGCCGCATAGGCCGCCAGCCAGCCGAGGTGCCACAGCGGAATGGCGTGGCCCTGCGTCAGCGCGTCGGCGGGCCAGAAGAGCTGCAGGTTGGGCACGACCGCGGCCAAGGGAGCGGTGAGCCGGGCGTCGGCCAGCGACAGGAGATACTCGCCCACGAGTCCGAGCAGGAAGGTGCCGCTCGCGACGAGGAGCGTGGCCAGCCGTCCCAGCCGCGTTGAGGCCGCCACCGCCACCGCTGTCAGCACGAGCACGGCCAGGAACACCATCGCGAGGCCGATCACCAGCTGCGGATCCTGATCGGTGGCCGGGTGCTGCAGCCGCCAGGAGCGGCTCACGCACGAGATGAGGAGCCAGGCGGCCGTCGCCGCGCCGGCCGCGACGACGGAGAACGTGGCCGGGAACGGCCGCCGGTAGAGATAGTTGGCCGCGGCGGAGATTGCCAGGGCCAGCACCACGGCCACCACGCCGAAGGCGAGCACCGGGCCGTCGTAGGTGTCCTCGACGCGGACGCTCGTCTGCACCCGGTGCCGCACGGTGATCAGGAAGGTGACCGCGAGCAGCCAGTAGGCGAGGCCAATCGCGGCGGCCACGCCGAGAAACTTCCCCACCACCAGTTCCCAGCGCGGCACCGGCTTACTCACGACCACGAGCACGGTCTTCGTCTCGATCTCCCGCGCGAGCGTGGCGGTGGCGGTGAAGGCCGCCAGCAGCATGCCCACGAGGAGGAGCGTGCTCAGCCCCATGTCGACGAGGAGCTTGTTGTCGTCCTCGAGGGTGTAGGCAGCGACGTTGACGTTGAGCAGCAGGGCCAAGAGGCCGGCCACGATCAGCACGGCATGCACCGGCTGGCGGATCGCTTCGCGGAAGGCGTTGGCGGCGATGGGAAACGTCGGCATTTTCCGCATCCTACCCCGGGAATTGTGAGAATCATGTGTGCGGCCGCGGCGGCCTCCGGCGCTGCGTACACTGACGCAGGTTGGAACGTCTCCGCCCCGTCCGGCGGTCTCCCGCATGTCCGCGACCTCCCGCCCCGCCGTCGCCCCGCCATCCACCGCGACCGACCCCCGCGCCTACCAGCGGGCCACGGCCGCGGCCATCTCCGGCCTGTCGATCCAGGTCGTGCTCGTGCTCGCCACGGGCCTGGTGGCCCTGTGGACCGACAGCCAGGCGGTGTATGCCGCCGGCTGGCACATGCTCGGCGGGCTGCCGATCTGGATCGTGCTGGCCCTCGTCTATCACCAGCACGAGACCGAGCGGGGCCAGCGGCTCGCCGCCGACAAGCTGGCCGCCGATCCCGCCGCCTCGGCCGCCATCTTCGGCAACCTCGGGGATGACCTCGACGCCGCCCGCCGCCGGCTCGACGCGCTCTACCGCTACGCCCTGCCGGCGGTGAGCCTCCTGGTCGCGGCCTACCTGCTCGTGGCCGGAGGCGTGCTCGCCTCGGTGCAGGTGCGGTCCGGCGCGGCCGGGGCGGTCGCGGAGCGGGCCAGCCCCGTCGGCCTGCTCTTCGCCCTCGCCGGCATCGCCTTCGTCGCCTTCGTCGGCGGCCGCTGGCTCGCCGGCTACGCCCGGCAGTGCGACTGGCAGCTGCTCCGCGGCGGCGCGAGCTACCTGATGAGCTGCTTCCTCGTCACCACCCTCGTGCTCGCCGGCGCGGTGGCGCTCGCCGTGGCCGGCGTCGACTGGCCCCTGCGGGCGCTGGCCGGCGTGATCCCGGGCGTGATGGTGGCCATCGGCCTCGAAATCCTGCTCACGGCGCTACTCGAATCCTACCGACCGCGGGTGCCGGGCGAGATTCCGCGACCGGCCTTCGACAGCCGCGTCCTCGGCCTGCTCACGGCGCCCGAGTCGCTCGGCAGCGTGCTGGCTGACCTGATCAGTTATCAGTTCGGCGTCGAGGTCTCAGGCAGCTGGCTGTACCGTCTGCTCGGCAGTGCGATCACGCCGCTGACGCTCTTCGGCGGCGGCTTTCTGCTGGCCTTGAGCTGCCTGACGATCGTGGGCCCCGACGAGCGGGGCGTGCGGCTCCGGGGGGGCGAGATGGCCGGCGACCCGCTGCCCCCGGGTCTGCATCTGAAGCGGCCCTGGCCCCTGGAAACGGTCGAGATGCACCCGGTCGGGCAGGTGCAGCAACTGGTGGTCACGAGCGACCTCACCGGCCGCTCCCAGCAGGCCCCCGCCAACCTGTGGACCAACGACAGCGACCGCGACTCCCAGCTCGGTCAGGAGGACTTCGTGGCGGCGCCCGCCGCCGACGGCGCGGGCGTGTCGCTCGTCTCTGCCGACGTCAGCGTGCAATACACCGTGGCCGACCTGCGGACATTTCTCCTGGGCTCGGCCGATCCTGGGCGGACGCTGCTCGCCATCGCCCAGCGGGAGGTGTCGCGGTTCTTCGCCGGCCACGACATCGACACGCTCCTGGCGACCGGTCGCACCGCCGGCGGCCCCGCGCTGCGGACCGCGATCCAGGCGGAGGCCGACCGGGCCGGCCTCGGCATCGCCGTCGTCGGCGTCGCGGTCACGTCGCTCCACCCGCCGATCGGCAGCGTGTCGCGGGCCTTCCACGCCCAGATCGGCGCCATGCAGGAGCGTGAGACACGGATCCAGCGGGCCCGCAAAGAGGCGGTGGAGAAGCTCGCCCGCGTGGCCGGATCCGTCGCCCTCAGCCAGAAGATCGACGCCGAGATCCGCGGCCTCGACGCCCTGCGGACGGCCGGCAACGCCGACGCCACGACGGTGGCCGCGGCCGAGGTGCGGATCGACCAACTGTTGTCCGAGGCCCGGGGCGAGGCGGCCGAGATGCTCCACGCCGCCCGCGCCTACCGCTGGCGGCGGGCGGTGGGCGAGCGGGCCGACGGCGAACGGTTCGCCGGCGAGCTGCTCGCCTTCCAGGCCGCGCCCGACTACTACCGCACCCGCCGGTTCCTCGAGGTGCTCGCCGCGGGCCTCTCCAGCCGCCGCAAGTACGTGATCACCGGCGACGCCGGCGACACGCCGGTGTTCCGCATGGACTTCAGCGACCCCGCATCCGCCATCGACACGCTCCTCACCGAGTGATGGTTCCCCTCGTGTTCCGCCCCCGTGGCGGCCGATTCCCATGAAAAACTCGTTCGTCCTCCTCGTCGGCCTCGCGATCGTCAGCGTGCTGCTGTCGCACATGTTCCTCTACCAGGTCCGCTACGACCAGGTCGCGGTGCGGACCACCTTCGACAAGGCCGATGCTCCCAGCGTGCAGGACGACCCGGGGCTCAAGTGGCGCTGGCCGTGGCCGATCAACAAGGTCACGCTCTACCCGCGCCGACTCCAGCTCCTGGAGGACAAGATCGAGGAGCTGCAGACGGCCGACGGGAAGAGCGTGATCGTGCGGACCTACCTCACCTGGCGGATCGTCGATCCGCTCAAGTTCTACGTCAAGCTCAAGGAGCCCGCCGAGGCGGCCAAGCAGCTTTCGTCGTCGCTCCGCGAGGTCCGCGGCCTGATCAGCAACCATCGCTTCGACGAGCTCGTGAACCTCGACCGCTCCAAGCTCAAGCTCGGCCAGATCGAGGCCGACGCCGCCCGGATGCTCGACGCCGCGCTCGAGCAGGCCGACTACGGCATCCGCGTGGAGAGCGTGGGCATCCACAAGATCATCCTCCCCGAATCGACCACCTCGAAGGTCTTCGAGACGATGATCGCCTCGCGGGAGCGGCTGGCGGAGAACGCGCTCCAGGAGGGGCAGGCCCAGGCCTCGGCCATCCGCAGCGAGGCCGAGAGCGCCCGCGAGCGGATCCTGGCCTTCGCCGAGCGGCGGGCCCAGGCGATCCGCGCCCAGGGGGACCGCGAGGCTTCGACGCAGTACCAGAGCTTCGCCAAGAACGAGGAGTTCGCGATCTTCCTGCGAAAGGTCGACGCGCTCAAGAAGATGCTCGACCACAACACCACCTTCGTGCTCTCCGCGGAGAGCCTGGGGATCCTCGACTGGTTCAACAAGGCCCCGGGGCAGCCGGCCGGCGGCCGGCCCGCACCCGCCCCCTGACGCACCCATGACCGAATCCACCTCCCCGGCCTCTCGGCCCTTCGCGTCCCCCGTCGACCCGGCCCAGCAGTCGCTGGCCGAGGCGCTCAAGGTGAGCTTCGCGATCCTCAAGCTGGCGATGGCCGCCCTGCTCGTGGCCTACGCCTTCAGCGGCACCTTCAGCGTCGGCTCCAACGAGGTCGCCCTGCGGCTGCGGTTCGGCGACTACGTGGGTGATCCCGGCCGCCGGGTGCTCGAGCGGGGCACCTACCTGGCGGCACCGTTTCCCATCGAGGAGATCGTGAAGGTCGACACCCGGCCGACGACGCTCACGCTCGACAAGGAGTTTTGGTTCGAGACGACGGCCGACGAGAGCGGCATGACCCGGGCGCAGATGCAGGCCCGGAAGGCCATGCCGCTGCACCCGCTGCGGGACGGCTCGCTGATCACCGGCGACTCGAACATCGCCCACGCCAAGTGGACGATCACCTGGCGGGTGGCCGACCCGGTCGCCTACCTGACCAACGTCGGCAGCCGGCCGCTGGCCACGGAACTCGTGCGGCTCGTGGCCCAGCAGGGGATCGTGCAGGCCGCCGCCGGGATCGCCGCCGAGGAGCTCCTCCGCGGCGTGGTCGACCGCGAACTGGCCATGGGCACGATGCAGCGGCGGCTCGACGCCATGCGGTCGGGGCTCGTCGTCGACCAGCTGGCCCTCGACAAGGTCTCGGCCCCGATGCGGGTGGCTGCCAGTTTCGACGCCGTGACCAGCGCCGAAAGCGACCGGGCCGGGCGGATCGTGGCGGCGCAGCAGGACCGCTCACGGATCCTCGGCGAGACGGCGGGCGAGGCGAGCACAGCCCTGCTCGGCCTGATCACGGCCCACGAGCAGGCCGCCGAGCGGGGCGACGCGGCGGCTGCAGCCGCCGCCGAGGCGATGATCGAAAAGTCGCTCGCCGACCTCGCCGTGGACGGCATCCCCGTCGGCGGCACGGTGGCCCGGGTCATCAACGCCGCCACCACCTACCGCTCGCAGATCGTGGAGAAGGTGGCAGGGGAGGCCGGGGCCTTCGAGCAGCTCCTGCCGCAGTATGAAAAGAACCCGCGGCTGGTGCTCACCAAGATCTGGGAGGACGCCCGCGAGCAGATCCTCACCGGCGACGACATCGAGACCTTCTACATGGTGCCGGGCCAGCTCGAGCTGCAGATCAACCGCGACCCGAACCTGATGAAGGAGCGGCAGAAGGAGCAGTTGAGCACACGGAAGCGGGAGCAGAAGCGGTTCGAGCAGAACCGCTGAGGGCGGTCGGGAGCAGCGGGCAGGGAGGAGCACATGGTGGCCACGGTCGCAGGGAACGAGGCGGTCGACATCGCCTGCGTCGGCGTCACGAAGACGTTCAAGGACTTCTGGATGCGGCCGCGGGTCCGGGCCGTGGACGGCGTCACGCTGGAGGTCCGCCGCGGCCAGGTCTACGGCCTGCTCGGACCCAACGGCTCGGGCAAGAGCACCACGATCAAGATGCTCCTCGGGCTCCTCCAGCCCACGGCCGGCCGGATCGCGATCCTGGGCAAGCGGCCCACCGACGTGGCGACGAAGCGGCACATCGGCTACCTGCCGGAGGAGTCGTACCTGTACCGCTTCCTCACGGGCCGGGAGACGCTCGACTACTTCGGCCGCCTGTTCCGCCTCGACGCCCGTGCCCGCCGGGAGCGGATCGACATGCTCCTCGACATGGTGGGCCTGGAGGCGGTCCAGCACCGGCCCGTGGGTGAATACTCCAAGGGCATGCAGCGGCGGATCGGGCTGGCCCAGAGCCTGATCAACGACCCGCAGCTCTTGATCCTCGACGAGCCGACCAGCGGCATGGACCCGGTCGGCTCGCGGCAGATCAAGGACCTGATCGCGACTCTCGCCCGGCGCGGCAAGACCGTGCTCCTCTGCTCCCATCTGCTCGGCGACGTGGAGGATCTCTGCGACCGCGTGGCGATCATGTATGGCGGCAGGATCCGCTCCGAGGGAACCTGTGCCGAACTGCTCACCCAGGAGCACGCCACGATCCTCGAGACCGCCGACATGCCCGACGACGTCGTCGCTGAGGTCCGCGCCGTGCTCGCCCGGCATGCACTCGCGGTGAAGCGGATCGAGCATCCGCGGCGGTCGCTCGAGAGCCTGTTTCTCGAGATCGTGGAGCGGGCGAAGGCCGAAGGGGCGCGGACGGCCGGCGCCGCGGCCGGCGGCCCGGTGGCCGGGTTTCTCGCCGCCGGCGAGGCCCCGCCCGCCACGGCAACCGACGGGCCGGCCGCGGTCGACGCCGGACTGCTCGACAGCCTGACTCGTCGCTAGGCCCAGCCATGGACACTGCGAACGGCCTGCCTGTTCCACGTCGCCACCGGGCAGTCCTGCGGCTGCGCCGCCCCGGGCTGTGGGCGCTTGCCGCGGCCGCGGTGGTTCTGACCGCGCTGCTCCACCTCGCCGGCCGCGACGAACTGGCCGTGATCGCGGCCGTGTCGGCCGGACTGGCCGCCGGATTCCAGGTCGGCGTCGCCGGCCTGCACCGGCTGCTCTTCGCGGGTGACGGCGTCGTGGGTGTCGCCCGGGCGGTGATCGACGAGGCGGTGGGCACGCGGCTGCCGGTGCTCCTCGTGATCCTCGTGGTCGTAGGCCTGCCCGTCCTGCCGCTGCTCCTCGATCCCGGCGAGCGGCTCGAGTACCGCCTGCAGTTCTTTCTCACCTGGGCCCTTTCGGCGGGGGGCTTCTTGCTGGCGCTGGTCACGATCTTCCTCGGCTGCGGCAGCGTGTGCGGCGACATCGACACGCAGCGGATCCACATGGCGCTCGTCAAGCCGCTCGGCCGCTGGCAATACCTGCTGGGAAAATGGCTGGGCATCGTGCTCCTCGACGGACTGCTCGTGGCGCTCGTCGGCGGCGGCGTGTTCACCGTGGCGGAGGCGGTCCGCCGGCTGCCGGCTGCCGACGCCGCCGACCGCCGGGCCGTCGACGAGGAGGTGTTCACGGCCCGCTCGGTCACCCGGCCGGAGCATCCCCGCGGGGACGACTTCGCGGCCGACGTGGCCGCCGCGATCGCCCAGCTGGAGAAGGACGATCCGCGGGCCTTCGCCGCCGACCCAGCCGGCGCCCGGAAGCGGATCCTCGCCCAGCGGGTGCTCGAATGGCACACGGTGCCGCCCGACACGGTTGCCGGCTACCTGTTCACCGGCCTCGCGGAGGCACGGGGCGCGGCGCCCGTGGTGCAGCTGCGGCTCAAGCCGTTCGCCGACGCCGTAGCCATCGACCGGGCCCCGGTCCGCTTCGCCCTGTGGCTCAACGACCGCCCCTTTCCCTCCAAGAATGGCACGCACGAGGAGCTCACGCTCGCCGGCGGTTCGTTCCACACGATCGAAATCCCCACGAGTGCGATCGACTCCGCCGGCCGGCTGCGGCTCTCGATCGCCAACCGCAACCTCGTGCCGCCCGGCCAGGCGCGGCCGGCGACGATCTCGTTCGCGCCCGGCAAAGGCCTGGAGATCCTCCATCGCACCGGGTCGTTTCGCGGCAACTTCCTCCGCTGCCTGGCCGTGATGTGGGCGAAACTCGCCATGCTGGCGGCGGCGGCCGTCGCCGCGGCGAGCTGGCTGGGGTTCCCGACCGCGGTGCTCACGGCGGTCATGGTCTACGTGGCGGCGGTGGCCCGCGGGTTTCTCGCCGATGCGATCGACATCTACACCGGCGCCGACCGGGCTGGCGCCGGACTCGTCGACATGGTGCGGCTGCGAGCCACCGTGCTCTTCGAGCGGCTCGACCGGCTCGAGCTCTGGGACGCCTGCAAGACGCTCACCTCGTTCGCGGCGGAGGGTTTCCTCGCCCTGGTGCCCTCGTTCGGCGCCCACGACGGCGTCACCGAGGTGGCGACCGGCCGGCTCCTGACCGCGGCCCAGGCGGCCGCGAGCGTCGCCGAGTTGGGGCTCGCCTATCCGCTGGTGCTGCTGGCCTGCGGCTGGGCGCTGTTGTGCCGGCGGGATCTGGTCAACGTGTCGGGCTTCTAGGACTGCGCAGGGGTCTTCCGTGGCCGGAAATCGCACCGTGACTTCGATCGCCGCCGGGCTGCTCGTGCTCGCCCTTGGCGCCGCGGGCTGGCTGGCCGCCGGCATCACCCGTCAGCGGCGGGAGCTCGATCTCGTGATCCCCGCGGCGCGGACCGAGGGCATGCCACCGCACGTGGCGGTGGTGACGGCGGCGCTGGGCACCTTCCGCGGCCTCGCCGTCGACATGCTGTGGGCCCGGGCCGACCACCTGCAGTCGGAAGGCGAGTATTTCGAGGCCCAAACCCTGAGCCAGTGGATCACGGCCCTGCAGCCGCGATTCCAGAAAGTGTGGGCCTTCCAGGCCTGGAACCTCGCCTACAACATCGCCGCCGCCACCCAGGTGCCCGCCGAACGCTGGGGCTGGGTGCAGCGGGGCGTGGGGCTCCTTCGTGACCAGGGCATCCCGCTCAACCCACGGTCGCCGCAGCTGCAGATGGAGCTCGGCTGGATCTTTCACAACAAGATCGCCGGCAAGGGCGACAAGGAGCACTGGTATTACAAGGCGAGCCTGGCCCGGGAGATGCAGGAGTTTCTCGGGGACATGACCGGCGGCCGGACCACGGCCTCCACCCTCGAACTCTTCGGCCGCGTCGCGGCGGCCCCGGCGACGCTCGACGAGCTCCGCGCGAAGGTGCCCGCCGTCAACCGCGGCCTGGCCCTGCTCGCGGAGCACGGCGCCAAGCCCGACGAGGCCTTCCTGCGGATGCTGGGCCGGTCCCTGATGCAGGCCAACTCCCGAGACGCGAAAATCCTCGGGGCCGGGCAGCTGCCCGCCGATTCCAATCCCCGACTGCTCGCCGCGATCCGCGCCGACCGCGAGGTGGCCGCGGCGATCCTCGACCACCTGGTGCCGCACCTCCAGCGGCGGGTGCTCGAAGACCGCTATCGGATGGATCCGGCTGCGATGCGGGCCGTGATGGAGCGGTATGGACCGCTCGACTGGCGACACCCCGAGGCCCACGGCATCTACTGGACGGAGCAGGGGATCGCGATCGGCCGCGGGCTCAAGCGCCGGGAGCAGACCAACGAGCTGCTCATCCTCCGCAGCCGACTGCACATGCTCGCCGAGCTCATGCGGACCGGCCGCGTCGACTACGACGCCGCCACGCACCGGGCCGACCTCCTGCCCGACCCCCGGTTCGCGGCCGCCTACGAGCGGGCCCTCGAGGAGGCGCTTGAGCTCATCAACTCGGAGGCGGGCGTCTCGGCGGGCGAGTTCGGCCCGGCCGAGGAGGCCGACCTGCTCGACGGCTACGAAACCTTCCTCAATCTGGCCGTGATCCTCGAATACCTGTACGGCGACAGGGCCGATGCCGAAAGCCATTTTCTGAAGCTCCGCCTGCTCGCCGAGCGGCTCGGCCGCGGCGCCGAACCCATGTATGCCGACACGATCGAGACCTTCGTCGCCCTGCGGATCGCCGAGGTGCTGGCGATCGACGTCTCGAACCTGCGGCAGTTCCTCGACGCCATGATCCGCCGCGGGCTCCGCGAGGGGCTCGCCAAGGGCAACCTCGCCGCCTTCAACCGCTACCTGTCGATCGCCGAGGCGGCCTACGAGAAGCGGTACTCCGCCGCGAATCCGCACGCGAAGTTCGTGCTCGAGGAGGCGAAACTCCCGCCGTTCCCCGAGGTGGTGGCCAACTCGTTCGCGGGTCTCATGGGCCAGGAGGGAATGCCCGTGATGGAGCGGGCCCGGATCTGGGCCTGGGCGCCGGAGCCGCTGCGCATGACCCTGCCGCCGCGGGTCGGCGACCAGCTCCGCGCCGCCGCCACCACCGCGGGCCTCGACGTCGAACGGGCATTTCCCGGGGCCCCGGCCGCGGACGCGATGCCCGCCGACTGAATGCCCCGTGCTCACGATTTTTTCACACGGCCTTCACGGAACGCTCACATCCGACCGGAATATTCTTTTCCGGTTTCGCTGCACCTGGATGCTGCATTCATGAAACGGTTCCCCTTTGCACCGCGGCTGACGTGGCGGTGCCTCACAGCCGTGCTGGCACTGGTTGCCACGTGCCCGTCGGTTTGGGCGGCGAACCTGATCGGGAGCTACGATCTGGCCGCGGGTTCGTACGCCAACTCGATCTCGGGTTCCGGTTCCCTCGGTTCCCTGTCTCCCATCTCCACGAGCGGCACCTACGGCTTCGTCACCTCCGGTTCGAACCCGGGCTGGTCCTGGAGCGGAGCCACTGCGCCCGGCACGGGCCTCACCCTCTCCGGCCTGCCGGCGAATGACTTTGGATCGACCTTCGGCAGTTACTCGATCGGCATGCGGTTTTCCTCGGGGCAGGTGTCGGGCTACCGGCGGCTGATCCAATTCAAGGACGCCGACATCGGCCAGTACGTCTTCGATGGGGCGTTTCGGTTCTATGACAACGGCAATAATCCCTCGGGCGGCTCGATCACCGCCAACACGACCGTCGATTTTGTGCTGACGAGAACCACCACGGGGACGGTGACCGGATATGTCAACGGCTCGTCCATACCGGTGCTGTCGTTCCTCGATGGCAGCGACGCCCGCACGGACGCGAATCGGACGCTGCAATTTTTTCGTGACAACACCGGGGGCAGCGATTTCAGCACGTCCGGCAACGTGAGCCTGCTCCACGTCTGGAACGGCCCGCTGACGGCCGCCGAGATTCCCACGGCCATGACGATCGTTCCCGAGCCCACGACCGCCGTACTGGTGACCGTGGGAGCGGCGGGAGTGGTGCTGCGGAGATCGCGGCGGCACACGCGGGTCCGATGATCCCCCGAGCAGCCGCGACCGTGCCAGCCGCCTGCGGGGCCATCGCCATCGCCGCCGCGGCCGCCGCATCGGCGGGGCTGTTTCTCCTCGAACTGCTCGCCGGCAAGATGCTCCTGCCCCGGTTCGGCGGCGCGCCGGCCGTCTGGGTCTCATGCCTCGCGTTCTTCCAGACCGCCCTCGTGGCGGCGGCGCTTTACGCTGACCGGCTGATCCGCCGATGGCCGCCGCGGCGTCAGCTCATCGCCCAGGGGGTGGTGTTCGCCGTGGCGGCGATGGCGACGCCCGTCGGCCTGGCCGCCGCACTCGCCACGGCCCGGCCCGACGCCGCCCTCCCGGTGCCGCTGATCATCGTGGCGGCCCTCACGGCCGGCGTCGGCCCGGCGTTCTTCGCCATCGCCACCCTCTCCCCGCTCTTCGGCCATTGGCGGAGCCTGTGGCCCGACGCCCGGGTGGACAGCCGCGTGGGCGGCCAGGCAGCCTACGGTCTCTACGCCGCCGGCAACGCCGGCAGCTTCGCGATGCTGGCCGCCTACCCGACAGTCATCGAGCCACTGGCCGGCATCGACCGCCAGATCGACCTGGCAGTGCGACTGTTCCTCGCCGTGGCCGCCTTGATGCTCGTCGTTGGCGGCCTCACCATGCTGCTGGCGGGGAGGCAAGCCCACCGTCCTCCGGCAGCCGCGGCCGATACCGGCGGTGGCTGGTGGCCGTGGCTGCGCTGGGCCGCACTGGCAGCCGTGCCAGCCTCGTGGCTGGCCGCCGTGACCACCCACGCCACCGTCGAGGTGGCGCCCGTCCCGCTGCTGTGGGTCGTACCGCTGGCGGTCTACCTGGCGAGTTTCGTGCTCGTCTTCATGCCGGCCGGGCGGCGGCTGCGGCGGTTCGAGGGACCCGCACTGCTCGCGACCACGGCCCTCGCCTGCTGGCTGATCGCCGCCGACGTCGACGAGCCGGCGGCGCTGGTGCTCATGCTGCACGTAGCGGCCTTCGGCGTCGTCTGCGTCTGCATCCACGGCATGCTCGTCGACGAGCGGCCACCGCCGGAGCGACTCTCGTCCTTCTACCTCGCGCTGGCCGTCGGGGGTGCCTGCGGCGGCCTGTGGAACGCCCTGGCGGCGCCGGCGGTGTTCGACGCGCACCACGAGTTCCCGCTGGCGATCGCCGCTGCGGCCGGCCTCGCGCCGGCCGGCCTCCGCTGGCGGTGGGCCGCCCGGCTGGCGGCCGTCGCGACGGTCGCCGCCATCCTGGGCGGCCTCCTGGCCGCGGCGCCGTGGCTGCCGTTGTCCCGCACGGGCTGGCTCGCCGTGGTGGCCGCGGCGGTCGCCGTGACCGCCGCGACGCTTTCGGGTCGCGAGCGGGCGGCGGCGCTGTTCGCCCTCGCCTGCGGCATGTTTTTCGTCGGTGAAACCGCCCGGCAGGTGCTGCACCGCGAGCGGACGTTCTTCGGCGTGCTCCGGGTGTGCGCCTCGGCCAACGGACCGTCACACGTCCTCATGCACGGCGGCATCCGCCATGGAGTGCAGCTGCTGGCTGACGATCCCGACCGGCGGCGGATACCGCTGGCCTACTACAACGAAGCGGGGCCCCTGGGCAGCGTGTTCGCCGGCCTCGACGCCCGGGGCCGGCGGAGCCGGGTGGCGGTGGCCGGCCTCGGCGTCGGCACGCTCGCCGCCTATGCCCGGCCCGGCGACGAGTTCGTGTTCTTCGAGATCGATCCGCAGGTCGTGCGAATCGCCGGCGACACCCGCTGGTTCTCCTTTCTCGCCGACTGCCGCGGCGCCACCCGCGTCGTCGTCGATGATGCACGCCGGGCGCTCGACCGCGAGCCCGACGGGAGCATGGACCTGCTCGTCATCGACGCCTTCACCGGCGACTCGGTGCCCACACATCTTCTGACCCGCGAGGCCTTCGCCCTCTACGGCCGGAAGCTCCACCCCGACGGCGTGCTCGCCCTGCACGTGTCGAACAAGTACCTCGATTTCGTGCCCGTGGTCGAGGCGGTCGCCGCCGCCGGCGGCTGGATGGGCGTCTACGCCCGCGACGTCGACGTCGGGGCCGACGCCGCCCGCATTCCCTCGGAGTGGATGGCTCTGTCGCGGTCTCTCGACACGATCAAGGAAGTCTACGCCCGGCCCACGAGCGATCGCTGGCAGTGGCGGCCGTGTGCAGAAGCGCCCGCCGCGGCACCGTGGACCGACGACCGCACCGCGGTCATCGAGGCCCTTTGGCACCGTCGGGCCTTGGGGTCGGCACCCTGACCCACCGCAGCGACCGGCCCGCGATCAGTCTGCCGATCGGCGCAGGGTCACCTCGACCTCGCCGTCGTTGTCGCCCAGCTGTGTCCAGTCATCGGCGCACCGCAGCACCAACCGGCCGGCGGCCGGCGCCGAGAACGTCCCTTTCTCCCCGAGGACGAACGGGGCAGAGAGCGTGAAGCCGCCGTCGGTCTCCGCGAGCACCGCCCCCTCGAGCCGGCCGCGGCCCGCCGCGTCACCGGCCGCCGAGCACGGCGCGCCGGCGGCCGCCGTCTGCCAGGTGCCCGTCGCCTCGCAGGCATAGCGGGCCGCCTGGTCCACCTCCAGGCCGCTCGCCTGCCAGCCGGCCTTCGCCTTGACCGTCGCCTTGAGGCTCGCCTCGCCCTGCGGCTTGCGAAACCGGGCCTTCCAGGGCCAGGCCGCCAGATCGGCCCGGTAGCCATTGCCCACGTGCCGCAGGAACTGGTCGTACTCGAACGACACCTGCTTGGCCACCGGCCCGTAGACCGACTCGAACGACACGCCCGGCTGCTCCTCCATCAGAGCGATCGCCAGCGGCTTGAAACGGTCGGCGTAGTTGGGATTGAAGGCCAGCATGTGACACAGCGCCCACCGCCAGGCGTAGTCCTGCCAGGTGCCCGACGGCGTCCGCCCCGGCACCGCGATCTCCAGCAGGCCGCGCTTGGGCTGGGCCTTCTGCAGATACCCCATCACGCCCGGCTCGACGTCGACGGCCGCCTCCCCTTCCTTCCAGTAGTTGCCCAGTTCGGCGACGCCCTCGGCCAGCCAGGTCGGCCCGGTCGAGCCGAAGGTCATGTGGCAGAAGCCGTGGGTGCACTCGTGCTGGATGACGCCGTGATCGGCGCAGGAGTAGAGCGTCGCCTTGCGCTGGTTGCCGAGCCGGAGATTGAAGCACACCCCGGCCTCCTCGCGGATCTTGGCGACGCCGGCGGCCTCGGTGAGCGTGCCCGGCGGAAACACCGCCAGATCGCGAACAATAAAACCCTCGATCGGCCCGGCCGGCCCGCGGCCGAAGTACTTCTCCAACAGCCCCGCCATCCGTTCGAGCTTGTCGATGATGATCTTCGCCTCGCGGTCGGAGACGTCGGTGAGGAAGGCGAAGTGGGCCGAGCGGACAAGCCGAGGTTCCTGCTTCGGCTCGTCGGACAGGGCCCGGTACTTGTTGGCAAGCTTCTCGTCGCCCTTCTCTTTGACAGCCGCGGCCGCGGCCGTCTCCACCACGAGCGTCTTGGCCACGATGTCGCCGCTGCTGAGCCGCACGGCCTCCAGCCGCGTGACCGTAGCGCCCGGCTCGATCCGCTTGAGATCGCCGCTTTCCAGTCGGGTGGTGGCATCTTCAGCCACCTTGAAGGGGAGCACCGTCTTGCGATGGAAAGCCTTGTCCTGCGGGAGTTCGACGACGATCCGGCCCTTGCCGGCCGTCTTCACCGCCGCGGTGACCGTGCAGGCGGCGAACTCCGCCGCCTTCTCGGGCTCGGTCGGCATCGTCACGCCGATCGTGGCGCCGGCCGCGTCGATGAGCGTGATCGCGGCCAGCTCGCCGTCGGACTTGCCGAGCCGGTTCAGCCGCCCGGCGAAGGTCACCACCTGCCCCGGCTTGAGCTTGGCGACATCGAACCCACCGGTCACCCGCACGTCGGCCGGAAACTCGAGCAAGCGCCCGTCGGCGAGCGGCACACCGCGCTCCCCCTGGGGCTGCACGCGAACCTCATGCCGCTTGCCGGCCGCGTCGCGAACCGTCACCCGCCCACCGGCGACCGACTCGACGGTGCCCTCGATGGCGAGCCGTTCCACGATCGACACTTGGCCCCGGGCCGTGCCGCCAAGCCCCGCGAGCACACCGGCCACGAAAGCAGCCCGCAGCAAGAAGGACGGACGATGGACGAGCGATATCATGCTGGGTGACCCAATGCACACTGGTTCCAACCCGGAAAATGCATCATGCACTACTGGCTGATCAAGAGCGAGCCCGACGTGTTCTCGATCCAGGACCTGGCCCGTGCCAAGGGCCGAACGACGGGCTGGGAAGGCGTCCGCAACTACCAGGCCCGCAACTTCCTCCGCGCGATGCGGAGCGGAGACCGGGCGCTCTTCTATCACTCCAATGCCACGCCATCGGCGGTCGCCGGCATCGTGGAGGTGGTCCGCGAGGCCTATCCCGACGCCACCGCCTGGGATCCCAAAAGCGACTACCACGACCCCAAGGCCGGGCCCGACAACCCGATCTGGTCGCGGGTCGACGTGCGGCTGGTGGAGATTTTCCCGCGGGAGCTTTCCCTCGACGAGCTCCGGGGCATCAAGGCCCTGGCTGGCATGGAATTGCTGCGCCGCGGCAGCCGGCTCTCGGTGCAGCCGGTGACGGCCGCCGAGTTCCGCACGATCGAAAAGCTCGCCCACTCGGCTCCGCGACGGTAGCAGGGGAGGCTGACGCGGGCCGCCGCCCGCTCGCAGTCAACCCAGCCCTCTGGGCCTGCCACTCACACAAAAAGCCCCCGGCGGAAGCCGGGGGACTCCGGGTCGCATGCCTTCCCGCGTGCCATGCGATGCGGGTTTGAACCAGGAAATTGCCTGCCGTCATCCGGCATGGACGGCGGAGTGGTGTTCACACCCGGTGTCCCCGGGCTCCCGCCCGGGGCTTCTGGGACGGGTGACGAGGCCAATTCCCCAATCAAAGCATCTGCAAAACAACGTTCGCAACCGGATTCCTGCAGCGGCGATGCTCTGTCGAGCCACTCGGCCCGCCATCGAAAAACGTCAGCTCAGTCCAGGGTGCCGAAGAGTCGGTCCCAGACCGTGGAGTAGAAGCCGAAGTTCGTCGCCGGCGACCGGTGATGGGCCGCATGGAACGAACTGCTGCCGACGTCACGGAGCAGCGGCAGCCGGCTCCAAGCCGGCGGAAACGGCTCGACGCCCGCATGGCCCAGCGTGCCGAAGAGCACGTTGAGCGTGAGATACGCCAGCACCGCGATGCCGGAAAGTGGCAGCAGCACGAGCACGGTGATCATCAGCCCACCGAAACCCAGCACCTCGAACGGATGGAGCACGAAGAGACTGATCGGGTTTACCGACTCGTGGGTGTGGTGGCGGGCGTGGACCCGTGCATAGAACCACGGATGGTGCGCGAGCCGGTGCGACAGATACATCCCCAGATCCATCGTGCCGACGAAGACCAGCAGGTCCAGGAGCGTCCGCCACCATGCCGGATGCGTGATCTTGATCCAGCCTGTCTTCCAAAGCAGCCAGCCGACGACGGCGACGGCCGAGTTGAGCACCACCGCCAGGCATGCCAGCCCGAGATCGCCCCGGGTCACCGTCTGGGGCCGATCGAAGAGTGGCCGGTCGCGGAACAGAAATCCGAGTAGCCAGCACAGGCCGATGGACAACAGAAAGATCGCCACATTGCCCGCCAAACTGAACGCGATCCAGCCCGGCAAAGAACATCGGGAGAACCAGTCAAAAATCGCCTGGGCTGCGGTGGACATCGGCACTCGTCGAGCCTCCAGGTCGTGGGTCTGCAACCTTGGCATGATAGGCCGCGCCGCGGAATTGGCCGATCGGCGGCCCGCCACGTCATCACGGGCAACGACCATGAATCGCGGCGGCGGCGATCGGTCGTTCATCGGCCATAATGCCCCCATGACCTGCCGCCTCGAATCGCCTGCGCCCGCCCCACCCTCGACCGCCGGACCACTGCCCGCGCCGCTCGCCTGGATCGGGGAATCGTTCGCCGCCGTCCGGCGGGCGGGCCTCGAGCGGCCGCAGCGTGTCCGCAGCGGACGCCAGGGCCGCGAGGTCGAGCTCGACGGCCGGCGGCTGGTGAACTTCGGCTCCAACGACTACCTCGGCTATTGCGGCGACGTGCGGCTCACGAAGGCCGCTTCCAAGGCCGCCTGCGCCGAGGGCTTTGGCGCCGGCGCGAGCCCGCTGGTGAGTGGCCACTCGCAGGCCCACGAGCGGCTCGAGGCCGCGATCGCAAACCTCCTCGCCGTGCCCGCGGCCGTCACGTTTCCCAGTGGATTCGCCGCCAACGCCGCCACGATCGCGGCGCTCGTCGGCCCCGGCGACCTCATCGCCAGCGACGAACGCAACCACGCGAGCATCATCGACGGCTGCCGGCTGGCGCGGGCCGAGGTGGCGATCTACCCGCACCGCGACGTGGCGGCCCTCGACCGCATGCTCGCGGCCGCAGGTCCCGCCCGGCGCACGCTCGTCGTCACCGACTCCCTGTTCTCGATGGACGGCACGATCGCTCCCCTGGCCGATCTCGCCGCCGTCGCGGACCGGCACGGGGCGATGCTCATGGTCGACGAGGCGCATGCCACGGGCGTCTTCGGGGACCGCGGCAGCGGTCTGGTCGAGGCGGCCGGCTGCGCCGCCGGCGTGCATGTCCGCGTGGGCACGCTCTCGAAGGCCCTCGGTGCGGCCGGCGGATTCGTGGCCGGGCACGCGGAGCTCGTCCGCTGGCTGCGGCATGCCGCGCGGGCCTGGATCTTCTCCACCGCCCATCCGCCGGCCGTGGCCGCGGCCGCCGGCCGGGCGATCGAACTCCTCGGCGTCGAGCCCGAGCGGCGGCGCGAGCTGCTCGCCCGGGCCGCCGCCTTCCGTGACCGGCTTGTCGCGGAGGGCCTCGAAGTCGCCGCCTGCGGCGGGCAGATCGTGCCGGTCGTGGGGGGCGGCGCCGAGCAGGCCGTCGCCGTCGCGGGGGAGCTCGCGGCCGAGGGCTTCTTCGTGCCGGCCATCCGCCCGCCGAGCGTGCCGCCAGGCAAGAGCCTCGTGCGGGCGAGCCTCTCGTGGCACCACACCCCCGACGACCTCACGCGGCTCGCCGCCGCACTGGTGCGCCATGCCCGCCGCTGACACCGCAGGCCGCTGGTGCGTGATCGGTGCCGGCCCGTCGGGGCTCACGGCGCTCAAGAACCTCCGCGCGGCGGGCATCGACGCCGAGGCCCTCGAACGGGAGGACGACGTCGGCGGCAACTGGTACTTCGGCAGCCCGACATCGCGGGTCTTCGCCTCCACACGGCTCATCAGTTCCCGGCGACTCACCGAATACGTCGACTACCCGATGCCGCGGCACTGGCCCGCCTATCCCGATCACCGCCGCTGCCTCGACTACCTGCGGGCCTACGCCCGGCACTTCGACCTCCTGCCCCACATCCGCACGCACGCGACGGTCGAGTCGGTCACGCCGCGCGGCGGTCCCGGTGCCGGCTGGCGTGTGCGGACCGCCGATGGGACCGATCGCGACTACGCCGGCGTCGTCATCGCCTCGGGCCACAACCATGTGCCGCGGCTGCCCGACGTGCCGGGCCAGTTTAGGGGCGTACTCATCCATGCGGCCGACTACAAGTCGCCCACGCATCCGGTTGCCCTGGCCGGGAAGCGCGTCCTCGTGATCGGCGGCGGCAACTCGGGCTGTGACATCGCCGTCGAATGCTCGCACCACGCGGCGGCGACCACGCTCTCCCTGCGGCGCGGCTATTACATCGTGCCCCGGGAGATCATGGGCCGGCCGGCCGACCTGCGGAATGAACGGCTCCTGCGGCTCGGGGTTCCGGTCTGGCTCCGCCGCCTGGTGAGCCTGCGGGCGATCGACCGCACCATCGGCCTCCCCTGGCGGCACGGCCTGCCGCGACCCGACCATCGCCTCTGGGAGACGCACCCGATCGTCAACTCGGACCTGCTCGCCCTGATTGCCGCCGGCCGCATCGAACCGGCGGCCGACGTGACGGCCTTCGACGGCGATGCGGTCGTGTTTCGGGACGGCCGCCGCGCGACCTACGACATCATCATCTGCGCGACCGGCTACCGCACCGCGCTCCCCTTCATCGACGCCCGGCTGCTCGGCGCCGACTCGGCCGCCGGCCTGCCGCGGCTCCACCTGCATCTGCTCCATCCGACCCGCGACGACATCGCCGTCGTCGGCCTGATTCAGCCCGACAGCGGCCAGTGGGGCCTCACCGATTTGCAGGCGCGGCTCGTGGCCCGGATGGCCGTCGCCGCCCGGCGCAGCCCCCGGGCCGCCGCCTGGCTCTACGCCGCGCGGCAGCGGCCGCTGCGGTCTCCGATCCACTACGTCACCTCCCCGCGGCACGCGCTGGAGGTCGAGCATTTTTCGTATCGCCGCCGGCTCGAACGGCTCATCGCCGGCATGGACCGCCGCCTCCGGCGGCCAGCGGTGCCGACCCACGGCTGAGGGCGCGTCATTGACAACTACATATACGCCCGCCTACTTGCTTATCCATTCGGAGCGGGCGGATTCTTTTCGGGTGAGGTGACCCGATGACAACCATCAGCATGATCACGACGGCCGAGCAACTGTTTCAGGAGGCAGTGAGCCTCGGACGTTGCGAACTCGTCCGCGGGGAATTGCTCATGATGTCGCCGGCAGGTTCGCGGCATGGCGCCGTGACGCTCCGCGTCGCCACGTTGCTGGCGAACCATGTCGATGCCCATGGGCTCGGCCAGGTGTTCGCCGCTGAAACCGGGTTCATCCTGACCAGGAGTCCCGACACCGTGCGGGCCCCCGATGCCGCCTTCGTCAGTCGCAGTCGCCTCGAGGCCGGCCTGCCGACGGGTTATTTCCCGGGCCCGCCCGACCTGGCCGTGGAAGTGCTTTCGCCGGACGACCGGCCTGCGGCTGTCGCGGCGAAGACGGCCGACTGGCTCGCTGCCGGCACGCGGCTCGTGTGGGTCGTCGATCCGGCGACGCGGTCACTCGCCGCCCATGCTGCGGATGGAACGATCGCTCGACTGACGGCTCCCGCCGCGGTTCCAGCGGGTGAAGTGGTTCCTGGTTTCACGCTCAACCTCGAGCGCGTCTTTTGATGTTGCGCGTTCCCTAGTCTTGCTCTCAGTTTGACACGCGCGAACGGCCCAAGAAGCCCCCGGCGGAAGCCGGGGGACTCCGGGTCGCATGCCTTCCCAGGTGCCATGCGACGTGGGTTTCAACCCGAGAAATTGCGTGTCGTCGTCCGGCATGGACGGCGGGGTGGTTTTCATGCCCGGAGTCCCCGGGTTTCCACCCGGGGCTTCTTGTGTGAGCACCAGGCCCGGAGGGCCGGGTTGATTCCAAGCGGGCGCAGGCCCGCCAAGCGAACCGCGGCACGAGGCCGCGGGTTCGCGTGCAGCATGCCCCCGATTTTCCACCCGGGGCTTCTCGGACCACACGCGCCATAGACACACAAAAAGCCCCCGGCGGAAGCCGGGGGACTCCGGGTCGCATGCCTTCCCAGGTGCCATGCGACGTGGGTTTGAGTGACGCCTATCAGATTCCAAGTTCCGCCCCAGGGTCAGGGAGGGGTTGCCCACGCCCCGGGAGCCGGCGTGGCTGACCAGCGCAGGCATGGATGCCGAAGCGCAGGCAGCCTCGAGAGAGCGGAGGCCAGGAAGGCCGAAGCGAACGTCCGGCGATGGGGCGTGGGCAGCCCCGACCAGCGTCACGCGTGAGTGTCATGCGTGATGCGTACCAGAGGACAGCTCCCGCCGGCCACAAATCGCCCCGCAACGGCATCCGCTTGTCGCACTCACCGGCCGCCGGGAAACGTGAGCGGCGGCGGGGTCGGCGCGGGCTGTGGCTGCGGCGGCGGGTTGCCGAACAGCGTTTCCAGCGACTCGAGCCCGCGGACCACGCCGTCCTGGATCACCGCCTGCGCCGTGTTCTCCACGATCCGGCCGAGCAAGAGGTCGATCGCACCGGCGTCGAACTGCGGCTTGTGCACGGTGCCCTTGAGCGGAATCGCCAGCGGCGTCCGCAGCAGCTGCGCGATGACGGGCGTCTGCCCGGCGATGTCGCCACGGAGCGCCACCTCCACCACCATCGCCAGCGTGCCGTCGGCCGCCACGCTGCCCCGCGAGCGGACGACCAGCTGCCCGGCGTCCATCACGAGCCCCTCGTGCCACAGCCGCCGCTCGGCCAGCTGCACGGTGACCGGATCGGGCCGCACCCGCAGGAGCACCACCTTGTCGCCGACGGCAAACCGCGGATCGACCGCCGCCTGCAGCTTTGCCAGCAGGCTCACCAGCGGCTGCACCGTCGCCGCCGGCGTGACTTCCAGGTCTTCGAAGATGACCCGCGTGGCCGCTTCGCCGGCGAACGGGTCGCCCAGCGGCAGCCGCGCGCCGGTCGTGTCGATGGTCACGACACCCCGCGTGTGCGTGGCGTGGCCGAGCAGCGGTGACAGCCATCCGGCCCAGCGGTCGGCGAGCGGGCCGGAAAGCGTCACCCGCTCGACGATCCGCCCCTGCGGCACGATCAGCTCCGGCGGCGGCGCCAGCCGGATCCAGGGGGCGCCGCGGAGCCGGCCGCCCGCGGCGGGGATGTCGAACGGCCCGCAGGCGAGCTGGCCCTCGAAGAGCCGCACCGGCATCTCGCCGGCGCCGATCGCGAAGCCGTCACACTCCGCCGCCGTCCAGGCGGCGGTCGTATCGACCGTGATGCCGCGGGCGAGCGTCGTCAGCACCGGCTCCGCGGGCCGCGCGGCCGGCGTCGGTCGTGCGACGCGGGCCACACGATCGCCGGCATCGCCGGCGCCCCGCGCGGCGGCCAGCCATGGCTGCGGCAGCGGCACGGTGCCGATCTCGGCCGGCAACGCGGCGGGCGGATCGATCGCGGCCGGCCGGGCCAACGGTCCGCGGAAGGCGAAGGGCCGGGCGCCGGCGCCGCTGACCCGCAGCCGGCCGCCGGTCCACGGGGTGAGCAGCCGCGACACCTGCGCCCAGTCGTAGGTGGCCGTGCCGTCGAGTTCCAGCCGCCGCTTCCCGGACCAATCCTGCACGCCACCGCGGGCCGCGATGCCGACGGTGGAGGACTCGAGGCCCAGCCGGTCGATCCGCACCCCTTCCGTCCCCGCCGGACGCGTCACCTCACACACGAGTTTCGCCCGCGGCTCACTCCACACCGGCTGCGGCAGTCCGCCCGCGCGGCGGGCCGCATCAGGCACATGGCCGATGGAGAGTTGCGTGCCCGTGGCTTCGACCAGCAGGTTCGCGCTGCCGCCGCCGACATCGGCCACCTCCACGGTGCCCGCCACTTCCCCGGCGACCGGCCAGCGCTCGACCAGCTCCGCCGGCATCAGCCACCGCTCGAGGCGGCCGGCGTGCGCTCGCCACTGGGCCTTGCCGCGCACGCGATCGACCAACGCGATGAGATCGACCGCCCCACCCGCCGCCGGCGGCGTCCAGGCCATGCCGCCGGTGCGCACCGAGAGCGTGGTCGTGAGCACTTCGCCCGACGACACCTCGATCGCCCCGCTCGTGGGATAGATGAGGCCGGCTGCCGTCGCCACGACCCGCGGCTCGTCGATCCTGCGATCGGCCATGCGGATCGCCAGCTTCTCGATCTCGACGCCGGCCCGGGTGATCTGCCAGGCCGCCCCGCGGGCGGCGAGGGCCGCCGTGGCCTTCACAGCGCCGGACCAGGAACCCCAGCCCGCCACCGCCGGCCAGACGGCGGCCCACCGCGGCTGCCAACGATCGAGGTCGCCGACGAGCGAGCAGTCCGCGGCCAGCGCCGTGGCGTCGGCGGCGGCCCGCACCCACGGGCCGCCGGTGAACCCGACGATCGCGCCGCCGGTGAGGGTCGCCTCCAGCCGGTCGCCACCAGCCGTGACCGCGGCATGGGCCTGCTCCACGAGCGCGGCGCCGTTTGCCAGCCGGCCGGACGCCTCGCCGACGAGCGCGATCTCGGCGTCTTTCCAGGTGGGCCGGCCGGCCGCCGCCAGTTCGAAATCGGTGACGCTCGCCGACAGTTTCACCGTCGTGGGACCGGCCGGATCGGCTTGCACCACGTCGATCCGGCCCCGGGATACGCCGGCCAGAGAGGCGCCACCGAGATCGAGGACCTCCGCGACCTCGCCGATCAGGTCGTCGATGTCGAGCGTCCATTGGATGGTGGCGGCCCGGGCGTCGCCCGCCGCCGAGACCTCGACCGCCGGGGACGCGATCCGCGCGTCCTCGATCCGCAGGCTCGCCCCCGCGCTGCGGCGGCCGCGCAGGAAGGCCGTGAAGGGCTCGTTCCACCGCAGCAGCCGCTGCGTCGGGTTCACGCCGTCGGTGGCCGCCACGCTCTGCATCGCCGCCAGATCCCGGGCCGTGAGCCGGACCTCCAGCACACGGTCATCGCCGTCGGCATGGGATGCAGCGGCCAGCTGCAGCCGGCCGTCCGTGACGCGGACATCGGGCCGCACCCGCATTCCGCCCGGCAGCGCGGCGGATGCCGCCGCCACGTCGATGTCGGCCGCGATCGCGAAGTCGTCGTCGACGAGACCATCGCCCCAGTCCCACGTGCCCCCGGTCGGCAGGCGAATCCGGCCCGAGGCCTCGGCATGCAAGAAGGGGCTCTCGACGGCGAGCTTCCGCACCACGAGCCGTCCGGCCTCGACCGCACAGTCGAGCGGCGCCTCGATGCGGGCGATCGTCACGACCTCGTCGAGCGTCGCGGCGCGGCAGATGGCCAGGTCCTGCGCCGCCACGGAGCCGATCAGCCGTGCCTGGGCGGCGGCGAGCGTGGCGTCGAGCCGCACGTCGGCGAGGCCGTCGGCGACCCAGCCGCCGCCGAACCGCGTGGCGAGCACCGCCGAAACACCCAGCGGCAGCCGGTGCGTGGCCACGGTCACGGTGCGGACCGCCGGATCGCCGGCCGGTGCCGAGAGGGAAAACCCGCCGTCACGGGCGAGTGCCGCCGTGGCGCGGGCCGCGATCGTCGCCCGATCGAGACGCTCCTCGGGCACCGCGGCCGCAGGGGCCGCAGTTCCCAGTGCCGCATCCGCCGCCGCCACGTGCCGCACGCGGCCGGCCACCGTCCAGGCCGCGGGCGTTGCCGCGGGCGTCACTCGGCCCGCCGCGCAGAGTTCCGTCAGCCGCCAGGCATCGCCATGCGCGAGGTCGCGCAGCTCGACCGTCGCATCGACCAGCTCGACCTCGAATGCCGGCGCGGCGGCGGGGTTAGCCGCCGCCAGCCAGGGTGCGAGCACGTCTTCGAGCGAACTGCCGCCGGCGCGGACGTCGATCACCGCCTCGGCACCGATCAGCCGCACGGTGCCGAGGTCGCGGGGATCGAGGGCCAGCGCCACCAGCCCCCGGTCGATCACCAGCCGCGGCACGGCGACGAGCGCCCGGCCCGCGCGGTCGCGGAGGAGGATGTCGCGATACTCGATGCCGCCGAGCCATCCCCAGCTGGCGTTGGCGCTCGACACGCTGCCGTCGATGCCCGCCAGCGCCGCCTCGAGGGGCCGATCCCGCAGGCTCGTGAGGACGAGCACCCGGGGCGCGATCCAGGCCGCACCGGCCAGGACCGCGAGGGTCGCCAGCGAGAACACGGCCCACCGGCCTCGTCGCCCCCCGCCCCGGTATCGCGAATGCGTGCCCGCCATGGAGACGGAGTATAGGAAGCCTCGCTCATGGCGCAGAAGGCGGGATTCCGCGCCGGTGCAGCCGCGCCAGGTCCGGCGGCGCGTCCACATCGAACACCGCGTCGCCCGCCGGATCGACGGCAGCAAGTTCCGCCGCGGTCACCCGCACGACGAGCCCGGGCGCTTCCGCATCGATCATGGCAAGCAAGCCGCGGGGATCACGCCTGCCGGTGGCCAGGTAGGCCGCGATCCGCGGCAGGAGGCTCGGGGCGATCGCCGACAGCAGCACCTGCGGGTGGCCGTCGCATTCCGGCACCACCCAGGCTGCCCCCGTGACGAGGCCGCGGCCGACGAGCAGCCGCACCACCGCCCGGCCCAGCAGCGGCGCGTCACAGGCGCAGACGAACGCCGTCCGGGGCGGCGGAGTGCGGCCGGCCGCGACCGCCAAGCCGTCGCGGAGGCCGGCGAGCGGCCCGCCTCCCGGCTCGCTGTCGCGCACGATCTCCACGCCGTCGGGCAGTGCGGGAACGGCCTGCCCCGGCGCCGCCACGACGATCACCTGATCCACCTCGGCGGCGACCGTGGAGACGATCCGCTCGAGGAACGAACGTCCGGCGAGCTCCAGGGCCGCCTTGCCGCCGAGCGGCACGCCGCCGGCCAGCCGTCGCCCCCGGCCACCGGCCAGCACGATGCCGACCGCGCCGCGCGGCGGGCTCACGCCAGGAACCGGGCGATGCGATCGAGGCCGGCGGCGAGCTTCTCCTCCGCCGCGGCGAACGACATCCGCACATGCCCCTCGGCACCGAAGGCGCTGCCGGCGACCAGCGCCACGTGCTCCTGCTCCAGCAGGGCCTCGCACCACTGCATGCTCGTGGCGATGCCGCGGCTGCGGGAGCGCTCCAGGGCCGGGGCGATGTCGAAGAAGGCGTAGAAGGCGCCGCCGATGTCGGGGAGCCGCACGCCCGGCATCGCCGCCAGCCGCCCGGCCACGAGGTCGCGCCGCTTCTGGAACGCCGCCCGCATCTCGGCCACGCACTCCTGCGGGCCGGTGAGCGCGGCGATGGCGGCATGCTGGCTGACGCTGCAGGGGTTGCTCGTTTCCTGGCTCTGCAGGTTGCCGATCGCCTTGGCGAGCGGCTCGGGGCAGATCGTCCAGCCGATCCGCCAGCCGGTCATGGAATACGTCTTGCTCACCCCCGCCACGACGACGGTCCGCTCCGCGAGGCCAGGCCGCAGCGTGGGGAACGACGGGCTCTGGCGGCCGTCGAACACGAGCTGGTCGTAGATCTCGTCGGCGACGACGGCCAGGTCGTGCTCGATCGCGATGTCTGCCAGCGCCGCCAGTTCGGCCGGGTCGTAGACGACGCCGGTGGGGTTGCTCGGCGAACAGAGCAGAAGCATCCGCGTGCGCGGCGTGACCGCCTGCCGCAGGGCCGCGGGCCGGAGTTTGAAGTCGTCCTCGATCCGCGTCTCGACGAGCACCGGCCGGGCGCCGGCGAGTTTGATGAGCTCTGCGTAGCTGACCCAGTAGGGCGTGGGCACGATCACCTCGTCCCCCTCGTTGAGCAACGCGGTGAAGACGTTGTGCAGCGAGTGCTTGGCGCCATTGGAGACGACCACCTGCGAAGGCTTGATCGCCAGGCCCGTGCGGCGGCCGTAATCGTCGGCCACGGCCTGCCGGAGCTGGGGAATGCCGGCGGCGGGGGTGTATTTCGTCTTGCCCGAGCGGATCGCGGACTCCGCGGCCCGGCAGATGTGGTCGGGCGTGGGGAAATCGGGCTCGCCCACCGACAGGTCGATCACGTCGGTGCCCGCGGCGGTCATGGCCGCGGCCCGGGCAGCCATGGCGAGCGTGGCGGAAGGCTCGAGCGACGCCATCCGCCGCGCTGTCATCAGGCTCTGCGACTTTTCCATCGTCTCCATGATCGCCGGCATGCGCTCCCTGCGGTTCCTTGACGCGTCTCGATCGGGGTTGAATGATACCAGTTCCCCGTCCGCTTCCCATCGCCGCGCCGGCCGTCCCCGGAGATTGCCCATGCCCGAGAGCCGCCCCCGCATCGGACTGTGGCTCGTCGGCGCCAAGGGCGGCGTGGCCACGACGCTGCTGGTGGGCCTGGCGGCGCTGCGGCGGCAGGCCATCGAGCCGATCGGCCTGCTCACGGAACTGGAGCCCTTCCGCAGCCTCGACCTCGTCGACTTCTCCGCCATCGTCGTCGGCGGTCACGACATCCGCGCCGCCCGGCTTGTGGACGAGGCGCGGCGGATGTGGACCGAGAGCCGCGCGATCGCCCCGGACCTGATCGACGCCGCCGCGGACTATCTCGTCGAAGTGGAAGGGCGGCTACGACCAGGAACGGTGCTCGCCTCCGGGGAGCGGATCCATGGTCTGGCCGACGATGCGGCCGCCGTGCTCGTGGAGACGCCCCGCCAGGCGATCGCCCGCGTGCGGGCCGACATCGAGGCCTTCGCGGCCGCCGCGGGCGTGGACCGCGTGGTGGTCGTCAACGTCGCCTCGACGGAACCGCCGCCGGACCGCCCCCTGCCCGCCGACTTCGCCGCCGTGGAGCCGCTCCTCGACGATCCCGCCGCCTGCCCGCTGCCCACCAGCAGCCTGTATTTCCTGGCCGCCGCGGAGGCCGGGGCCGCCTACGTGAACTTCACGCCCTCCACCGGCGCGACGCCCGCGTGCCTGCAGCGCGTCGCCCGCGACCGCGGCATCGCCCATGCCGGCTGCGACGGCAAGACGGGCGAGACGCTGCTCAAGAGCGTGCTGGCCCCGATGTTCGCGGCCCGCAACCTGCGGGTCATGAGCTGGGTCGGCCACAACATCTTCGGCAACATGGACGGCCGCGTGCTCGACGACCCGCGCAACAAGGCCGCCAAGGTCCGCAGCAAGGACCACCTCCTGGCGGCGATCCTCGGCTACCCGCCGCAGACCCACGTGTCGATCGAATACATCCAGAGCCTCGGCGACTGGAAAACGGCCTGGGACCACATCCATTTCCAGGGATTCCTCGGCACCGCGATGACGATGCAGTTCACGTGGCAGGGGTGCGATTCGATCCTCGCCGCGCCGCTGGTGCTCGATCTGGTCCGGCTCGTGGAGCGGGCCGCGCGGGCCGGGGAAGCCGGCGCATTGGAGTGGCTGGCCTGCTTCTTCAAGAGCCCGATCGGCGTCACCGAGCAGGCGTTCGCCGCCCAGGTGACGCTGCTCGAGGACTGGGCGCGGCGGCAGCGGTAGCGCGTCGTCGTGGACGCGGCATGCATGCCCGGCGCCGGCAAAGTCAGCCACGCAACGGGCGCAAGCGGAAAAAAAATCGCGAATTTCTCTTGACAGTTTTTGCCGCCATCCTTCACAACTCTCCAATCGTCCGAAGACACCCGTGCGCTCGCACGGGCATCGACGGTCGAAACGTCGTCCCTTTCCCGCCGCTGAGCATCCACGGGAAGGGGCGTGAGATGCGTGTCTGGATGCTCACGGTAAGGAGCCATTTCCATGGCGAAGAAGAAGAAGAAGGCTGCCAAGAAGGTCGCCAAGAAGAAGAAGGGCCACGGCTGAGCCATCCGTTGAGAAGGTTTCTGGCGGAGGCTCCTCGGAGCGCCGTCGGGGCTTTTTCAACACGGCGAAACCACCGGTTTCGCCAAGGATGCTCCGCCCGGGGTCCCATGCGTGGGATCCCGCAGTCCGTTTCGACGGTCTGCCCTTCGTCCTCTCCCCGTGCCGCTTCGGCGGAACAGCGTGAGGACGTCAGCGTTCAGACGAGAAAGGCCGGCCCGGGCCCTTGGGCGCCCGGGCCGGCCTGATTTTTGGGCCGCACGGCAATAGGATCTCCCGCATGCCGTCCCCCAGCCCCATGCCCCAGGCGTCTCCTCCCGGCGGCTCCGCCGCCCCCCGCGACCGGGGCGAGTTTCTGCTCGCCGCCTGCCAGGGGGGCGCGGAAGAGGAGCTCTGCCGCCGGCAGCAGGCCGTGCTGCCGGAGGTGCGGCGCGGAGCCTGGCGGCGCGGCGCGGTGACGTTCCGCCTCCCCGTCGGCTTCGATCCACCCGACGCCTTCTTTCCCGACCTGGTCTTCGCCCGCGCCATGATCCGCTCGCTGGGCCAGGTCACGGCCGCCACGGTGCCGGACCTCGTCGCCGCAGCGCTGCACCGCGCCGGACCGGCGGCCTGGCGCAACGTCCACGTCTGGCCGCGCGATCCCCGGACCGACGCGGACGTGACCGGCATTCGCGCCGCCCTGCTGACGGCGCTCGGCCTGGCACCCGATACCGCCGCGTCCGCGGCTCCCGGCGACCTCGTGCTCGACTGTGTGATCGACACCGCGGACCGCTGGTGGGTCGGCTGGCATCGGGCCGCGACGCCGGCGAGCTGCTGGCCGGGCGGCGTCTATCCGGTGCCGCTGCCGGCCGACAAGGTGTCGCGGGCCTGGCTGAAGCTCGACGAGGCGATCGCCTCCTTCGGCATCCCGCTGGCGCCGGGAGAGCGGGCGTGCGAACTCGGCGCCGCGCCCGGCGGCTCGTGCCAACGGCTCCTCGAGGCCGGTCTCGAGGTCGTGGGCATCGACCCGGCCGTCATCGATCCCCGGGTGGCGAACCACCCCCGGTTCACGCACTGGCGAAAGCGGTCCCGCGACGTGAAGCTCCGCGAGTTTCGCGGCTTCGACTGGATCGTCTCCGACATGAACATCGACCCCGTGAGCACGCTGGAGGCGATCGGCCGGATCGTCGCGGAAGCCGGCGTGCGGCCGCGGGGCATCATCGCCACGCTCAAGGTGCCGACGTGGCCCCGGGCGGAAGCCCTGCCCGAGTGGCTGACGACGTTTCGCCAGTGGGGCTACGTCCCGCTGGTCCGGCAGCTCTCCACCGGCGGCCGCGAGGTCTGCTGTTATGCCACGCGGGCCGGTCGGGGCGTCAGCCCTCCCCATGCCAGACGTCGGCCGGGTCGGTGAGGCTGCCGGAGGCGAACCGCATCCTCCCGGCCGCCGTGTCGATCACCAGCGCACCATCGGCGGCGATGCCCCGGCAGATGCCGTGATGCCGTACGGCGTCCACGTAGATCGTCACGGGCTCGCCGTCGAGGCCGCAGAGTGGACGATAGCGGCCCGCCAGCAGCGCGGGATCGGCGGCGAGCTCCCGGAGCAGCCGGCGAAACCGCGGCAGGAACTCCACGAGCAGCCGCTCACGGGGCAGCGCCGTGCCCACGAGATCGGGCAGCGTCGCGACGCGGCGGACGAGTGCGGCCGGCGCAGCGGCGGCACTGCCGGTCGTGTTGACGCCGATGCCGAAGATCGTCCGACCGCCCGCCACCGCCTCGACGAGAATGCCGGCGAGCTTGCGACCGGCGACCTCGATGTCGTTGGGCCAACGAACGACCGCCTCCACCGCCGGCTCGACGGCCCGCAGCGTCTCGGCCAGGGCCACGCCGCAGGCGAGTGACCACGCCGGCGGCGGCCCGCCGGCATCGGCCGCGAGCACGATGCTCACCGCGAGGCTGCCGGGTGGCTGCCACCACCGGGCGCCGCGCCGCCCACGGCCGCGGGTCTGCCGATCCGCGATCACGGCCACGGGGAGCGGACAGGATGCATCGGCCGCCAGTTCCCGGGCCCGGATCATCGTCGACTCGGCCTCGGCCAGCACTTCCACCGCCGCGAAGCCGGCGGCATGGAGCGCGGCCGGGTCGATCGGGTCGGGAATGGGTCGGGAAGGCAACATGGGGGATCACGATAACAGGGCCCCGGCAATCTCGGGCGAACCGGGAGCCTGGAGCCTGGCTGGTCGGGGAGTGGCCGGGTCGCGACCTTGACCCTGCCCTTGCTCGCGCGGTACCCCCCTGCCGCCGTCCGCGCGGACGGCCGAAGACAGGTGCTCTCCATGCGGAACTTGACGGCGTCCGCGCCGGTGCTGGCCGCGCTCCTTTGGGGCGCGTCATGGGCCGCCGCGCAGACGGTGCAGCTTCCGCCGCCGGCCGCCTCGTCCCTCGACCGGCTCGCCCAGGCCGGATCGCTCGCCGCACCGCCCCCGACGTGGGACGCCTACGCACCACCCGGCTCGCAGGTCTTCCCGGCAACGCCGCCCCCGTCCACCTGGGCGCCCTCCGCCATCAGCGGCCAGCCGGGCTATCCCGGCTACTCGCCCGCCGCGCCGTCGCTGGTCGCGCCGCCGGGAACACCCCCCGGGCAACCGGCCACGCTGTTCCCCGCCGGCTACCCCGCACAGGGTTCGTCCTTCCAGCAGAGCTATCAGCAGACGATGCACGTCTACCAGGGTGCCCGCGGAAGCTGGGCCTATCTGCTCGGCGATGGACAGGGCACCCGCGTCGGCATCAACGAGCTCGACACCACCGTCACATTCGCGCTGCCGTTCTTCCACAACTCGCCGGCCAACCTCAACCACGCCCCGCTGCTGATCACGCCCGGCTTCGGCCTCCAGCTCTGGGACGGCCCGGAAACGACCGCCACGATGCTCGCCGACCTGCCGCCCAACACGTACGACGTGTTCCTCGACGGCGCGTGGAACCCGCAATTCACGCCGCTGTTCGGCGCCGAGCTCGGTCTTCGGGTCGGCATCTACACCAACTGGGACGTCTTCGTGTGGCAAAGCTGGCGACTGATGGGCCGGGCCATCGGCACGCTGCAGCTCACGCCCACCATGCAGGGCAAGGCGGGCATCGTGTACCTCGACCGCAATCTCGTGAAGCTCCTGCCGGCCGTCGGCCTGACCTGGATTCCCGACGCGAACTCCCGCTACGACATCTTCTTTCCCGCGCCGAAGGCGGCGAAGCGGTTCATCGACACCGGCCGCCATGCCTGGTGGGGCTATGTGTCGGGCGAGTACGGCGGCGGCGCCTGGACGTTCCGCCGCAACTCGCCCGCCTACAACGGCATCTCTCCGTTCGACTACAACGACATCCGCGTCGCCCTCGGCACCGAGTTCGTGCCCAAGACGACGACGGGCCTGTCGGGCAACTTCGAGGTCGGCTACGTCTTTTACCGCCAGCTCTTCTATGTGGACGGCCCCCCGCAATACCAAGACCTGCCCAGCACGATCATGTTTCGGCTGGGGCTGGCGTACTGAATGTCGCGCCTGCGGGGCCATCCATGGCCCCCGCAGGCTTACGCCCGTCGCGGGGAACGCCAACGGTTCCCCGGACGGGACGTCGGCCTTCCTGGCCGACGATCGACCTGGTGCATCCTGCGGGAAACATGGCCCCCGCAGGCTTACGCCCGTCGCGGGGAACGCCAACGGTTCCCCGGACGGGACGTCGGCCTTCCTGGCCGACGATCGACCTGGTGCATCCTGCGGGAAACATGGCCCCCGCAGGCTTACGCCCGTCGCGGGGAACGCCAACGGTTCCCCGGACGGGACGTCGGCCTTCCTGGCCGACGATCGACCTGGTACGTCATCCGACAACCCATGGCCCCCGCAGGCTGTTGTGTGGGTGGGTCACTCGTGTTTGCCCAAGAAGCCCCGGGTGGAAACCCGGGGACACCGGGCATGAACACCATCCCATCATCCATGCTGCAAGGCGCCACGTGATGCCCCGGTTCAAACCCGTATCGCATGGCAACCGGGAAGACACGCCACCCGGAGTCCCCCGGCTTCCGCCGGGGGCTTCTTGTGCCGCTCACCCACGTCAACCCACAAGCACGACTCGCGAACGCCCACCAGCAAAACTTCCGCCGCAGGCTCGCCGTTCGTTCCGTGCGGTCTTCGTCGCACTTGCCCTCGCCGGCATGGTCACGGCCGCCGAGCCGCGGCCGCTGCCCCCGGCCGGGCCGCAGCAGGCATGGGAGGTGAAACCGCTGCCTCCGATCGACACCACCTTCTTCGACCGCATCCGCCTGGCCGCCCTCGGCGACCCGCAGGATCTCACCGAGCCGCTCCTCCCCGACGACGTCGCCCCGCCGGGCCAGCCGCGGCAGGAGTTCGCACCCCCCGGCCGCAAGCTCCCGCCCGGCGCGAAGCCCGGCGCACTGCAACAGGCGATCTTCACCGTCACCGAACTCCCGCGGCTGGGAAACAACGGCCTCGGACTCACCACGCTCGAGACGAGCCTCACGATCGGCATGCCGGCCCCCACGGTCGATTCGCCGCTGCTCGTCACGCCCGGATTCGGCACCACGTTCATCGACGAAGTGCCGGGGCCGATGGATCCCGGCCTGCCATCCCAGCTCTACGAGTCGTGGATCCAGGCCCGGTGGATGCGGAAGGTCGGCGACCGGCTCGGCGTCGATCTCGCCGTGGCACCAGGCTGGTACAGCGACTTCGTCAACGACACGCCGCAGGCGCTCCGCATCACGGGCCACGGCTTCGGCGCCTACGAAGCCAACGCGGATCTCCGCATCGTGGCCGGCGTCATCTACCTCGACCGCTACGACGTCAACATCCTCCCCGCCGGCGGCCTCCTGTGGACGCCGGGCGACGACCGGCGGTTCGAGCTCATCTTCCCGCGGCCGCGGCTGGCATGGCGGGTGGCCGAGAGCCGCCACGCCTCCCAGTGGCTCTATCTGGCCGGCGAGTTCGGCGGCAACCAGTGGGCGGTGCGGCGCGACAGCGGCGCCAACGATGTCGTCGTCTACCATGATTATCGGCTCTTGGCGGGCTGGGAGCGGCGACCGGCCGACCTGGGTGCCAGCTGGCGGGCGGAGATCGGCTGGGTCACTGGCCGACTCGTCGAGTACTACATCACCGACACCGCCGACTACCGGCCCGCCGACACGTTCGTCGTGCGCGGCGGCATCTGGTACTGAATGCTGACTTTGGGGGCGGGCGCACGGGTGCCCGCAGCGGTCATGCCCATGCTCCAGCGGCTCTTCATCGCGATCGATCTGCCGCCGCCGGTCCGCTGGCAGCTCGCGACACTCGTGGCCGAGCCGCAGCGGGGCGTGCGGCCGGTGCCGCCGGCACAGCTCCACCTCACGCTGCACTTCCTCGGCGCCGTCGCGGATGAGGCCCGTATGGCGCTCCAGCCCGCGCTGGCGGCCGTGCAGCAGGAGCCATTCACGATCACGGTGCGGGGCACGGGGGTGTTTCCGCCCCATGGCCGGCCGACCGTGCTCTGGGCCGGCGTGGCGGAGTCGGCGGCCCTGGTCGCTCTCCATGCCGCCATCGCCACGGCGATCGCAGCCTGCGGCCTCGCGGTCGAGCGTCGGCCCTACGTGCCGCACGTCACGCTGGCCCGCCTGACGCCGGGGGCGCCGCGGGCCTGGACCAGCCGCCTGCTCGCCGCCACCGCAGACCTGGCGATCGACGCCATCGCCGTCGACCGTTTCCTGCTCTACGAGAGCCGCCGGCTCGATGGCGCGACCGAGCATCTCGTCGCGGCGACGTTCCCCCTGCAGCCCCCCGCCGCGGCTTGTCGGGCCGCCGCGGGGCTGCGATGATCCCGCGACGATCACCCCCGGAGCCAGCCCGTGTCCTTCTGCAACGATTCCTTCCTGCTCTCCTGCGCCACGGCCGCCGATCTCTACCACCGCGTCGCCAAGGTGCAGCCGATCTTCGACTACCACTGCCACCTCTCACCGCAGGACATCGCCGAGGACCGGCGGTTCGAAAACCTGCATGCCGTGTGGCTGGCGGGCGACCATTACAAATGGCGGGCGATGCGGGCCTGCGGCATCGCCGAGGAGCGGATCACGGGCGCCGCCCCGCCGGAAGAGAAGTTCGTGGCCTGGGCGGCGACCGTGCCGCAAACGCTCCGCAATCCGCTCTTCCACTGGACGCACCTCGAGCTGCGCCGGCACTTCGGCATCGAGGAGCTGCTCGAGCCGGCGACGGCAAAGGCCATCTGGACGGAGGCCAATCGCCAACTGGCCACGGGCCCGCTCACCGCCCGCGGCCTGCTCGGCCTCATGAACGTGGAGCTCGTGGGCACGACCGACGATCCCGCCGACCCGCTCGACTGGCATGCGAAGATCGCCGCATCCAATCTGGCCACGCGTGTGGTGCCCACCTTCCGCCCCGATGCGGCCCTCAAGGTGCAGCACCCTGAAAAGGTGCAGGCCTGGGCGCGGCGGCTCGGCGACACGGCCGGCATCGGCGCCGACACGTTTTCCGGGCTCCTGGCGGCCATCGAGAAGCGGCATGACGATTTCGCGCGGGCCGGCTGCCGGGCGACCGATCACGGCATCGAGTTCCTGCCCGACGTGGACGGCACGGAGGCGGAGGCACGGGCCGTCTGGGAGCGGGCCATGGCCGGCACCGCGGCCACGGCGGCGGAGGCGGAAACGTTCATGGCGTTTTTCATGCGGCACGTCGCCCGACTCAACCATGCCAAGGGCTGGGTCACGCAGCTCCACCTCGGGGCGTTCCGCGACCCGAACCCGCCGCTCACGGCACGGCTCGGCGCCGACGCCGGCGCCGACACGATCGGCGACGCCCGGCAGGGGCCGGGGCTCGTGCGGTTCATGGGCACGCTCGTGGCCGAGGGATGCCTCGGCCGCACGATCCTTTACAACATCAATCCCGCCGACAATGCCCTGTTCGGCGGCCTGCCCGGATCGTTCCAGGACGGCGTGATCCCGGGCAAGATCCAGTGGGGCAGCGGCTGGTGGTTCATGGACCAGGAGCGGGGGATGCGGGATCAGATGAACATGCTCTCGGATCTCGGCCTCCTCGCCCGCTTCGTGGGCATGGTCACCGACTCGCGGTCGTTCCTCTCCTATCCGCGCCACGAGTACTTCCGCCGCATCCTCTGTGACCTCCTCGGCGCCGACGTCGAGAGCGGCCGGCTGCCCGACCGCCGCGACTGGCTCGACACCCTCGTCGCCGACGTCTGCTGCCGGAACGCCCGGGCGCTCTTCGGCGGCGGCACCGGCGCACGGTATAATCCGTAAATGTCCTCTGCACCTCGTCGCGTGAATCATCCGTCCACGGATGCTGCCCAGCCGGGCGACATCGATCGGTCGGAATGGCCCGTGTGGGTCGGCCGGGTCGGAGGCGCGGAGCCCAAGGCCGACTACTCTCATCTCTCTCCGTCAGAGCGGATCGAGTTGTGCTGGGAAGTGACGAAGCAGGCGTGGTCCCTCACGGGAGCGCTGCCCGATGAATCCACATTTTGTCGAGATTCTGAAAGCGTTTCGCGACGAGGCCGTTGAGTATCTCGTCATCGGCGCCCACGCGCTGGCAGCCCACGGCCATGTGCGTGCCACGCTCGACATCGATCTTTGGGTGAAGGCCTCGCGCGACAATGCGGCCCGCACATGGCGTGCCTTGCAGCGTTTTCGGGCGCCGCTGTCCAAGATGCACGTCGAAGACTTCGCGGAGCCCGAGGTGCTCTACCAGATCGGGCTACCGCCGAGCCGTATCGACATCATGACGAGCGTCACGGGGCTGGAGTTCGACGCGGCCTGGCCGAACAGAATCACGGCCACGTTTGGCGACGTGACGGCGCCCGTGCTCGGTCTCGATGACATGCGGAAAACAAAGCGTGCCGCAGGCCGTCTCAAGGACCTCGCCGACCTCGAAGAACTCGGCTGACGGTCCGCCAAATCCGGCCTTGACCATGCCCATCGGCCGCGCCGTTGCGGGTGCCGCTGCTTGGGTTCCGGCAAACGCCTCACCAGCCGCGCATCAGATCGACAATTCCGCGGCCCCTTGACGCCCCCCCCCCCAGGTACGAGGACCGATGCGTGTTTGGGTCGCGGGATGGCTGGGTGTACTGCCTGCGGGCCGATGATGGCACCGAGGTCTGGCGGACGCGGGCGGCGCCGGCCGAGCAGTACGTCGTCGCCTTCGGTCAGGTGGAATCGGCCTGGCCGGTGCCGGGCAGTGTGGCGGTGAAGGACGGCCTGGTGCTGCTGTCGGCCGGCCGATCCCACGGCGTGGACGGCGGACTGCCGTTTCTGGCCCTGCGGCTCAGCGATGGGTCGACCGCGTGGGTGCGGAATCGTGGGTACATCGGCGACGTGCCCATCAGCGATGGGTCGGACCTGTTCATCGGCGGGGTCAAGGTCGCCGACGAGGATCTGCCCCGGGACCGGGCCGGACAGCCCACCAGCCCCGCGGCCCACACGTGCCTGTTCGCGCCGAAGGGACACGAGGAAATCACCGCCCTCATCGGCCCGCGTGCCGGGTTGTCCGAGGCCGGCATGATGACGCAGCCGCCGTGGACGGCCCACAAAGGACACCAGCGGTCGCATGCCTTCCGCTACCGCGGCCGGCGCGGTTCGCTGCTGGCGTTCGACGGTGCCGCCACCGTCGTGGCGAACATCCCGGAGTGGGTCGAGAAGAATGCGAAGGACGCCGGGATGATCCTGACCGCCTACGAGTCGCGACCGGACCGGGCCGAGCCGACCTGGTCGGTACGGCTGGCGGCCGGCGAGCGTGTCCACGGGCTGGCGCTCGCGGCCGACGCCGTGGTCGTATGCGGTGCGGCGGAGGCCACCGGTCCCGGCCCGCGGGGCTTCGTGCGGCTGCTCACGCGGGATACCGGCACCACGATCATCGACCGGCCCCTGGACGGCGTGCCCGGCTGGGATCCCATGGCGCTCGCCGGCGGACGGATCTACGTCAGTTCTAGCGACGGCCGCATGTTCTGCCTCGGCGAACGGTAGCGGTCGGCAGCCGGTGAGCCTGGAGACGGCGCCGGCACCCGCCGGTCGCCGTCGGGCACGAACCGTCCTGCGGCGGGACGGTCGGTCCCGGCCGAACGTCCCGCCAGAACTACTTGGCGAGGATCAGCCGCCGGCCATCCCGGCGAATGGTCTGCCCGCCGACGGTCAGGGTGTCGCCTGCGGCATTCACGGCCGGGGCCGGGCCGTTTTGGACGGTGATGACCACGAAGTATTCGTCGCTGCCAGTCGCCCGGATCGCCGGCGTCAATGTCAGCGGTCGGTCGCCCACGAAAGTCAGCCGCATGTTCGGGCCGTCCACGTCGCCCACGGTGACGGTGTTGCCCTCGACCTTGGCGGCACCGGCCTGCCTGGCGAGCCTGAGGTTCCAGGCACAATCCTCGGCGCCCTGCAACTGGTCGTGGATCGCCAGCAGCACCGGTGCGCCGGAGGCGCCGCTGAGGTCGACCGCCATGAGCCGGGTCGCGCGAATGCCATGGTCGACGAACTGCCCCTGACGCGACATGCGGACGAGTTTCTGGTCCGGGCCGGGCGTGGCGCCACGGGCGAGCTGGCTCATGTAGATCGGGCTGTTGTCCCACGCGAGACTGGCCAGGCCATCGGACGTGCTGGTCCAGTCCAACAACCGGGCCCCGAGCCTGGGCGTGTAGGCGGCCGCGTTGGCGGTGGTCGGCAGCGCGGCGCCGGGGGTGTTCGCGGACGTCTCCTTCATCACGTAGTCGCCGATCCAGAGCCTGCCCAGGGCGAACAGCTGCATGTCCCAGTTGCTGCCGATGAACCAGTGGGTGCCACCGGGAAAGTCGCTGCCGGTGTTGAGCACGACCAGCGAGTCCTGGCCGCCCTGCCAGGGTCTGCGGAACAGCCAGTGACCGCCCACGGGATCGGGCCCGACCCACGGCAGGCTCTCCGTCGGCGGCCGGGCCGGCACGTCGAACGGGTAGTTCATCAGCAGGTATGCGGCATGGTAGGCCCAGAGCAGGCCGAACGTTTTGTCGCCCTGCAGTCCGTACGAGCGGTCAAACAGCCACCGCGCGCCGGCCTTCATCGACTCCGGCACGGTCGTCAGGCCGAGGATGAACAGCCCGCCGTACTGCCCGCTGGGCAGTCCCTCCGCGGGCGCGACATCGGCGGCGGGCGGCAGCCACATCCATTCGCCGAGCAAGCACATCTGCCCGGGCAGGCCACGCATCATGTCGCCACCGAACGCGGACCGGTATGCCTGGATGACATGGCCGGGGCCGCTGTTCCAGGTCATCCGTTTGTAGGATTTGCCTTCCATGCCCCAGCCGGTGTTGCTGTTTCCGTTGTGCTGGAAGAAGCGGCGGGTCGAGCGGGCGTTGACGTGGATGATCCGTTCCAGGCCGGCGATTTCCTCACCGTTACCGGTCTTCTCGCCGAGCAGGCAGACCGCGGCCACACCGGCGCCCGCGGCCCGGATGGCCTCGTGGTTGTGCCACGGGTTTAACGACGCGCCGCCCATGCCGGTCAACGTCTCCAGATCCCTCATCCGCCGGGCGAGATCGTCGATCACCCGCTGCCGGAACTCCGCGTCCCAGGCGTCGTAGCAGAAGTCGAGCGTCACGGCCATCGCCTGCGCCATCGGCGCGTAATGGATGTCCTGGCTGCCTCGCAAGCCGAGCATGTCGGCCAGGATCGCCTGGGCCTTGTCGGCGTGGGCTTTTTCGCCGGTCAGCTGATAGGCCAGACCATAGCCCGCCGGGAGGTACATCTGCACCTTCGGCCAATGCCCGTGACTCTTCGGCAACTGTTCCAAGAACCGTGCCATGATCGCCCGGCCTTCGGGTGTCTCCAGCCGCTGCTTGATCACGGGCAGGTCGCTCTTGCGGAAGATGAGCCGCGGATGTTCATGCGGCTCGAGTTTCTTGAATCCGGCCGCCGGCTCCGTCCATGACGGATACACGCGCCCCACCACCTTGCCTTTGACCTCGACCGTGGTTTCAGCCGCCACGGGTTTGGCCGGTGCCGCCTGGACGGCGTTGCTGGGCCCGACTCCGGCAGGGAACGCGGGCAGGCTCGAAGTGTCGGTCGCGGCCGCCGCCTCTTTCGCGGCTGCCCCGGCAGCCGCCCCGCCGGTGCGGATCGTGCCGGTAAACTCCCCGGCATACCGGTCGCCTTCCCGCTTCAGCGTGATCTGGTATTCGGCCGTGCCGAGCGGGTTCTTGCCGCCGCGCAGGCCAAAGGCATCGCGCAGCAGCGTCATCTTGATCGCGAGCCTGTCGCCCTCGGCACTGACGACCTCCCCCTCGTGGTCGCACTTTTGCACGCTGATGGCGTAGCCCCAGACCTGCGGCTCGAACCTGCCGTCCCGCAGCGTCAACTCCAGGTCCATGTTCCGCGTGTACCGGTCGGTCGGCGCCGCGGGCGCGACACCTTCGAGCAGCGTCAACTCCACCGTCTCGGGGCCGCCGGCGGCAACGGCGATACCGGCCAGCGAAAGACTGGCGTTCAGGACACAGATCCAACGGATCAACGTCTTCATGGGTGGCCACCTTCCTGGCTACTCGGTTTCGACCATCACGCTCGTCGTCGCCAGCCGGCACCTGGCAGGGCGGAACTGGAGACTTGGAGCTTCACTGCGGTTTGGTCTTGGGTCTTCAGCGGACCTTGGGGGTGGACGTGGCGGGCCGCGTCTGCTGAGGTGGGAGAGACATGCCACAGGCATCAGCCTGAGCTGGTCGGCGTGTGCCTGTAGTTCTTCGCCGCGCTGGCGCCGACCCGACGGCGGCATGGTCGTGGAATGGAACGCCGCCGGATGCACCTCGAGAGTATTATCAATCACATCGAGCCGCTCAAGCGGTTCGTTTCCAAGCGGGAACGATGGGGTCACGTCCGTTGGACGCCCGCGAAGATCGAGGTCGAGCCACCGGCGAACCAGCGACCGACCATTTCGGGCTGCGGGAAGAAGCGGCCGGGGTCCGACCGGCTTGCTTGATCGCTTCCACATCGTGCGGAAGATGAACGTGGCGATCGACGAGGCGGGGCGGGCGGGGGCCGCCTGGCCGCAGTCAGCGCCTCTTCGCAAGCCGACGTCGGGCCCGCTTGATGGACTGGGCGTCAGCCCGGGAACGCCGCTCCTCGACACAATAGACGCGTACCGCCTCCGGGTGTGCCTGTTTCCAGACGTCTGGCCGCAGCGATTCGTAGTTCGTCTCCCCGGCCAGGAGTCGGAACCCTGATCGACGCCGCTGCCGCAGCCGACATGCTCGCCTGGGAGAAGAGCGGGTTTTCCATCGACGCCGGTGAGCTGGTACAGCGGGCCGTACCCCGCGGCGTGGCCGATGGTGAGATAGCCCTGCTCCTCGATGAGGTGTCGCTGATATTTCCCGGGGCCGGGATAGCCCTTCGTGGCCGGGGAAACCTTTTCCGGAAAGGTCTCGCCATTCCCGCCCAAGACATGCCGCAGACGGGCGACGATCGCCTTGCCGGCGGGCGTTGCGGACTTCCGCCACAACTCCGGCACGTCCGCCGGCCAGGGCTCCGCCGCCCCCGCGAGATGACCGGCCATCAACACGACCGCCAGGCTTGTCAAGCGGCAGGACCGCACGGTAGGTTCCTCGAGGTGTTCGCAGGTTCCGCAGATCGGCAAAGGCATCACACGCACGGGCGATCAACCATTCACCGGAGGGATCGAGAAGTCCATCCACTTTGAAGGAGCCGCGGCGCTTCCCAGGGGGCGGTTTCAGCCCCGGAATCGGCCCCTGAAAAAATGCAGAGCCGATTCGTGCCACGCCAAGACGCGAATGGCGAGCGTGGATCAACCGCAACAACATCATGCTCCCTGCCGTAACCTGATCCGTGAACGGGATCGTCGAACGGCAGCCGATCGCCGCGGCGCAACGACGCTCGTGGAGCTGCTCATCACGATCGGGATCGTGGCCCTGCTCGCCGGGTTGCTGCTCGCCGGCGTGCAGGCGGCGCGAGGAACCGTGGACCACGTGGCCCACGGCAACTGGCTGCGGCAACGGCGGCTCGACGAGCCGCCCCCGCGAACGACACTGCGGATCCTGTTCATCGGCAATAGCCACACCTTCGTCAACGACATCCCGGGGCTCGTCACTGCCCTGGGGGCGAAGATCGGCTGCCGCGTGACGGCGCAGAGCGTGGCTGCCGGCGGCCAGACGCTCGAGGGTCACTGGAACGGCCCCGAGGCCCGCGGTCTGATCGAGTCCGGGTGGCCGGGAACGGCCGACTGGGACGCGGTCTGCGCCGACGGGAGAAAAACGCCACTGCAGGGGGATGCGCGGCGTTTTGGCGAACCGCCTCTGGACGGCAAAGTGCATGAAAATCGCGTTGTTTCACGTCCGCGGCGAACTACGGGAGCCGGATTTCACCCACAGATTCTGCTGCAGACCCTTTCTTCAAGGGGTCGATGCGGCCGCAGTTGAGATCAGCCGGGACGACGACCCCTGCTCCTCAGTGGTCTCGTGGATGAAGGTGATGACAGGCGCCGAGAACGACGCCGAGCGTTATGCGGCGAAGACGCTCTTCGAATCGATGCGACGCGTCGAACTTTCCGCCGCGATCGCCCACAGAGCCGTGGATCTACGGCGACGGCTGCGGCTCAAGCTCCCGGACGCCATCGTGCTGGCGACCGCCGATCGAGAAGGATGCATCCTGGTGACGCGTCATGCCAAGGACTTCGATCCGCAGGATCCTCGAGTCCGTATTCCCTACGCATCCTAAGGACTCACGCGGAGTTCTTTTTGTGCTCAGCCGAGCACGGCGAGAATCGGGCGGGCGGCTCGTCAGGCGATGCTCGAAGGACGTCGCGGTCGGCATGTGCGTGGACGAGTTCGTCCCGGTCCCCCTGGCTTGCTTCACGGCGGCAGGGCCATCCATGGCCCCTGCCACCTCGGGCGGTCGGAGCCAAAGCCGAGATTTCGCTCGACCTCCTCGCCAGCGTCCGGCACGGGCCGTTGGGCGACTGCGCCAGCCAGATGCCCAGGGCGGCGGCCACGGCCAGCCGCCCGTCGCGACGGGATCCGCGATCCGGCCGCTGGGGTACGATGGGTCGGGTCGGCGCCGTCGCGCTGACCGCCCGTTCCACCATGCCCCCGACTTCCCCCGGCCGTTCCCTGTCGCGACAGCTCGTGGCCCCCGTCGTGGGCCTCGTGCTGACGGCGGTGCTCGCCAACGTCGCCGTCTCCGCCTGGCTGGCCGCCCGCCGCAGCCTGGCGGCTGCCCGCACCGATCAGGAGCAGCTCGCCGCCGCGCTCCGCGCGTCCCGCGTGACGCTCTCCCCGCAGGTGCTCGACACGCTCCATGCGCTCACCGGCAGCCACTTCGTCGTCTGGGATGCCACGTCGCGCACGGCGGGCGCGGCAACCTTGCCCCGTGGCGCACTGTCCGCCGCCGCCGTCGCGGCGCTGGCCGCCGACGTGGGCGGCGTGACCATGCTGGCCGGGCGGCCGCACCGGGTCGGCCTCGCCCGCGCCGCGGGCGTGCGCCCCGAGACCGTGCTCGTGCTCACGCCGGTGGCCAGTCCGTGGCGCACCATGCGCGACGCCCTGTGGCCGGTGCTGGCCGTGGCCGCGGCCACGCTCGCCGTGCTCGTGCCGCTGTCGCTGCGGACCACCGGCCGGCTCACGCGGCGGATCGGCGCGATCGAGCAGCACGTGGCGCGGATCGCCGGCGGCGAGTTCGGCCACACGCTGCCGGCGGTCGCCACCGCCGACGCCGCCGAGGTCGACCGGCTCGTGGCCGGCGTGAATCGCATGAGCGCCACGCTCGACACGCTCCGCGGCGAACTCGTGGCCGGCGAGCGGCAGCGGCTCCTGGGGCAGCTCGCCGCCGGCTTCGCCCACGAGCTGCGGAATGCCGTCACCGGCGCGCAGCTCGCCATAGACCTCCACCGCCGCCGCTGCCCGGCGGGCACGGCCGACGACAGCCTCGGCGTCGCCTCCCGCCAGCTCGCCATCCTCGAGGAAGAGGTCCGCGGCCTGCTCGCCCTGGGCCGGCAGGAGCAGGCGCCGCCGCAACCGCTGGCCGTCGATGCGCTCCTGGCCGAGGTCCGCGACCTCACCGCCCCCCGCTGCCAGCACGTGGGCGTCGGCGTGGAGCTCGGGCCCGCCACCGGTCTGACGATCGTCGGCCGCCGCGACGCGCTGCGGGCGGCGCTGGTGAACCTGGCGCTCAATGCCATCGACGCCGCAGGCCCTGACGGCAGGCTGAGGCTCGGGGCCACCACCACCGCAGCCGCGGTCGCGCTCACGGTCGAGGACGACGGACCCGGGCCGCCGGAGGCGATCCGCGACTCGCTGCACGAACCGTTCGTCACCGGCAAGCCGGAGGGCATCGGCCTCGGTCTGGCGGTGGCCAAGGCGGTGGCCGAGGCGCACGGCGGCACGCTCTCGTGGAGCCGCGTGGCCGACTGGACGCGGTTTGTGATTACATTGCCGCTGGAGCCGCATATCCCTCCGGTGACGCAGTCAGCATGAGCGAGATTCTCATCGTCGACGACGAGCCGGCCATCGGCTGGAGCCTGCGCGAACTGCTCACCGACGAGGGCCACGCGGTCACGCTGGCCACCACCGTCGCCGACGCGATCGCGGCCTGCCGCCGCCGGCCGCCCGACACGATCCTCCTCGACGTCCGGCTCCCCGGCCGCGACGGGATCTCCGCCATCCCGGAACTGCGGGCCCTCGCCCCGAGTGCGCCGGTGATCGTGATGACCGCCTTCGGCGACCTCGACACGGCGGTGCGGACCGTCGCGGCAGGTGCCTTCGACTATCTCATCAAGCCCTTCGATCTCGAGCAGGTGACCGCCGTGGTCGCGCGGGCACTCGCGGACCGGGGCCACGCGGCCGCAGCGGTCGCGCCGTCGGAGGAGGCGGCCGCACCCCAGCTGATCGGCTCCGGGCCGCGGATGCAGGCCATCTTCAAGCACATCGCACTGGTGGCGAACACCGACCTGCCGGTGCTCGTCAGCGGTGCCGCCGGCACCGGGAAGGAGCTCGTGGCCCGCACCATCCACGCCCACGGCGGCCGCCGCGCCGGGCCGTTCGTGGCCACGAGCCTGGCGGCGCTCGCGCCCGGGGCGGTGGAGGGCGAGCTCTTCGGCCACACCCGCCCCGGCCTCTTCGAACTGGCCGCCGGCGGCACGCTGTTTCTCGACGAGATCGGCGCCACGCCGCTGGACGTGCAGGCGAAACTCCTGCGCACGCTCGAAACGGCTGCCTTCACACGCCTGGGCTCCGCCGCGCCGACGGCGGCCGACGTCCGCGTGATCGCCGCCACGGACCAGGACCTGGCCGCGGCGGTCGGGGCCGGCACATTCCGCGCCGATCTCTACGAACGGCTACGGGTGCTGTCGATCGACGTGCCGCCGCTCGCCGCGCGGCCCGAAGACATCGAGCCCCTGGCCCGGCACTTCCTCGCCCGACATTCCGGCCGGCAGCCGCAGCCGGCCGCCCGGCCCGCGATCGCGACGGAGTGTTTCCAGGCGCTCCGCGACCATCCGTGGCCGGGCAACGTCCGCGAGCTCAAGCATGCGATCGAATATGCCGCCGTGATCGCCCGCGGCGGCACGCTGCGGCCCGAGCATCTGCCTGCCCCCACGGCCGCGGCGACCGGAACCACAGCCGCGCCGCTCGCCGCCGCCACTGCCGCGCTCACGGCGGCCACGAAGGAGTGGGCCGCCGCGGCCCGCCACGAGTTCGGCGAGCTTGCCGAACCAGACCTCCATCACCGGGCCAGCACGGCGGTCGAGGCCGCGCTGCTCCGCGAGGTGCTCGCCCACACCGGTGGCAACCGCACGGCCGCCGCCAAGCTCCTCGGCCTCGACCGGGCCACGCTGCGCACCAAGCTGCGGCATCTGGGGCTCGACGACTGACGGCCCACTCTGCGCGGCGAGTTCTTCACCGCGCGGTCGAAAAGTTCCCCGCCTGAGCGGGCAAAAAACTGCCTCCCGCGGCCGCGAAATCGCGAAATAATCGGGGAGCGATCGCCCGCAGCGTTCGCTGGTGACAGTCGATCCCTCCGCCGCCGACCACCGGGCCCACCCCACGAGTCTCTCGTGCAACCCGACGACCATCTCAATGCCGCCGATCCCGCTCGCAACGACGACACCGACACGTTCCTGCTCGGGGCGACATCGGCCCCCGACGCTGAGGACGGCGACGCGGTCTCCGACACCTGGATCGATACGGACGAGGACGGCGACACGATCGACCACGCCCTGTTCGCGCTGCACGCCCGCATGCGGCTTGTGGTGAGCCGCGTGCTCGCCTCTTTGTCTTTCGGCTCAACACGACCGCGCGGCACAAAAAGCCCCCGGCGGAAGCCGGGGGACTCCGGGTCGCGCACCTTCCCACGTGCCATGCGGTGTGGGCTTGAACCGGAGAATCACGTGCCGTCTTGCGGCATGGATGACTGCGTGGTTTCCAGACCCGGTGTCCCCGGGCTCCCGCCCGGGGCTTCTTGGAACTGTGACAAGACCGAGTCGCTGTTCAACGGGTTGCCGAAAAGCGGTTCGCCGCTGGATTTCTGCAGCACCGGCACTTGGTGGACCCACTCGGCGCAACGCCCCAACACGCGCCACGGGCCGGCCGGTCGCACGCACCGACGCGGCTTTACGCTCGTGGAACTGCTCATCGTGATCGCGATCATCGGCACGCTCATCGGCCTCCTGCTCCCGGCGGTGCAGAGTGCCCGCGAGTCGGCACGGCGGACGGCGTGCTCCAGCAATCTGCGGCAGCTGCCGCTCGCGTTCCAGAATTACGAGAGCGCCCGAAAGATGCTGCCGCCGCTGATGCGCCGGTACGGTTCCGACGCCATCACTCCCACGGCGGCCGGATGTGAGACGGGCATGGCGTTTCGCAGTTGGGCGGCGGACGTGCTGCCCTACCTGGAGGAAACCGCGGTCATGAGTGCCTACGACCCGTCGAAAAATTGGTGGGTCAACGAGGACAATACCGTTCCCCCCGGAGGCACGGCAGGCCTGCTGGATACGCCTGTCACGGGCAACCGGAACCTGGTGCGGACGCAATTTCCCATCATGCAGTGCCCGTCGTCTCCCGTTCCCAATCGCATCCAGGACAAAATCGAAGCCTCTGCGTCCAAGCCCCGGAAGACCGGCGCCTGCGGCGACTACTTTCTCGTGGCCGGGACGGGGACGAACTTCAAGGCGTTGGCGGCGCTTCCCGACTGGCCTGCGGCGGCACTGCCGGGACCGACCGAGCAGTGGAGCGGGTGCGTGAACTCCAAGGTGAACTCCGCCGTCAACCGTCCACGGAGCACGTTCGCGAAGATCACCGACGGCCTCTCGAAGACGATCCTGCTCGCGGAATGTGCCGGCCGCGAGGACGTGTGGCGGGCCGGGCAGCGGACCCCGGCGAACGCGGACAACAACTCAGGAAATACCGCCTGCGCCAGGGCGCAGGGGGGCGCCTGGGCGACGAACGACAATCCGCACGGCTTTGGCGAAAAGAAAGACGCATGGTGTCCGGCTGGCACCAGTACTTTGACCGGTGCGATTCCGCCGTCACTCTTCCGCGTGAACGGCTCCAACGAGTCGGGCTGGCTGGTCTACGCCTTCCACACCGGCGGCGCCAACATCGCCATGGCGGACGGCGCCGTGCGCTTCGTGGGGGAAGACACCGATGTGCAAATCCTCGGCCAGCTCGCGACCCGTGCCGGTGGCGAGGCGGTCGCGGTGCCGTGAACCGCACGACTGTTCCACGGCGGTTTCGCTCGCCCGGCACCGCCTGCTTTCCCCGGCCACTGGCGGGCCATAGACTGCCCACATCGCGATTCCTCCATCGCCACACGCGGTCGTTTCCCTCCGTCACGAAAGGTTCCAGCATGGACATTCTCGGTGAGATCTTGAAGCAGGTGCTCGAAGGCGCGGCCCAGCAGCAGCCACAGCCGCAGCAGCGGGCCCCGCAGCCCCAGCAGCGTCCGGCGCAGCCCCCGCAGGGCATGCCCTCCCCGACCGACCTCGGCGACATCCTCACACAGATCTTCGGCGGCGGCGGCGCCCAGAAACTGCCCGACGTGGTGCGGCAGTTCGAGGAGAAGGGGATGCGGGAGCAGGTCGACTCGTGGGTCCGCACCGGCCCCAACAAGCCGGTCGATCGCCGGCAGATCGAGGACGCCTTCGGCCAGCGCGAGCTCGAGCAGATCGCCCGCTCGAAGGGCGTCGACCGCGACCAGTTGGCCGAGGTCCTCGCCAAGTACATCCCGCGGATCATCGACGAGCTGACCCCCACAGGGCAGCTGCCGGCGCGGCGCTGAACGACGACGATGTCGCAGGCAGCGATCCGCGGTATGGCGCGGGGAATTGCCACCGCGACGGCATCACGTGCCGCCGCGGTGGCGCTCGGCTGCGCGGTGCTGGCCGGTAATGCCCGCGCCGCGGAGCCGGGCCGTGACTGGTCGCAGGTGCAGCTCGCCCGGCGGGACGATCCTCGTGTTCCGGCCGACCTGCCGGCCGGGAACGAGGTGCAGCCGCGGGTGCCCTCACGGCGGGCTGCCCGGCGGGCTGCCCGCCGCGGACGACCGCTCGACGGCGTGCCCGTCGTCGTGGGGCGGCCCGCGGCCGCCGACTCGCTCGGGGCCGCCGCCCCAGTCGGGGCCGCAAGTGCGCCGGTGATCGCCCTGCAGCGGCAGCCGCCGCTCGGTGTGGAGGCGACGCTCGGCTCGCCGTTCGCCGTCGCCGGTGACGGGGTGCTCGCGCACCGTGACCTGCCAGTGGCCGCCCCCGCAGACACCGACCGGCGATTCGACCTCTATCTGCCCGACGCCTGCGCCGCAGGCGGCCTGCCGCTGGTGGTGTGGATCGCGGGGGGCGACGCGTGGGATGGCACGCGGGCCGCCTGCCCGCTGCGCTGGCTCGTCCCCCGCGGCTACGCGGTGGCGTGCGTCGGCTATCGCTCCCCGGCCACGGCCGTCTTTCCAGCCCAGCTCGACGACTGCCGCGCGGCGCTCGCCACGCTCGTCCGCGACGCCGACACGTGGGGCATCGATGCGACGCGGATCTGCGTCATCGGCTGCGGCACCGGGGGGCATCTGGCGGCCCTCGTCGCACTGGCCGACTCCCCGGCCGCTGCTGACGACGCCGGCGTCGCGGCAGCTTGCGCGATCGCGGCGCCTACCGACCTGCCGAGCCTCGGCCCCGCCCATACCCGCACAGCGTCCGCCGCGCGACAGCTCATCGGCGGGCCGCTGGCCGAGCTCCGCGAGGCGGCCCGGGCGGCGAGCCCGCTGGCACACGTTTCCGCCGACGATCCGCCGCTGCTGCTCGTCCACGGCGGCCACGATGCCCAGGTGCCGGCCGACCAGGCGGTCCGCCTCGACGCAGCGTGCCGCGCGGCGGGCATCGACTGCCGGCTGGTGCGGCTCGACGGCGTGGGGCACGACGTGACCGTCGATGCCGGCACCGCGGCGGGCGCGGCCGTGCTCGCGTTTCTCGATCGCGTGCTCGCAGACGCAGGCGGCCCCAAGCGCGGTCCGTCCCCGGCGCCGTGACTGCTTGAGGATCCGGTGGCGCCGCCGCGCGACCATTGCAATCGGCACGGTCGCGCCACGCGCTGCGGTCTGCCTTCCCCTCCCGCCTTGTGCAGTCACCGCCCGCACCCGTCGATACCTTTCCCTGTGCCGGAACGATCCGACACCCGTGCGGCCGTTCGGCCGCCCGCCCTGCGAGCACCGTCATTCGGAGCACCGTCGTCGCGCCATGCCATCGCCCCGTCGCAAGCCAGCCACATCCGCCGTGCAGAATCCTCTCGAGACCTATCTGCGCGACATCAACGAGACCTCACTGCTCACCGCCGCCGACGAGAAGCGGCTCGCCGAGGCGATCGCCCGCGGCGACGCCCTGGCCCGCGACCACATGGTCCGCGCCAACCTCCGACTGGTGGTGAACATCGCCCGCGGCTATGCCAACCGCGGCCTCCCGCTGCCCGACCTGATCGAGGAGGGCAACCTCGGGCTGCTCCGGGCCGTCGAGGGCTTCGATCCCACGATCGGCACGCGGTTCAGCACCTATGCGAGCTACTGGATCAAGCAGTCGATCAAGCGGGCATTGATCAACTCCGGCAAGACGATCCGCATTCCCGCCTACATGGTGGAGCTGCTGTCCAAGTGGCGGCGGGCCTCGGCCCGGCTCCTCGACGCCCTCGGCCGCACGCCGACACCCGAGGAGGTGGCCCGCATGCTCGGCCTGGCCCGCAAGAAACTGCCGATCATCAAGAAGGCGATTCACGTCCACCAGGCCGTGCCGCAGACGGAGCAGGCGGAGGGCTGGTCGCTCGGGGAGCTGATCCGCGACGAGAACGCCAAGTGCCCGGCGGAGGTGCTGCTCGACAGCGACACCCTGCGGCACGTGCTCCGCCGCATCGACCAGCTCGATCCCCGGGCGGCGACGATCATCAAGCTCCGGTTCGGCCTGGGGGGCGGCGAGCCGATGACGCTCAAGGAGATCGGGGGCGTGCTCGGGCTGACCCGCGAACGCGTGCGGCAGATCGAGGCCGAAACGCTCGCCAGCCTGGCGGTGGAGCTCGACGGAGCGCCGCGGGCGCGGATCCAGTTGCGTCACGGCGCCTGACGCGGATAGCCTCTGCACACCATGGACCTCGCCTCCTTCATCCGTCCGATCCCCGACTTCCCCAAGCCGGGCATCCTGTTTCGCGACATCACGCCACTGCTGGCCGACGCCGCGGCCTTTGCCACGGCAATCGCGCGGCTCGCGGCGCCGTGGCGGGGCGCGAACCTCGACGCCATCGCCGCCGTCGAGGCCCGCGGTTTCCTGTTCGCCGGGCCGCTGGCCATCGAGCTCGGCGTCGGTGTGATCCCGGTGCGGAAGCCGGGCAAGCTGCCGGCCGACACGATCGCCTACGAGTACGACCTCGAGTACGGCCGTGATCGCCTGGAGATGCACAAGGGCGTGCTCCGGCCCGCCGCCCGGGTGCTCGTCGTGGACGACGTGCTGGCGACCGGCGGCACCGCGGCGGCCTGCATGCGGCTGATCGAGGCCGGCGGCGGCACCGTGGCGGGGGCGGCCTTCCTCGTGGAGATCGAGCCCCTCGGCGGCCGGGGGCAGCTGACGCCCCACCGTGTGGAGTGCGTGCTGACGTACTGAACGCCATGACCGGCCGCTCGCGCGTCGTCGTCGCCATGTCGGGAGGCGTGGATTCGAGCGTCGCCGCAGCCCTGCTGGTCGAGGCCGGGCACGACGTCGTGGGCGTGTTCATGCGGCAGGGCCGGCCGGAGACGACCGGGGCAGGGGAGCTGCCGATCCACGCCCCGACCGCCGCCAAACCGGGCCACCAGGGCTGCTGCAGCGTGGCCGATGCGCTCGACGCACGCCGGGTGGCGGATCGGCTCGGCATCCCGCTCTACGCCCTCGACCTGACGGCCGACTTCGGGCGGATCATCGACTATTTCGCCGCCGAATACGGGCGCGGCCGGACGCCGAACCCGTGCGTCCGCTGCAACGCCTGGCTCAAGTTCGGCCGGCTCTTCGAGCACGCCGACGCCGTGGCCGCGACGCATGTCGCCACCGGCCACTACGCGCGGCTCGAGCCCGACGGCGCCGGGCCGCCGCGGCTGCTCCGCGGCCTGGAGACGGCCCGCGACCAGTCTTACGTGCTGTTCGATGTGCGGCCCGAGCGGCTGCGGCGGATGCTGCTGCCGGTCGGCGGGCTGGCCAAGGCGGAGGTCCGCCGCCGTGCCGCGGCGCTCGGCCTGGCGACGGCCGACAAGCCCGACAGCCAGGAGATCTGCTTCGTCGCTCCCGGCGAACATGCGGCGCTCGTTGCCCAGCGGCTGGGCGGCTCGCGGGCCGGCGAGATCGTCGATGCCGCCGGCCGCGTGCTCGGGCGGCATCCCGGCATCGAGCACTTCACCGTCGGGCAGCGGCAGGGGCTGGGAATCGCCGCGGGCACGCCGCTGTTCGTGACGCGGATCGAGGCCGAGACGCGCCGCGTGGTCGTCGGCCCGCGCAGCGCGGTGCCCGAGGCGGAACTGACGGCCGCGGCGGCGACGTGGCTGGTGGCCCCGCCGGCGGCTCCCTTCGAGTGCCGCGTGCAGTGCCGCGCCCAGCGGTCGGCGGCGCCGGCGGTCGTCACGCCGCTGGCCCACGACCGCTTCCACGCCCGCTTTGTCGGCGGCCCCGACGCCTCCCCGGGCCCGATCTCCCCGGGCCAGCCGGCGGTCTGCTACGACGGCGACCGGCTCCTCGGCGGCGGCTGGATCGAGGGCTGAGGGACTTGTGGTTGAGGAGAACATCTCATGTGACGGGAAGATTTTTGGAGGGGGTGCCCGTGCCCCAAGAGGCGGCGTAGGCGGCCAGCGGAGCCATGGATGGCGGAGCGCCGACGCCTCCGAGTGACCGCAGCCCCGGAGGGGCGAAGCGAACGTCCGCCGATGGGGCACGGGCATCCCCGACCTGGGAAAACCCGGCTGTGTGACAGGCTTTTTTGCCCCAGGCGAAACCGCGAACTACGCTTGCCGCAAGCCCCCGTCCCCCGGAGCCGCCCCCATGCCCGAACGCCTCGCCGACAACGCCGTGCCGACCATTCCCCTGCCGGTGCTCATCGGCGGCGGGCTGATCCTGGCGCTGGTGGCGCTGACGATGCTCCTGCTCGTCTTCAATTACGGGCAGCTCTGGTTCCAGGCCTACTGGTCGAAGGCCCGCGTGACGTTCCTGGAGTTGCTCGGCATGAGCCTCCGCAAGGTGAACGCCCGCACGATCGTGCAGGCCCGCATCATGGCCACCCAGGCCGGCCTCGGCCCCGACATCACTCCCCGACGGCTCGAGGCCCACTACCTTGCGGGCGGTGACGTGCCGCGCGTGATCCGCGCCCTGATCGCTGCGCAGCGGGCCGACCTCGACCTCGACTTCGACCGCGCCTGCGCCATCGACCTCGCCGGCCGCGATGTGCTCGACGCGGTCCAGACGAGCGTCAACCCCAAGGTCATCGACTGCCCCGACAACGCCAGCGGCAAGACCACGCTGTCCGCCGTGGCGAAGAACGGCGTCGAACTCAAGATCCGGGCCCGGGTCACGGTGCGGACGAACCTGCAGCAGCTCATCGGCGGCGCGACCGAGGAGACGATCATCGCCCGCGTCGGCGAGGGCATCATCACCTCGATCGGCTCCGCCGGCAGCCACTTCGAGGTCATGGAGCATCCCGACACCATCTCCAAGGCCGTGCTCCAGCGGGGCCTCGACGCCCAGACGGCCTTCCAGATCGTGTCGATCGACATCGCCGACATCGAAGTTGGCGAGAACATCGGGGCCCGGCTCCAGGCCGACCAGGCCGAGGCCGACACCCGCGTGGCCCGGGCGAAGGCCGAGGAGCGGCGCAGCGTGGCCATCGCCCGGGAGCAGGAAATGAAGGCCGCCACGGCCGACAACCGCGCCCGCCTGCTCCAGGCCGAGGCACTCGTCCCGAAGAGCATCGGCGACGCCTTCCGGGCCGGCCGGGTGGCCGCGGTTGGCCCCGCCAACGGCAAAGCCTGACGGCCGGGAAAGGCGGAGCGTTGCCCGGCCGCCGCACCTTGCCGATTCTAACGGCCGCGGCAGGGGATCCCGTCACAAGCCGGGAAATCGGCCAAACCTTGCGGCCTGTTCCTGCCGATCTTCCCCGTGGCGGCGGTCGGTGACCGTCACGATGACGCCCGGTTTCGAAGACCGGGCACGCCGGCCGCCCGAGCCACGAACAAGGGAGTGTGCCATGGCGCTGCGAAACCTGCGGATTTACAACGGCCCGGATCATGGTGCCGCCGGCCTGACGGTCGTGTCGGCACCGCGGGCGAACACGGTCCGCATCCCGCTGGGCGAGGTGCTGCCGCTGTTGGCCGACGCGGTCGCGAGCAGCCGCACCTGGTTGACCGACTTCGCCGACGACGAGATCGAGATCTCCTCCGATCTCAACGATGTTCTCCAGGCGTACCGCCACTTCCGCCGGCCCAGCGCCTGACGCGGCAGCAGGGGGGAATAGTAACCCTCCCGAAAGACCTGACCCCTCTTGTGAACTACATCGTCGCGAGGCATACTTTCGCCTCCGCCGATGAACCACACGCTCAACCTTGCCGACCTGGGCCGCCGCGTGCGTGCCGCCCGCGTGGCTAGGCAATTGACGCTCGAAGAAGTCGTGTCCCGCACGAACTTCACGATCAGTTGGCTGTCCAAACTGGAGAACGGCCAGCTGTCGCCGTCGCTCGACGGCCTCGTGAAGATTGCAGCGGTGCTGGAGTGTGGCGTCGACACGTTCGTCCAGGGCCTGGCCGCCGCGCCGCGGCACGTCGTCTGCAGGAACGGTGACGCGCCGCTTCCGCGGCCCCGCGACGGCATCGCGGTCGAACACCGGGCGGCCGAATGGCGCGGCCGGCGGATGCAGCCCTCAATCCTGCACGTCTCACGCTCCACCAGCCGCCGGGTGACGGAGTGCGGTTCAGGCGAGCGGTTTCTGTTGGTTCTCGACGGCGACGTGAAACTCACCTACGGCGACGAGGTGGTGCACCTCGCGGCCGGCGACAGCATCTATTTCGGCGCCGCCGTGCCGCACGCGATCGCGGCCAGCGGCCGGTCGGCCCGCGTCTTGAGCGTCTCCTGCGATGGGGAGCAGCGGCCGCCGGCGGCCGCCGGCCGCAATGGCAAAGCCTCCCGGGCAGCCGGCCGCGGCTCGAGCCGGTCCTGACCGGCTGTTCCACTTTTCCACCGGTCTGCCCACGTGAACAAAGCCCCTGGAAGGCGTTGTCCACGGACATTGAGCAGGCTACGGAACAAGTCTGCCCGAGCAGGATGCGATGGCCATCGACCCAGGCAACCCTCGGCGTTGCCTGCGGTCGATCACGTGGAAAAAGGCCATGGAAGGCTTTTTCCACGGGCAGTTAGACTCTTTCGGACGTCGCCCCATCCCCATCCGGACACCCCCGCCATGCCCCTGCACCGCCGCGATTTCGTCTCCTCCGCCCTCAGCCTGGCCGCCACGTCCCTGGCCGGTATCGATGCCCGCGCCGCCGCCCCGGAGGCCCGTTCCGGGGCCGGCCCGAACAACCGGCTTCGCGTGGCCGTGATCGGCGTCAACGGTCAGGGCCAGAAGCACGCGCAGGAATGGCTCGCCAACCCCGATAGCGATCTCGTCGCCGTGTGCGACTGCGATCCCAACGCCTTCGTCCGGCTTTGCGAGAAGCATTTTCAGGACGGGCGGCGGGTGCCGGAGTTCACGACCGACGTCCGGCGGCTGCTCGACCGCCGCGACATCGACGCGGTCTCGATCGCCACCCCGAACCACTGGCACGCCGTGATGGCCGTCTGGGCGATGCAGGCGGGCAAGGACGTGTACGTGGAGAAGCCCTGCAGTTACACGGTCGAGGAGGGCCGGGTGATGACGCAATGGGCCCGCAAGCTTGGCCGCATCTGCCAGATGGGCGTGCAAAGTCGGAGCATGACCGGCATGCGGGAGACGATTGATTTCGTGAAGAGCGGTAAACTGGGCCCCGTGAAGGTGGCCCATGCCCTGTGCTACAAGCGGCGCAAGAGCATCGGCCTCGTCGATACCCCGGCCCCGATTCCCCCCGGCATGAACTTCGACCTCTGGGCTGGGCCGGCACCCGCCGTGGTGCCCACGCGGGAGAAACTCCACTACGACTGGCACTGGAACCACGTCACCGGGAACGGCGACCTCGGCAACCAGAACCCGCACGAACTCGATAAGGCCCGCTGGGGACTGGGCAAGCACGATCTGCCGCGGCGGGTCATGAGCCTCGGAGGCCGGCTCGGCTACGTGGACAACGGCGACGTGGCCAACAGCCAGCTGACGATCTTCCAGTGGGACGACGCCCTGCTGATCTCCGACGTTCGCGGCTTGGAGATCAAGACGCCGGTCACGTTCGGCCTGGCCGCCGGCCCCCTCCGCGTGGCCAACATCTGGTGGGGCACGGAAGGGTATGCGGTGGCCCCGAACTACACCTCCGGCGTGGCCTTCGACTACGACGGCAAGCAACTGGGCGCCTGGTCGGGGGGCACGTATCAGGCCCACTTTGCCAACTTCGTGGCCGCGGTGAAGAGCCGCCGTCACCAGGACCTGCATCTCGACATCGAGGACGGGCACCTCTCCAGCGCGCTGGCGCATCTGGGCAACGTCTCCTGGGCGCTCGGCAAACCGGTGGAGCCGGGCACGCCGCCGACGCTGGCGGCCGACGAGAAGCACGTGCGTCAGACTTTCGAAAGCTTCACGGCCCACCTCCGTGAGAACGAGATCGACTTCCAGACAACGCCGCTCCGGATGGGGCGTACACTGACGATCGATCCCCAGACCGAGCGCTCGACCGACCCCGAGGCCAATCGCCTCTTCACCCGCGAGTACCGCACGGGCTACGAGTTGCCGCGGGTGTGAAGGCCGCATGCCCAAAGGGGGGAGTTGGCCAGAGACCGCCGCCCCCGTGGCGCAAGCCTCCAGGCTTGCGCATGCGGGTCGTGGAGCCACGGGCCGGATTTTCGACGGTCAGAAACCGCCGCTCCAGGAAGCAGGTCGTCGTTGCTCCATAATTCCGCCTCGTTGCCCTGCACGCCCGAGGCGTGAGCCGAGTGGAATACGGCCGGCCTCAGGTGGATCGACGCGGATTCCCTCAGCTCACGCTTCGGGCTTCCCGGCAGCGACACCAGCACGCTCGCCGCACCGCGGGCCTTCTGCCCCATTCAACCCGTCAGCCGTCCACCGGATGCTCGGGCGTCGGCAAAATGAGCTGCCAGAACTCCAGGTCGAGCCAGCGGCCGAACTTGAAGCCGGCCTCGCGGATCGTGCCGCAGCAACGGAAGCCGGCCGAGCTGTGCAGGGCCACGCTCGCCACGTTGCTGGCGTCGATGCCGGCCACGAGCATGTGCAGCCCCCGCTGCTTCGCCGCGACGACGATCGCCTGGAGGAGCTGCCGGCCGACGCCCTCGCCGCGATACCGCTCGTCGACGTACACGGAATGCTCGGCGGAATACTTATAGGCCGCCCGCAGCCGGAACGGCCCCCAGGTGGCGAACCCCGCCAGCACCCCCGGCTCCCACTCAATGCCGAGCACCGGGATCCCGTCGCGGTCGCGGGTGGCGAACCACTCCTGCATCACGGCCTCGGTCCGCGGCGCGTATTCGTAGAGCGCCGTCGTCTTGAGGATCGCGTCGTTGTAGATCGCCTGGATCGCCGGCAGGTGGGCGGCGGTGCAGGCGATCACTTCGCGACGGGGCGGCGGCGGCTTCTGGCGGGGCATGGCGGACGAATCAGCGGCGGACCGGGACGGGGGGTGGTGTGAGGAGTGATACCACGACGAGCACCAAAAATCCCAGTGGAATCGTCACCAGCCCCGGCTGGCTGAAGGGCACCGGCGCCGCCTCCCGGGCCAGGCCGTAGACCTTCTCGAAGGTGTCGGCCGAGAGCAGGATCCAGCCCAGTGACGCCAGCATGCCCACGGTCACCGCGGCGATGATCCCCTGCTTGGTCGTCCGCCGCCAGAAGAGCAGCATGACCAGCGCGGGTAGGTTCGCCGAGGCGGCGATGTTGAACGCCCAGCCCACGAGGAAGCTGACGTTGAAGCTCTTGAAAAGGATTCCCAGGGCCATCGCCACCACGCCCAGCCCCACCGCGGCGATCTTCCCGCAGCGGACCTTCTCGTGATCCGTCATCGGGATGCCACAGACGTTTTCCACGAGGTCGTGGGCCACCGCCCCGCTGCCGGCCATGATCAAGCCGCTGACGGTGCCGAGCACCGTCGTGAAGGCGATCGCCGAGATGATGGCGAACAGGGTTTCGCTGAACGACTTGGCGAGCAGCGGGGCCGCCATGTTGGAGTCGGTGGGATCGAGGGCCCCCGACGTCATCGCCCCGAGGCCGAGGTACAGCGTGAGCACGTAGAAGGCCCCGATCGCCGCGATCCCCACCACCGTGCTCCGCCGGGCCGCGGCCGCGTCCTTGACGGTGTAATAGCGGATGAGGATGTGGGGCAGCGACGCCGTGCCGCAGAACAGCGCCAGCATCAGGCTGGCGAAGTCGAGCCGGTCCGCGAGCTTGCCCGTCGCCAGGCCCTTGAAGAAACCCCCGGGCTTGAGCAGGTCGGATCCCTTTCGTTCCGTCGGCGTGAAGGTGGTGTGCGTGCCCGCTTCGTCCTCGTGCTTCCGTGCCGACCAGGTGACGACCGTCGCGTCCTCGAGCACGCGAAAATACTCCAGCGGCCGCAGCGGGCCGGTCGCCCGCCGGCCGACGTAAGCGGCGGGCAGTTCCTTGATCGTGCCCACCGGCCGCAGATCGTGGTCACGGGCCTGGGGCCGGCCGTCCACCAGCACGGTGCCGTCGGGCCGCACCGTCCGCACCTGCGGCGTGAGGTTCACGTCCCCGGGCCGGCCGGCGTTCACGGCCAGGCCGCGGTTGAGGATCGCCACCGTGAGCACCCCGCAGAAGCAGACCAACAGCCCGCCCTTGATGAACTGCACCCAGGTGGTCGAAACCATGCCGGCGGTGACCACGATCAGGGTCACCACCGCGCCCACGATGAGCACGCCGGCCGCGTGCGGCAGGCCGAGCAGGGGCTGGATCAGCGCGCCCGCCCCCACCATCTGCGGAATCAGGTAGAAGACGCTGACGACCAGCGTGGACACGGCCACCGCGAGCTTGATGCCACGGCTCCGGAACCGCGCGTCGAGCGCGTCGGCGAACGTGAACCGGCCCAGGGCCTTGATCGGCTCCGCGATCACGAACAGGGCCACGATCCAGCCGGCCAGGAAGCCGATCGAATAGAGGAAGCCGTCGTAGCCCGAGACGGCGATCATCCCGCAGATGCCGAGGAACGAGGCGGCGGAGAGGTAGTCGCCCGCGAAGGCGATGCCGTTCACGAACCAGTGGATCTCGCCGTGGGCGGCGTAGTAGCCCTGGGCTGTCTGCC
>Ga0315906_10000248_pt1 | contig 89968 bp, 72 predicted proteins | sample LakEriMetagenome_4_FD_203526 | JGI IMG/M metagenome (GOLD analysis project Ga0315906, IMG submission 203526) | Freshwater fungal communities from buoy surface, Lake Erie, Ohio, United States - Buoy 2 MA122 | ecosystem: Environmental > Aquatic > Freshwater > Lake > Lake biofilm | place: USA...
TGCTCAGGCTGCGTACCCGTTACATCCCATGAACAAGTAGTCGTATTGAAAGTAGCAGACTCATAGCAAGCTAATACTGGTTGCTCCGGCTGCGTACCTGTCACATCCCATGAACAAGTAGTCGTATTGAAAGTAGCAGACTCATAGCAAGCCAATACAGGCTGCTCAGGTTGCTCACCTGTCACATCCCATAAACAAGTGGTGGAATTGAAGGTAGCAGTCTGATAACAAGCCAAAACAGGTTGCTCAGGAATACCCAACACAGTCAAATTCAAAATTTCATTATGGCATCCCGTAGTTAACGTATAACTGCCGGACTGGGTGTAAGAAATTCCGTTTACAGACCAGGTATAACTGCTGCAAACCGATTCCTCGGTAATATTTTCAGTTGAATTAGTGATAGTCAGATTAAGTATCGCATTGGAATCACAACCCATTGCATTAACTGATACATAGGTATAGGTACCGCTGGCGTAATACTCCTCACCATTCCAACTATAGCTATCACATGCAGATGCGGACTGAGATGAAACCAGCGGACTCACATGAATGACTGCTGAGCCGCTGGTACCCCCACCTGGTGTAGGATTGAATACCGTGATGACTCTATCCGCAGTGGCGGACAAATCTGCCGAATTCAAAGTTACTTCTAATGTAGAATTATCTATAAATGTTGTAGCTCGGTTAGCAGCATTCACTCTAACAACAGAAGAAGTTGAAAATCCTGATCCATAAACGGTAATGACGGCAAAGTTTCCACCACTTGCTACACATTCCGTAGAAAGGCTAATCAGCTCCGGAGCAGGATTGGAAACAGAAAAACTATTAGATACACCCGTTTGAGTGCCTCCGGTTCTTGTTGCCGTGATACTGAAAGTTCCTGCACCGGCCATGGTCACAGGATAATTTTCCAATATTCCGTCTGTAAATGATATTGTAGTTCCTCCTCCTGATGATAAAATTCCGGATGAGGTAAGATTGACCGTGCCTGAAAAATTATTGACGCCTGAACTGACCACATTATTTTCAACATCTCTGGCAGTTACCATTATATCAAAAGGCTGACCGGCAACTTGTGCGGGAATATTACCTCCCGCGGCCGACTCCACCAGGAGGTTGCTCACCGCGCCCGGCTGCACAGTAAAGGAAGAACTGGCAGGACCGGAGGTAGATCCGCTCGTGGCAGTAATGGATACAGTTTCAGCTTTTTTGAGAGTAACAGGAACGTTGGAAGCCACCCCCGAAGTAAAAGCAACCGAGGTAGTATAGGCCGGAGCCGTTAAAGCAGAGGAAGGCCCTGTGTATGATAATGTATAGTTACCCGTAATAGAAGGTACAATATTATAGAACTGATCAACAACATTGATCCTGCTGATATTAAATGCCACCCCTGCAACTTGTGCATTGGGAGTACCTGTGTTTCCACTGGTCGCAAAAGTGGAGGCATCAGTAAAACTCTGACCGGGTAAGGTCACAACCAAAAATTTTGTTGCTCCCGCTACTTGGCCAAGAGTAGCCATATTGGTTGAAGTGGTCAATCCATTGATAGTACCAATAAAGGTTGGGGTGATGTTGGCCGTTCCCGGTAAATTGGCACCTTCCAGCGCCCTAACCTGAATTCCGGAAAATGTAATCTTATCCACCTTGTTGATGCCATTAACCGCAATCGTCACGGATATGGAACTGGCAGTTACCGCAGGCGTTCCGGAAATGCTGACATTTCGCGAGTTCTGCGCTGTAGCTGAAACTCCCGTGGTATTGAATACCCATCCTGAGGGAGCATTCAGTGTGATGTTGGTAACGCTTGTGGCAATATCCGAAGCAGCACCCTCATCAATCACAATATTCCCTATCGAGGTGAATAAAGGAGCGGTAGCGTTGGCTGCGCGGTCAGCGGAAATGGCTGAACCCCCGGTAGGTCTGGTAATAGTCACCTGTCCATAACTACTGAAACTAACAAACGTTAGCATCATGACGGCAGCCATGAAACAGGATTTTAGACTTCCGACTTGTCCCATTTTGACGCATTGTTGAGTTTCAGCGTTAGCATTCGCAAGTCGACAATTGGCAGTGGTAAACAAAGGCATTTTCTGTGGTTTTTTTGTTGAACAGGACTTTGATTTATTGTTTTTTGGTTTTCGTCAACAGAATTGCAATCAGATACAATTCTGCCGACTGATACTTAACGCCGCTACGTAATTTTTAGTATACGGCATCAAGAAAATTTTAAAACCTTAGCAATAAATACTAAGCCTAACTAATTGACTATGAAGTAGAAAAATGGTTTTCCACCGATTATGAACAACCATAGGGGAAGACGGTCTTTTAGAGGAATGCCGGGGAAAATAATCAGAGGTAAAGCCATTCCCGACGGCGGTGGATTACAGAGGTTAAGCGGTTTCTCCTCGAAACAGATGTAAAAATATAAATATTATTTGAAATTTCCAAGCCTAACTATTTTTTGGTATAATTTAAACCAACTACATACCTCATTTTCGAATTTCAACTAATGAATTAAATCATTACAAAAAGTTTCATGCTAAATTATAATAAATGAAAATATAATGGTACTTATCCGAAAGCAGCACTTCATTAAACAATGCAGTTCGAATCCTAAAGAGATTCTATTATTGGGAATATTCTCACCGGTCGCTACTCCGTTCATTTTAAATTGGAGGTACCCTTTGGAACCATCCGTTAAACAGTACGAGTCATTATAGATTACAAAATACGCATCTCCCCGCTTCTTCGTAATTTGCCCTAATAATGGGATGCTATGGATATTGAATTCAACAAAAATGAGGACCATAACAAGCTTGCCTGGTCACAGGTAAGGGCAAAGCTGGAGAAAATATACGAAGGCGGCGGTGCTAAAGCTGCTGCCAGGCAGAAAGAAAAGAACAAGCTCACTCCCCGACAGAGAATCAAATACCTCTGTGACGAAAACACTCCATTCCTTGAAATCGGTGCATTTGCCGGCTATGATATGTACCCTGAGCATGGAGGCTGTCCTGCCGGTGGTACCGTCAGCGGCATCGGATACATCAGCGGCAGGCAATGCATGATTGTGGCCAATGACCAGACAGTGAAAGCCGGAGCCTGGTTCCCCATCACCGGCAAAAAAAACCTGCGCCTCCAGGAAATCGCCATGGAGAACAGATTGCCGATCATCTATCTGGTGGACAGTGCCGGCGTTTATCTGCCCATGCAGGATGAAATTTTTCCCGATAAAGAACATTTCGGTCGAATCTTCCGTAACAACGCCAGAATGAGCGCCATGGGCATCACGCAGATTGCGGCGGTGATGGGCGCTTGTGTCGCCGGCGGCGCCTATTTACCCATCATGAGTGACGAAACACTCATGGTAGAAGGCAACGGCTCCATTTTTCTCGCCGGCCCCTATTTGGTAAAAGCCGCCATTGGCGAGGACATTGATGCGGAAAAACTGGGAGGCGCACATACGCATAATGCCCTATCCGGCATTGCCGATTATCAGTTCGAAACGGAAGAAGCTTGTTTGGATCATATCAAAAAAATAATGGACAAGCTGGGACCCTCTCCCACCGCAGGCTTCAACCGCAGCTCACCCAAGGCGCCCATACATAAGAAAGACCATATTTACGGTATTATGGCTCCGGGTAACGGAAAGCCTTATGATATGCATCATATCATCGAATGCCTGGTAGATGCCAATAGTTTCGATGCCTTCAAAGATGACTACGGCAAAACCATCATTTGCGGTTATGCCAGAATCGACGGCTGGTCAGTAGGCATCGTGGCCAATCAGCGTTTGATTCTGAAGAATGCCAAAGGAGAAATGCAAATGGGAGGTGTCATTTATAATGACAGTGCCGACAAGGCCGCGCGCTTCATCATGAATTGCAACCAAAAAAAGATTCCGTTGATTTTCCTTCAGGATGTCACCGGCTTCATGGTGGGTAGTCGCAGTGAACATTCCGGCATCATCAAGGACGGAGCCAAACTGGTAAATGCCGTGGCAAATTCAGTGGTACCCAAAATCACCATCATCATCGGTAATTCCTATGGCGCCGGCAATTATGCCATGTGCGGAAAGGCTTACGACCCCCGTTTCATCTATGCCTGGCCAACTGCCAAGATCGCAGTGATGGGCGGAGAACAGGCTGCCAAAACCATGCTGCAGATACAGGTAGCAGCCATGAAAGCCAAAGGCAAGGAAGTATCGGCAGAGGAAGAGAAATCATTGCTGGATAACATCATTCAGAAATACGAGAGTACCACCAACCCCTATTATGCAGCGGCAAGACTATGGGTGGATGCCATCATCGATCCCGCCGAAACCAGAAAAGTCATTTCCGAATCATTGGCTGCCGCCAATCACAATCCCCATATCGAAGAATTTAAAACCGGCGTATTCCAGGTCTGATGAGCAGCTCAGAAATTCATATATATACTGACGGTTCATCCAGAGGTAATCCCGGACCCGGTGGCTATGGTATTATTTTGCTATTCGGAGGTCACCGAAAGGAATTATCCAAAGGATTTAGGCTGACCACCAACAACAGAATGGAACTGCTGGCGGTAATTGATGCCTTGAAGGCACTTAAGAAAAACGAGCACCCCATAGTGGTACATACGGACAGCCAGTATGTGGTGAATGCCATCAATAAGGGCTGGCTGAAAACCTGGATCAGCACGAATTTCAAAGGGGGAAAGAAAAACAAGGACCTTTGGACCGAATATCACCAGCTATCTACATCCTTCCATCTGAAATTCATCTGGATAAAGGGACATAACAACCATCATCTCAATGAAAGATGCGATGAACTAGCGACCGCTGCTGCAGATGGACAACACCTGCACATTGATGCGTTTTACGAGGAAGAGGTGAAAGGTTCAGGAAAATAATCAGGCCTTTGCCCTGGCAGCGATTTGCGCCGTCCAAAAACGAAACCCTCCTATAAATACCGCGGAGTAAAACAAATCCGCGATGATTCCATTGCGAAGGAAGGGAAGTCCTGCTATCAGGCAATCCACCCAACCGGTAATAGTATTTGCGTAGTAGGAAGTATCAAACAACCAGACCATACTGTTGCTAAGGAGATAAAATAGCAAACTGCAGGCAGTGGCCCCCAAAACAGTTTTCAACATTCCTGGATTACGGAATAGACTACCTACCCATGCAAGCAGCACAAATAAGGCATAGTGCCCAGCCTGGGCCCATCCCCAAAAACCGGTGTCAATTTTGAATATCTCAAACATGAGGTCTGAAACAAACATGGCCAAAACGGGAAGCAAAAAGCCTATTCTTTTGTCCTGCAGGCAGCATCCTCCGAAAAAGGCCATGGCCAAAATCGGACTGAAATTGAAAGGATAAAGTACGATTCTGATAACGGATGCGAATAAAACCATCCCTGACACCCATAGCCAAATATGCTTTTGCTTCATTTTCTAGACTTTGGGCAAAAATAGTGGAATTATGAAATTTATTCAGCCTGTGGCGAAGGCATTTATCCACGGAGCTGAATAAATTGCCTCATGGAATCGAATCAGGAAAAGGGGGCTGCCGGAGAAATGCTTGCGGTCAAATATTTACAGGAGAAGGGCTTTACCATCCTGCATAGAAATTGGAGACGCGGACACCTGGAGGTAGATCTGGTAGCAGAGCGAAAGGGACTGCTGCATTTTGTAGAGGTAAAAAGCAGAACTAGCCGTCATTTCGGCTATCCTGAAGAACGGGTGAACAAAGAAAAAGTAAGAAACCTGATGCGGGCTGCAGCCGCCTATATCGACTGCCACCCCGGGTGGAAGCGATTTCAAATAGATATCCTTTCCATCCAATGCATCCATGGGGAAACTCCCGCCTTTCTTTTTATAGAAGATATTTATGATTTCTGACCGATCACTTCAGCGGGAAACGCTCCATCAACTGCTCGATCATCTTATAGGTGGCAGGACAGTAATCAATATTCTGCTTATGCACATGCGCATACTCCGCCCATTTATTCTTCGGTAGATGCGGGAAGCCTGCACAATCTGCCGGCCTGATAGCATAGATGGAACATTTATTGTCTTTCAGGTTCAGGAACTGGCAAGGTTGCTTTTTATTGACCATGTCCTTGTTACTATCCTTCACCAGCCATTTTTTAGTAAACTCTTCCGGTGTCTGTTTGAAATGAGCAGAAATACGCTTAATATCAGTCTTCGTGAAGGTAGGCGTCATGGTCTTGCAACAGTTGGCACAGTCCAGACAATCCACTTCCTTCCAAACCTCCTTGTCTATTTCAATGGTAGCCTTATGAATGCCCCTCGGAGGATTTTTTTCCGTGGCATTGATGAATTGACGAAAGCGCTTTCTGTTGGCAGTTAATTTGCGCTTAAGAGACCTTAACGGGGAAGTTTTTTTTGTTGCTGTAGCCAATGTCATTTTATTTAAGTACCGAAAATAAGGCTTAATTGGGAATTTTCTTTTTACAAAATCGCAGGGCTGAATAATTTGTTATCTTGTAACGGTTACCTCTTTACAAATGATGTGGGAAGCCTATAAGAAAGGATTTAAAGCCTGGTTGCAACTCGAAAAATCTTTAGGGGATAATTCCGTGGAAGCTTATCTGCGTGACATTGAAAAACTCACTTCCTATCTTGAAATGCAAGGGATCAACGAAGCACCCGGCCAGCTGGAATTAAAGAACCTGGAGGCATTCATCAAATATGTTCATGAAATGGGTATGAGTCCCGCTTCACAGGCCAGAATCATTTCAGGCATCAGAAGTTTTTACAAATACTGCGTGCTGGAGCAGATCAGTCAGACCGACCCCTCTGCCCTGCTGGAGGCACCCAAGAAAACGAGAAAGCTTCCGGAAGTACTCAGTTTTGAAGAAATAGAAAAAATCATACATGCCATTGATCACAGCAAGCCCGAAGGCACCCGTAACAAGGCCATCCTGGAAACTATGTACAGCTGCGGACTGCGCGTGAGTGAGGTGGTGAACCTGCGTATTTCCTGCATCTATCCTGACATCGGATTTGTGAAAGTAATCGGCAAGGGCGACAAAGAGAGAATTGTCCCTATCGGCAGCGACGCCCTCAAATACATTAAGATCTACAGGGAGTCAGTCAGAAACCAAATGCCTATCGTATCAGGATATGAAGACATCCTTTTCCTCAACAGAAGAGGAAAGAACCTGACCAGAGTGATGATTTTTCTGATGTTGCAGGAGTTGGCCCAAAAGGCGAAAATCACCAAGCATGTATCTCCCCACACCTTCCGTCATTCTTTTGCCACCCATCTGGTGGAAGGAGGCGCAGACCTGAGGGCGGTACAGGAAATGCTGGGGCATGAAAGCATCACCACCACTGAAATTTATACGCATCTGGACAGAGAATACCTCCGTAGCACGCTACAGCAATACCACCCTGCTTTCAGGCAATGAAAAATTTCTATCAGAATTTCTTTAGATTAAAAGCCCAATTTTTAATTCCTTAAGTTACCGAAGAAGCGACCTAATCAAGATTGATAATTGCAGTTATTTGGATGGATCAGTGACAAATTCTAAATTCTATTGGAGCTCAAGGTACACACTTCAATAGCCCAGGGATCTCATTGCGCGTTGGCCAGGCAGAACGCGCGGAGCGTTCGGGTCTGCCTTGATTTTTCTTTGGTTACTTTCTTTGTATCAAGACAAAGAAAGTAACAATAAACTATTACCAAAATCCCTAAAAATAACAATTACCTATTCCCCATTTTCCTTCGATAATTCTTAAACAAGCTCTGCCATCTCAGTTGAAGAACACCCAAAATACCTTCCTTCACGATACTCTTGTTCATTTTACTGTTACCTAGTTTTCGGTCGATAAAAGTAATGGGAACTTCGGCAATCTTGAAACCCAGGCGCCAGGCGGCAAATTTCATCTCTATCTGAAAAGCATACCCGATGAAGGAGATCTCATCGAGATTAAGTTTATTCAATACTTCACGGCGGTAACAGACAAAACCGGCAGTGGGATCCATCACCGGCATCCACGTGATGATTCGGGAATAGAGGGAAGCTCCTTTGGAAAGTAAGATCCTATTGGCCGGCCAATTTTCCACTGCCCCACCCTTCACATATCTGGAGCCAACGGCCAGATCCGAACCATTTGCACAAGCTTCGTGCAACCGGATCAGGTCTTTAGGGTTATGGGAAAAATCGGCATCCATCTCAAAGATAAATTGATACCCTCGGGGCAAGGCCCATTTGAATCCATGAATATAGGCCGTTCCAAGTCCCAGCTTTCCCTTGCGCTCCTCAATGAATAACCGCCCCTGGTATTGAGAAATCAGACGCTTGACAATTTCCGCAGTGCCATCCGGCGATCCATCGTCAATGATCAGCACGTGGAAATCACCCGGCAGTTCCATCACAGCCCTGATGATGGACTCAACATTTTCCTTTTCGTTATAGGTAGGTATGATGACTAATTTCTCCAAAGAAAACTTAAACTAATACTTTAAAAATAGGATAATAAATGTTGACTGCCAATGCAGTAGCTATAGTTTATTGATTTTTTAAAAGAGCTTTGTTCAGCATTTCGGTGAGCTTCATTTTGGTATGCAGCGGGAAATCTCCCTTCATCATCCAGTCATAATACTGAGGCTCAGCCTTTAAAACATCCGTCACCCGGCGACCCTTGTATTTTCCGAAATTGAAGACCTCTTGCTGCTGGTCATCATAAACAAAACGTCGGGCGTAGTCAATAATCTTATCCTCTCCGATAGAGGACAATATCGAGTCGATACTATTTCCCAGGCCTTTGTAACGTTCAACCTGAGCCAATAACACCTCAATAGTGGCTTCCACGTCTGCTTCAGCGCTATGGGCGGCAATCAGCTCTTTTTGACAATAAAATTTATATGCCGCTGATAAAGTCCTGGGTTCCATGGTATAAAAAATGTGCTGAACATCTACCATGCGCCTGTTCGTCAGGTCCATTTCGAAGTCGGCCCTCAGGAATTCCTCCATCAGCATGGGAATATCAAATCGGTTGCTGTTGTACCCTCCCAGATCGCAATTGTCCAGAAACTGCTTGATTTCATTACCCACCTGCCTGAAACTTGGGGCATCTTTCACCATCTCGTCGGTTATGCCATGAATATCACTGGAAGACTGCGGAATGGGAATCCCCGGGTTAATCAGCTTACGCTTGACCTGGCGGGAGCCATCAGGCAAGATCTTGACGATAGCGATTTCCACTATCCTGTCGGAGGATAGGTTTACCCCTGTAGTCTCCAAATCAATGAAGGCCAATGGGCGTTGTAATTGCAGCATTAGGTATCGTTTGAATATGTAATAGCGGAACTTTTCAAAGTTAATGCAATAAATCCTTGTTTTAACCAGATTTTAAAGCCGGAAATTTCCTTTTACGGGAATTGCGATTAATTTTGTCTCATAACTTCTGAAAATGAAAAAAATCTTAATGGCCTTCTTCCTGCTGGCGCTTGTTGCCGGTGTCTCCAGTTGCAACAGCAGCCGTAAGAGCGGTTGCCCTATGAGTGCCAAATTCGTTCATTAATTTTCTTCCGGGATGAACTGGATAGCATTGGATAGCCCTCAAGGGCTGGATAATATCATTGCCCATTCACACGAAAGGCCTCAGCTTATTTTCAAGCACAGTACCCGATGTTCCATCAGCCATATGGCCAAGAGCCGTTTGGAAAGGGGTCCTTTGTCTCCGGACATCGATTATCACTATCTGGATTTGCTTCAATTCAGGCCTGTCTCCAATCAGATTGCCGAACAGTTTAACATTCACCATGAATCCCCTCAGATCCTGTTGATCAAAAACGGTGAATGTATTTATGAGGAAAGCCACAATGGCATCGATCCTGAAGAGATTTTGCTTCAGTGCAACTGATGTCCCACCATTACGAGAAATCGCTTTTCAACCATAAATTTCCGCGAACTTTACTTCATATAACTGAAGTATATGTTATTTGAAAACAAGGAATTGTTCATGGAGGAAATACCCCGGGCGGAAACGGTCAGTTTCAGGCCGCTTGACAGAAAATACTTGTCTGCCCTACAGCTGATGTGGATCATACTCTTGACCATCATGCTGGCCCTGATGGTCATTCCTTATCTATTCATCGATTCGCTGGTATCCGCGCCCTGGATTATCGCAGGAGCCTCGCTGTTTATACTGATCACCTTCAGTATTTCATTTACGGGAATCCGTTCTTTTCAAAGAAAAGGATATGCTATCAGGGAACACGACCTGCTATATAGGTCGGGCTGGTTGTTTCAGGCCGTACATATTGTACCCTTCAGCAGGATACAGCATGTGGCGGTAAACAGCGGACCCATCGACCGAAAATACGGATTGGCCAAAGTCAGCTTTTACACCGCGGCCGGCGAAGTGCTGGATATCGGCATTCCCGGATTGCCACTGGATGAGGCCTACAACATCAAAGAGTTTGTCGTCAGCCGCATAAAACCTACCGAAAAGCATGAGGAATTGGGCTAAACCGCAGCGACAATCATTCGCCGCCGTAGGCATATTGATGTTTCAATTGATCAGAAAGGCCTTTAATTTCTGGTTGGCTGTAGGTGCCATCAGCCTGTTTCGTAATAAGGGCAAGTTACTCCCCTATCTCGGCTACTTCCTGGCTGCCATGTTGTTGTTTTTATTCCTGAGAGCATTGCTGGAATATCTGTTTTTTAAACTCAATCTGGAAGAAGAAAGATTGTTGATCAGAAAAGGCATTTTCAGGAAAACCATTCTCACCATTCCTCTGGATAAGATTCAGGCTGTTCATTTACAACAAAAAATACTCAATATCCTCACCGGTACCGTTGGCGTCAGTATTGATACCCCCGGAACGGAAAAAGCGGAAGTCAGCATCAAGGCGTTGAAGCAATCAGAAGCCGAGGAGCTGAGGCAGATGCTGCTGAAGGACCGGGTTTTGCAGGATTCTTCCGACAGCACTGAAACGGGCATTTTACTGCATCTTCAACCCCGGGATTTGTTGCGTCTAAGCCTTACCGTTAACCACTTCAGGACAATACTGATCATCGCAGGCTTTCTGATCAGTATCTGGCAGCAGGTGGAAGAATTCACTGAAATGAGAACGTATGACAAATTAGACCGAATGTCGGAAGGCCTGCAACCCGCTCTCATGACCTATATCACTTGGGGATTATTCCTTTTCGGGATCGCCATGCTGGTGTCAGGCATACTGACTATTTTGCGATTCTATGACTTACAGGTGAAGACGGACCCGGGCGGATTCACTATCAAATGGGGGTTGGTTCAAACGCGGCAGCATATCATTCCCTTCCGGAAGATACAGATGCTGCAATGGCAAACTAATTTCATCAGGCGCCGTATGGGCATTTATCAACTGGAGATCCGATCGGCCGGAGAGGGAATTTTCACCAAAAAGGAAAGAATGCTGGTCCCTACGATGGATAGACAGCATACCCGAGACATCATAAGATTTTACCAGCCGGAAAGTCCGGCAGATCAAGGAGAAAAATCCGGCATACAAAAAGCCTATTATATCCGAAGATTATTATGGATTTGCCTGCCGATGACCGCCGCCATCAGTTTTATTAGCGCCTACCGCCATCAGCCGGAATGGATTGGTGCACTGGTCATTCCTGTTTATTTGGGAATCCATTTCTACCTGTACAGAAGGAATTTTAGATTTTGGATAAGCGAAAAAGGCATCCAGGTACTGGAAACCGTATGGGGCCGAAAGTATAGTTTGTTGAATTGGGAAAAGTTGCAACTGGTAAGCAAGAAACAGAACTTATACCAACGGAAAGCAGGTTACGCTGATGTAGTTTTGAGGACCGCCGCAGGAACAGTCAGGATACCCTACCTGAAATCAGACGAAGCAGACCAATTGGTAAATACAGCGCTTTATGTTTTGGAGAAAGAGGGAAAGGGATGGGTGTAGGGGTTTAGGGTTTATAGTTCATAGTTTAGGGTTTATAGTTTAGGGTTTATAGTTCATAGTTTCAGGTTTATGGTTGGCCCGAGGCACATGAGTAAGAAACCTTTAACCTTCTGACGCTGCCTGAGGCTCTCGAAACGCTGCCTGAGGCTCTCGAAGGCAGTGTTTCAGTTTTTAATATTAAGCCGATATAACATTACCCCCTGCATTTCTAATGATTATATTATTCAACCATAAAACTTCATTATTCTTGAATCATTCTATAGCCATCGGGGAAACCCTGGAATAAATTTGATTATAAAGTTTTAATCATTGGACATTCAATTCCCCTCAACCAAAAAGATGAATATTAAACAATAAACCCTTGAACCTTAAACAAAAAATGATTCGCCCTTGGCGAATCATTTTTTTGCGGAGCTGCAGCCCCGATAGCCATCGGGGGAACCCTGGTCAATTTGTGGAGCTGCAGCCCCGATAGCCATCGGGGGAACCCTGGTCAATTTGTGGAGCTGCAGGGAATCGAACCCTGGTCCAAACATCTCCTCCGTAAGCTTTCTACATGTTTATTCCTGCATTGATTGTCGGGGAAAGGCAGGAGCAGGACAAACCAACTTTTCCCTTAGAAGAATGATCTTAACTTGCCGTCACTTCATTCGGCAAGAGCAGTCTCAGCTCTTTTTGAGTCGGCGGCGGAACCTGGTGTGAGACAAACCCGCTCGGCGGCCCGAATGGATGCTAATCTATCGATTAAGCAGCCATGGCATACGTAGTATTGCCATTTGAGTTGTGAATATTCAGATTAAAGTGCTAATTATCCAACGCACTACATGCTTACACTTACAAAGAACTATGCTGTCAAAGCCGGTCAGCCCCAAGCTTTCTAACGTAAAATTAATTATAAATCAGATCGAAGTTTATAGTTTATTGTTTATGGTTTATGGTTGAATTGAAAAATGAAACAACTATAGACTTTAAACTTTAAACCATAAACTATAAACGAGGATTACCTCCCCCATCCGAACCAATCATTGCCATTGGCATACAACATCAACGCAAGGAGAAGGATCATTCCCACAATCTGTGCATACTCCAGGAATTTCTCGGAAGGTTTGCGGCCGGTAATCATCTCTCCCAGAGTAAACAACACATGCCCCCCATCCAATGCAGGTATAGGCAACAAGTTCATAAATGCTAGTATGATGGAGAACAAAGCCGTGATGGACCAGAAATGCTCCCAATCCCAATGGGAACCGGAAAACACGGAGCCCATCGCCTTGAATCCTCCGACACCCTTATAAGCACCGGTGGAAGGCGAAAATATCTTTTTCAACTGATCGACATAAAAGCCTAGCTCTTGCCCGGTTCTTCTAAGCCCTGCAGGAATGGCTGTCAAAGCATTATATCGGGTCACTTCAAATTTACATATACCCAGGCTGTCGTATAAATCAGGCGTATTGGGAGCGTAAAATCCCAGCCTTTTGTCATCCGCCATCACACTGCTGATGGCCAGTTCCTTACCGCCCCTGCGCACCATCAACCGCACCGAATCACCCCTGCGCTTTGCAGATACAACCTCCATATATTGGTCATAATATTCTGTAGGCTTCCCGTCCATCATGATGATCTGATCCCCCTTCAAAAGGCCTGCCTTGTGCACATCGCAAGTATCATCCACTTCCATCACCCAAACAGGCATGCGCGGGCTGATCAATGGCCCATCGGATTTTTTCTTTTTTTCGATCAGTTTGCCAATGACATCTATCGGCATACTCAATTCCATTTGCTTACCTGCCCTCTCCACCGTCACCACACTGTCTACCAGCAGCACTTTCTTGAGAATATCTCCATAAAGCTCAACCGGCTTTCCATCCACCGATAACACCTTATCTCCATTCTCAAAACCCAGCTCCCTAAATAAGGGATCATTGAATGCCACCCCATAGGTTAAGGAATTGGCAGGAATCTTTTTCTCACCCCAAACCATCATGATCATGGAGTAAATAAGTATGGCTAGAATCACGTTTACCGTAACGCCCCCTATCATGATAATGAGCCGCTGCCAGGCCGGCTTGCTGCGAAACTCCCAGGACTGCGGCGGCTGCTTCATCTGCTCTTTATCCATACTCTCGTCAATCATGCCGGCAATCTTGACATATCCGCCCAAAGGAAGCCAGCCGATACCATATTCCGTATCACCTACCTTTTTCTTAAAAATGGAAAACCAGGGATCGAAGAACAAATAGAATTTCTCCACCCTGCACTTGAACCATTTGGCCGTGATATAATGGCCGAATTCATGTAAAATCACAAGTATAGATAGCGAAAGCAATAATTGTGAGACTTGTAGCCCCACGGAAGACCAGTTAATGGCAAGAAATATTGTCATAAATACGTTCATTCAATCTTTGTTATCAGATATGCAAAAGTGATGCCGCAAATTCACGGGCTTCCCCGTCACTGTCAAAATACTCCTGCAGACTGGGGCGTGGCAGGTAAGGAACCTTTTCCATAGTCTTTTCTACGACCTGGGTGATATCCAGGAATCCGATGCGATTCTTCAGGAAGGCCCAAACGGCAATCTCATTGGCGGCATTCAGCACACAGGCGCTGTTACCCCCTTTTTGAAGCGCTTCCATGGCCAGACCAAGATTCCTGAATGTTTTATAATCCGGCTCCTCAAAACTGAGCTGGGGATATTTACGGAAGTTCATTCGTGGAAAATCATTGACGATACGCTGCGGAAATGCCAGCGCATATTGAATGGGCAGCTTCATATCCGGCAGTCCCATTTGGGCCTTGATACTACCGTCGCGGAACTGTACCATACTATGGATGATACTCTGCGGATGAATGACCACCTCAATCTGGTCAGGCTGCAGGTTGAAGAGCCATTTGGCCTCTATCATCTCGAGACCCTTGTTCATCAGAGTCGCCGAGTCAATGCTGATTTTGGCGCCCATGGACCAATTGGGATGCTGCAAGGCATGATCCCTCTTGACATTCACCAAAAAGTTGGGTTTTCTACCCAGAAAAGGACCTCCGCTGGCGGTAAGAATTACTTTTTCAATCGGATTGCGCGCCTCACCCACCAGGCATTGGAATATGGCAGAATGTTCACTATCCACCGGAATAATAGGTGCCCGGTTCTCCAGCGCTTTCTGCATCACGATATCGCCCGCCACTACCAGCGTCTCCTTATTGGCCAGGGCAATTTTCTTTCCTTTGGAAACGGCTCTCAAAGTAGGCTTCAGCCCTGCAAAACCTACAATGGCTGCCAACATGACATCATATGTATCGAAATCGGCGACTTCTTCGAGGGCTTTATCCCCACAAAAAACCTTCACCTCCGTCCTGCTCAACGCGGTTTTGACGGCCTCATACTTATCGGGATTCACAATAACTACGGCATTAGGCTTGAATTCCAGGGCCTGCTGAATCAGCAACTCATCATTGCTTTGAGCAGTAAGAATCTCCACCTCAAAAAGCGCGGGATTGGAGCGAATCACCTCCAGCGCCTGGGTACCTATGGAACCGGTGGACCCGAAAATCGCCACCCGTTGTTTATTGTTCTGATCAGCCATGAAATCTTTGTTTCGCCTTTTCTTTGAACGGCAATTTAATTGATTAAGGCCGTAACCGGGCACCTAATTACATGAAGGATCCCGATTCGTGGGAAAGTTGTGACTTAATTTCCAGGTATTAACTTTTTAATATAAAAGGGGTCATCGCCTCCGCGATTTTCCTGTCATTGGAAAGTCTGGGCAGTTTGTTCTGTCCCCCCAGCCTGCCTATGCTTCGCATGTATTGGATGAAGCCGTCTTTCTGAATGGGCAATATCTGCAAAGGCCGGAGTATGTTGCCCCTGATCAGGTCATCGTAATAAATATTCCGGTCCCTCAGGGAGATTTCCAAATGCCTTGAAAAGGAAACCATGTCGATCGGCAGCTGCTCAAATTCCACATACCATTCATGACAGCTTATGCCTGGCTCAGGACTCACTAACGGAGCCACGGTAAACTCGGTAACCCTTGCATGACCATCCCTATTCAAGGCTTCAGTCATTGCAGCATCCACTTCCTCACCAATCACATGTTCCCCAAAGGCGGAAATATAATGCTTTGTCCTGCCCGTAACAACCAGACGATAAGGATCGGTACTGACAAATTTCACCACATCACCGATATTATATGCCCACAAACCTGCGTTGGAGGAAATAATCAAAGCATAAGGCTCCCCAACTTTAACCTCTTTCAGCGTCAGTCTTACCGGATTGGGATTTGACAATTCCTGCAAGGGTATGAATTCATAGAATATTCCGCTGTTACAGTTAAGCAACATCCCTGCTTCCTGCTGTGAATCCTGAAAGGCAAAAAAACCCTCACTGGCAGGAAACAACTCAATGCTGTCTATCTTTCTTCCGATGCTTTCAAATAACCTGGCTTTGTAAGGTTCGAAATTGACACCACCCTGCACCATCAGATTGAAAGAAGGAAACAAGTCCCCCACTTTCTTGCCGGAGCGTTCCATCAACCTGTCAAAATACATCTGCATCCAGGGGGGAATCCCCGCAATCAGGGTCATTTCCTTATTGATGGTTTCATCCACAATTTTTTCCAGCTTGGTTTCCCAATCCTCTATGCAATTGGTTTCATAAGATGGAAGTCGATTCTTCTTCAGATAACCCGGTACAAAATGATGAGCGATGCCACTCAGACGACCGGTAGGTATTCCACCTACCCTTTCCAGTTCGGGCGAGCCTTGCAGAAAAATCATCTTCCCGTCTGCAAACCGCGTATTGCCCGTTTCTGCCATATAACATAACAGCGCATTACGCGCGGAGTCGATGTGATTGGGGATAGAATCCTTGGTGATGGGAATGTATTTAACGCCACTGGTTGTGCCGCTGGTTTTGGCGAAATACATCGGCAATCCTTTCCAGAGAATATTCTGCCTGCCTTGTTTTATTTTTTCGATATAAGGCGAAATGGCCTCGTAATCACGTACTGGTACCACCTGTACAAAATCAGCATGCGACTGGATATCCTTGAAACGATGCTCTTTGCCAAATTCGGTATGAGAGCCGCCTTTGATGAGCTGACGAAACACTGACTCCTGGTCAGGCAGCGCGGTGGTCATTGATTTTTTGATCTGCCGGAAAACAAAAGCCGCAAAAGGCTTTGCCAGGATTGATTTGATCTTCATGAAGAGGTTAATTGCATTCCCCGATAATCAAAATTAGGAGGAAAGACCGAATATGGTGCAAGGCAGGATTGTCAAATATTTGCTATAAGAGTTGGATATTCACTTCTTCAAAGGCAGGGAGCGGATGAAGATGGCAGGATTTCCTGCATAAATTCCAGGCTCGAGGATATCCTTCGTGACCACCGAACCTGCTCCGATGACCGTACCCGAACAGATGCTGACGGGTAGAATGGTGGCATTGGACCCGATCAATACGTGGTCGCCGATGTTCGTAGCCTTCCATTTGGATCTGTCGCCACCCGCGGGAACACCCTCACTGAACAAATCGTTCACAAACATCACCCCGTGTCCGATAAAGCAGTTTTTGCCGATTGTCACCAGTTCGCAAATGAAACTGTGCGACTGCACCTTGCAGCCATCTCCGATTTCCACATTTTTTTGAATCTCCACAAAAGGACCGATACTGCAATGATCACCGATGCTGCAACCATAGAGATTGACCGGCTGCTTGATGCGTACATTGACACCCAGTTTGACATCGGTTATGCCCGAGGGGCTTAATTCAGGATGATTCATAGTCTTTCTGCTGACTGATAGATTTTTTCAATGATTTGAACGGTTTTCATGCCATCCTCTCCCCCCGCCATTGGAATGGTACCTGACTCCAGCGACCGAAGCATATCCTCATAAACGTTTTCATGGTTACTCATCGACCCCTGATAGGTTCCATAATCATTGGGCCTCATCTCCACTTCAGGGAATTCGATACGATGATCTTTGACATACTGGTATTCCAGCTTATTAAGATATTCGCCTCCGATCTTTACAGTGCCCCGCTCACCAAAAACGGTGATGGACCCTTCCATATTTCTACCGTAACTATTGACATTGTACTGGATACTTCCCATCACACCGTTACTGAATTTTAAAATCACTGCCCCGGAATCCTCAAACTCCATATCTGATTGATGAACATAATTACCGGTGAAGGCACGCACTTCCTCAATATCACCAATCATCCATGGCAGCAAATCGACAAAATGACTGAATTGGGTAAACAAGGTCCCTCCGTCCAGCTCCATACTACCATGCCAGGAATCACGATAATAAGGGGACTCCCTGTTCCAGAAACAATTCAGCGAGACAGAGAGAATTCTGCCCAAAATACCCTGATCAATCGCCTTCTTCAAAGCCATTACCGGAGGATTGAACCGATTCTGCTTGACGATGAATAATTTTTTTTTCGAAGTAGAAGCAGCCTCAAGCATTCTTTGGCAATCAACCGTTTTGATGGCCATGGGCTTTTCACAAAGCACATGGATACCGGCCCTGAGCAAGGCGACAGAATGATCGGCATGCCAACCGTTGGGGGTACATACCACCGCAATGTCGGGAATCTGACCCTGACTGAGAAGATCTTCCAGAGAATAGAAAGCCGCAGTATCAAAGGTCTCTGCAAATTGATCGGCCTTACTGATATCCGAATCACAAACGGAAATAAGTTTCCCGATACCGCTGATGATTTCGGCATGCCTGCGACCTATTCTTCCGCAGCCAATCAGGGCGAACCGCAAGGGCTGATTTTGCATAAATACGTCCAAATATACCTATTTCAAGGCAGCCTTCACCCGACTGCTAACCATCTATTCAGTAAATTTGCATGGTGAAAAAGACAGTCGCCTTACATACACTGGGCTGCAAGCTGAATTTCAGCGAGACCACTGCCATGGGTAGATTGCTGGAGCAGGATGGATTCCATAAAGTGGAATTTGAGGAAACGGCGGATGTTTATGTGATCAACACGTGCTCCGTCACCGAAAATGCCGATAAAGAATGCAGGCAACTGGTGAGGAGGATCCAAAGGAAGGCGCCGGGAGCGATTGTTGTCATTTCGGGCTGTTATGCCCAGCTGAAACCGGAAGAAATTGCCGCCATACCGGGCGTGGACCTTGTTTTAGGAGCCGCAGAAAAGTTCAATATCTCCCATCATCTCAGGGAAATATCCAAAGGAGATCCGGCCCGAATTTGCAGTTGTGATATTGAGGAGGTGAACAGCTTCATTCCATCCCACTCGCAGGGCGGAAGAACCAGGGTATTCATGAAAGTACAAGACGGCTGTGATTATAATTGCAGCTTTTGCACCATTCCATTGGCCCGCGGAAAAAGCAGAAGCAACAGTATAGAGAAAGTGATGGAAGATATCCATGCCCTGGAGACTGCCGGAACCAAGGAGATCGTATTGACGGGCATCAACCTGGGAGACTTCGGAAAAGGATTTTCCGGAGGTAAGAAGAAAGAAGAGACCTTCTTCGAATTGATGGAGGCTATTGAAGAGAACGCCGGAGTGGCAAGGTTCCGTATTTCATCGATTGAGCCCAATCTGCTGGAAGACAGGATGATCCGGCTGGTGGCGGGAAGCGGCAAATTCATGCCGCATTTCCATATTCCGCTTCAAAGCGGCAGCAATATGATATTAGCGTCTATGCGAAGGCGTTATAAAAGAGAACTCTATGCGGAAAAAGTCGATATGATAAAAACGCTCATGCCTCATGCTTGCATTGGTGTGGATGTGATCACAGGATTTCCCGGCGAAACAGAAGAATCATTCGAGGAAACGATGCACTTCCTGCAGCAGCTGGATGTCTCCTATCTGCACGTATTCACCTACTCGGAGCGGGATGATACCTATGCCATCGGGTTGCCTGGAAAAGTGCCTGTGTCCGACAGAAACGACAGAACCAGGCTGCTAAGGACGCTCAGCTATAGAAAATCTGAACAGTTCGCCCGTTCACAACAGGGAGAAAAGAGAAAGGTTTTGTTCGAGGGGAAAAATAAGAACGGAATGATGGAAGGATATACGGACAATTACATCAAGGTCGTTACCCCATACAGGCAGGAATGGGAGAATGCTATTGTGGAGTGGATGCTTTAGGTGAAAGCGGATCAGTCCAGCGCTTCATTCCACTCGCGATGCCCTAGGGTTTCTTTGAAAATAGCGCGGTTGCGCGGATCCTGCAAAGCCTCCAAATGCTTTTCATGGTGCATATCGGTGCCCACAAAGCTGCAAAGGTCATTTTTCACGATATAATGTGCGGACCTGGCAACATCCTTGCCATAATACCCGGTAAGTGAAAGCAGATTGATTTGCAATTTGAAGCCCAGCTCCGTCATCCGGTGATAATTGTCCATATCATCCGAGTAATATGGATAGCGTTCCGGATGAGCCAGTATAGGAGTAAATCCTTCAGTAAGCAAAGCAAAAGTCATTTTCTCCGGGCTCTGAGGCATGGTTGAGAAAGAGAATTCGGTCAGAATGGACCTGCCCGTTACCGTCAGCAACACATTCTTGTCCGACATCAGGTCAATGAAATAGGCATCCATCATGTATTCCGCTGCCGCCGCCAGCTCAAAATCAATCTCCTGCTTTTTCAACTCTTCCTGAAGCGATTGCAAGGCCGGGAAAATCGTATCCGGCGAATTGCGATACAAATCGCCGATGATGTGCGGACTCGCGATGGATTTCTTAACTCCCATATCCATCAGCCCCCTGACAAGCCTGACAGAGGTTTCCAGATCCGGAGATCCGTCATCAAGTCCCGGAAGAATATGGGAATGCATATCGGTCCTGATAGGAAAGTATTCGAATTCCAGCGCAGGTTTTCTTTTTTTGAAAATGTTGAACATCGGCAGATTCATTTCCTGAAATACTGATGCAATTTGGACAATGGCTTCAAAATGGAAACAAAAAATGCAAATGGAACTCCATTATCCTTTAAGGCCTTGTAATCCATCCTATTGGCTCTCAGTCTGAAAAACAAATCATTATTGCTCAATCCGCCACGTCTCATTTTGACTATCAGCCGTGGCAAATAGAAAGTACTGACTTTATGGCGATATAAATATCTTAACATGAATTCATAGTCTGATGAAGAACGATATTCCGTCTTGTAATACCCGAATTTATCCAGCAAATCACGTTTGAAATAGAAACTGGGATGCGCCGGCATCCATCCCCTGAGAAATAAGGTGCGATGGAATGGCCTTCCATTCCAGGTGCGGTATTTCCTGTTCACATCTTCCGGATAAACATATAGCAAGTCTCCGTATACAGATTCCACGCCTCTTTCCTTGAAAGCCCGGGCTATCTCACTAAGCACGCTGGAAGATCCGAAAAGATCATCACTATGCAGCATCCCGATCACATCGCCGGTTGCATGACGCATACCCTTGTTCAAAGCATCAAACATACCCCTGTCGGGTTCAGAGATCCAAAAAGAAATCCTGTCGGAATATTTTTTGATGATGTCGACCGTGCCATCTGTGGACCCCCCATCAATAATCAGGTATTCGACATCCCTGTAGTCCTGGGCCAATACGGAATTGATGCATTGCTCCAGATACTTTTCGCAATTCAGTGTTACAGTGATGATACTGATCTTCATCAATTCCCGTCGGTTGTCCTGTTAAAATAAGAGGTCATAGAATCTGCAATGATAATACTACTTTTTCAAAATGATGTTACCCATGATCAGCAAATCCATATCCGTCCTTTCGAAACAATGAAAAGCTTCTTCAGGAGTATTGACGATAGGCTCATTTTCATTGAAGGAGGTATTGAGTAAAATAGGCACCCCTGTTTTTTGTCGGAAGACTTCTATCAGTTCATAATATCTGGGAGAAATGTCCTTACGCACTGTCTGAAGACGACCGCTGCCATCCACATGGGTGACGGCAGGAATCAATTCCCTTTTCTCTTTTCTGACTGGGAATACCTTTTCCATGAAAGGCACTTCCCCGCTTAGTTCAAAATATTCCGCCGCAAATTCCGCCAGGACCGAAGGCGCAAAGGGACGAAAACTCTCCCGTCTTTTGATCTTGCTATTGATAATATCCTTGGCATCGGCTCTTCTTGGATCCGCCAGGATGGATCTTCCACCCAGTGCTCGCGGACCAAACTCAGCCCGCCCCTGCATCCAGCCGGCCACCGCCCCTCCGATGAGGGCATCCGTGACGCGGTCATAAATCTCCGGCATTTCCAGTTGCTCAAAGGCGATTCCTTTTCCCCGAAGCCAATCAGCAATCTCGATATCCGAATAGGAAGGCCCGGTATAAGCCGAATAAACGGCTGGCTGGCGCGGCAACTTTTCAATTGCATGCTGAACAAACAATCCGGAACCCATCGAAATACCCGCATCATGAGATGCGGAAGGAATATAAAGGTTTTTAAATCCCGTAGAAGCAATGATTTTGCCATTGGCAACGCTATTCTGCGCTACTCCACCCGCAAGACAGAGATTCTCACATCCTGTAGCCTGTTGCAAATGCTTCAGGATATGAAAAATGGTTTGTTCCGTGACCTTCTGTACCGATGCGGCCATATCCTTATGAAATTGATCCAGCGGCTGTGAAGCGCTTCGGGAAGGACCAAACAGCTCCGTGAACTTTCGGTTGTACATCAATTCCATCCCGGGTATATGGTCCTCGCCATAAGAAATGATCCCCTTAGCAGGATTGCGGAAATAGTCAAGCTCAAGCTTGAAAAGCCCGTCATTGCTATGCTTTATGAGTTTTAAAATCTTGTCTGTATAAAGAGGTTTGCCATAGGGCGATAATCCCATGACCTTATATTCATCGCCGAAATGCGCAAAACCCAGCCATTGGGTGAAAGCCGTATAAAACAGCCCCAGGGAATGAGGAAAATCGACTGAATCCAGGATTTGTAGATCATTCCCCTTTCCAAAGGCAGTCATGGTAGTCGTAAAATCACCGGAGCCGTCAATAGAAAGGCAGGCCGCCTCATTAAATGGAGAGGCATAAAAAGCCGAAGCCAAATGACTTCGGTGGTGTTCTACCTGCCTGATTCGGCCTTTGAAAGAAGCAGCAGGCAATCCTGAAATAGCAGCCAACTCCTGCTCCAATGAAGACACCTGAAACGAATTACGCAACCGTCCGACTATGGCCGAAACGTTTGCAAAAGGATTGCGGGCCAGAAACAACATTTTCTTCAGAAACTTGGCACGCGGATCCCGGCCAATCGCAAAATGATCCACCTCATCGAAAGAGACTCCCGCTTCCTTCAAGCAAAAAAGTACTGAACGGGCTGGAAATCCGGCCCAATGCTTGACCCTTGTAAAACGCTCTTCCTCTACAGCGGCTACCATTCGGCCGTCCACAAAAATGGCAGCTGATGAATCAGCATGATAGGCGTTCAATCCAAGGATAATCAAGACGGTTCTTTTTTGGAGGGAAGATTAGAATAAGCACTCCGCTCATGAAACAAAATAAGTATGAAAATAGCTCCGTAAGCCACGATATTGAACCAGGTGTGATGATCGACACCGAAAGGCATTGGCCATCCGTTGTTGACTGCCATCAGGAATAGTGCGATTCTACAGACATTGATAAACCACAACAAAAGCAATCCGCCAATAAGCCATAAGAACTTACGATAGGCCCCGGTAGTGCCTGCCAGTATGAAAGCGATCCAGAAACTCATTACACCTAGTCCTGCACAACCGTAATAAACAATCACCGCTTTGCCTCCCACTACAAAAAAACGATATTCATCTGTCCATGAAGTGTCAATGCCGAAAAAATACAATAAATAATGTGCACCCAATATCAATGACGTTTGAATACCTTTTACGAAATCAAGATACTCGCTCACAAATTCAGAGTGATACCCTCCGCCGGGAGCGGTGATTCCTACCACCCCCAATGAACCATAGTACAAGAGCAGGAAGATACCAATGAACTTTACCAAAAAGACAACAAACCCTTTTTTACCTGATCCCTCCATTTAATTAATCTGATTTTTCGCCAACAAACATTTTTTCATACTCCTTGCGGATACTATCCGCATCCACTTGCCTTCTTGCATAATCACCGGCTCCCTTTATCCATTCCGAATAGGCAGTATCATCCATCCCGGCAAAATAATCAATGGCATGGGCCAGAGCGTCCTTATTTGTCTCCGAATTGATTCCTGCCTTATTTTCCTCCAACCTTTGCCACGGGGTGTTATGACTCGTAATTACCGGTTTTCCTGCACTAAGCGCCTCAATGATGGCATGACCGTAGTTCTCACTTTTACTGGGGCAGATAAATACATGTGCACTTTTCAATATATTTTTCACCTGGTCGGATGGAACCACCCCCGCATATCTCACCTTGATGTTGGAGGGCAATTCGCCTATCAATTCTTCGCACTGACGCCAATAGTCCTTCACATAAACCGGGCCACATATAACATAATCTATCACTCCTTTGCATTGACGCAGGGCTTTCAGCACCAGCAGATGATTTTTCATAGGACCGATCAATGCTATTGTGACTAAATTCAACTTACCCATCTCTTTACGTACAGGCATCAAGTCAAATATTTCCGGAAAATTGGGTACGATGAACAATTTGCTGTCAGCGCCTGCATAACGTCTGATGTATTCTGCTTCAGCGGCATCCGTAGCATGAAAAGACACTTTTTTCCATTTCAAGAAAGGTTTCAAGAGAAAGAGATAGACTTTCTTCTTGAACGGTTTTTGCGCCAAGGCGGGCGGATGAAGCATGCCTCTGGGAGAGATGATAACCCGTTTCCCGGAATTAAAAAACAAAGGCATCAAAGTAAAACGCCAAGAAAAAATACCAACTATATAGATGCACCCATTCTCGCGCGTGCTTAACGACTTTTTAAAATGTACAACTGGTTTATTGAGTGAATAAAATACCTCGCAATCCTTACCATAATCCAACCACTGATCGGTCGCTGCTATTTCCAGTGGTCGGCCATCCACATCCTTAGCGCCACAAAAAACATCAAACCTAAACTTGCCGGAAAGCTCCCTTATCATGTTGCTAATGGAGCGAACCGGACCTCCGGCGAGGGAGGCGGGCTCAAACCAGGGAGTTGAAATCATTATTTTCATGAAGCAGCCATCCTGATTTTGAAGAGTCTTTTCCAGATAAACAACATGACCATTAGTAAGAATACGGACTTGATAAGATGCCCCAGTATCGTTTGCAGTTCACAATCGGGGCGGATCGGATAATAAAAGACGATGGTTGCCAACAGAGGAATGATTGGGTAAATCAAAGACAAACTACCCATTCGCTTGAGTACGACATTGAAAAACAACCCGTAGAAAAACATGAAAACCCAGCCACCAATCACTCCGAAATTTATATAGGCATCCCCTACGGAACTTAATCCCATTGAAGTACCCTGTTGCAGCATGATTCCGGTATACTTCATGAAGATATCCCTGTCGCCAGCCTGAAGTTTATCAGGAGCGATAATTCTGGGCAGCAATGCAGCTTCAAGAATCTTATACAATTCTACTCCATTTTCAAAAGGAACCCTGTCAGGAACCGTAATCATTATATTGGTGATAATATATCCCTGATTGATTCTCAGGTTACTTTTTCCGAAGCTCTCATAGGAAAAGGGATCTGACTTCTGCCTGCTGGATTCTATGGTCTTGGCAACGGTCTCCACAGTCGCCTGCTCTCCTCTTCTCCAGGTGGCTTCACGATAATCACCCTTCAACTGTTGTATTAACACTACCACAGTTACCAAGACGAGCAGCAACAGAGATTTGACCAAATTATTGGGCTTATATTTTAAAGCATAAATTATCGCCAGAAAAATCAGCCAGGTAATCAAATCATGAAACATTCCCACACCAAGTGAAGAAAGTATGATAGATCCGTATACAAGAGCTAAAGTGACCGGCTTAATACCGTGATCGCCCAAAATGATCAGAAATAGGCCTACAAATTTAAGCCCTCCCAGCAGTACGAAGACGAAAGAGAGTTCACTGCCGAAGAATTCAGAAAGAAAACTAGATATAAAACCGATGCCGATCAAATAATAGGACAACTCCGGATTTTCCCTTACAAAAGTTTTGAGTCTTTCACTATCAGGTCTCTCCCCTGCCAGATTTTTCGACATGAAATTCAGTCCGATCAGAAAAGCGATTACAGCAGGCAGGACATAACTGAAATATTCAAATTCGGGAATTTGCATCTTATACAAGCCATCCTGGAACTTATCCAACCCGTTGTAGGCGAACATCGGCCCGATCAGCAACTGAAGACACATCAGCGAGCCGAAAAGATACCTGAATGGAATGACGTGGTTGATGGAAAGAAATAATAAGGCAAACTGGTATGCGGAAACCATTATGGCTATATAGCTGAACAAGGAAAGATCAATCAATACCAGCCTTGATATCACCATGAAAAGAATGAAATACTGTAGGTTTACCCTTGCTTTCATCTCATTTTTTTATCCTCGGCTTTACTGCCCAGATCATGGCAAATCCTCCGGTAATCGGAGAATCCATGGGGAATAACTTTCCATTCATTAGATGAAACAACTCATACCCGTATTGTCGTAATAAGGACTGGGCGCTTCCTGCCTTCAAACCCGGAACTGAATTCTCCGCATAGTCCACAAATTCGAAAAGTATAGGCGGCGCCTCGTCACCTTCAAGCAAGCGTGATCCTCCTTTCAAAGCGAAATATTCATATCCTTCAATATCCATTTTGATCAGATTCACCTTATCAATTTTCTCCTTTTCAATCAACTCATCAATAGTCACTGAATCAATCGGCAAACTTTCCGCATGGAAGAGGTTCGTTACAGCTCCCTTGCCAAATTGCCTGTCCGGAAAATAAAAATCAATTTTTTCGCCTGCCTTATCTGACAAGACCCCTTCGATTATCCGGGCATTAACAATTCTATTCGAATTCAGATTGCTTTTAAGATACTTCGTGACAAACGGCGAAGCTTCCACACAAATTACTGTAGCATCAGGACGCTCCTTACATATTGGCAAGGCTATGGCTCCAATATTGGCTCCCAAATCCAAAAGGACACCGTTCTGAGGCAAGCGACCGATAAGAAAGGAAATGATATCCAATTCAAATACCCCGTTCACAAATAATTCGAACCCTATGATCTCTTCCAGATTGGGAACAAGGTAACTACATCCGAAACGGCCGCTCACCTCCAAATCCTTATGTTTCTTTATTTTTTTTCCTAGCAACCATCTGGCAAGATTACGTTTCCCTCTAAAATCAGGCAAAAGTCTGAACAACTTTCCTATCAATTCAACCATGTAAAATCTAAATTGATGCCTTACGGCCTTTATCAAAAAACAATTTTATCATCAACCATTTCCAGTCCCCAATAACATCAACCTTTTTACCGGCCGTAAACTCCCTGTAGTCAACGGAATTCTTGTATGGCAGGGTGATATCTTGTAAAGATTTGAGCCAAATGTCCTGGGGAGGCTCAAATCCGACCTTATCCTTTCTCCAAACAATCTCCTGCGGCAGAATACCATTCATAGATTTCCTCAATATGTATTTAGTCCACCCCTGATGAAGGATATATTCAATCGGAAGGGAAAAAACGAATTCAGAAAACTGATGACAAAGGAACGGAAGCCTCAATTCCCGACCGAAAGCCATGGAATTGCGATCTCCGTAGCGCAAAAGTGATTTAAGGCCTGTTCTGGTGGAATCTTCCAGCAAAAGATTTCTGACCGGCTCGTCGTAAACGAACTTTCGCAATTTAAGAATCTTACTGATGTACCAAAAAGGTAATCGGCGTGGCAGGCGGTATGGATATAATTCACCCAGAATTCCTCTGTATGCCTTTCGCTCGGAAAGGTATTGGCGAAAGTTATTCAGGAACAACCAGGTAAGATGGTGCTGATAATAATGATTGTACCCAGCCAGCTGTTCATCAGAACCCTGCCCCTCCATCAACACCGTTATACCTTGCTCCCTTGCCAGTCGCATCACACAAAACTGATTATAGATACTGCCGGAATAAAAAGGTTCTTCTTGAGCATCTGCGAGCCTATCAATATCATTTCTCAAACCGTCGGCATCAGGCCAGGTAAAATGCGGCCTTAAGTCATGACATTTATCGAGCACTTTGGCGATATATTGGCCCTCATCTTTCTTGAATTTGCTGAAACGGGCCGAAAAGGCATACTCCGGCCTATTAATGCCATCCATTTGATAAAGCAACATGGCAATGGAAGAAGAGTCAATTCCTCCGGAAAGGCAAAGACCTAATGGCACATCGGATCGCAGCCTTCTTTTAATGGATTCAGATAGCAATCTTCTTAATTCCGCTGCAGCATCGTCAATGGTAAGATCATACCGAATGGGAACATCGTACAAACTCCAATACAATTTCGTTTCCACAATCTTTCCCGCATGAACTCGCATGTAACTGGCGGCATCCAATTGCCTGATAGCGGTATAGAAAGTATTGCCCGGGTCTGCCGGGTCAATGAATACATTATTCTGAAGATATTGATAAACTCTATCTTCTGAAAAGTCAGAAGAAGCGCCGGAAGCGAATAAAGACTTCATTTCTGAGGCAAAGAAAAAATCATTGCCAATAAAGGAATAAAACAACGGTTTTTCACCAAATCGATCCCTGGCCAGAAACAATTCCTTTTTCAGGTCATCCCAGATAGCGAAAGCAAACATCCCATCCAGCTTATGCAAAGCATTTGCACCGAATCGCTCGTATAAAGCCAGCAGCACCTCGGTATCCGATGAAGTACTGAACTGAACACCATCCGCTTGCAGTTCATTTTTCAGTTCAATATAGTTGTAGATTTCACCGTTGTAGACAATGGTGAACCGTCCATTCCAATGCATGGGCTGAGAGGCATCCCGGGAAAGATCAATTATGGAGAGTCGTCGATGGGCCAATCCTATGGGATGATCCGGATGAATCCAAAAACCGGCACCATCAGGCCCTCTATGCGCAATGCTGTCAGCCAACACTTCCAACCTTGCCGTATCCGGCCTCTTATCAATCCCAAATATGCCTGCTATCCCGCACATCCTATCAAATTGTCAAATACTTTTTCCTGAATTTATTGAACCGGCTGATGGGTATATACCCGATATGGCTAAAGTCCTTCTCATAACGATTACATTCCGATGGTTCAAGCCTCTTGATAACAGTTGCGGGATTGCCGGCAACAACACAGTATCCTTCCTTAAAGGAACGAGTAACAATGGCTCCCGCCCCTACAATGGTAAAATCCCCTAACTCAACACCCGGAAGTATCATTGAATTCATCCCGAGCCAGCAATATTTTCCGATTACAACCGGAGAATGCTCAGTCTGCTTTCTCAAGTCATATAAATCATGATTGGCACTCATGATACCTACATTGGGTGCTATAAAAGTATAGTCCCCTATCAATATTCCATTTAGTCCATGAAGATAACACCCCGGCATATACCCCGGGCAAACTCCTTTGCCAACTAGAATGTTTTTCGGATAACTGACACTGCTGGAATAATGCATTGGCCAGTAGGCACCGGCATTATTTCCAAGAAATCTTTGTCGATACCATACGGTAAGCGTGATGGGATATTCATCCTTTCTGGTGGCTACCAGAAAACGAAACGCCGGGAAAATTGATAACAGCCGTTCCAAAGCGAAACGTATTTTTCTCAGCAACCTGTACGGTTCAGAAAATACTATGAATAACTTACGCATACGAACTCAACAAAATTCGAACCATTTGAACAAATCCTATACCAGATTTCAATTGCTTTTGACGAAAAGTGCTGAATTGCCAATCGATCAACAAAGATCGAAAAGCGGATCTGGCCATGGCACGCTCTACTCTCTTGATGAAAACGCTCCCCGATTCGCGAGCCATGGGACAATCATCATGTTTTAATGCAGCAAGTTCCGTTAACAGGTATTGAAAAACAATATTACTGTCATTCCATATAAGTTTGGATTCCTGACCCTCATGGGATCTGGCCCAAACCATTCCCTGAGGCATCAGCAAGACAAAATGCTTTCTGGAAAGCTTCATCCAAAATTCCAAATCACCCACAAAACGTTTTCCGGAAAATCCTCCTTCCTCAAAAAACAAATCCCTGCGAATGATGGAAGAAGAAGGAGCCTTATGAAAAACCGGCGCCGTAAAATAATGCCTATTATAAGTCTGTTGAGGATCCAGTAACAATGGAAATGGAGTTAAAAGATCAGGTTCCAGGGAATCCAATCCGTAGGCAGCCATAGGATGTCTTTCCATATGCTCACTCATGACTTTGAGCGTCCAGGGATATAAGACATCGTCCGCATCAAGATACTTTATGTATTTGCCGCGGGCAAGGGATGCAGCCAAATTACGGTTATGATAATCGCCAAGATTTTGCTCATTAAAATGAAATCGAATGCGAGAATCCATGGCCGCGAACTCTTGCATGATCTTACGCGATCCATCTACCGAGCCATCATCTACCAACAATAGTTCAAAATCATTGAAAGATGAATCCAGCACACTGCGAATAGCTTCCGACAGGTACTTCTCCTTGTTATAAATAGTCATTAAAACGCTTACCAAAGGAGCAGCCTCAATCAAGAATTTTGTTTTGAGTGACTAAACTTAAAAAATCAGGCAACACCGCTTCACAGGAATAATTCCTTATTTCAAAATGAAGTCCGCTCCTGTTCAGAGCCGACTTGCCATCCCATTTAACCAAATTTTCAAAATCAACAGACCTTATCTGAGGATAGGTATTCACGGTCACATAAGGAAAGCACCCTTTCATTACTGCCGGAAACCATACATCCAATCCGCAAACATGATACTCGAAAAGTTTATTCGGGGCATTTTCAACAAAATTGGGAATATGACCCTTGTAAAGAACTACCCCCACATCATATTTATTCAACAGCCGGGGCAATTCGTTATAATCGACGGAACCTTTAAAACTAATATTATCTGCACACAGGGAATCAAGGTAAGTCAGCGCATCCGGATCGGGATTAATGGAATATATATCCCAATGCACAAATGCTTTATTAAACATCACCCATTGGGCAAATTCCTTCAAATACATGGTCTCATTGCTAAGAGAACCCACATATACTATCTTAACCGGTAAAATGATCTCATGCCTGATGCCCGGATTGCGCCAGGAAGCAGGAGGATAATTTGGCAATATCCTGCAAACTTTCGATTCGGAAATTCCGTAATCATCACAAAACATCTTCATTCGTTGCTTATTGGTGTGTGATATCCACGAAGCGCCAGGGATTATCTTTTTTTCAATATTCCATAACAATCTGAAAAAACGGGATCCGGAAAGAAATTCTCCCGAAGAAACATACTCATGATAATGAATCAACAGCAAAAATGTACGACCAAAAACCTTTTTACAGACGTAAGCAGGCAAACAGGATAGCGTTTCGTAGTATACCAATACGGAAGGCTTCCATTTCAATATCAGCCAAATGGAAGTAGCATAAAAAGAAATATACCCATAGAGTCTTGCCCACCAATTATTGGAGCGGGAATTGCCTGTCCGCAACAACCGAATACTGCCTGAGGTGGCAACATACTTGGCGGCAACAGCATCAGATGAGGCAGAAGAAATGACAACATACTCACAGTCAGGAGAACGCTCTCCCGCAAAATTCAAGAAATTCATCAACGGAGGATATAACTCAATCGGACTGTAATGCAAGACGACTACTTTTCTCTTTTTCATCATGAATTGATTGATGAAAATTGATTCGTCAGATGAAAAATCAGCTCTTCGACCCTTTTTCGATAGGAATAGTCAGACTCAATACAACGTTTCCGAGCCGCCAACCTTATCAAATCAGCATCAGCCTTCGGCATTGCTAACAACATACGAATCGCTTCAACACAGTCGCTCACCCCGTTGAAAAGAAAAATCTCCTTGCCGGAAGTAAAGAAGTGTTTATGATCGGCCGTATCGGGAGCCAATTGGATTCCTCCTATAGCCGGAATCTCAAAACTGCGCATATTATGTGACCTCATATTATGAAGTCGCAACAAATTCAATTGCACCCTATAGGCCCTCAACCTACTCCATAATTCATTACCTTTCAGATAACCCTTCACCGAAATATTATCATGAAGGTCTAGCCTATCCCAACCATTGCCGTATACATCCAAGGGGACATCCGACGCGGCGATGTCATTCAGAAAATCAAGACGCTGACGATCAGGATTGCCGATAAAACAAACCTTGTTCACCTCAGGAACATCGAGGCAGGAAAGGTAAATCTCCTCATCCAATTCAAATCCAAAAGGAATCAATCCCGACGGAACCTTCTCCGCTTCAATCATTTTTTCACAAACTTCCTTATCATAACTAAGATATAAATCAAATGAGCGGATCGATCTAGTCACATTGCGATTACCACTTCCCCTTCCGGAGAAAATGAAAGGATTATCCGGATTGTAGTTTACCAACCTGACTCCTTTCAATGCCAGCTTCTTCAAAGTAGCCGGATATATTTCCATTCCTTTGAAAACAAGCAGAACATCAGGCTTGCAATCATCTGCCCTTTTCAAAAGTTCCTGGTTTATTGAAGCAAGAATGCTACTGAAACCCGTTCTGTATAAAATCTTATTAAATAAACTCTTCCTATAATACTCCAAAAAGAGATTTTGCGCAGGAAAAAAATCAAGGGAAGCGACCGAGGGATGGGCAGCTAAATACTTACGATATGGCCGTTCGATGGCATAATCACTGTCTGCTCCCACAATCAATAATCTAATCCTCATTTTTTAAAATATCCATAAAAGCTCCTGTACAAGCCTTTCAAGATCCGGATAGGCATCAATAATGACGCAGCCGCTACCAGAAGATAAAGCACGTGGATCTTTAACCGATTGATAAGGGTCAAATGAACCAAATCCTTGTTTTTGGAGGGCGACATCCCTCTGAAAAGTCCCCAGGCTTCAGGATAGGCATCCTGCTGGCGATAATCCATGATCCAATATGGAAAAGTGAACAGATAAGTGCGTCTAAAAGCCCTATAGAAAAGAGACTGCAAGGCAATACCTGAATCCATGAAGGCTGTAATGACTACATGTATGACGGAAGGCAGCCCGCCATCCACCACCTTATAATCTTTCCATTTTTTGGAAAGCCTGTCCTTGTAGGAACCCCTGGGTTTATCATCCAATAAAATATCCTTGATTACAAGCGCGTTTTCCATACAAAATAAACGGCACCCGCCAACAATCATCAATATGCCTAAATAAATTTGAGAATAGATACTTCCATCACTTTTCGACGAATTGAATTTCCTAAAGGCATTGGCATTGTAAATCAGCCCTCCGACAAAACTGAAACAGGAGTAATACTGAAGTGCCACCTCACTGCCTGAACCTAATATCCTGTTACCTGAAGCTCGCTTGACCAGCTCACCATCAGTCTTTCCTTCCACCATGTTACAAAAGCCGATTTCAGGAAAATCATGCTGAGCAAGGAAATCCGCCAGCAATTGAATCGCATCCTCTCCATTAAGGCTATCATCATTACCAAGCACAAAAGCATATTCTCCTGAGGATAATTCAATTGACTTTCGAAAATTCCGATCATAACCGAGATTCGTTTCATTTCTATGGTAGACAATCGGGTATTTATAGCTGTCTCTTAAATCACGGATCCTATGCGCCGTATCGTCGCTTGAACAATCATCACTGATCACCACTTCGATATCCATATAGGTCTGATGCTCCAACCTACGGAGGTTTTCCAGCAAATAGTCGATACGATTATATTGCGGAATACAAATGGATATTTTCATTCCCTATTCTGCAATTTTAAAAGGTGATCAAAAAAATTGAATGATAGTCATCAGGGTTTGATGGCCTCCACATAAGCTGAAAGATAGGATTCCTCCCTACCCTCCACATCCCTGATTTCAGAAATGTAACTACTCTTACCATAGCTCTCAACCTTGATATCCTTGAACCCGGCTTGCTTCAACCTGAGCGAAAGACTTTTGTCGTCGTACATGAATTTATGTTGATGCGGATAGCCCCTGTATTCATTGACCAGCCGTTTGAGGAACCCTTCATTCCGATACTGCGCCTCCTTATGAAGGTTCATGGCCCATAGGATGAATACCGTGGGATCGTCCACATTACTATCCTCATAATCCTTCAAATATTTGACGCATATTTTATGAAGATCAGGAACGACTAATCGGATTACCCCACCTTGTTTCAGGCAGCGATACGACTCACTCAAAAAGAGATCGGCAGATTTCAAAGTAAGATGTTCAAATAGATGAGAAGCATACACCACATCCACTGATCGGTCACCATACTTCCAGTTGCTGTTCAAATCCATATATACCACATTATCACTCTCATATTCAATCGGATTGAAAATCCTCGATAATCTCTTTCCAACTAGCGGCAAACGTTGCAGATGAGCATTAAAGGAGGAATCAGCATTCAGCCACCCCGCAGGCCTGATGGAACCACAACCCAGATTTAACATCAATTTCCCCATAAATAATTCATTCAGGTTTCTAATTATAAAGATGAGAGCAGTCCCTCAATCCTGTCAATCTGTTTTTCATAGGTATGATCAAAAGCGAAATCCTGCCTTTTCTTGCATTTGACTTCACTATTATATTCAGAGAGCCTTGAAATAACGTCAGAAAAAAGCTTAGGCAGGCCCCGATTATCATCAGCCCCCGTCATTTCTATCAAACCGGGGTAGTCAAGATAATCACCAACAAAGGAAGAGACAATCACCTTTCCGGTACTAAGGAACTCCATGATCTTATGATAATTAGGCCCAATAAAATTGGGGGCCTTAACGTCATAACATATCAGAAATCCATCCATTCTTGAAAATGCTGAGGGCAGCTGCTGATAAGGTATCGCCCCATGAAGTTTGACATTGGGAAGCGCTCTCAATGCCTGAATAAAAGTGATGGCCTCGACGTCAGTTCCGCCTCCCACATTGGATTCGCCCGGCGCACAGGATCCCCAAAACTCGAATACGATTTCCGGATTACTCCTTATGATCTTTAGCAAGACCTTCCTGTCAATATCATGGCGCAGTAAATTTCCGGAATACCCTATATGAACTTCGTTATTCTTGGTGGACGGGAGAGGCATATCCAGAAAATCATCAGCCAAACCATGATTGATGAAATGACGGGGAACAGCATATCCCTTATATCTATCCAGTATTGAATTAGAAGTGGATAATATCAGATCCGCTGACCTTGCCGCATCAATACCTTGTTTCAGATGAGGCATATCGACAGGATGGAAAATCCTTAAGCTTGCCTCTCTGAAACCACGAAGCGCAAACACATTTCCGATATCGAATGACCATACTATATCAACGGGGCGATTGATACTTTTCTTGATAGCCTTAATTAAAGGCCTCATCATCCGGTAAAAAAGAAGCGGAAAATGAAACTTAATCATATAAGGAAAGGAAATCCTGCATTTCACTATGAATAAATTATACATTACTCCCGATGGAAGTATTTGTACCGCAGGAACATCAGAATCCCCGGAAATCAAGGGAGGATCAAGGAAATAAACCACATTCCCCCTCTCCGCAAGTTTCAGTGCATAATGATGTTTCGACACCCGCATAACTCCCCATTGCTGGGGAGAAATGACCAATATTACTTTTCCTTTAAGAATCAAAACAAACGCTATGAACCAATCAGCTTTTACTGACAAATTTCATCGGGCAGCAATCATGATGGCTACCTTCATAATAAACAGCAAGTGTATCTGCAAAAACCTTGCTTTCCATTCCATATTCATTCTTCCAGTAATCTAACACCTGTTTTTCGCCGTCACGATTGGCATCATCCAGAAATATACAATGATTCTCCGCCAATCTATCTTTAAGAAAAGGCATGGCAAAATATCTATTCAATCCGTAATGCTGATTGTAGGCAGCAGGACCATCAATCAAAACCATGTCGACGGGAGTGAAACTCCTCAACCTCTCCCGTAGCGTCAATTCATCATACCACAATAACGACCTTCCCTTCCAATCGCGATGCGTGAGCGGTGCATGAATCAACTCTACATATGAAGTCAACCCTTCTTTTTCAAGCAGTTCACCCGTAAGATCCGACCATTCCTTATCAGACTCTACTGAAACCAGTTTCGCATTCATACCATGAACCTTCATGGCTCGCGCAATGATCACAGTGGATATCCCTGATCCGAATTCCATGATTGAATTTCGCTTATTGATAAGCAATTCATTAACCACGAAGGCGACCGCGAAAGGCCGCAGGCTCATGAAAGTAAAAGGAAGCGGGCCTCCTGATTGCAAAAGTTTGTCCAACAATCCAAGGCAATAGATGTCCTCCGTATTCCTTACCAGATTAAGATTGTCATTGACGGCCTGATTGAGTCTTGACAGTTTTCGCAATATATTCATCGGGTAATTATTTTGAGATGGAAAAATATGGTTTTAGCATCCGATAGCTGGTTAACAGATCCGTCAATCGGAACCTGAAAAGTGATGAAAACAACCGCCTCAAAATCCTGTTTTTCTCAGACTGCAGTACAGTACGAATTTCATCAGGTGTCAAGGGACATTGGGAGGATAGCAAATGCTCAAGTTTTATCCTCTCATAATCAGGCAAATACTTATCATAAGAGGCCATTTCCTGATCAGTATGCCGCCTGTACCAAACCATGCCCTGAGGCATTAAAACCAAAGGATAATGCATGGCAAGCCTGTGCCACATATCAAAATCACCTATCATTCTAAAGGGCCTGAAGCCATCCATATTTTCAAAAACATCCCTCCTGATGATGGATGATAATGGAGCTCTTTGAAAAACACCGGAACCAAAATAGTGTAAGCGATAAATATCCGGCGCTTCCAGCTGAAAAGGAAAAATCCTTGATTGATCGGGCTCCATGGAACATAATCCCCAACCGGCATCGGGAAACTTTTCCATCATCAAAACCATGCAACCCAATGCCCAGGGATAGATATAATCATCTGAATCCAGATATTTGAGATATTTGCCAACTGCATAGGATGAGACTTTGTTTCTATTGGGGTAATCGCCCAGATTTTCCGGATTCTGATAAACCCTTATCCTTTTATCCGAGGCAGCATATCGCTTGCACACCTCCAATGTATCGTCAGTAGAACCGTCATCGCAAATAATCAATTCAAAGTCGCCAAAATCTGAAGCTAATACACTTTCAATGGCAGTAGCCGTGAGTAAGGCCCTGTTATAGGTGGTCATCAATACCGATACAATAGGAGAATGCATGTCGGTATCAACGTCTGAGGACGCTTCTGATTACTCTGGTTAACATATTCGGAATGAATGCCGAATCAAGCCTGGAACCTTGGTTGATTCGTTTACGTTTTTTCTCCCGAAAAAACTCCTCATATCTCGCAAATAGACTGAAATAGGCAGCCGATGTCTGTTTGATATCAAAATCCGCGGCTACTTTCGCTCTGCAGGCTACACTCATTTCATTGAGTCGGCTGCGGTCCTCATGCAAGCAGACAATGGCATCGGCAAAGGCTTCATTATCATCAAGGGCGACTCTGAATCCGATGTACTCCCCTACGGTTTCCCTGATACCGCCCGCAAGATCCGTAACAACAGGTACAAGACCCACACTCATAGCTTCCAGCAATGAAACCGGCGAACCCTCGAATTTGGTAGGCAAAACAAAAACATCATGTTCACTGCAAATCCGCAAGACCTCGTTGGTAGAATCCGGAGAACAGAATTCAACAGCATCCTCATGACTCCATGCATTTTTGAAGGCCACTTCCTCAGGTCCTCCTCCTATGCAGGTCCATCTTACATTGACGCCTTTTTTTCTGAGTAACGAAGCGATTACAGGCAAATCAAAAATGCCTTTGCCTCCGGTGAAACGACCGATGAACAATAATTTAAGATCCGTTTTTACATCCTTTCTATTTCTGAATTGAATCGGTAAGTCAACGCCATGAGGCAAATAAAATATATCCTGACTCCTGGAAGGGAGGCAATCCAAAAGCCGTTGTCGGATATTTTTATTATGGCAAATAAACACATCCACCACATGATGATATTGGATGGCAAGACGCAAATTATAATCATCGTGAACAAGCTGAAACACCGTTTGCTGAACCGGGTAATGATCCAGCATGGCCATTTCAATACCGTAATTGACAATCATCGGGCCCTTGAAATCCCTTACAGACTCCCTTAATTTGCGGAGATTATGATGAAAATTATTTCTTCCGTCAAAACGGAAAACCTGCTGCTTGTCAGCAGGAATGAAAATTTTGGACCGGGTCGCTTTTTCATCAAGAACATCAATCAAGATCACCTCTTGAAAAAGGCCTTCCGGCGCATGACTCATCAGATTCACATTAAGTGAAGTGACTCCTCCGAGCTTATGATCAAAAATGTATAGTATATTTTCCACCAATAGCATTCAAACTCATAGGCTCTTCATCCATTCGCTCAAATCGGCCAAGCCTGCTTCAAAAGAACGGGTAGGCTCATATCCAAGCTTTCGGATTTTCTCAATATCAGCCCGCCAAAATTTCGGATTACCTTCATGGTTCATGCCATTGAATTCAATTCTCTTATCTCCACCAAGCAAATCAATCAATTTTTGCGCCGCAGTTCTGACGGTAACCATTTCAGCATTGGCAACGTTGTAGATATCCGCATTCATTCCTGATTTAAGAAACAATAATTCAAGACTGTCTACCAGGTCATCGATATGTATGAAATCTCTGGTCTCGTCCCCGGTACCCCATAGTTCGATCCTATCATTATCTGATTTCCATTTTTGATAGATGTCCCAGAACAACTGCTTCTTCAGGCCCCTTCCGAAAACAGAGAAAGGACGGGCTATGGCTACCGGCAACCCATACAGGGAATGATATTCCCTGCATAGTTCTTCGGACATGAGTTTATTCCAGCCATAGGGGGAAATAGGAGCGGCAGGGGCCGTTTCATTCACAGGAAGAAGAGACGGATTTCCATAAACGGCCGCACTTGAAATATGGATGTATTTGCATCGATTACCCGGACCTTTTCTGATTCCTTCCAGAAAAAGAGACGTTTCCCTCACATTCTTCGAAAAATCGTTTTCAGGATTGCTGAGCGAGCCTCCCACATCACTGCTTCCTGCCGCGTTGATGCAACAATGAGGATTGGCTGTAGAAAGTATTTGCTGCCAGGCTTCCTGATCACCAGAAAAACGGAAATACCGATACCCCTCCCCGATTGAGTCAACAATATCCACACCCACCAAATGATAGCCCTTCAAGCTCAGCCGACTCATGAGGTTCGAACCGATAAATCCAGCAGCACCAAGTACTAAAATTGTCATGGGTCAGAATTTCCGACGAATTTTTCCAGACTCCAGCAATGATTGACTGATCTTGGCGAAATCATATTTTACCGTTTCGCCAGTATTGACATCTATCAGAGGCAACCCATCCAGACCTCTGAAGATTTCCAATCCTTTTCGCATATCTCCGTTTTCCGACCTGGATTCACTGAAGGAAGGAAAAACAAATCCTTCCTTCACCGATAATTCCGGAAAAGGACATTGATCCCTCAAATGCTCACTGATGAAGTAGGCGTTATTCCCGGCACTGTTGCACCCTATGAAAAAATAGCCCTTTTTTACAGCCAACTTCTGCAAGGCGGAAAGGGAAGTTCCGTAAAAATTAAAAGGATATCGGTTTCCTCTTACAAAACCGGGATCATACGGGATGCTTACCGATTCCTCAAAACCAAACAGCCCGTTGTATTCACAAATCACAATGGAAGCCCGGGTATCAATCGTTTCCCATATCCAATAATCATTTCCGTCAATGTCCACGCTAAGTATACCCACCTCCTCCCGGAATCCGGACTGAAGCATCAATTCCCTGATATTTTCTTTATCAATGAACCTGCAAGTGGCCTTGAGGTCAAAAAAATGATAAATATGATCCGATTTGATCCTGGACACATTATCCTCACTGCCATCTATCACAAACCCTGACCAATAGTTATTGACCAGCAGAAAACGGGTATTGGACTCCCTATAGTCTTCAACACCAAACTCAATGAAAGTTTTAAAGCGGATAGGCATTTTTTGAACCAGGAATTGAATGATCCCATCATCGCCAAATTGCGAAAATACCCTGAATTCAACATCATTCAAATGCAACTGGTTCTTACACGCATTATTCAGCGTGGCTTGGAGCCTGCCTAAATTGACCTTGGGATTTTTATAATCAGCCAACTCCGCCGCATAGTTACTGTTAAGTACCTGCTGATGACCGGAAATACCCAGCAATAAATTTTTGATTCTACTAAACATGATATTCTCAATTATCACCCTTCCCTTTTCCAGGTAAGCGGGAAATATAAATTACCCCAACGGTTGTCAACCGGAATAGGGAGAGTGTCCACCACACCTTCCACCGTGACCAATGGAAAGTGAAGCAGGATGTCAAAAAATTCGGACTTATCCGGCCTGAAGAGGGCAATGGAAACCAAATAATCTCCATTACGAAATACGGGCTTATCCACCTCTATCGTATACTCCGCATAATTTTCCACTATATCAGGACTCTGCAAATCGGACAACTGCGTACAGAATACAGGTTGTTGCCTGGCGTTTTCAACAACAAGGCTCATATCCATTTTCTCCGGATTGGAAACTTTGATTCCCAATCTTATCTGGAATTGTTCTCCTTGCCGGACTCCGATCACCGGTTGGCCGTTTCTCAGCACCTGGAGTTTGACAACACGCGCCTGTTGATTTCCCTGCCGATCCTTGTGACGCTCGACATCCTCCTCAACGGCATCTTTACTCAGATAGGAATCAATCACCGACCGCGTATCCCCATACCGAGCGATTGATCCGTTTTGAAGGTAAATACATTTACCGGTAAGTCTTTCAATGGCATCCATCTGATGGCTGACAAACAGAACCGTCCTGCCATTTTGCTCACTGATATCCTCCATTTTCCAAAGGCATTTTTTTTGGAATTCCGCATCTCCCACGGCAAGCACTTCATCCACCACCAGTATTTCAGGCTCCAGGTGGGCCGCCACTGCAAATGCGAGACGTACATACATTCCGCTGCTGTAACGTTTCACAGGAGTGTCCAAAAACTTCTCTACTTCAGCAAAATCGACAATCGCATCAAACTGCTTTCTGATCATAGCCCTGCTCATACCAAGAATAGCACCATTCAAATAGATATTCTCTCTTCCTGTAAGCTCCGGATGAAAACCGGTTCCTACCTCCAACAATGAGGCAATCCTACCTCTGATGGTAACCTTTCCCCTGGTAGGTTCAGTGATTCGGGACAATATCTTAAGCAAAGTGCTTTTCCCGGCACCATTGCGCCCGATTATTCCGATGCGATCACCCGGCTGAACATCAAAATCCAAATCCCTTAACGCCCAAAACTCCTCTTTAACAATATGCGCTGCCCTTTTCTTGCCGAAAGGAAGGATATTTCTAGCCTTATGAGAAAGCACATCCCGCAACGCGACATATCTCTCACGTTCCTCATGATTGATCATGAAAGATTTTGACAGACCGCGCACTTCAATGATGGATGACATATTTTTCCCCTTCTAAATTGAATCTGCAAATGACTTTTCCATTCTTCTGAAATATTTCAAACCTGCCCATAGCAACAGAAACACCATGATCAGCGAGAAACTAAAAGTCCGCCAGTGTATCGGCTCAGCCAGCAGGCACCATCTGAATCCGTCAATGATACCTACCATGGGATTCAGAAAATAAATGAACTCCCATTCATCCCGTATGACAGAACTGCTAAATCCTACCGGAGTGACGTAGAGGCCGAATTGAATGATAAAGGGAATAATGTATCTGAAATCCCGGTACTTGACATTGACAGCGGTAAGATATAAACCTGTACCCAGGGAGAATAGAAAAAGTATAACAATGAATGCCGGCAAAAACAACAAATTCCATGAAGGCATAAATCCGTAATAGACCATCAATCCCAACATGATCAAAAATGAAATGGCAAGATCTACCAAACTGGTGATTACCGCACTGGATGGAATGATCATTCTTGGGAAATAGACCTTGGTAATCAAATTAGCATTACCAATCAGGCTATTGCTGGATTCACTCAAAGAATTACTGAAAAACTGCCATGGCAACATCCCTGCAAAGACCATGAGCGCGTAAGGTGCTGCTCCCGGATTTTTCAGACCGGCAATCCGGCCGAAAATGACAGTGAAAATTAGGGTAGTCAGCAAAGGCCGTATGATACTCCATGCAGCACCTATGATTGTCTGTTTATAGCGTACCTTGATATCGCGCCAGGATAGAATATAAAAAAGCTCCCTGTATCTCCATATGTCTCTCCAGTAGTGACGAACGGAAGCACCCGGCGTTATCACAATCTCTATTTCCTCGGAATTCGCAGACATTGTATTGAATGTTTTCAAAAAATTGCCTTAGGCAGCCAATAAGGTTTTTAATTTATTGACGTAATGATCATATCCGAAGTTTCTCCTTACCATCTCCCCATCAGGAAGAAAACGATCCCTGTGCTTTATCAAGGATTCCAGCACTTCTGCAATTTCTTCAAGATTAAAAGGATCCGCCATCATGCCAAAACCGGGAGAAATCATCACATCTCGCGATCCATCCTTATTCCCTGACAAGACCGGAATCCCGAAATGAAGTGATTCGATGAACGAAATTCCAAATCCTTCATTATGGCTGGGCATTACAAACAAATCAGCCATTTTGAAATAAGCCGGAACTTGTTCCTCAGGAATATAACCTACCATTTTCACATCCTCCGTCAAACCCAGCCCGGCAATCATACCTTCAAGATAAGTAGTCTCTCCCATGTCTGCCTTCCCTCCCATCACATATTTTATTCCCGGAAATCGTTCCTTTAGGGAAGGCAATATCTTCAGAATCTTATCATACCCTTTATATCTCTCCGAAGCCTGCATCCTGGCCAGGGTAAAAATCACAATGGCATCCTCATGAATGTTCAGACTTGCTCTCAAATCCGGCCAATGTTCCAGGCAACGGCCGTTCGGAAGAAAAGGATCCAGGCAATTATTCAGCACTTCACATTTGAATGCCGGCACCCCGTGCATAGAAGTAAGCTTTTCCAGGGTATGACTGCTTACACAAAGGAAGCGATCGCAAGCGCCGAGCAAATGCCTTCTGAATCCAAGCGGTATCTCCCAAATTTCAATCCCATGAGCAAAAAGATATATTTGAGTCTTAGGAGATAATTTCTTGATCATCCACCCGACAGGCAACAAATTGATATGACTGAGCAAAACCACATCTGAACCTATCCCTTTCCAAATGGAATGCCTTAAGAAAGAAATCATTCTGCCTCCGAATCCTCGGAAATATTCGGAAGGAAAGTATCGATTACCTATTGATGCCGAAGGCTGATCATGAAGCGAGTTCGATTGCATAGATGCATTGCTCAATCTGCTAATATCATAAATCGCTTTTGAAACGACCCTGCAAACCTTTTCGATACCCCCTGTGGCGGAAAAGCAATTCAAACTGAGAAAAAGCATTTTCTTAGGCATGACCATGTTTTCTAAGCAGCATAAGAGCCAACAAGTGCGACCAATGGAATCGACCTGCCAAGAATTCCTCGTACCGCTTTCGGGTGGCCGAATTACCCGAATTCATCTGCTCCTTCACGTAATCATCAGACAGAAACCATTCCGAAAAAGGAAAACTGAATCCCATCTTGCTGCGATTCCATATTCGCTCAGGAAGCTGATCGGAGAATGCGTCAATCAGCAATTTCTTCGGCCTTCCGGTATCAAATTTTATATCCGGAGGACAACTGAATGCCAGCTCTATAAGATCTGAATCAAGAAAAGGAACCCTTATCTCCACTCCGTGAGCCATACCCATCACATCCGCGTCACGCAGCAATTGATTTTGTAAATAAAGATGGAATTCCATCCACGACGCCTGATTTCCGGGATCCAAGGCTGAAACATCCCTCCCGGAATCAGCGGATTCAAGGATATGCAGCATCTCCCTTTCCGATCCATCCAATTGTCTGGCAATTTCAAAAATGCTAAAATAGCCTCTTAGAAAAAGATAGATGCCACCCATTCCTTCCATCCGAAGATAAGAGGCTCTTTTAAGGGCCTTATTGGAACTTTTACCGGCTACCTTCAACATCGAATTGGGAAGATTGGATGCCAATCGTGTCCATTTCATCCTGTTGAATGAGGGATACCCTCCAAATAATTCATCAGCACCTATCCCGGACAAAACCGCCTTCAAGCCCGACGCCCTGGCAGCTCTGGAAATGAACCACGTATTGATCCCGTCACAACTGGGCTGATCCATTGCGTTGAGTACTGACGGCAATGCATCGTTAAATCCTGCTTCATCCAACAGAAATTGACTGCACGACAGATTGGAATCTTTTATCAGAAGATCCTGATAGTATTTTTCAGAGTACTTTGACTCATTGAAATAGAGGGAAAGAGCACTCAGTCTTGAGTCCGCTTTATCAAAAGCGATTTTTGTGATGATACTGGAATCAAGTCCTCCACTCAGAAAGACTCCTAGCGGGGCATCAGAAACCAAATGCGAATTCACCGCTTTCTCAAGTTCATTTCTTACCTCAGCGCGAAAGTCGGCAGTAGCGACTGTGTTTTCGCTGATGCTGAAATGTCGGAATGAACAAACCGTAAAGGAAGTCTTCACAAGATCATATCGCGCAAAACTTCCTTTAGGAAGAGCCTTTACCGATTCGTATAATGTATGCGGCTCAGGTATGTGGCCATATGCCAGCAACAGCACCGGCCAGACGGAAGATTCCTTTATTTGACTGTCAAGTGACTGGAAAGCTCTAGTTTCAGATGCGAAGGCAAGCGAACTTCCAACTTGTTGATAATACAAAGGCTTGATACCAGCAGGATCCCTGGCCAATATCACTTCCCTTTTCTTTTGGTCGTGAATGGCGAAAGCAAACATACCTTTTAGTTTGCTGAAACTGCCTGTATCCCACTCCGCAAAGGCCGCCAAAATGACCTCCGTGTCAGTAGAAGTATGAAAATGATAACCCAGAGATTGCAATTCGGATCTTAACTGGAGATAATTGTAAATTTCACCATTATAAGTAATGGTGTAGCGATTCATAAAAGTCATAGGCTGATGACCTGCGGGACTAAGATCAATCAAAGACAGTCTGCGATGCCCGAAAACGACCCTGTCATCAGAAGAAATATACAGTCCATCACTATCGGGACCGCCATGCGCCATTGTCCGGCAAATTTCTTCAATCAATAAACTACGATCCGCAATGGAATGAATGGAGTTGGCGAGTCCTGCGATCCTACACATGAATCAAACCGATATTCCTGCGCCCTCTGGGCTGAATATAGTATTTGTAATTGCTTTGGAAATTATTATACGTAGAGGCGAGCCCTGCTTCAAGGTCAATAATGGACTTCCAGCCAAGCTTCTGTATTTTTTCCACGTTCAGCAATTTACGAGGCGTACCATCTGGCTTGGACTCATCGAAATCGATATCTCCCCCGTATTGAGAAATATTCTTGATTAATTCGGCGATTTCGCGGATAGAATGATCCAACCCGGAACCGATGTTAATGATCTCGGAAGAGTCGTATTTCTGCATCAGAAAATAACATGCCATCGCGGCGTCATCAACATGCAAAAACTCCCTTCGGGGCTTGCCCGTTCCCCAAACAACCACGGAGGGGTCTCCATTTACCTTAGCCTCATAAAATTTACGAATAAGTGCCGGAAGCACATGGGCATTGTTCAAATCATAATTATCGCCCGGACCATACAAATTCGGGGGCATGATACTTATGAAATTGCTACCGTACTGACGGTGATAAGCCTGACACATTTTTATTCCGGAAATCTTCGCGACTGCGTAAGGTTCATTGGTCGGCTCTAAAAAACCCGTCATCAGATAATCCTCCTCCATAGGCTGAGGAGCATTCTTAGGATAAATGCAGCTACTTCCCAGAAAAAGCAGTTTCTTCACTTCTGTTTTGTAGGAAGAATGTATGACGTTGTTTTGAATGGAAAGATTGTCAAATATGAAATCGGCAGGATAATTCTGATTGGCCATGATACCCCCTACTCTTGCAGCCGCAAGAAATACATAATCAGGTCTCACATCCTCGAAAAAATCAAGGACTTTTTTCTGATCTCTGAGATCCAACTCCGTTGATGATCTGGTTACAATATTTTCATATCCCTTCCTGCGAAGCAACCGAACAATAGCCGAACCGACCAGACCGGTATGACCCGCAACATAAATCTTATCCGATAGTTTCATAAAAAATTGATGTCTAAACTGAAACCCCTCAAAAACTCAACAATTTACATTAAAAATGGTTTAACAGAACGGGGATTTAACAAATATTAAAGGCCGCAGGAGCCAGGTTTTTCTTGTCAAAAAGAGCGCTCAACTGAATTCCCATACTGTCAATCCTTACACGGGCCTTATTATCAACGACTTCCACAACAATCCCCTCATAATTCATGAAAAATCCACCTTGAACCACCACTTTTGAATTCACCGCCATGTCATACTCTGTCACCTCCACATTGCTGAATTCCTGCAAGAATCTGCGGATAGTATCTATCTCCTCATCCCTGACTTTTGCCGGCTTACCCAGCCAATGCAGGTAATTTAAAATGCCGTCAATACGTGTCAACTCCCATTTTTTCTCCTCTTCCACTTTGACAAAAACATAACCCTTGAAAATCGGCTCCAGCACAATTTTCTTCCTGTCAGACCATTTCTTCAATACCTTGTTCAAAGGACAATAATTTTCCACTCCTTTTTCCGTCAGGATTTTAGCTATTTTTTTCTCCCAGCGTGGCCGGGTGTAAACCACATACCAATGCTTCATGGTCAAAAATTTAAGGAAGAGATAAAGCTCCGCTATCCCTCAGCCACAGTCCGACTGCGGCCAAAAGGATAACATTCAAATTCAGATTACAGAGAGATTATTTTTTTCTGAATAATCTCCTTAATATGTCCCCGATGTTCCAGAGGTTCTTGAATCCGGGCTGATCTCCCTCATGGGTATAGTAGCCCTTGGAATCACTGCCATAACCATATCCGTAACCATATCCATAACCATATCCGTAACCATATCCATTGCCATAACCTCCGAAACTATAATTCAATACTGAAACTCCCCTGGGCTTGATTCCGTTGAAAACAATACACATGTTGGAAAACTTCTTTTCCTTATGATAGTTGTCAATCATTTTCACAAATACATTGGGGGTCACATCATGTCTGACAACGAAGATGGAGGTACCCACATATTTCCCGATCAGCTGCGCGTCCGTAACCGGGCCTAACGGTGCAGTATCAATGATCACGTAATCGAATCTTGACTTGATTTCCTCCATCATTTGCGCAAATTCAGGAGACTCGATCAATTCGGTTGGATTGGGAGGAATAGGACCTGAAGGTATCAGGAAAAGATTATTAAATTCCGTAGGTCGGATAATTTCCTCGATGGAAGCCTTGCCAATCAGATAGGATGAAATACCCGGGTCCCTTTTCTTATTCAGATAAGAGCTAAGCTTGGGCTTTCGGAGATCCATCTCCAGCAAAGCCACTTTTTTACCCGTAAGTATGATACTGATAGACAAATTGAGGGCGACAAAACTTTTTCCTTCCCCCGAAATACTGGACGTTACTAATAAGACCTTGTTCTTATCTGAAAAACCTATGAAGGACAGATTCGTTCTCAATGCCCTGAATTGTTCTGCTATGACGGTTCTTTTACCTTCAGAGATCGCAATGGGGCTGGGTAACGGCGTCTGAATGATTTCTCCGATGACAGGCACGGCAGTCCTGCTTTCCACCTCGGAACGGAACATGATCCTGTTGACAAAGTTTTCGAAAACCTGCACATATAACACAAACAACAATAAGCCGGAAAGAAAACCGAAAATGTAGTAATTCTTGGCAATCGGCCTGATGGGACCTGTTGAAAATCCTGGCTCGAGAACACGTAAATCAGGAGTGGTAGAGGCTGAAGAAATAGCTGTCTCCTCCCTTTTTTTCAGCAGATAGGTATAAATATCATTTTTGATGGCCTGCTGACGACCTATTTCCAATAATTCCTGTTCCTTCTTAGGTACGCTTTGCAACAATGACCTGTTGGTTTCCAAATTGCGGTTGAGGGTTCGTTTCTCGGCAAAAAAATTGTCTTTCAGATTTCCGATATTCTCCCTGATGTCTTTCTTGATCTTGTTAACCTTGTCGGATACGTTTTTTACCGATTCGCTAAATTCACCGGATACGGAACGAACCCTGTCGAGTTCAAACTCCGCGGCATACAATTGCTGCAACAGACCATTCAATGTGGCATCATTCAAAAGCGTAAGAGACGGCACGAGCCCCGGACTTTTCCCTTTACGGTTCAGGTAAGATTCCACACCGTTCAAGATGTCAATCTGCAGGTCTAGCTCTGTATTCTTCTTATCAATATCCTTTACGATTTCAAAGTAAGCAGAAGCTTGCATACCAAGATTGGTCACCTGCTCTCTGGATTTGAAATCAGACATATCGCTTTCCACACTGTCCAGTTGCTGAATAACCGTATTTAACCTGGCATTGATGAAATCAAGCGTATTTTTCGCGATTTGATTCTTGTCATTGATGGCCTCGATATTGTATACTTCAAACAACTTGTTCAGCACCTCAATGCCCTTCTCAGGAACGGGTGTCTCGAATTTCACTTCAATGACAGTGGAATTATAGGAGATAGGAGCTGCCTTAAGGTCGCTGATCAGTTTAGCGGTAGCCCTGGAAACAGAATTGAAGGTTACAAAGTAATTCTTACCTACAACATTCCTGTTATACTTCGAATTGATTTCAACCTTGTACCGGGTGGAGCCAAGTTCAAGAATACCGTCAAACGGGATCCTTCTCCCATTTATCTCGACAAATTCCTTTTTCCAATCAATACTGAAAAAATGAGTTCCACCCGGATTGATGCTGTCTTTATTGACCGCCAGAAACTTCACCGGACTATTCAATCCATACAATTCCTCCGTCTGTACATTTCCTTTGTTATAAACAGTCGCATAAAGGTCGAGGATCTTGACAACCTCCCCTACGACGGATGAAGAACGCAGCACTACTATCTCATTCTCAACAATTTTCTTTTCACTGAAAATATTCAGGGCATCCAAAACCCGGCTGTCACTGGTCCCCTTCTGAGGATCTTTCAGCAGCACCTTTGCAAAGGAGAGAAATATCTTGGTTTGTGAACGAAGGTAAACGAATGAGACGGCCAGAGATAATGAAGTGACCAACACAAAAACCGGCCAAAAAGGCAGGTACCTATGCAGAACCTGCATAAGCAAGGAAGCCTGGGGCTTCGAGTCTGATTTTAATTCGTCCGCTGCCATTGATCAATATTGCTACTTCAGCACCCTGTCAACCAGAATGATGATAAGTGATAAAGTTGAAAGGACGAAAGACAAGGTCTGTATACTCTTCAGCCTCCTGTCTTCCTGTAATTTTTTCTCATCATCTATTGGAACATAAACTACGTCATTAGGCTTTAGGTAGTACCATTCCGAGCCTAAAAGGGAACGATCATTCAGGTTCAATCTTTTAAATCGTTGCTTCCCGTCCTCCTCCCTGATGAGCATGACCTTATCTCGTCTTGCAGTCATGTTAAGGTCACCGCTGAAAGCCAATGCGTCCAATATGCTGAGCGGATAATTGGGAAGGGAAAGAACCTGAGGTTTCGCCAAATCACCTAAAAGGGTCACCTTATGATTTGAAAAACTCACATTCACAACAAGATCTTTGAAATATGGCTCAAGATCCTTTTCCAGTTTTTCTCTCAACGCGGAAATCGTCAATCCTGCAACTTTCAATTTACCAAGCCGATGAATATTGATAGTTCCATCTTTTCCCACCATATACCCTGCACCATGCCCCTCTGAGAGCACCGTCAATTCCTTACCTGATCCGGCATTAAAAATCAAATCTTCCTCTTTGCTGAGGCTACTGACTATAATTTGCAGGGCATCCCCCGTAACAATCTTGATCTCCGCATTTACCGAGGATGGCAGAGAAATGATCGTATCCTTTTCAATATTTTGAAAATAAGCAGTAGGTCTGGAACTAACCCTACAAGAAAATAAGACAAAAGTCAGAACGATATACAAAAACGCCCGAAGGATTGATAGTGAGCGCCCTATTGATCCAATTGAAAATTTAATCATAAACTCCTTTACAGTCAGGCACTGAAGTCCGCAACCCTTAACCGTATGCTAATTTCGTAAAAAAAAACGAGATAGCAATGTAAGTGAAAGACAATAGTTTGAGGCCATGTATTAAAAAAAACTGCCGGATTTGACTCCGGCAGCATAAATGATTATTTGAAATTTTTAAAGGCTACTTTTTTACTTTTTCAGACCGAAAGGCCCTTTTCGCACCCAAACCGACACCGGCTGCTATCAACAGGCTCACACCCCCATCTATTGGGCAAGCGGGATCATCAGGGTCACAACCCGGATCAATCTGGCCAAAACAAACCGAAGGAAGAATGAAGACAACCAGAACCAAGAAACCGAATCTAAGAATTGAAGAGATTTTCATTTAATCCAATTACTTTACAAAGTTAATTAATTAGCAGCAAGTATGATTGATTTTGTGACGGGCTTTTTTCCCGGACTATCAATCACTACTTGATAGACCCCTCCTGCCATTTTAGGAAGCGTTATTTTCCAGATGGCATCGCCTCCGATATGTTTAAAAGTTCTGGCTCCGAAGACCTCCCCACGCTGACCGTTTATTCTGACTGTATAGTCACCTTTAGGCTGAGCAATCAAAGAAATATTGAAATCCCGTCCTCTCACAGGATTGGGGAATATCTCAAAGCCCGATCCAACTGTTTCGTTAACGAGAGTAGCAATATTGCTATAAATCAATTTACCGGACTCCATTTTCAAGGCTATCCTGAAATTCATCGAACCATCATCGGTCAGCAAACGACTGCCTGCCGGTAAAACCAGCGAATTGCCGGAAATCAATTCATTAATACCGCCAATTGCCATAAAATCATCTCCCTTGGCAGAGTGCTGAATACTGAACTTTTCAAACTTTTCATTACCCGGATTGTCATAGGACCAGGAAAGGCGGACATCATTATCCACTCGCTCGGCATCCAACGTAATTTCCGGCTCCTTTTTGGAGTTTGCGTTAGGCGTCTGACTGAAGACAACAAAGAACCTACCCTGATCATAGGATTCCGGCTGATTAATCACTTCAAAGTCATACAGAGTTTCTCCTTCAAGATTCAGCAGCGTTCTGCTTCCGCTGAAACGATCCACAAGCCATGCATCAAGACCATTCTTAGCAAGATTCTGCGACAGCATCCTCAACTGATATTGTTTGACCCTCACATTATTAATTGCAAGGAAGATAGTATCCTTATGATGAGGCAGCTTCCTGCTTTCGATGGAATAAAGCTTATTACCCTTCTTGACACTTACATTCTCTCCCGGGTTCATTAGCTTGGACGCATCTAACTCATCCATTTCGTTGCTGAAGCGACTGTCGAAATTGAGCCTGAATCCATCTTGAGGAATAAGATTTCCGCCGGCATCCGTAACTTTCAGGGTACCCATGAGAATTTGGTCGTCTCCCGGAATCGTTCTGAAAACTTGCCTGCTGGTATCGGATTTCTTCATTGCCTCGGTGAACTGAACTGAGGCCGAGCCGACATTGGTAGCCTTCACGAAAAAGGCCTGACCCGATTGAATGTAATTCTGTATGCTGTTAGCACCTCCATAGGTGGTTGAACCTACATCCTGTGCCACCTTAAAGTTTGTACCATCATACGTCAGGTCTACAAATCCTCCGAATTGAGATCCGAGCAAAGGATCCCAGACCTTTATGGTACTTTCCAATCCGGTACTATTTGAATTGGTTGTCCAGAATGTCCTGAGGTCTATGGCTGATGCATAAGGATTACCTACTGATACGAATCCGGCAACAGGACCCGTAAGTCGCGTTGCAGGCTGATTACCCACCAACAATTGACCTCTTGAACTCAAGGTAGTATTCACATTAGGATTAGGACTACTGGTTGTACTGGTCCTATCTCCTCTTACAAATACCATGAATCCATTGGAATTATTCAATAACGAGGCCGAATCGGTCCTTCGTAATCCAACATAAGTCTGTGCAGCGGCATCGAAGTGCTTCATGGTGGCACCTCCTTGTGTGTATGCATCGAATCCAAGTGTGGTGGCATTGGGATTTTCAGATGTGATCCACAATCCCTTATTGGCAACGGTCGTTCCATTCAATTGCCAAAGCGCTCTGATGGTGGCTTCCGTTGTAACAGGTATTGAAAGATGCCTCCATTTTCTTCCATTGCTGATGAAACGCTCCACCACAAACCTGCCGGTTCCTGTATATCCGAAAGAATTGGAATTGGCGGTTCCCACTCCTGCAGTACCGGAAGGACCGGATGCCAATACCACATCAAAATTGCCAAGATTCAATTTTCCGTTTCCTGAAGTGGCAGGCCTAAATGAACCGGTAATGGTGATAGACTTATTTAGTGTAACTCCTGCCGCAGAGGCATTTGTTATTTCAAGGTCCTTCAATGTGGCTGTACCATTTCCCGGGAAGGTCTGCTCAGCATTACCGGACAACAGAATCTTTCCGGTGCTATTGATAGTACCATCATTAAGGCTGTTGCCGAACAGCTTGAGCACTCCGGGATTACTGATAGTCAGCGTGGCACCTGACTCTATAGTGAGGTTGTTGGAGAAAGCAGTATCAGTGGCCGAACTGATGGTTGGCTGATTCGCTACTCCATTGGCAGGAATGGTGATGTTGGTTCCGGCTTGAGGAGCCTGACCTTCACACCAGTTAACGGGATCATGCCAGTTGGTGTTGACTCCACCCCATCTTCCGGCAACTCCGGTGCCATTGAACTCATCTGCACCGATATCCGTAACTCCCGCAGCGCGTGCATCTCCGTCAAAATCATCCGCCAGACTAATCCCAGTATTGTCACCATTGCCATTAGCGGAGCAGTTGGTAGTCGTTGACATCCTGAGATTAAATGGCGCAGTGGTACTATTGATAAATACAGACCTCGCAGCCAGAGAAGCCGCATCCTTGGTGGAAGCAGTCCTGAGCTGAGCAATGGTTTGTGACAAATTGGTCGCATCGAAATACAACAAGTTGTTCACGGAAGGAGGACCCGCATAATAGATATTGTTATTGGATCCAGCCACTCCGTAGTTCGCGGTAACATTGGAACTTCTCCTCAATGCGACAGTACGACCCGTACCCTTGGCAACAGATTCGTTAATGATGATATTGTTTCTAAGATTCAAGGTCGCAGCTGTCGAGGTCGAATTGGAAGTATGGTATACTCCCGAACCACCAAAATTGGCTCCGCTTGAACTCGCATTCAAATAGATCGTGTTATAGTGGATGTTATGTGTTCCGGTAGATCCTGTCATGGAGATTCCCCTGACCGCATCCACATTGGATATGGAAGGAGCCTTGATATCACTGATAAAGTTGTTGGAAATGGTAGAACCGGTAGACGTATTGATAAATATCCCACTCACCACACCGGTTGAAGCAGTGGAAGTGTTGGAAATATCAAAAATCCTGTTCTTGCTCAACACGGCAGCCCCTGTTGCCAATAAGATTCCGGAGGTAGAACCTGTGGTGGTTGAAGCATTACTGAGACCTGAAATAGCACTACCCGTTATAGTCATGGTACCGCCTTGTTGCTGGAATCCATAAACATTGGCAGTGGTAGCAGCTGCATTGTTATTTGAAATGCCCGAAATGGCCACTCCTGAGAAAGTCATAGTACCGAGAGTCAAAATGCCGGCAACGGTGCTGGTCGCACCGGAGGACACGACATCCGAAATGGTATTTTGAGCAGCTGTGAAACTCAAAGGTGCGGTACTGATTAACATTCCATAAGCGACTCCTGCACATTTTAATGCAGAAATGGAGTTGTTAGAAAGAGTACCTGAACCTGCTGAAGCGGATGCAGCCAGGAACTGAATACCTGTCAGATTACCTGTTCCGGAAACCAAGGATTGAACCGTATTATTATTGACAGTTGTATTATTCAAGCCGCCACTTGTGTTTATGCCGGTTAATTGCCCTGTCAGGGAAGCTCTGATATTTTGGATGCTGTTACCCGTAACAGATTTGGTACCCACAGCTGAACCTGAGCTGGAAATCAATATTAAATTACCCGACGCGGTTCTGATACTATCAGCCACATTACTGCCTCCGAAAACATTATTATTGATATTAAGAACGCTCAAGGCATTTGTAGCTGTAGCAAATGCAATTCCATTCAATGATCCCGCAGCAGCCTGTGAATAATAATTCCTGATGGTATTATTATTCATATTGACGGTAAACGCCATGGCGCTATTGAAAATCAAATTAGCCGTAGGACCAAAAGCGGCAGTAACATTTACCGCGATGTCCTGTATGGTATTTCGGTTGATAGCCAAAATCGCATTAGAATTCAAAGTCGACATTCCCTCACTTCGGATCAAATCAAAATTATAGTTTGCCGCAGCTGAAGTCGCATTAATATTTACGGAGAGGGTATTATTGGTGATAGAATCACTCATGCTAACTGATGGGCTGGCTGAATAATTTTTCCAGATTCCACGGATGGAGAACCCTGCCGGGATGGCAGAGGTGATTGTGGTAGTTAAACTATTGTAGGAAATATTACCATTCACCTGATTTCCCGCATAAATTCCAAAGGTGGAGTTAGCCGGAGAGTTACCATAGACAGTTGTCAGTGCCAAACCTCCCCAGTTAGTAATGGTGTTGCCGGTGGCAGAGGAATTTCCTCCCACATCATTGAAATTATCATACGATCCGGCTGATCCGATTAAAGAAATACCCACATTTACGTTTGATATGCTATTGGAATGGAAGGTATTCAATGAATGTGCGCCAGGAGCGGTGGTGACGGTTGTCGCGGAGATTGTCATGACATCCTTGTCATGGGAGTTATTTGAATAAATACCAAATGAATTCGGATTGGTCTTATTCAAAGAAATGGTATTTCCTATGATACTATCATATTGACATCCGTTGGTGTTGGATGCTCTAAGCATGGCGATTCCAAACTCCGTCATATTATTAACAACCGAGTTGCCAGCATTCTCCTGAATGGTCAAATTTTTAATGGACACATAGTCCGCTCCTATCAGCTTAACCACAGCATCATTCACTCTGCCTGCCGTTTGCAAAGCGGCGGTTATTACCGGCGCATTGGTACCTGATTTTTGAATGACGATTTGATTGGTAGCCGTACCGCTCGCAGTGATCTCATAACCACCGGAAGGAGCTGTTTCCGTATAGCCGCTTCCCAGATTAAAGCGAACACCACCTGTTCCTGTGACGCCGTATAAATTAATGTAGTTGACAGCCTTTGCCAGACTACTGAATGTGTTACATCCATTTGTCCCATCAATGGTATAGTCTCCTGCAGGCAACGGTGTTGTCACTGCAGCTGAAACCACAATTGTGTTTGACGTATCGGTACATCCATTGGAGTTTGTCACTACCAACGTGTAGTTTCCTGCAAAAGAAGTATCGAAACTGCTGCTATTGGAGCCGACATTGGTCGTTCCGTTCAGCTTCCAGCTATAATTACTGATGGAGGCTCCGCTTCCCGGAGTAGTTGAGGAATTCATTACAATCTCCTGGTCAGAACCACTGTAAATGGTATTACAAGCGGCTGTAATGGAAACCGTAGGACCAGGAAGGAAGGTGTTCACACTCAGCGGAGGTGATGTAACGACATTGTTGGTTGCACAAGCATTATCAGTAGTCAGTTTCACTGTGGCACTAAAACTTCCGGCAGGTGTGAAAACATAAGTACGTGAAGTATCATTCTGAACTATCGAACTATTGACGGTGAATTCGAATGTAGAATTGTCGCCGGGGTTAACAGGGTTTGCCGTGAGAATGATTGGCGCACCTACACAAGCCGGAGAAGCAGAAAGCGTTACACCCACCGTACTGGAAGCGTTCACCACCAGACCAAGGGCACTGCTGATGACCGCTGTCGTTCCTGATGAGGCACAAGCTGTAGCATTGGGTGTGAATATCAATCTGATGGAATCGTCGTTATTGGTTAACTGAAGATTCGATAAATTATATGTATTGGTGGTAACTGTATTTGTCCATGCACCACCTGCAGGCTTTCTTTGCCATTGATAGGTACCCGCCAAATTAGTGGTCGGCGTGAAGCTTACGGATTGACCGACACAAAGATCGTTGCCGTTATTGCTTCCCGAAATGGATACTGTTGGCGGAGTTGTCGGATTGATGCTAATCGCTTGTTGCAAAATACCGAAGCATCCGTTGAGTACTACGGAATCCTTAAGCGTGAAACTGCCTGAAGCTCCGGCAGTAACTGTGACAGTTGCATTGTTGGCTCCAGCAGTGATATTACCGCTGCCACTCAAGGACCAGAAATGAGCAGGAGTACCGACCTGATTGACGGTAGCGGTGATCAGATTACCCGTTGAATTGGCACAAACGGCCGTAGGACTTACTGAACCCGTAGGAGTAGGCTTTACAGTAACCGATACTATAGAACTGGTATCGACAGAAGCACATAATTTACTGGGGGTCATAATTACCCGGAATTGATCTCCATTGACATATGAAGATGAAACATATGTTTTTGAGGTAATTCCGGTGTTCACCCAGCCGCTTCCGGAATTTTTCTCCCATTTGAAGGTAGCAGCTCCGCCTGAATTACCATTGGTGGTATCGGCGATTAACGAGTCAGATACGGCTTGACAAATACTTGTGTTGCCGGTAATAGTAACATTACCTACAAAGTTTTGACTGAGCGTAGAAATCTTAGTGGCTTCTGCGCCAGCACAACCTCTTACCGTATAATTGAGTGCGACAGTGAAACTGGTTCCCAACGCAGATCCTGCATTCACATTGAGCGAGGCTGTTCCTTGCCCCGAGGCAATGGAAGGATTAGGAGTAGGTGTACCATTCAAGGCTTTGAATGACCAGGTGTAAGTAGTGACTCCTGTCTGAGGGATAGTAGCTGTATAAGTATTATTAGTGGAATTTAGACAAACCGAATTAGGACCGGAAACGGTAGCTGTAGGAATTGAATTTACCTTAATACCTTTCGAGGCACTGATTGCCGTATCGATACCGGATGACTGACAAGCGTTGGGATTTTTGATAATCGCCCTTACGCTATCTCCATTGGCAGGTGCATATATATAAACTCTGTTAGCGGTATCAAAGGTCGTCTGTACATCCGTCCAGCTACCACCGCTTATTTTTCTTTGCCACCTGTATTGAGACCCCAACAAGTTGGCAGGAGGTACAGCCGTAAGGGTGATATTCTGCCCCTGACAAACGCTATCACTACCCGAAGCATTGACGGTGAGAGGTTGAGTAAGTACGATAGCCAGATCAATTGTGTCCTTGGTATTGCATTCAGGGAAGCTTTGATTGGTGGACGTAGCGATATAACTTAAGCTTGTAACCGCAGGCGGCTTCACATATAATTTAGTGGCAAAGGCACCATTCACATAGGCCGTGGCAGCCGTCCTGTTAGTGAACAAATTAGCTACCGGTGTCCAGGTAATCGGATATGTTCCGCTTAATAATCCTGTTGCACCTGTCGTGAGAGAATCAACCGATCCCTGACATATGGAGGAGGCAGGGCCAGTTATAACTACTTGGGAGGGCTTTCCGAAAACTATCACATTACCGGAATCTTTGGCCACACAGGTTCTGAAGATACTGTTCAATTCATTGTCAGTTGCCGTGAGGACATATTTTTGTGAAGCCTGGACTGCCGTAGTAGTTGGCGCTACGGTTATTCTTGTACCCACGCCGTTGGCAGGAACCATGTTAGTGGTCGGTGTCCACACATAGGTATAGTTGGCGTTAGTTGATACTGCCTCAAGTTGCAAGGAAGAACCTGAGCATAAGGAGTCAAATCCGGAAATAGTAACAGGCGGAGGATCAACCTTACTTGCCAATATGGAAACAGGATTAGACTCGCAAAAGGCTCCACCCGAAGCCCGAGCCGTAACATAATAGGTAGTATTTTGGGTGATAGTAGCATTGAATGTTTGCACACCCAAACCTGCTGAGAATAGCAAGTTGAAAGCAGTATCATACCATCTAAGTGTACCGGAGGAAGGTACTGCACTTAAAGTAACCGAGTTAGTACCGCAGGCAATACCCGGGCTGGTTGATACGATTGTCGGACTACTCTCAACCGTGATTGACTTTTTTTGAGATTCACTTGATTCTCCCAATTCGTCGCAGGTTATTAGCACTTTGAACCAGGTGGTTTGAGTAAGTGGCGGAGTGATGTAATTAGCATTGATCGCGCCATCAATAGGATTGAAGGATGCGGCACCGGGTATGGAATCATACCATTGAAAGGAATATCCTGTCGCAGCAGGAGTAATTGATACCGAAAGATTCACAAATTGACCTCCGCAAATCAAATTCCTGTTGGAGGCAATATTGGGTGATGGAGGCACTCCGTCGCAGGGAGGAACATCCACGCAGGCTAAAGTGGCTACCCAACCTAACCTATTGATATTAATATCCGATCTAAAGACGAAAGTCAGTGAGCCATCGGCAGCAGTGGAAGTGATGGTTCCCGGATAATTTCCGGTAGCTGTGGCTGAAACCCCGTTAAAAGCTCCTACCAGAGGTTGCAAAACATTGTTTCCATCAAAAATCTTCAAAGTATCATTGAAATTATATACGTTGAAGTTGCTGAAAGCCACCTGTATTTTCTTATTGGCCTGGGAGGGATAGACCGTCAAGGTATCCTTGGAATTATGTTTATAATTGCCGGGGAATGCAGTAGAGGAGAAAGTGAATCCTCCTACGCTACCGTTGTCATAAAAAGTAGTTCCGCAGACCGAAATAGACCCCTTGGAGGGCATCGCAAGACAAGTGGTATCTATGTAAACCGCGGTGACAGAAGATGTGGTGGTGCCGCCACCTGCACTATTACAGGTTATCTGACAACGGAAATAATTAATGGTGTCCAATAAGATGCCGGTGTTGTAACTTAAAAAGGTAGCACCCGGAATATTGGTAAAAGAGGAATTATCTTTTGACAACTGCCACTGATAGGTAACATTCCTCAAGGTATCGAATGCGGCCTCGTTACTTAAATAAACTCTGACCGAAACACCCCTGCATAATTTATTGGTAGGCGTTGAAAAGATACTTGATACGGCAGTAGAAGCAGGAGGAGTGCCTGAACATGGTGGTGGAGTATAACAATAAACCAATGCAAACCAACCCAAACCGTTGAAAAAGGCATTTGAGGTGAACCTGAATGTAATGGACCCGTCCGCCGCCTTGGAAGTAATCAGTCCGGGACTTGAAGTGAAACTTCCTCTCAAAGGTGCGGTGAGATCTTCCCCGTCATAAATCTCCAGGAAGTCACCTGAAATTAAGGAGAAAGCCTTGAAGTCAACTCTTATCCTGGAATTAGGATTATTAGGTTTGAATGTATAGACCCTTTCATCATTATTGGAGTAGTTACCTGGAGGGAAGGTAGTAGAACTGAAGTTTGTTGTTCCGCCAGGCCCTCCTGGATCATAGAAATAAACAGTGTCGCAACCAACCGTAGTTCCCGCAATAGGCATCGGAAGACATCTGGTGTCTATAAAAACACTATCAACATTTGTATAAGAGAACCCACCCGAGAAACTACAAGTGATTTTACATCTGTAATAAGTGTTTGAAGTGATGGAATCGAGATGAGTAGCCTGTACAGAGGATGCCCCAAGCTCCGGAGTCCATGGACCATCCACCGTAGGAGCAGACTCCCATTTATAGTTAATCCCTCCACCGCAAGTCTGAGCATTCAATGAGAGCGTGAATGGGAAATTCCTGCAAATCAATTTTGAATTGGCAGTTGCAACTCCCGGACTTGGAGTTCCAATGCAATTGGAAGCGGCCGTCCATGAAAAAATCAGATTGGGTCGCGTTGTTCTTGTACCTGAATTAGAGGTTCCCACATAAGAACATAGTTGTCCCTGATCATCAGCAATAAAAACCCTGCTGCCATTGAATGGCAGATTTCGCGTTTCCGCCACTGAAGGATTTCGACTCCAAGTTGTCCCGGTTGCAGTGGATCCGTCACCATCGCAAACTTCAATGATTAAGTTATCAATACCATTCCAAAAAAACGGAGAGGAAAATGTAAAGGAGTTGATACCTACCAATGGAGTGATATTTTGAGGACCATATACCTGAGTGAGAGTAGAATCCCAGGTTGTTGTAGGCAAGGAAGCAAGGGAGGTTGTTCCAATTTTAATAGTATAGGCAGCCACAACCTGAGGCACGGCTCCTCCCGTATAATTTGTGTTAAGAATGTTCATCTTCAAAGCCGAAATACTTCCTTCGCACATACCGGCCGCTTTTAACTCTGAGGCCAGAAACAAGAACTGCTGACGGCTACCTTCAAAATAATCCTGCAAAGGATTGGGATAACTTGTACCCGTTCCTGAAAAAGTTCCGGTTCCTATAGAAATATCTACAGCTTGGGCATTAGCAGAACCATTAAACAAAGTAGCAGAAGCCAAGACAAACATTAAAAATAATCTTGACATGGAAAAAGTCCACTTATTTTCAATTTTAAGATTACGCAAAAAAGAAGATTCCATAACCCGGGAAAAGGTTCTCATACGCTTAGAAGTTTTAAAAGGGAAATAAACTGACGCAGAAAGGATGCCGCCAAATCCATTAGAAGTTGAAAATTGATTACAACCGGAATGTTGAATGTCGAATTTCTTCATGAATAGAATTCTTATGATGTCTTAATACACCGGTGGTTTCCAAGATGGCCAGCTAATCGATTTTCAAAAGGACGGACTACATCAATAATCAATCCTAAAGTTAAGCAATATTCACTATTCTATAAAATTCCATTTCTATTGAGAAACAAACAGATAGGGCCAATTGTTCATAACCGGAAATTGCTTTTTCTGTAGTGAAAATTCTACACCGATTCGCTCTTTTGCAATAATTGCGTCTGATAGAACAGGATTATGCGACCAATCCAATACTAAAAGTTGAATATCAATTAATTAGAATGAATTTTCCTGATAAGCGCAGCTGACCATCCGTCCAATGGATTTGATACAAACCGGATTTCATGGATTCCGGCAAGGACATTTTTCGTCCGTCAAAGTGTTGGTAATTCAACTGAATTTTATTGCCCTCAACATCAAAAATGGAGACTTGCTCCTGTCCTCCCCTTGGCGTACCGGGGTCAATTTTGAACTGTCGTCCGGTCACGGGATTGGGATAAACCAAGAGTTTATTTTGGATTACTTCATTTTCAATTGGTCTTCGAACTGCCATTGTATTTGAGGACTGACCTTTCTTAAATAATAAATAAAACCGATCTTTTCTTGCAGAAGATGCATCCTTAATTTCAAAATCATATTGGGTGACACCGGACAAATTCAAGGAGATTAATTTTTGCAAATGACGATCCACCAAGAAACCCTGCAATTGATTTTCATTGATCTCGGCATTCAATTCCAGAAGATATTTTCCTGCCTTTAACCCGGTTGTTTCCATGATAACTGAGTCCCTGTTTTTCAACGGCGCCCTTCTTTCTATCACTAACAATTTTTCAAACTTGCGGATGCCGAGGTTTTCCCCTCCGTTTGGAAACTTGATAGCATCATCCGCATTGATTGCATTTTCGGCATCAGCGGAAAACTCCATTTCATAACCGTCCAGCAATTCCGAATCAATCCCTCCATTGGATTGCCTGAATAATTTCCCTGTCAAAAAATCGTTGCTTTGGGCATTGCGAAAAACAAGCCTGCTGCCGGCTTCCTTCGAAGCCTCCGTAAAAGTTACACTTCCCGCTGATGATCCTGAGTTATGTATAAAAAACGCCTGACCGGATTGAATCAGATTATTGATGGAATTGGAATCCGCATAGCTACCTCCTCCCGGAACGGCATAATAATTTCCGTTCTTGAATTTAAGCGTTTGCATTCCACCTAAACCGTAACTGCCGGATAATTTCGGATCCCAAACATAAATGAAGGAAGTATCAAAATTCGTCTTTAGCAGTTTTCTGATATCCACCGACGAAGCATACGGATTTCCAATGGAATTGAACCCGCCTGCACTGACCGTCATAACTTGATTTCCAACATAGATGGGGCCGGAACTTGATAGGGTCGTTGGAGCTATCGTAAGATTACCGGGCAGGCAAGTCCTGTCTCCGCGTACAAAAACCATGTATCCGAAAGGATTCCTTAGCAAACTATCCGTGCGATTGACCGGCTTGTAGGCTTGCGTATTGGCATCAAAAACTTTCATGGAAGCACCTCCGGGAGAGAAAGCATCAAACCCTTTGCTGCTCCAGCCGGAAGTGTTATCTGTTATGACCATGGAGGATTGCCAGGAGCTCTTTATTGAAAGCGTATCGCTGTTTACCGGCACCGATAAATGCCTCCATTTCCGACCTGAAGAAATGTAACGCTGAATGATGAATTTGCCGGGGCCGTCATATTGGATAGTCACATTTTGCAGGAGACCTATTCGCGCCGTCTTTTCAGAAGAAGATTTTATCTTGATATTACCTGCACCGAAACGGAGAGATGCACCATTGGAAATATTTAGAGTTCCGGGGATTTCAATATCTGACTCTATCGATAATGCTCCTCCCGAATTAGCCACTAGCATATCGATAAAATCAAACCCTCCCCCGCCGCTGATTTGCTGCGCAGAACTTCCTGTAAACTTGATTAATCCTGAATCATTGGAATTGACCGAAAAAATACCTTCATTAATGAGGTTACCTTTTATTTCAAACCCGGTTGCAGCAACTGCAGTCATCAGTCTGCATCCGTTTCTGATGATCAGATTGCCCTGAACAAGCAAGGGGTTAGCATTCTTATTTTCATTGATCAGACTGTCTATCGCAGCCCCACTGCCTCCCACATCAAGATTTCCTTTAATAATGGCGTAGTCAGAAATGCCGCTGAATCTGGCCTGCGGCTTCCATGTCCCCCCCAGAAAATTCTCGAAAATCAGATTGGGATAAACTGAACCCCCGGTGGTGGTGAAGCTGACATTGGCTGTTGAACCGTTATAACGGAGAATCCAGTTAGCTGTGGAAGGGATTGCAGACATCCCGGCATGGTATTTATCCCGAAGGTTGGCTGCAGAGCCATCTGATGTCTTGACAATAGTTCCTGAAGCACCCAACTGCCAAGTAGCACCGGATGCTCCGCCCAGAGCGCTATTGGCTGCATTGGCATCATAGTTCCATGTACCATTGACCAGAAAATCAGCTCCGGCACTGCTATCAAGGATGGTAAGTGAGGCGTTTTGTGTGGTGGTAAGCGTGGCGCCGGATTTTATCTCCAGATAATCGAGCGCGATATCTACATCCTGAGTCACGACAAAGGGGGACTGCAAAATCACGCCGGAACAATTCGACTGAGTTGGTGGGGCACATGCGGCAATCGCTCCGCTCCAATCATTCAATAAATCGCTCATCTCCCAATTGGAAGCATTCGACCAAGGGCCGCTGCCTTTCGATCTGTAATATCTTTTCGTGGAATAAGCATACTGCACTGCCCTGGTATTTGCCGTACAACCCAACTTGGTCAGTTCACAATAAAACTGATAGCCGAACAGATCTCCAATGTTTCCTGATACAGACATAGAAGCTGTATTGGTATTTGAGGCTGTAATACCTGCGGAGGCACTGGTCAGTCCGCTGGCATTGACCCATTGATCGGAAGCAGGATCGTAATACTTCCAGAGATAATTCAATGACCCCGCTGAAGAAGTGGCTGAAACAGAAAAATTAAGAGATAGGCAATTATCATTGTCAACCGGTTGAGCGGTCACATTAATGGAAGTCCCCGCCAGATCATACGGAGGAAGGCCGAGATCATCGCAGCTCTCATTCTGACTGATATCCCAGTCCGCCGCGCTATAGTTCAAGGAAGGCAGCACAACCCCCGGCTTTCTTTTTTGGCTGAAACCCGCAGAGGTGCCTCCGCCAAAATTCGGGTTGGGTATATAATCAAGATTGACAGCATTCTTCCTGAGATAAACCTGGTCATTCCCATTGAAACTCCCGGTAGTTGAAGTAATCGAAACACTGTTATCTATAGGACAAGAGACGGTAGAGGTGTCAATCGCATCCTTGATCTTTACAAGATAGGTGCCGCCGCTGTTAATGGTGCCGGTGAGATTGACATCAGTTGTGGAGGTCGAATTACCATTGAACACGACTCTTATGGAATAGACGCCGTTAAGCGATATTGGATTTGCCGTACCATTGAATAATTCTATGTAGCTCAGGGAGCCTCTACTCGCATCAAACACTTCCGAAATGAACAAATCCGAAGCCGCATTACCGCTGTTGCCGCAACCGGAAGAAGTTATCGGTATAAAATCAACATTGGATTCGGCAGGACATATCCCTATGGGGAATCTGATTCTTTCTTTGGTAACCCCGTCCGGAACGGTGACTGTAATAACGGAATCATTGATAACAGAAAAAACGGGAGCATCGGTAATACCGAATCTGACTGAATTGACAGTATTGAACCCGCTACCTCTGATTGTCACACGGGTGCCGACAGGACCACTGGAAGGAGTAAACGAAGCAATGGTCGCTGCTGAAACGCAGGGCGGCAAGGTGGTCACTTGAATTTCATTCGAATTGGAGGTGGCGCCACAAAATACATTGGCTCTCACCACATAGAAATAAGTGGTATTAGGCTGCAATCCCGTAACCTCTTCGGAAGTATTGGATGTATTAAAATTGAGGTATCCCGCCACATAATCCTTCTTGCTTCCTACCAGTGCAATATCGTCAATCCTGTTGGTACCTCCGCTGGCGACCAAAGCCCCGTCCACTGCGAGATCACTGGTCATGATCCACCTGATAAAAACCAATGGTTGATTATCACATGCGGCAGGTAATGAAATATTATTCACAACACCCAAGTTGTATAATGCATCAACCTGAACCGTTCCTGAGGGCACATCCGTCCAGATACCTGCATTGCCTATCTTGTACTGCACCTTGAAATCCCTTGGCCCCGTATTGGATGATCGCTGACGTGAAAATAGTTTGACGGAAGTGTAGCCGATTGTATTGATATTGATCTGCCATGCTTTGCTGCCATTACCGCCGTTCCAGCCATTAGCTGTAGCAGCAAAACTGGCCGAACTGCTGACCACGCTGATACTTCCTGTACCCCCGATAGTTGAAAGCGTTGAGGAAAGGTTATTGGAATTGGATGTACTGGGAGTTAAGGGAGAGCTGATTAATGGGAAGCTCCATCCCGCAAGGGTATCGCCTGATTTGAAATAGGAAACATCCAGAAAATAATCCGTGGCACCGGCCACCGGCTGCCAGGTAGCCGTGAAACCTGAACTAAGAACTGCGGTGGCATTTGTAGCCACAGGAGCGGCCGGCAAACTGCTGACCGTAACAGATAAAGTGGCGGTTGCGGAAGTTCCGCAATTGTTTCCTGCGGTTACAGTAACATCACCTCCCGTGGTACCGATTGTAACGGTAATACTGGCGGTATTTTGTCCGGCTGTTATAACCCATCCGGAGGGAACTGTCCAGGTATATTGAGTTGCACCGCTAACGGAACTGACAGCATAGATTTTGCCCGTCAATCCGCTGCAGGTTGACGGATTATTGGTACTTGAAGTGCCGGTAGTGAAAACAGGAGTTGATGGAATACCTCCAATGGTTACCACATTGACCCCTGAAGCCCATTGTCCTCCTGATCCGCAAAGCGGGCTACCCGATGGACTGACAAAGCAGGCATAGGTTCTCGTAGCATTGATGGCTGAATTGGGTTTATAAAATGCGGTATTGGCTCCCTGGCTTGTTCCGAGACTGGTCCAACCTAGCGTACTGCTGCCACTCGGAGCCGCCACTACCCCATCCTGATAATACCACTGATAGGAAAAATCGGTGGCTCCCGCCGCCCCTGCCACCATCATGGTATCGGGTATCCCTGAGAAACAAATGAATTCACCTGATGGTCCGCTGCAAATGTTGGATGGCCAAAGAGCGTTTCGGGGGTAAGGAAGTCCCAAAGCAAAATCGGTTCCATTGTTGTTATTATCCGTACATCCCGCAGCGCCTCTGATTAAAGCCTGCACATTAGTGGAAGGTGCGGGAGCATTGGCTCCTCCCTCATTACAAACGACCGAATTTGTGCCAACACTCATCTTATCCACGATAGAGGCTTCGGTACAGGAAGTAAGAATGCTGGTTGAATTTACCAGGGAGAGTTTTCCGCTATTGGAGGCTAAGAAATTATTATTAAAAACTTCGGCGGGTATTACCGGTTTCCCTGCCACACCTCCGGAACCTAATCGAATCAAATAATATTTTCCCGGAGGCATCAACCCGGTTAGTGAAGCAAAATTAGACCAAGTAGTTGATGCACTGGCTTGATATTGCAAGGTCCAGCCGGAAAGATTGATCGTGTCTGCGGTGGGATTGAATAATTCCACATAGTCATTCAAATAGGTAGCACCCGTATTCCCACCACTTCCATAAACCTGGCTGATAACGGGATAGCGCAATCCTTCAAATCTGGATACAGTACCATAGTTTAATGATGAAAGATTCACCACCCTTACGGGCGTAAAGTTGGCCGACCTGCAGCCATTCGGATCCAGCTGAGCACCATAATAGGTTGAATCATCCGACAAAGGAGCAGAGGAAGCAAGCGGCGTCAGATCGGTATTTTTCGCGTACCAGACCAATGGATTGACGGCGGTTGCCGTGAGGGCAGATACCAGGGGGGTGCTACCATTGCAAAAAAACTGAGGGCTGGTTGCGGTGATGGAAGATGGGCTGGTATTGATGGCAACAGTCACCAGAAGGCTATCCAGCGATTCACAGCCATTGATGGTTTGAGTTCCACGATATTGCAAACCGCTAACCAAACTGGAAGCGGGCAAAGCCTGTAGTCCGTTAGAAAGATACCATTTGAGTGAGGTGCCGGTTGCGGCAAGGTTGGCAACCGTGGGGTTGTCACCGGAGCAAAAGTTTTGGCTGGCATTGCCGGATGGTGCGGGAGTGCTTGTATTGTTTACAGTGACCTTGATGGCATTGGAGGCCAGCGACTGGGTACTGTTCGTTTGTGCGCAACCGTTATCAGTCGCATAGGCCACGCAGAAATAATATCTGGTTCCCGCATCAGCCAAAGTGGTCGGAGGATTGTAGGCCTGCGCTGTTGCTCCCGTTACCAGCGTGGCGGTAGAAATCAAGCTGCTGTTAGTGGAATTATAATACCATTGATATTGCTGTGTCGGAGTACCGGTACCTCCGGAAAGCGTCACCTGAGCCGATCGGTTGCTTATCTTATTACCGATACAAGTAACCACATCGGTATTGGGAGCAACTGCCACCGAGAATGGACAATTATTGGTAATCGGGGCCGCAGGTGTCACCGATGCCCAGGTAGTTCCTACCCGTATTTCGTCAATATCGGCTTTTGGAGTATTGCTCGCATTTCTCAAGCAAATGGCACCAAAGGTACCGAAGGTGGAGACTCCCGAGGAATTGATAACCTGCCCTAAGGGCTCAGCACCTCCCAGGCTCGCAGGATTTATCCACAAACTTGCAACTGTCGGAGCAGCTGCCTTATTGAATTTTACTACGACAAAATAGGTCGTGCCAAAACTGAGATCATTGATATTTTCGGTGACGGTGGTTGTATTATTTGCTATACTAAGCCTGTATCCCGAAGCGCTGTTAACGGATCTTATTCCAACCCTCGCTCCAAAAGTTGAAGCGCTTGTGCCCGAAGTCGCTGAAAAATGAATAAAATAATCAGACGTTGTGCCGGAAAGTTGGGTGGCATCGATTACGCTTAAGAGAAAGGAATAATAAGCTACGCTGTCCGTAAAACCTGTGAGCGCCCTGTTCACATCTCTGGAAACAGTTGAATTGGATCCCGGCAATCGAATTTTATTCCCTCCCGAACCTTGTAATCCGGCATAGTTTAAACTTCCGGTTGTGATATCAATAGTTCCAACTAAAGAATTACTATGAGTGAACCAGTTATTGACAGGACCACCGGTTCCTGATGTGTTGCCACCAATGTTTTCCCCGGCCAAATAACTAAACCCTTCATATAAAGTTTGGGCCGAAGTTTTTGAAAAAGAACATAGGAAGAAAAAAAGCAAGATTTTTGAAAATGAAACCAGCCTTTGCGGAAAAAGATCGAAATAGCTACTCTTTTTTTTCAATTTGATCTCCCTCGTGTTAAGCATAAATAAGCGGTATCAAAATTTTCGATTCTTTTCTTCAGTAGTAAATCACATCCATCCTTATTGAAGAACCAAATCAAAACAGATTGGTTGCCTTTTTTCATATATTATTTTATTTAATATATGGGGATAAAAGCAACTCAAATTTATACAAAAGCGCTGATTCCGGGCAAGGCGATTTGGAATAGTAGCGGCAACAAGATTACAGGAAAAAGAAAACGCCCTCTCAGCGATTGCTTCGAAGGCGTTACTTAGCGGGAATCAGAGGTCGTTTATGTCGGTTATGAACTAAATCAATTTTGCTGTTTTACATTACTAAAACGTCAAATCATTTCAAATATTGTTCAGATTAGAAAAAGAGGATTGGTTTGTATTTAAGTTATTGACAGACAGTCAATTCCCTAAGTTCATCGCAAATGGACAAAAGTCTGAATCGGTTTTCACTTGCAGACTCCGGATGCTCATCTATTTGAAATTCAATCAATAAGCTTTCTTTTTCTTCAATTTGATAGTCTTTTTTCAGGTAGTCATCCCTTAATACCAAGCTATGCTCCATTTGATTCAGACTTTGACCGGAGATTTTGAATAAATAGATGTTTCCTGGCTCAAGATTCATGATCCGAAGCGGGATATTTTCACCTGAAAACGGCATCTGACGTTTCTCCACGCTGAGGGTGGCCTCCGGATGCACAATACTCAGACTGGGACCATTGCGGTGCTGCTGCCTGGTATCTTCCTGATCAAATTCGTTATTAAACCTTTCATCAAAAGCCAAAATGACCGCATCCTGAGGCTGAGCTTTCCCATTCTGCAATTCGTAGAAATTGATCCTAAGGTAATCGCAAGATATGGGGGACTCATGGTTTGAAAAACCAAACGAAACCAAGGCTACAGTCATTAGACAGATGAATATGGTTCTTATATGAAGCATTTGATGCGTTTAGGCTTATCATAGAACGTATTAAACAGCCTCTTATTGCAGTAAGCAACCTGAAAAATTGAATTTCATGTTTGAAATAAGGGAAAATCACCTACATTTGCATCCCGAATTAAGGGAGTTTAGCTCAGCTGGTTTAGAGCATCTGCCTTACAAGCAGAGGGTCGGCGGTTCGATCCCGTCAACTCCCACCCTTCTTCCCCACTCAACCAATTGATGTGGGGATTTTTTATGTTCACAGTTTACATTCTCCAATCCATCCATACAGGTAAGTATTACAAGGGGCAGACCAATGACCTCCCGAGACGACTTAAAGAGCATAATAACAAGGAGGAAAAATCGACTGATGCAAAAGCTCCATTATTCATCAAATCCGGAACTAACGTAAACGCCAAAGCGAAGGATAAATTATTATGGTTTGCACATACTTACAGCTCTACCCTTTTCCACTTACTGTCAGCAGTCAAGACATAGGCTCCCAGGAAGCAATCCTGCTTGCCCCATTCAGCGGGAGATAAAAGCGAAAGTGTTTTACCGGAGGAAAAATCGTATAAATAATAGGTCTTGCCGATAATCGGCTCAAAGGAGATTTTGGATTGCCAAACCATCACCGATTCATTAAACTCATCATATAGGTCTCTGATTCGCTCCAGAATTTCCTCTCTCTCCCTCTCAAATACATCCATCATTTTTTTTGCGGCCTGGCTCCTAGCCAGATCCACCTGCGGCAAATCAAATTTTGGAGCGCCCACGTTTGTCGGATAGAGCTTTCTTCCCGCATCATATCCCTCCTTTTCGTCCCACACCACCAAGTCCGGCTTCTTCTTTTTGGCTTTCATGTCAATTAAAATAGTCTGCGTTTAGCAGACTATGGAGGTAAAGTTAGTCTATTTATCCTTCTTATGGAATTCGACTCCAGGCTTCATAAATCTCTGAATTCAGATCAAATCTGCCTATTTTGGAGTCTTCGGCGAACATTTCTTCATTAACATAGGGTCCCTCGCGCATCACCTGCCTGACAAAGCGTCCATTTTCAAAATATCCATGTTGCCTTCTGCCCGTCTTCAAATTCGTCAGGGTTCCCAACCCATGGTATTCACCGTTTTCAAACTGACCAACATATTTGTAGTTGCCTGATTTGACTTCGCCTTCCCCCTCCATGATACCGTTGACGTATTTAGCTTTGGAGTAATCTCCGGTTTCCTCGTCTTTTTCAATGCAGTAGCCATGTCGGATAAACTTCAAACTACCCGATTCATCATAATGGAAGAACCCCGAGCCCTGAAGCCCTTGATCATTCAGATAATAAATCCTGCCTAACTGATATCGACGCCCTTCGATTACCACCATTTGTGCGCAGAGATTTTGACCGACAAAAATGAAGAGAAGGATGGAATAGAAAATGTAAGTGATTTTCATAGATTGGGTGTTTAACTCAAGAATAACGGAAATAAGGCTTGTTTATTGTGAAAGGATAAAAGAAATGAAATTCTCAAAAAATTGATTGGAACGGCTTTATTCAAAAATGATCACTTGGAAAGCCGGCTGCCTTTGCCTATATTTGAGAGATGCAATCGCCTGACAATACTGCTGTCAGTCCGGAAATACTGACCCGAAACGACAGCATTTCAGATACCGGAGCCAACTGCCAGTTACTGATCTGGAATGATGATGTGAATACATTTGACTGGGTAATCAAGGCCCTTATTGACATTTGCAGGCATAGCCCCGAGCAAGCCGAACAATGTGCATTACTGGTCCATTACAAGGGAAGGTACCCTGTCAGCAATGGACCTGTTGAAAAACTCAAGCCATTGTGCGAATCCATCCTGCTGCGCAAGATCGGAGCCAGCATAGAAGTAAAATCCTGACAAAAAAATAATTTATGAGCGTACATATCAACGCTGCCAAAGGCGATATCTCAGATATTGTGCTGATGCCGGGAGATCCACTGCGCGCCAAATTCATGGCGGAACGTTTTCTATCTGACACCAAACTAGTCAGTACCACTCGGAATATTTATTACTTCACCGGACAATACAAGAACAGAAGGGTCACCATAGGTGCCAGCGGTATGGGCTGTCCCAGCATTGGTATTTATTCCTACGAATTGTACACGGAATACGATGTCAATTGCATCATACGCATCGGAACCTGTGGCGCCTATACAGCGGAATTAAAGGTTTTTGACCTGATCAATGCCGAATCAGCCGCCAGCGAATCCACTTATGCCAAATATGCCTGGGGCATTGAAGGAACCGCCATTCCTCATCAAGGCGCAGCATTCGACATCATCGGGAAAACCGCAGCTGCCAAAAATCTCAACATTAGAAATTGTACTGTTCATTCCAGTGACATATTCTACAGAAAGGATCCGAACATTCCGGAAATAGCCCGCTTGCATCAATGTCCTGCCGTTGAGATGGAGGCTTTTGCTCTCTTCGCCAATGCCCAACACACCGGGAAGCAAGCTGCCACGATTTTGACCGTGAGTGATGTGATTCCCACTCGTGAATTCATTTCATCGGACCAAAGAGAAAAAGCCTTATTGCCCATGATGGAGCTGGCGCTGGATTCAACGCTCTCCCTATGAGCTCATGGCATCAACTCAAGCTTTGAGGAAGGATTCAGCTCCACATAATTATAGAGATTACTTCGTATAAAATCATTATCGCGATAAGGCTCGAGATAGGATTTCAATTGACCCGCGTTGTCAATTTTCAGGCTTTCGTCTACCAGTCCCATCCCCCAAAAACAACCCTTTTCTACCAATAAATATAGTTTCCTGGATTCAACATGCCCCTCCTCCACCACGGCAAATGTAGGTAGCTGCCGGTCTAAAGAAACCAGGGCTTCCCTCACCCTTGTATTGTAGGATTCAACAGGCTCAAGAATCGGCGCTTCCCCATCCGGAGTATCCAGGAAGCAAAGCTGCCTGCTGAGGGAGAATCCTTCCACCAGCTTTCGGAGCATCACCTGTCCTTCATGCAACCAGAAAAAGCTGTAATGGGATGGCAGATTTTTCTTGTATTGATCGATGGCCAGCCGCAGATACCCACGGTGATCCATAAACGAATATAATCCGAACTTCTGCACGGGCTTTTTCTGACTCCTGTTATACTGTGGCCATATTCTCCTGATTTCGGTACTTTCCAGCACCAATGCATGGAGCTCGCTGGCACAGGATTTGTACGTAACCTGATGGACATTCCTGACAAGATACTGCCGCTTAGGATCGGGATCATTCTGGGTGAAATGTCCTGCTACCCTTCTCCTGACAGAAACTGCCTTGCCGACATAAATCACTTTGCCTTTGGCATTGTGAAAATAATATACGCCCGGGCCGAGGGGCAATTCATCGATGACGGTTTTATCCAGATGAATAGGGAGCCATTGTTCACCGGAAGAACGCTTCAGCATCCTGTTAATTTCCGGCAGACCTCCTTTTTGCAGGATCAGTTCGAACAACCTGACCGTGGCCAGCGCATCCCCACCTGCCCTATGCCTGTTATTCAAGCCAATGTTTAGCGAACGGCATAAGTTTCCCAGGCTGTAGGATGGCTGTCCGGGAAGGATCTTCCTGGACAAGCGTATGGTACAAAGCTTTTTCTCACTCAGCTCCAATCCTGCCTGCTTCAGATGATGCTTCACAAAAGAGTAATCGAAATTCACATTATGCGCCACAAAAACCCTGCCCTTGAGCATCTGATGTATTTTTTCCGCCACCTCCGAAAAAAGAGGCGCCTCCGAAACCATAGACTCCGTAATACCAGTCAAAGTGACGATAAAGGGAGGAATCGGCCTTTCCGGATTGACCAGGGTCTGATATCGACCCGTGATCTCGTATCCATCATGCAGGTAGATGGCGATTTCAGTGATACCATTTGAAGAGGCGTGACCTCCGGTCGTTTCTATGTCGACGATGGCGTACATCTTACACAAACTTAATGAAGTTTATAGTTTATTGTTCATAGTTTAGGGTTCAAGAATCCATATCAGCTATAAACTATAAACCATAAACTATAAACCATAAACTATAAACCATAAACTATAAACCATAAACTATAAACCTCCTGATAGCTATCGGGAAAACCTTTAAACTAATTCGTACCTTCGTCAACTATCTAAGGGCCTTGATAAATATGGAACTGACAAAGAATTTCGAACCTGCTACGGTTGAATCAAAATGGTATCAGCACTGGCTGAAAAAACGATATTTCAACAGTAAACCTGATGGGAGAAAACCTTATACGGTGGTCATTCCTCCTCCGAATGTGACAGGAGTGCTGCATATGGGTCATACCCTGAACGAAACCGTGCAGGATATTCTCGTGAGGAAAGCTAGAATGAGCGGATATAATGCCTGTTGGGTTCCCGGCAGCGACCATGCTTCCATCGCTACCGAGGCGAAAGTGGTGGCAATGTTGAAAGAGAAAGGAATTGAAAAATCCTCTCTGACCCGTGAAGAGTTTCTCCAATATGCTTTTGAGTGGAAGGAGAAATATGGCGGCATCATCTATAATCAGATTGAAAGGCTGGGATGCAGTGTGGACTGGGACAGAGTCACTTTTACCATGGATGACCACTATTATGAAGCGGTCATCAAGGTGTTTATTGATTTGTTCAATAAAGGACTGATCTATCGAGGTGCCAGGATGATCAACTGGGATGTGGCAGCCAAAACAGCCCTCAGTGACGAGGAGGTGGAATATAAGGATGTGGAGGGTGAGCTTTACTATTGCAACTATAAACTGGTGGATGCTGAGGGCAAGGCGATCCCCGGACAGCCTCATATCACCATCGCCACACAAAGGCCTGAAACCATCATGGGCGACAGCGGTATTTGTGTCAACCCCAATGATGAACGATATGCCTCCCTGAAAGGAGCCTTCGCCATCGTGCCCTTGGTGAACAGGAAAGTACCCATCATTTTTGACGAATATGTGGATCCCGCATTCGGCACCGGTGCACTGAAGGTCACTCCCGCCCATGATATCAACGACTATAACCTTGGATTGAAACATCAGTTGGAGGTCATCAATACGCTTCAGGAGGATGGCACTCTCAGCCCGGCGGCGGAAGTATATGTTGGGATGGACAGGTTCAAGGCACGCAAGGCAGTCATAGAAGCCCTGAAGGCGGATGGCACCCTGACCAAATCAGAGAAATACCCTACCCGTTTGGGATATAGCCAACGAACCGGCGTTGTGGTGGAACCAAGGATCAGCACCCAGTGGTTCGTAAAAATGAAAGAGATCGCGCAGCCTGCCCTGGATGCGGTAGTATCCGGAAATATCAAAATACATCCCGGAGAGAAATTCCTGGCCACTTATAAATATTGGCTGGAGAATGTGAAAGACTGGTGCATCAGCAGGCAGCTTTGGTGGGGACAGCGCATTCCTGCCTGGTACGGACCGGATGGCAGCATGGTGGTAGCGGCAACGAAGGAAGAGGCTTTACAAAAATTTGACAGGAAACTAACGGAAAAGGATATACGACAAGACGAGGATGTGCTGGACACCTGGTTCTCCTCCTGGCTATGGCCGACTGAAGTTTTCAACGGCATCAGCCGCCCGGGCAATGAAGAGGTTAAATACTACTATCCCGGTTCCGTGCTGGTGACTGGACAGGATATCATCTTTTTCTGGGTAGCCCGCATGATCATGGCAGGCATGGAATACGAAAAAGAAATCCCCTTCCATGATGTTTATTTCACCGGCATGGTGAGAGACAAGCAAGGCAGGAAAATGAGTAAGAGTTTGGGTAACAGCCCGGACCTCCTGGAACTGATCGATAAATACGGGGCCGACGCGGTGCGCTTCGGTATCATGATCTCCTCCCCCGCCGGAAATGATTTGTTGTTTGACGAAAGCTCACTGGAACAAGGCAGATTTTTCAATAACAAGATCTGGAATGCGCTTAAACTAACCCGCATGTGGAAAGAGAACCTTTCCGCAGAGGAAGAAACGCTTTCAGAAGATCAGGAATTTGCCATCCATTGGTTTGCCAACAGACTGGCAGAAGTGAGAAATGAAACTGATGCATGGATGAGGCAGTTCCGCCTGAGCGAATCCTTAAAGGCGATTTACTCCCTCATCTGGGATGATTTCTGCAGTTGGTATCTGGAATGGGTCAAGCCCGAATTCGGGAAACCAATGAACAGAAAAGTATATGAAGCCGGCATAGGCTTCTTCACTGAACTGATGCAGCTGCTGCACCCTTTCATGCCTTTTATCACGGAAGAAGTTTACCATTTATTGGAGGAGCGAACCGATGACCTTTGCGTACATCAGTTTTCGAAGGCCGATCAAGCGGAGAGCGATGTTTTGCAATCCGGACTGATGCTGAAAGAGGTCATCACAGGAATTCGTGATGTGCGCAACAAGCAGCAGCTGAAACCTAAAGACCCCATCGGTCTTTTTCTGACTACGTCAGAAAAAAAGACCTTCGCCCGCATGAGCAAGATTCTCTGTAAGCAGGTGAATGCAACGGCACTGGAGTTCACAGATCAACAACCGGAGAATACCATCGCCACCGTAATCGGAAAAGATAGCTTTTATATACATACCGATAAGGTTGCGGATACAGGAACGCAAAAAGAAAGTTTGCTGAAGGAACTCGAATATCACAAAGGCTTTCTGGCTTCCGTTGAAAAGAAACTGGGCAATGAGAAATTTGTGCAGAATGCCAAACCGGAAGTAATAGAATTGGAGAGGAAAAAACAGGCAGATGCCCTCAGCAAGATCAAAGCGCTGGAGGAAAGCCTTTCCAGAATTTAAGTCAGACCACGAACATATCATGGGTGTGCTTTTCAACAAGCCCGGATAGTTTTGTTAATTACTTTCTAACCATAGAAATGATTTGTAGATTCGTGAAAACAAATCGAAAAATGCGATTGACAACCATCCTGTCTTTCTTACTCCTTCTGTCAATTCCCGGATTCAGCCAGGTACAGAAAGCAAAGTCCAACAAACCACAAAAACCGCCTGTTCTGAGAACTTTCCTCGGCGAATTCAGCGGTAACATTAGTTTGCCAAAACCTGCCGTATTATCAGCCTTACAATCGCCACTGGTAATACGTGATCAAAAAAACAAATTCTACAGGCTTTCTTCCTGCCAATTCATTGTCAAACAATACAGCCAGGCTGAGCAGGAAGACGGTAAGATTATCAGGGACAGCCTGCAATCCGGAACACTGCTGAAAATGACTCCACTTCCCGCTCCCTGGCAGAACCGTGTCAGCGAGGATATGCGACCCGGCGATGAAGTCAAGTTTGTAGACGTGATTGCCAAGGATAGCTCAGGACAAGTATATCGCTCATCAGATCTGATCATCCGAATCAAATGAATGCGGTGATCGCTGAAGTGAACAAGAACGCCATCGGTGAAATCCGACAGATCGCCTATGCCACATGGCCGGTCTCCTACAAGGAAATGATATCCTCCAGCCAGATCGACTACATGCTGGAAATGATGTACAGCGAACAATCACTCAGGGAGCAATTCGCAAATGGAGTCCGGTTCCTTATTGCCAGCATTGATGGCAAACCGGCAGGGTTTGCAGGAGTGGTACCGAAAGAAGATTCAAAGGATATTTGGAGGCTGGAAAAATTATATGTCTTACCTGCATCGCAATCAAAAGGCCTTGGAAAACTTCTGCTGGACGAAGTGATAAAAATGGTCTCAGAAGCCGGTGCCGGAATTTTGGAATTAAATGTGAACAGAAACAATCGGGCCCTGCAATTTTATCGGAACATGGGTTTTGAAATTCATGAGAAGGTAGACCTTGCGATCGGCGGAGGTTTCTTCATGAATGACTATATCCTGCGGAAGAAAGTTTCCTGAATCAATCAACAGCGAATTCCATCCTGATGGTAATGGAAGCTGTTTTCTCCTTGCTTGAGGTATTGAAGGCTCCGCCGTAATTGTAATCTTCATTGCTGTTCTTGCCCGTAATCTGAAATACACCCATACTGGCACTTCTTACCGCGCCCAATCCATTACCGGCATTTTTGGCGATGGTCTCAGCTCTGAGTTTGGCATCCGCACTTGCTTTTGCCAGCAAATCGATCTTCAACTCCGACAGCTTGCTATAATAGTAGGAAGGCGCACTGGAATTGAACTCTATGCCTTGCTCGATCAATTCGGTCACCTCGCGCGACAACTTCTCCACTCTCTCAATATTCCTGGAATTGACTGTTAGTGTCTGGCTGAGGTTATATCCCGTAAAATCAGACCCCAGGGTCCTGCCCTGCTCATCATAGCGGGTATTGAACATTTTTTCGATGGAAATAGCGGAGAAGAGCAATTCCTTTTCATCCACTCCTCTTGAGGTCAAATAATCCCTGATTTTTCCTTCATCCTCCTTTAAGCTGGCATATGCGGCCCTGAGATCCATACTGACTCTGTGATAATTACCCGTCCAGGTGATCTGGTCACTGGTAAAATCCCGTTCGGCCAAACCGGTGACCGAGATATTTTCTACAGACTTAAAGCGGTATTTATACGCGTTGCCCAGTACCCAGAAGGCCAGAATAAGGCCCAGAGCGGCAATGGCCGCCACAGCTGACTGTTTCATTAGAGTGATTTTTACAAATCTAGCCAAATGGGGCTTTAAAAGGGTCGAGGTCCTTAAAATTGTTCAATAATCAATAAGAATGTACCTTTGCAAAAATTTTAAATATGAGTACAATTACCAAATCAGCGATAGATTTTTCGCTGCCTTACAAGGTAAAAGATATCAGTCTGGCCGAATGGGGCCGCAAAGAGATCAGATTGGCCGAGGCTGAGATGCCCGGTTTGATGGCTATTCGTAAGGAATTCGGTGCCCAAAAGCCGCTCAAAGGGGCTCGGGTTGCAGGTTGCTTACACATGACCATTCAGACTGCCGTACTCATTGAGACATTAGTTGAACTCGGAGCTGAAGTGAAATGGAGCTCCTGCAATATATTCTCGACCCAAGACCAGGCGGCTGCCGCTATTGCTGCTGCCGGCATTGGAGTGTATGCCTGGAAAGGGCAATCCATCGAGGAAGCTGATTGGTGTATTGAGCAGACCTTGTTTTTCGGAGGTGCCGATCGTCCGCTGAATATGATCCTGGATGACGGTGGAGACCTTACCAATATGGTGTTTGACAAGTATCCTGAATTGATTTCCGGTATCAGGGGATTGAGTGAAGAAACCACAACCGGTGTTCACAGGCTATACGAGCGCATGGCCAAGGGTACCTTGCCCATTCCTGCGATCAATGTGAATGACTCCGTCACAAAATCCAAGTTTGATAATAAATATGGCTGTAAGGAAAGTTTGGTCGATGCCATTCGTCGTGCGACTGATGTGATGATGGCAGGAAAAGTGGCTGTGGTTGCCGGTTATGGAGATGTGGGCAAAGGCTCTGCAGCTTCGCTGCTGGGTTCCGGCTGTCGCGTCATCGTAACTGAAATCGATCCTATTTGCGCACTGCAGGCCGCTATGGACGGATTCGAAGTGAAGCGTATCAAGGATGCAGTCGCTGAAGCGGATATCGTTGTAACCGCTACCGGCTGTCGCGACATCATCACCGGTGAGCTCTTCAAATCCATGAAGGACAAGACGATTGTTTGTAACATCGGGCATTTTGATATTGAAATCGACATCGCCTGGTTGAATCAAAACTACGGCCATACCAAAGACACCATCAAGCCTCAGGTGGATATTTACAACGTAGATGGCAAAGACATCATCATCCTCGCTGAAGGAAGACTGGTGAATCTGGGTTGCGCCACCGGTCACCCCAGTTTTGTGATGAGTAACTCATTCACCAACCAGACATTGGCTCAAATCGAACTATGGCAGAATCACGGAACATATGAGAATAAGGTTTATGTGCTGCCTAAACACCTTGATGAAAAGGTGGCCCGTTTGCATCTGTCAAAGATCGGAGTGCAACTGGACGAGCTGACTGATGCCCAAAGCGAGTATCTGGGTATTTCCAAGTCAGGTCCGTTTAAGCCTGAGAATTATCGTTATTAATTCAAGTATCATCATACTATTTAAAACCCGCATGCAAGCGGGTTTTTTCTTTTATAGCCGTTCATTATGGGTAACTCTGAATATCTTTATAACAGCAAATAATTCATGATCAAATTATCCGTCAATATTAATAAGCTAGCCACTCTCCGCAATGCCAGAGGTGGCAACAATCCCGACATCATCAGGGCAACTAAGGACATAGAGCGCTTTGGCGCCGACGGCATCACCATTCACCCCCGACCCGACGAGAGGCATATCCGCTATTCAGATGTCACTCAATTGAAGCAAGTGATTCAAACCGAATTCAATATCGAAGGCAATCCCAAAGAGCAAAAATTCATAGACCTTGTTCTCGAAAATAAGCCTGACCAGGTGACACTCGTGCCGGATGCTGCGGGTCAGATTACCAGTAATCATGGCTGGGATACGATCAGGCATGGGGCCTATCTCCGGGATGTTATCGGCGTTTTCAAACAGGCCGGCATCAGGGTGAGCATATTCGTTGATCCGGTCGCTGACATGATCAAAGGCGCTGCTGAGACGGGAACGGACCGCATTGAATTATATACTGAAATGTATGCCCGCGGATTTGAAAGAGGTGAAAAAGAGTCAGCCGTAAAGCCTTATGCCGAAAGCGCTTCAACTGCCGTATCGCTTGGATTGGGAATCAATGCCGGACATGACCTGGACCTTCATAATCTCTCCTATTTTGCCCAACAGGTCAAAGGATTGCAGGAAGTATCCATCGGTCACGCGCTAATCTGCGATGCCATCTATCTGGGCCTGGAAAATACGATTCAGTTGTATAAGAGACAACTGAATATCCAATAATAAAAATAAGACTCTGATTATTTGATGATGCTTGCTAATTTCTGCATCAGCGCCTCACCCCTGAGATTTTTTGCAATCAATTTTCCGGAAGGGTCAATCAGGAAATTCTGAGGAATACTGGTGATACCGAATTGTTGAGCAACTGCATTTTGCCAGCCTTTCAGGTCACTCACATGTGGCCAGGTCAATCCGTCTTTGGCAATCGCATCCAGCCATTTTTGCTTATCTCTGTCCAGAGATATTCCAAAAACGGTGAAATTCTTATCCTTGTAGGCATTATACGCATTCACAACATTGGGATTTTCCACCCGGCAAGGGCCACACCAGCTTGCCCAAAAATCCACCAAAACATATTTCCCCTTGAAATCACTCAGCTTCACCGGCTTTCCGTCCGGATCTTCCTGGGAAAAATCAGGCAACTCTTTTCCCATGGCATTTTTATTCAACTCAGCCAGTTGCTGATTGACGTAAGAACCTATCGGACCTGCCTTTACCTGATTATTTAATTTGCCGTAAAGGGTAGCCATCTGTTCGGCGTTCTCCGTCATCTGATGCAATTTGTAAATAGCAAGCGGAGCCACGTAAGATCCGGTATTGTTCATTATGAATTTCTCAAGGTCAGTCACCACTTTCAATGCGATTTGCTGATCGAGATTCACCTTCCTAGCCATTGCCTCATCGAAAGGCTGAATAATGGCCAGGTAACTGCGGTATTCATCATTAGATTTGGAACCATTCAAAACAGACCTTTCTATCTCAGCTTTTGTTCCGGTAAGAGTTGTTGTACTATTGTCCAGGAAAAAAGGGACATAAGGTGGTTTCTTATTAAAGGTAAGCGCCTTGAAATCAGGCACCTGCACCTTCCCTTTTAAAATAAATTGTCCGTCTTTCACTATCGCGTCTGCCTCTTGTTGTCCGTTGTTGCTTAACAGTTCTACCGTTGTTCCATCTTCCAGTCCCTCAATTTTTCCGTTAATCACATAACCATCTGAAGCTTTTGATTTAGACTTATCCTGTGCGGTGGAAATAAAGGGCAGGAAAGCTAAAAGGAAGAATAATTTGTTCATAACTAGCTTTTTGAGCATTAGGTTCAATGCAATTTACCGAATTTGACCCTCTTTTCCTAAGGAAGTTGAGGCAAGCCAATAACTTTTGGAAAATATTATCAGTACTGTTTCGGCAAGAGCCAGTTGCGCATGATTTGCTCGCCAAGGGGTGTCATGATACTTTCGGGGTGAAATTGAACGGAATGCAATCCCAGCTTTTCATTACTCATAGCCATCACCTCCCCCAGATCATCTTCGGCAGTTATCTCGAAATCCTCGGGCAGAGTATTTCTATCTACCACCCAGCTATGATAGCGCCCCGCCATCAATGGAGATTGAATTCCTTGAAACAAGACGGAATGATCATTCAGAATATTGACCGCTGTGGCTACCCCATGAAAAACCCGTGGCAAGTTGACCAGCTTAGCTCCAAAAGCCTCTGCAATGGCCTGGTGACCCAGACAAACCCCTAACATCGGAATCTTTCCGGCCCATGACTTGATTAAATCCGGCAAAATGCCTGCCTGTGCAGGTAGGCCGGGACCGGGAGAAAGGATAATCTTATCATACAAAACCGCTTCCTCCAATTGCATTTTATCATTCAGGATCACATCCACTTTCTCCTGCAGAATATGCTCGGCCAGGTGAACCAGGTTATAGGTGAAGGAATCGTAATTATCGAATACGAGGACTTTCAATCAAATGAAGGTTTCAAACTGAATCGAAGTTAACCCAATTAAAAAAAAGATGGCAGGTTAAACCTGCCATCATCAAAATTATTTCAGATTACCATCATGCAAATTTCTTGGCATCCTCCAGGAATTTAGCCAGACCGATGTCTGTAAGCGGATGCTTCAGCAAACCCAGAATGGAATCCAGCGGACAGGTGCAAACATCGGCACCGGCTTCGGCGCAGCTCACAATGTGATTTGGATTTCTGATGGAAGCAGCCAAAATTTCTGTGTTAAATCCTTGGACTGAATAAATCTGTCGGATTTGCTGGATCAATTGCACTCCGTCCCATCCGGTATCATCAATGCGGCCAATGAAAGGTGAAACATAAGTAGCGCCGGCTTTTGCAGCCAGAATAGCTTGTCCGGCAGAAAAAACGAGCGTGCAATTGGTCTTAATGCCATTCTGCGTAAACCAGCGTATCGCCTTCACCCCATCTTTGATCATCGGCACCTTTACAACAATATTCTTATGAATCGAGGCAAGCTTCTTTCCTTCCTCCAACATGCCATTGAAGTCCGTGGACAATACTTCAGCGCTGATGTCGCCATCTACCATTTCGCAAATGGTCAGATAATGCTGCATGATAGCCTCTGTGCCTTTGACACCCTCTTTGGCCATCAGGGAAGGATTGGTGGTAACACCATCAAGGATTCCCAGGTCGTTAGCTTCTTTGATTTGAGCGAGATTGGCAGTATCAACAAAAAATTTCATGGTAGGAGATTTTATTTTTTTTACCTGCTGCAAAAATAGACATTCAGCAGATGCTTCCGAATAAGTGAAATAAAAATGGCAAGTTACTTATATCGCGCCGCTCAACCACCTACCCTTGCTACCTTCCGGTCCTGGGGGAGTTCAGCAGGAGCTGGCCGTATAAGACTTGCCGCTGCAAAGATAGGCATTTCCGCAATCTTACGATGAATGTACTTAAAAGCTGAAACCGGGCCTGCCGGACTGGGAATTGATCGTGCTTACTCCAATCAGCTGATCACAACGGTCGGCAAACCCCTTAAAATAAACCAGTATGGTATAGGAGTTTTCAGTTTCCCAGTAATTCCCCTCCAAATCCATCAAGGGATCAGGAGACTTATCAGAAGTGAGCAAGTAGGTGTAATTGTAGTACCCTTGTTTCAGATAGGCTTGTTGCTCATAAAGACCGGTTTCATTGTTAAACCTCATCTTCCATCGATCATCCTTTTGATAGCCCGTAAACTGTCCTGCAAGGAATAGATTCCCGGGAAATGGCCTTCCGTTCGGAGGCTGAAAATAAAAATTCACGGTGGCATAATCCCCCTGATTGAAAGGGTTGATATTTTCAGCGGTCATGATCCGATAGGTGCCATTGAGGTCTGTAAAATAAAGATATCTTGATTCGGACCGGTCCTGATCCTTGAAGAGAAATATTTCTGTTGAGGAGGGTTTATAGTCAGCCCTTTCCACGCGGTCGCTCTGCAATCTGAAACTTCGTAAATCAAGCCATCTCCATTCTTTCCCTCCCGGAAAAACGGCCACCTGTTCGGCATTGAACTCAAGCGTGTTGCCTCTTACTATCGTGGGCGGGATATCCCGCTGCGCGATGTCCCACCTGTTATTTTGAAGTATCACCACCTTCACCTGCTGGGCGGCGCTGAAGCTGTTAAGTCCTTTCAAATTCACGGAGAACTTCACTTTCTGATGCGTTCGGATCCTCTCCGCGATGAAAGGCTGCACTACTTGTGCCGAAATGACGGAACGGGGCTCCGTCACCATGATTTGCCTGGTGAAAGCAAGCTTGGACGTATCACCGTCAAGGTAAACTTTCAGAAGGTAATTGCCTGACCGGGAAGGCATACAGTCCTTGTCAGGCAGGATGGCCTGATAATGAGTATAACGGGTAAGCGCAATCGAAGATGTCCTGTAGGTATTGATACGAATCTGGGTGAAACCTTTTATATAATCAAAGCTGCTCAAGTTGGCAGGCTTCCAGTGATAATCACAAAGAACATAGGTGTAGTAATAATTTTTAACTCCCCCATCCAGATCATCGAACTCCAGCTGAAGGCGGTCTTGCCCACTTAACCTGATCACAGGCAACCCTTGCTGGTCTCCGTAAGTGAACAACTGGACGGTAGCCAGATTGGGCATGTGTATTTTTTCCACCACCTGAGCGGAAAGTGGCCGGGCGAAAAATACCCAACCTAAGACAATCAGGGCGTTAATTCGGGGAATGATGGGCATCTTGGAATTATTCGATTATTTTTGAAAGTTAACAAAAAACAATTTGTGAATCTATCTTGGTTAATTGCCGGCAGACTTGCAGCGTCCGGAAAAAGCAGCTTCGCCAGATTCATCATCAGGATGGCCATCGGCGCCACCGCACTCAGTGTGATGGTCATGATTGTGGCCATGGCTTTCACCAATGGCTTCAGGCAGGTAATCAGCGATAAGATTTTCAGTTTCTGGGGACATATCCGCATTCAGCAGAATCTGCAAGGTCCGGCCTCCAATTCAGACGAATACCCGATCATCAGAAACGACAGTATTGAACAATATCTGCGGTCACTTCCCGGAGTCGGGGAGCTCTCCCTGTTTGCAGTAAAATCAGCCTTACTGAGATCTGACAACGGCATTGAAAGCCTGATTCTAAAAGGGGTGGAATCATCCGGAGGAAATAGCCGGTATTCAGGTTTTCTTCGGGAAGGCAAGTGGATTTCTCAACCTTCAGAGGGCTATGGCAAAGATCTCTGCCTGAGCAAATATATCGCAGACAAACTCATGTTGAACTGCGGAGACAGCCTGCTGGTTTACTTTTTCAGGGAGGATGGCAGCAAGACAGCCAGAAAGCTAAGGGTGACCGGTATCTTTAAGACAGGATTGGAGGAATATGACAAGAATTTCGCCTTATGCGACATCAATCTTATCAGAAGGCTCAATAATTGGGAACCCGGCAGCATCGCGGCCTATGAACTTTTTCTGAAAGACCACAGACAAACCGACAGCCTCAACAACAGGATTTACTCAGAATTGCCGCAAACCTGGTACAGCCAGAGCATTCGGGAAGCCTATCCCGCTATTTTCGACTGGCTGAATCTGCAGGAACAACTGAAAAACATATTACTCGCCATCATGATGGCCGTTGCCATTGCCAATCTGCTCACCTGCCTGATCATACTCGTATTGGAAAGAACGCGAATGACAGGATTATTGAAGGCACTGGGTGCCAGGGATGCAACGGTGAGAAAAATTTTTCTTTTCAAGACCGGCATCATCGCATTCTTCGGAATCCTGGCGGGAACGCTTGCGGGATTGGGCCTTTGCTGGCTTCAAAAAACCTATGGATTCATCAAGCTGAATGAGGAAACCTATTTTATCAGGACGGCAAAAGTGGAGGTGATTTGGTGGCAAGTGATCGCCATCGATCTCATCACCTGGCTGGTGGCGATGGCAAGCCTGATCATTCCTACCTACCTGATCAGGAAAACCAATGTCATCAAGGCCATCAGTTTCCGGTAAGCCAGAATAAGAGAATACCGGCCGCTACAGCGGCGTTCAATGATTCGGCTGCACCCTTGCCGGGGATCATTAGCAGTTGGTCTGCACGGCTAATCAGGGAATCCCTGATTCCTTTTGATTCATTTCCGATGATGAGAATCCCTTCGGCAGGAGGATTAAGACTTCCAATGTCCGAACCTTTAGGGGAGGCAGCGAAAACAGGAAAATGGGGGTATTGCCTGATCCAGGCTTCCGTATCCGTGTAGAGGATATTAACCCTTCCAAGGCTTGCCATGGTACTCTGAACGACTTTGGGATTATAACAATCAGCAGTAGCGGGAGAAGCTATGATATTCTCTATGCCGAACCAATCGGCCGTGCGGATGATGGTTCCAAGGTTACCGGGATCCTGAATGTCATCCAGCAGTAAGCTTATTTTACCGGCAGGATTGAACTCGACGGATGCGGATTTTTGAAACAAGGCCAGCACCCCATTGGGGGATTGCAAACCTGAAATCCTCTCCATCTCGCCGGGGCTGATAATACGAGCATCGGGAAAGGCCGGGTCCGTCAATTCCTTCATCTCCCCGGTAAGAAAAAGTTCCTGACATTTGAAATGTCCGGAAACCAGTAGCTCCCTGACAAGTTTGGGACCTTCAGCCACAAATAATCCCAGCTCATCGCGGAATTTTTTCTGCTGCAAACTTTGAATATATTTGACCTCGGATTTAGTTAACATCGTTCACCATTTACAATGATCAAGCTGAATCGGAGAGATCCGTTTTACATCCTGCCGATCGGCCTGATTTTTCTTGCCGTCGTTTTCAGTTCCTGTCTGCCACCTGTCATCAGAAAGGCCCCGGCGGGAAAGCATTTTATCATCAGCCATGACTTCGAAGTTAAGGGAGGAAATTTTAGGAAACAGGAAAAAAAAGCCCTCACCTACCGCCTGAGCAATCAGATAGAAGACAGCCTGCGCATCAACGAACGTGAAATCCTTTTCCTGTTAAGCATCATCCGTAATCCGCCTGCGATGGATAGCTCCGCCGTGATAAGATCCATCGCCAACATGAGGGCTTCCTTGTTTCACGCAGGCTATTACCGATCATCTATCAGCTATCGGGCCGACAGTTCCGGAAGAAAGGTAAGACTGAAATATCTGGTGAATACAGGCGCTCCCACAAGGATAGAGAAAATTGACTATCGGCTAGGAATAGTCGAAATGCAACGCATTGCCGAGAATGCCGTTGGCGAATCCAAACTAAGTATCAATCAGCCGATCAGTAAACTTGCGGTGTTGGAGGAAACAGCAAGGCTCGTGGACAGCTTTCGAAATCATGGTTATTACAAATTCACCAACGCTGAAGTCAAAGTAATCGGCGATACCACTTCCGCAGCCCTCACCACCATCAGCGACGATCCCTTTGCCCAGCTAGAATTGCTGGCTACCGAACAAAAAAAGACCGACTCGCCTTTCATCAGGATATCCATAAAACTCAATCCACCTGCAGACAGCAGCAAATTGAAGGCCTATAAAATTCGCCGCGTACAGGTATTCCCTGATTTTTATAAAACCCAATCAACGGAGGATTCCTTTAGCAATAAGAGCTCTCTGGAAGGCATCAGCATTCTCGCGGAGAGGCCGCTTTTCAACCCCGATTTCATCGCAAGGAATATTTTCGTCAAACCCGGCGACCTATACCGAGAAGCATACTTCAACAAGACCATCAATGCCCTTAGCCGCAGCGGCGTCTGGCAAAGTGTGGGAATCAACATCAGGGAAACGCCGGACAGCAGTAACCTGCTCGATGTGCAATTTGAGCTGGTTCCCAACAAGAAGCTGGGATTCGAAGCCGCACTGGAAGCCTCCTATCTTTCCTCCAACAATGCCACCAGTGTACTGGCGGGAAACCTGCTGGGATTATCCATGAATCTTTCGCTGTCAAACCGAAATCTTTGGAAAGAAGGTATCCGAATGCGCCATGGATTGAGAACGGGTATCGAGCTCAATAACAACAGAGGTATCAATACTCCTCTTGTGAGCGCCCAGGAAGTAGGATATTCCAACAGTATCCTCATACCAAAACTGATCTTTCCGGGTCTTGCCTCCATCCTGAACAAATCCGGCGAAACCTTTATCAACGGATTCGCAGGATTTAACAATCGTGTAAACCTCTTCAATCTTCAGTCTTTCAACCTCAACTTCGGCTGGAACGCCCCCTATCGAAGGAATCCGGCCTGGAAAGTCTCTTTCAGACCGCTGAATTTCGAATTCAATCTGCTTTTCAATCAAACCGACAGTTTCAATAACATCCTCGTGCAAAATCCCTTCCTAAGGTATTCGTACAACACCTCCTACGTGACAGGGATGAGCCTCAGTATCTCCCATTTCCAGTCAAAAGGCCAGAATGGCTTTCAGCTGGGGAGGGAAAGGACGCTACGTTTCAATGTAGAGGAGTCGGGACTCACCTGGGGCAACCTGCCCATTGCAGTGAAATATCTCAGGAGATTCGTCAAGCTGGATGGCGAATGGAGATATACCCTCAAGTATCCAAAGACGGTACTGGCCTTCAGAAGTTTCATGGGTGTGGGTATCACCTTGCTGGGAAGCGACAGCAATAGGACACTACCTTTTTTCAAGCAGTATTTCTCAGGCGGAGTCAACAGTATGCGTGGCTGGCCTGCACGCGGACTCGGAATCGGCGGACAACGAAGAATACCCTATAACTCCACTGCCACTCTCTTCAACGACCGTACAGGAGATATTCAATTGGAAGCAAACGCCGAGTACCGATATGATATCGCCAGGATCATTCCTAACACCCTTACGCTGCGAGGAGCTGTATTTGTAGATATCGGAAACATATGGAATCTAAGAAGCATCACTCCGGGCGCTACGGACACGGCACAGTTCCGTTTCAAAAACCTCTATAATCAATTGGGCGTTTCGGCAGGCACAGGATTCAGGATTGATTTCAATTACGTGGTGCTGAGACTTGACCTGGGATTTCGTTTCAAGCGACCCGACCTGTTTTATGAGAATGCCGGATGGAAAGCACCCGATATAGGCTTTGATGATTTTATCAAAAAGCTTTTCACCAGAGGTGAGAATGGCGAATACAGGGAGTGGAGATATGATAATTTCAATTTCGGAGTGGGCATCAGCTATCCTTTCTGATCTTTCTGATCACTGAAAACATCCCGAAGAAAATCATCCGGACCAAGAGCCGATTCAACGGAAAAATCTCCGATACGTGTTCTGCGAAGTGAACCAAGATAAGCGCCACAGCCAAGCTTGATTCCGAAATCGTGCGCCAGGCTTCGTATATACGTTCCCGTTGAACACACCACCCTAAATCCGACAACCGGAGGCTCATACCTGGTGATTTCAAATACCTCGATACGAACAGGCCTAGGCTCGGGCTCCACTTCTTTTCCTCTTCTGGCCAGCTCATACAAAGGCTTCCCTTCTTTTTTGATGGCGGAATAGATGGGAGGCTTTTGTAAAATATCACCTTCAAATTCACGGGACTTGAGAATCAGATCCTCTTTATCGAAACCGGAGTAATCGCGAAAATCTGCGGGTTCGCTTTCCAGATCATAGGTGGGCGTGCAAGCCCCTAGAATAATGGTTCCGGTATACTCTTTTACCATGCCCATATATTCGTTGATCTTCTTGGTGAATTTTCCTGTACAAAGTATCAGCAGTCCGGAGGCCAGAGGATCCAATGTCCCCGCATGACCTATTTTCTTAATTCTCAGCGCTCCTCTGATTTTTCTCACTACATCGAAGGAAGTCCAGTGAATAGGCTTGTCGACGAGTATCACCCTGCCCTCTTCAAACTCCTTTCTCTTATTCTCCGAGATACTCCCTGAGATCCCCGATTTTTCCAAACCGGGATTCTTTTCCCTGTATTTACCGTAATAGGACCCCTTGGAAGACATTTGATTGAATTATTGAAAACTGATCAACTTCCAAACAAGGCAGCGAGAATACTGAAGAAGTAAGAAAGGATATTCAGGATCACAATGAACCCCAGCATCCTGAAAAAGAATTTGAGGTTTAAAAAAGAATGGTTGAAGTAATCCTGCCTTCCGAATTCCAGTGCCACTTTCATTCGTTGACCAAAACGGTGAATATAGAATGAAAGTAACAGGCAGAATACTCCCAACAATACATAAACACCCGAGAGCATGGTGGAGGTCATGCCTCCCGGCAGGTTTCCGTACTTACCCATATTCTGCAATAAGCTTCCGGCAAAAATTCCGGAAATAAGCAGCAGAACGCTAACCACCATGCCAAAAATCCCTACCATCCTGGCCCATCTCGCAGCCTCTGAAAGCTGCGCAGCGGCATGCTCATCGACTTTTAAACCCTCTTGTTGATCCGTCATGATTATTTGATTTATCAATATGCCCTCGCAAATAAGACCCTTTGCTTACTGGGTTTCCCCGTCAAAATACATTTTCCTTCCTCCTGCGGATTATTCAAAGGTATACACCTGATGGTAGCCTTGGTTTCCTCCTTGATTTTCTCTTCCGTAGCCGGATCCCCGTCCCAATGTGCCGAAATAAAGCCGG
>Ga0315906_10000254_pt1 | contig 89192 bp, 84 predicted proteins | sample LakEriMetagenome_4_FD_203526 | JGI IMG/M metagenome (GOLD analysis project Ga0315906, IMG submission 203526) | Freshwater fungal communities from buoy surface, Lake Erie, Ohio, United States - Buoy 2 MA122 | ecosystem: Environmental > Aquatic > Freshwater > Lake > Lake biofilm | place: USA...
CGATGGCGTGAAGGACCTGTGGGTGCTCGAGGTCGCGCTCGGTCGCAAGCTCAAGACGTCTGCAAAGAGGGCCGCGTAAGATGAATCAGACCGCCGCCAGTTCCAACTGCCGGCGGGACATCGCCGATCGACACCATGCTGACCAAGGGCGAGGAATGCACCAATCAAGGCCAAGCCTACTACGAAAGACTTTATCGCCAGCGGGTGCTGCACAACCTGAACCGGCGGGCGCAGCGGCTCGGCATGACGCTGGTGCCGACCACGCCAGCGGCGCAGCCGGCTTGAAAAGCCCTTGTGCGTCAGTCACTTGCGGGGAGTTTCTTGAGAGCCAGCACCGTACAAACGCTAGGCTGGCCTGAGCTGTGATGGCAATAACACCTTTATGGGAAACGTTGCCTCAATCAACCGCTTTGTTCCGACCAGTCTTCTTGCGGCACTTGGATTGCGCTTGTTCGCCGCGTCCCAGAAGTCAGGATCAACCGTGGTCAACGCTTCAGCCTTGACTGAGACGGCACACATCAGGTGCGTAAAGTCCTGATCCTTTAGTTGCAGCTTCTTGAGTCGAATCTTGTCGTTTTTGTACTTGGCCGCAAGCGTGCGTGCAGCGGCCAGGTGTGCGTGCACGACAAGCTTGCCTTCGAGTGCGCAGTTCACCTCAAAGGCGGAGACCAGTTCACCTGCTGTAGTTTCTGAAGATATCAGGTCAAGACAAAGCCAAACTACCCATGAAATGCTGGATGGTGTAGTAATTGCGAGACATGACTGATGCTCAGCGTGCGTTTGGTTCTGTGCGTTCAGAAAAATGCAGGAGTCGTAGTAAACCGATTGAGCCACGCGTTAGCTCCCCGAAGAGCTTTGCAGGCGTTGGATCCGAGCGCTGGTAAGTTCTCGCGCAAGCTTCAAGCTCGTGTCCAAGAAACCGTCCGGCCAAGGCTTGGACGGCTTTCCTGAGTCATCAAACTCCATTTGGTACACCTCAGACTTGCCACCATTGTTTTCAAAGCACAGCACACAAACGTCCTCTGGTTTGACGCTGCCCTCGGCAATCTTGGCTTGCAAACGAAGAATAAGATCGACACTGTGCGTCTCAACAAAGATCTGATTTCCCCGACTCAAGGAGTCTACGAAGACATCAGCCAAACGCGACTGGGCGAACGGGTGGAGGTGCACTTCCGGCTGATAGGCGATTAGCGTTCCTTCCGAAAGGCGCGCGTCGTACACGGCTAGCGGCAGGAACTGGCTAAGCCCAAAGCCAGCATCGGCAATCGTCACCTTTTGTCTTGATGAAGTTGGCGCGACCCTGATCTCAACGACTTTCGGCCCAATTCGCTTCGATACCTGGATGACTTCAAAGTGCTGAGTCAGGCCAAGCTTTGCTAAAGACGCGTTGATCCGCTGCTGGACCTTCTTATCTTCTCCGTCTCTTGATGCCCATAGCCGAATGAGGTATGTCAGGATACCTCGGTCCTCAGTTGCGAGATTGGGATCGTCGAGAACGTAGAACGAGCGAGGGACTGGTCGATATGGATTTACTACTTCAAGATCAGTAATTCGGCCAGCGTAGAACAAGTGCTCACGCTGGCCACTCAGGCGCATTGCATCGATGGGCATGAGTTGATGAAACCACTCGTCTTCGGCGCGAGCTTCCTTCTTTCCAGACTTTAAGAGATACGCTACCCGACCGCTCTCCGGATTTATCTCAAGCGTAGCGGATATCGGAGGTGACTTCGGTCCAAGTCCATAGTTTGCCTTTGAGACGACAATCGTGTCGTCAGACCCCTGCGAGGCGCACTCGAACTCATAGTCGCGGACAAACTCCGCGCCTTTTGCCATTAGGGACCACTCGTAATTGAGAAGAATCTTAGATGGTCGCTGCGAGTTTCTGTTCCAATGTCTCCGGAGGCTGGAGTCGAACGACGTAAAAGAGGGCATCGCGGAAAATGCTAGCGGCCCACCAAGTCCTCCGCCTCTCATGCTACGAAAGAACAACTCGATTGCACTTAGGAAGGTTGACTTGCCGGCGTTGTTGGCGCCTATAAGCAAGTTCAGAGAGCGCAGTTTGATGCTCTTTGAGTCGGAGAATGACTTGAGGTCTCTCAGCCGCATTCCCGTCAATGTTTGTCGTGGTCCAGCCATCTCTAGGTATCACTTTCTTAGATTAAGAGTAGATCGTACCGGGCGACGACGGGTGGGCGCCTTGCCCGCGAGGCGCAGGATAGGAAAGGTGCGCCTCGCGGGCAAGGTGGCCAGCCGTCGCCGCTCCGGTTGAACGACCAGTTAGGCCTCACGTTCTCCAATGAAGCTAAGGAAGGACTCTCCTAGCGCTGAGGTTCGCCGTGATGCGAGCCCGTTCCCGGACATGGTTGTGTTCAGGCCCTCTGTGTTTACCAGTCCACGCGTCCAGAGATCCTTCCACAGTTGGTCGTAGAGGTCTCTCTTCCCTCGAAGCTCGGGTATGTTGTGCTCAAGCACCGTGCTGAGGCCCCCAATGCTGATGCCCGGCGGGACTTGGGGCGCTGAGAAGACAGCGAGCATCTGTAGTTGAAGGGCCGGCATGGAGTCAATGAACGAGAAGAACATGGCTTGCATGGCCTCTTCGGGCGCTTGGCCTCTGGCGATGTTCTCAAGGGCGGCTTGAAGCGCCCGGATCTTCTCGATGTTGTGGGTTCGAACTGCGATTTGGGTGGCCTGCAGAACGGCCGAAACAAACTGCTCGTTGTGTTGAAGGTCCTCGAGCTTTAGCCCTTCGGTCTCAAGTCTATGCAAACGAACGCCGACCTCTTCCATCCACTTCACGCGCCTCCTTTCGATGGGCGGTTGCACCGCGAGCTGAAAGAGTTCGACTGCCGGTCCTCCGGCGACTGGGATCGTCGACAGCGCTGCCTTCGTGAGCGCGTGCACGACGTCTCCCTTGGAGGGCTTCGGTATGGGCTCGCTCGACATCGCGACTCCTTGAGGCCTAACTTGTTTTTCGTGAGACAGATCTGCTGGCAAACATCGGTGCCTGTCTCCCTGACATCGGCACCCTGACAGGCCTATGGCCCGCACCGGCCTTGGCTTCGCGGCCCGTGGTCTGTGCGTTCATCCAGTCCTGAATTCACAGCAAAAGCAGCAGCCCGTGCAACGCCGCTAATTGGACTGACGGCGCACAGCTTCGTCAAGCCCGCTGAAGGGGCAACTGATGGAATCTCATCTGCAAGCACAGTCTCACGCCCTGTCAGTGCCAGGGCCTGCCGTCTATGGCGCAGCACGCTGGCGCTCGATCTGCAAAGCACAGACCAGGTGATCTGGGCTGCCTGCCTCGAACAGCACGCGGCAGCGGTTCACCGCAGCGAAAACGGCGGAACTCGACCAGAAGGACCTTCGTTCGAATTCCTTGCGCGGATACAGGCGGATGTCGACCCCCGTACCGATGCACCCCACCGCCTGCCGCAACCGGGCAGAGACCTCCACAAGCTTAACCACTCGAACCGCCCAAGGCGAAGCAGCGTGCGTTCAGGCGGCGGGCAGCGGGGCGATGGGGCGAGTCGGCGCAGCCGAGAAGCGCAGGCGGCGGGGTCGGTGCGCGCAGCGCACTTCGTGATCCAACCCGCCGCGGTTGTCTGAGCGCAGCGACCGCAGGGAGCGCAGCGAGTTCCGCGGCGCGACCCTGCCGGCGAGCATCGCAGGGCACCCCGGCCATCGGCCGGGGCCAGCCGCCCGAGCCGCAGCGCCCCGCTGCCCGCCGCCTGGCCGCGAAGTGCAGCCGCTCAGACGTCCGCCAAGCTCACACCGCCACCCCGCTAGCAGACGACACCCCTTCCCCCCCGCTCTGCTGCAGCCGCCACATCCGCGCATAGCGCCCTTCCAGCGCCAGCAGTTCGGCGTGGGGGCCGCGTTCCACCACGCGGCCGGCGTCCAGCACCACGATCTCGTGCGCGTCCACCACCGTGCTCAGGCGGTGGGCGATGACCAGGGCGGTCTTGCCCTGCGCGGCGGTCTTCAGCTCGGCCTGGATGGCGCGCTCGTTGGCGGAATCCAGCGCTGACGTGGCCTCGTCGAAGATGACGACGGGCGGATTCTTCAGCAGCGTGCGGGCGATGGCCACGCGCTGCTTCTCGCCGCCCGAGAGCTTCAGGCCCCGCTCGCCCACCATGGTGCCGTAGCCCAGCGGCGTGGAGGCGATGAAGTCGTGGATGTGCGCCGCCTTCGCCGCGCCCTCCACCTGCTCGCGCGTGGCGCCGGGGCGGCCGTAGGCGATGTTGTATTCCACCGTGTCGTTGAACAGCACCGTGTCCTGCGGCACGATGCCGATGGCCGCGCGCAGGCTGGCCTGCGTGACCTGCCGGATGTCCTGCCCGTCGATGGTGATGCGCCCGCCCGTCACGTCGTAGAAGCGGAACATCAGCCGCGCCAGCGTGGACTTGCCCGCGCCCGAGGCGCCCACCACTGCCACCGTCTTGCCCGCGGGAATGTCGAAGCTCACACCGTGCAGGATGGGCCGCGCCGGGTCGTAGGCGAAGTCCACCTGCTCGAAGCGCACCGTGCCCTCGCGCACGGCCAAGGCCGACGCGCCGGGCGCGTCGTCCACCTCGCGGTGCCGGCCCAGCAGGCCGAACATCTTGTCCAGATCGGTCAGGGCCTGCTTGATCTCGCGGTACATCACGCCGAGGAAGTTCAGCGGGATGTAGAGCTGGATCATGAAGGCATTGATCATCACCAGATCGCCCAGCGTCATGCGGCCGTCCACCACGCCCTGCGTGGCACGCCACAGCATGGCCACCAACGCGGTGGCGATGATGACCTGCTGGCCGGTGTTGAGCACGCTCAGCGTGGTCTGGCTCTTCAGCGCTGCGCGGCGCAGCTGCTCCAGGCTCTCGTCATAGCGCTTGGCCTCGAAGGCCTCGTTGCCGAAGTACTTCACCGTCTCGTAGTTCAGCAGCGAATCGATGGCCTTGGTGTGCGCCGTGGAGTCCATCTCGTTCATGCGCCGGCGGAACTGCGTACGCCACTCGGTCACCGTCACGGTGAAGGCGATGTAGACCACCAGCGCGGCCCCGGTGATGAGCGCAAAGCCGGCGTCGAACTTCCAGCCCAGCAGCACCAGCACCATCACCACCTCCACCAGGGTGGGGAAGATGCTGTAGAGCGAATAGGAGATCAGCGACTGCACGGCCCGCGTGCCGCGCTCGATGTCGCGCGTCATGCCACCCGTCTGGCGCTCCAGGTGGAAGCGCAGGCTCAGGGCGTGCAGATGGCCGAACACCTCCAGCGCGATGCTGCGCGTGGTGCCCTCGGTGGCCTTGGCAAAGACCAGCTCCCGCAGTTCCGTGAACAGCGAGGTGGACAGCCGCAACGCGCCGTACGCCACCAGCAGGCCCACCGGCACCACCAGCAGGGCCGCGGCCGAACCCGGCGCCGGGGCCAGGTTGTCGACCAGTTCCTTGAGCAGCAGCGGCACGCCGACGTTGGCCATCTTGGCCGCGATCAGGAAGGTCAGCGCGATGCCCACGCGCCAGCGATAGCGCCAGAGGTAGGGGAACAGGCGGCTGAGCGTGGCCCAGTCGGAGCGGGGGGCGGAGGGCTGGGCAGACGGAGCCGTGGCGGAGCGGGAAGGGCCGGAGGGTCGCATGGGTCCAGTGTCGCGGATGCGCCAGCGCACGACACTGGTCAGGCCGCCGCAGGTGCCGGGCGCGGCGCATTTATCGACATCCCTTGAGGCTGCCGCAGGACGCCAAAGCAAGTACGACTCGCGTCAGAGTAGGGGACTGGCGCGACAGAGTTACTGCGACCACGGAGCTGCTGAGACCGCTGACGGCTGGAAGCTGCCGCTCGCGTCCCCGAGGCGGCCGGCGGGTGACGACCCATTGCGGTCCTTCTCCGCGTGGGCCTGAGCACTAGCCGTGCAGCCTGATGAGTCACTTGACGTCCGAGCTATGGCTCACCGATTTCGACATTTGGCTAACACTGGGAACGGACGAGCGCGCGTTGGACACATGTGCTGTCAGCATCCGCAGCAACCGGACCATCACTCAGGGATCCACCTCCGCGTAGACGATTCGATACCACATGTCCGAAATCGCCGTGACGACGGCCCGCTCGTTATTGGTGAAACGCTCCAATCCGACGGCGCGGACCAAATAGATCTGTCGCAGCAATTCATCGGTCATGGCCAACGCACCGCGTATTCGCAGCAGCAGTTGGGACTGATCGCTCGTGCTGCGTCCGCGCGGGTGACGCTTGGAGACATCGGCCAGCACGCGTTCTGCCCACTTGGCATTGAGCTGGCTGCCCCTGCGCGCCAGTTCCTGACGATCGCGCATCAGCGATTCGCGACCCATCAGGAGTTGCGCGTTGCGTGCGTAAACGGCCACGTAGTAGACGTTGAACTGGGTGATCGCCTCGCGCACAGGCATTGCACTGCCGCCGCGAGGCCTCAGGCGGCTGCGTAAAGCGTGGTAGACGCGGAGCACCGTCAATGCTGCGTGTGAGCGGTCGCGAAAGTGCAGGTAGAAAGTGCCGCGCGCCATGCCCAGCGACTCGGTGATCGACTCCACGGTCAGGCCTTCATAGCCGAGCCGCTCCATTTGCCTGGCCGTGGCCGCCAGGATCTGCGCCCGCGTGCGCTGGCGTTTGGGGCGTCGGCGCAGGGTTTGCAGGCGCTCCTGCAACAGTTCGGCCAGGTGAAACGGGGTACCTGGGGCCAACGTGGCCGGCGGTTGCTTGGCGACTGAGAGGTCCTTCGGCACGGCCTTTCGGGTTTCCCCTTGGTTAGCGTCACAAGATTGTGACATAGGATCCATAACTGACGTTCATGTCATTTCGTACGCATTCAGACTAAGTCTAGATCCCATGCACGGAGCCGCTGTCTCATTCCGCAACATTGCCAAGCGTTATGGCTCGGTGGTGGCGCTGGAAGATTTCACTCTCGAAGTCCAGCCCGGCGAGTTCGTCACGCTGCTGGGCCCGAGCGGCTCGGGCAAGTCGACGGCGTTGAACATCCTGGCCGGATTCACCGATCCCACCGAAGGGCAGCTCACGGTGGCGGGCCGCGATGTGCTGGCAATGCCGCCGGAGCGACGCAATGTCGGCATGGTGTTCCAGTCGTATTCACTGTTCCCGCACATGGACGTCTTCGACAACGTGGCGTTTCCGCTGAAGCTGCGCAAGGTGTCGCGCGCCGAGATCCAGCGCCGCGTGGCTTCGGCCCTGGAGATGGTTCAGCTGCCGGGCTACGAGCGGCGGCGCCCGAGCGAGCTCTCCGGCGGGCAGCGCCAGCGTGTCGCGTTCGCCCGGGCAGTGGTTTTCGAGCCCGCGGTGCTGCTGATGGACGAGCCGCTGGGCGCGCTCGACTTGAAATTGCGGGAGGCCATGCAGGCCGAAATCAAGCGCTACCACCGTCAGCTGGGCTGCACCATCGTGTTCGTGACGCATGACCAGGGCGAGGCGCTGGCGCTGTCTGATCGCATCGCTGTCATGGGTCAGGCCCGCATCGCGCAGATCGGAACGCCAGAAGACATCTACGACCGTCCGGTCAGCCGCTATGTTGCGCAGTTCATCGGCCGAACCAACGCCCTCGAGCTGCTACCGATGGGTCAGAGGCGTTGGCAGCTGCCTGGGCTGGGCTTGACGTTCGACGAGCCGGCGCAGGACGCGCCCTGGCCTGCGGAGGCTGCCGCACTGTGCCTGCGCCCCGAACATCTGCGCCGCGCGGACGGGCGGTCTTCAGCGCTTGAGTTCGAAGCGCAGGTAAGCGAAGTGACCTTTCTGGGTGACCACACCCTCTACCTGCTGCGTACCCGCCAGGCAGCCGAGCTGCAGTTGCACGAGTCCCGCGGCGCACAGGCCGCGCCATTGCGGCGCGGCGATCAGGTGCGCCTGGCCTTTGACCCCACCACCGCATCAGCCCTGTCCGGGCCCGTCCACGCCGCATCCTCCCACACACCACCACCAGGAGATTTGCCATGATCCAACGCCGTCATCTGCTTGGCGCCACCGCGCTGCCCTTGCTCGCCACCGCCAGCCGCATGGCCCGCGCACAAGCGCGCAAGCTTGTCGTCAGCGGCTCCGGCGGCGTGGTGGCCGACGCCAACAAGTCGATCTACTACACGCCCTACACCGCCGCCAAGGGCGTCGTTATTGAGCACGTGCCAGTCGAGCAGCAGCGCATGGCCCAACTCGAGGCCATGGTGCGCGCGGGCCGCACGTCGTGGGACGCGATGGAGATATCTGCATCCGACTACCCCCTGGGCGTGAAGAAGGGGCTCTTCGAGCAGATCGATTACACCAAGGTAGACCCTCAAAACGCGCTACCGGCCATGGCCCGGCAACAGTTTGGCGTTGGCGTTGCGGCCTATTCAGAACTGCTGGTGGTACGCAAGGACAAGATGCCCGCGGGCAAGATGATCGGCTCCTGGGCCGACTTCTGGGACAGCAAGACCTTTCCCGGCCCGCGCGCGCTGAGCGCACGTCCGCAGAGCAACCTGGAGTTCGCACTCATCGCCGACGGTGTGCCCATCGGCAAGATCTATGAGGTTCTGGCCACCAAGGGCGGTCAGGACCGCGCCTTCCGCAAACTCGACCAGATCAAGCCGCAAATTGCCAAGTTCTGGAAGACGGGCGCAGAGTCGGTGCAGTTGCTGTCCAACGGCGAAGTCGTGTTCGGCACCACCTTCAACGGCCGCGTCGGTGCCTTGCAGAAAGCCGGTATTCCGGTGGAGATCGTGTGGGCCGGTGGCGCGCTGCACTTGTCCTACATCGGCATTCCCAAAGGTGCGCGCAACATGGTCGACGCGCTCGACTTCATCCGCTTTCGCACGATGGACCCGGTGCCGATGCGCGAATACACGGCCAGGCTGTCCTACCCTGGTTTTGCCCCGGGCCTTGCAGACGGTATGCCCGAAGCGGTGGCGCGTCAGTTGCCCACGTTCCCGGCCAACGCGTCGGTGCAATACGCAGCCGACGCGGTGTTCTGGGCCGATCACCTGGACAAGCTGCAGGAACGCTGGAACGAGTGGATGCTGAAGTAGGGCGCAGCGCAAGAGACCACGTGGCAGCACGACCCATGACCTCGGCACTTGCCCGTTGGCGTGCGACCTGGCTGCTGTGGCCGGCGCTGCTGCTGCTGGTCCTGTTCTTCATCTGGCCGACGTTGGACGTTGCACGCGCCAGCCTGTTCGACCCCGACTTCACGCTCCGGCACTTTGAGCGCCTGGTCACACGGTCCATTTACGCCACGGTGCTGCTGCGCACCTTGTGGGTGGCGCTGGAAGTTGCGGTGCTGTGCACGCTGATCGGCTACCCGGCCGCCTGGATCATCAGCCGTCAGCCGCGGCAGCGGCAGGTGCTGCTGCTGTTCGCGCTGTTCGTGACGATGTGGATGAGCGTGCTCATCCGCAGCTTCGCTTGGGTGGTCGTGTTCGGGCGCGAGGGTGTTGTCAACGGCCTGCTGCTGGCGCTGGGCCTGGCAAGCGAACCGCAGCAGTTTCTGTACACCTCGTCGGCCGTGCTGGTGGCGATGGTGCAGGTGCTGCTGCCGATACAGATCGTGACCTGCGTGGGTGCGATGACGGAAATCGACTCCGGGCTGGTGCGGGCAGCGCGTGTACTGGGCGCCACGCCGGCGCAGGCCTTTGCGCGCGTCGTCGTGCCGCTGAGCCTGGATGGCTTGCTGACCGCGTTTTCCATCGTCTTCATGCTGGCCATGGGTTTCTTCATCACGCCGGCGCTCCTGGGCGGGCGGTCGGATCTGCTGCTGGGCAACCTCATCGAGCAGCAAGTGGGGGAGTTGAAGTGGGGCTTCGCCGCCGCGCTGGCCGTGCTGCTGCTGACCGCCACGCTGCTGGCGCTGGCTTTGGGTCGCGGCATGCAGGGTGCGGTGCGATGGCTGTCGCGCAGAACGGCCTGACGCGTATGAAAAGCGTGACGAGCGGCGATCCAGTCTTCCGAATTTCCAGAGTTTTCACCTTGACACAGGAGTGCGTATGAAATTCCTTCGTTCGATCTTGAGCAGCATGGCCATCGCGGCCTTATCAGCCGGAAGCACAACCGTTTTCGCGGCCGACTATCCCATCCGTCCGATCACCATCGTCATGCCTTTCGCCACGGGCGGCGGGTTTGATGCCACGGCGAGGGCATTGGCCAGGGGCATGCAGGCCGAAATGGGCCAGCCCGTCATCGTTGAAAACAAGGTCGGAGCCAGCGGAACCATCGCCGCCAACTTCGTGAAGCAAGCACCCGCGGACGGCTACACGCTGCTGGTGGGCACCACCAACCTGCTGTCGTTCCCGCGTTCTGTGATGCCGGGCCTGGCGTTCAACCCCCAGGCCGAATTCGTGCCGATCAGCGGCCTGTCGCGTTCGGACCTCGTGGTCGTGGTACCCGCATCGTCGCCGGCCCGCAACATGAAGGATCTGGTGGAACTCGCTCGCCGCAACCCTGGCAAGCTGAGTTACGGCAGCTACGGGATTGCCACGACCACACACTTCTGCATCGAGGAACTCAAGCGCCGCACGAACACCCACCTGGTCCATGTGCCGTACCGCGGCGCTCCCACCACCGACGTGGTGGGCGGGCAGCTGAACGTGGCTTGTGACGTCATTCCGGCGGTTCTGCCCCTGGCTCGTGCCGGCCGGCTGCGCATCCTGGGCGTGGCCGCGCCGACGAGGTCAACCTTCATGCCCGACGTGCCGACCGTGGCAGAGCAGGGATTCGAGGGGTTTTCGATCTTCACCTGGAGCGGCCTGGTCGCCCCTAAGGGAACGCCTGCCAGCGTGATCGACAAACTCAGCAAGGTTGTGGCCAAGGTCGGTCGCGCCGCGGAATTCCAGAGCCAGTTGAACAGCCTGTCCAACGAGACCTGGCTCGTATCGCCCACCGAGCTGGGCAGCTTCATCGGGTCCGAGACGGTGAAGTGGCAGAAGCTGGTGACCGAAGCGCAGATCAAGCTGGATTGAGGGGTGCCCGTGGACATCCGCTCAGAGCCCCTCTGGCGCTGGAGTGCCTCACGCATTGCACAGGCGGTGCGAAGTGGGCAGACTTCGGCCGAGCTTGTGGTGGGTGAGGTGCTGGCCCGCATCGAGCGGGCGAACCCCTCGGTCAATGCCTTTGCCTTGATCGACGCGCCAGGCGCGCTGGCGCAGGCACGGCTGCTTGACCAGGCGCGCGCTGCGGGCGCACCGGGTGGCCCGCTGGAAGGGGTGCCCTTCCACGTGAAGGATCTGGTGCCCACGGCGGGCATGGAAACGTCGTACGGCTCGTGGGCCATGCAAGGCAACATACCTCAGGCCGACGTGCGCGCTGTCGCCCGCATGAAGGAGGCCGGTGCGGTGTTGCTGGGCAAGACGACCACCCCAGAGTTCGGCACCAAGATCCAGACCGAAAGCCCGCGTTACGGGGCCACCCGCAACCCTTGGCGGCTCGACCGCTCACCCGGCGGCTCCAGCGGGGGTTCAGCGGCTGCCGTGGCGTGCGGCATGGGTCCGTTGGCGGTGAACACCGATGGCGCCGGGTCGGCCCGTGTGCCCGCGTCCTGCTGCGGCGTCCTGGGCTACAAGCCTTCGCTGGGGCTGGTGCCCAACGACCTGGCCGCCGCGTTGTTCGAGAACAACCAGTACATCGGCCTGAACACGCGCACGGTGGACGATCTGGCGTTGGCACTCACGGTGATGAACGGCCCCGACGCCGGGGACCCATGGACGCTGGGCCGGGAGAAGCAACACTTCGCCTGCCCCCCAGACGCTGCGCTGGCTGTGCGCCGCCTGCGGGTGTTGTACGTACCGTTGATGGGCAACCGCACGTTGGATGACGACGTGGCGGCGCTGGTGGAGGGGGCCCTGAATCGCCTGGGTGACCAAGGCGTGGAGGTCACAACGTTCGCAGAGCCCTTCGATTGGGGCATCGACATCAGCACGGCATGGCTCCGGGGCATGTTGCAGGCCCGCCTGGCACCCATGCTGGCCATCCACCGCGACCGCCTGGACCCGGAACTGGTGGCGGTTCTCGAAGGCACCCAGCAGATGTCGACCGAGCAGCGCGCATCGCTGCCGCTGCAACGCACTCAGCTGTACCGGCGCGTGCAGCACCTGTTCGAAAGCGCCGACCTGGTGGTCTCGCCCACCCTGGCGGCACCGCCAATTTCGCTGAGTCATCGCTCGTCGGAACCGCTGCTCATAGGCGGGCAGGCCGTGGGCAGCTTGCGCGAGGCTTGGTACCCCTACGCCAGCGTGGCCAACATGACCGGACACCCAGCCATCAGCATTCCAGTGGGCTTCACGCCCAGCGGGCTGCCGGTGGGGCTGCAGGCCATGGCGGGCCTGCACCAGGATCAGCAGCTGATCGACGTGGCGGCGTTACTGGAACACCTGCTGCCCTGGGCCGACGCCTGGCCAGGCGACGCCGCATGACCCCCGGGCACCGCACCTGGCGCTGGCTGCCGATGGCGTACCTGGGCATCGTCTTTGCCTACCTGCTGTTCCCTCTGCTGGTCGTGGTGCCTCTGTCGTTCGGGGACGAAGACCTGTTGCGCTTTCCGCCTCGAGCCTGGAGCCTGCGCTGGTACGACGCCTACTTCGGCGACCCGCAGTGGATGCGCGCCACAGCCTTGTCGTTCCAAGTGGCGATCTCAGCCAGCCTGTTGGCCACCCTGTGCGGCACGATGGCGGCGCTGGCGCTGGAACGTCGGCGCGTGCCCGCGGCCGGCGCGGTGCGGATGCTGATCACGGCGCCGATGATCGTTCCGCACATCTTTCTGGCGGTAGGCGTGTTTGTGCTGGCCGTGCGCTTCGGTGTGGCAGGCAGCGTCGTCACGCTGGTCTGCGCGCACGCCACGATCGCGCTGCCCTTCGTCGTGCTGATGGTGGGTGCCGCGCTGCGCCAGATCGACCCGACCCTCGAGCGCGCTGCACGGGTGCTGGGCGCATCGCCGTTCAGGGCCTTCCTGACGGCCACGCTGCCAGGGCTGCTGCCTGCCATCGTCGCTGCGGCAATCTTTTCGTTCTTCGTGTCCTTCGACGAACTCATCATCGCCGAGTTCCTGATGCAGGGCCGCGAAACCCTGCCCATGCGCATCTGGGCCGACCTGAAGCTGCAGCTCAACCCGACCGTCTCGGCCGTGTCATCCCTGCTCATCGTCGTCACCTTGCTGGCCCTCGGCGTGGCGGAGTGGCTGCGTCGCCGCACCGATACGCACAACCCCACTTCAAGAGCCGCCTGAGCGGAACCCACCCGACCACCATGAAGCTTCACTACGACAAGAGCGACGGCATCGCGACCATCACCATCGACAACCCGCCGGTCAACGTGTTCACACCCAAGCTGCACCGTGATCTGTACGACGTGCTGGCCGAGTTCATGGCCGATGACGCGGTGCGGGTGGGCATCCTCACCGGGACCGGCACCCGCGCCTTCAGCGCTGGCGACGACGTCAAGTCGCCGCGACCCGAGCGTACGCAGGCCGAACTGGTCAAGCGCCACTTCGGTCGCCGCCATGCCGACGAATCGCTTGAGTACCCCGGCTGGGAGCACGAGGTGCTGCGTCTGGGCATGCAGCGCTTCAAGCCCATCGTCGGCGCCGTCAACGGCGTGGCCGTGGGCCAGGGCATGATCTACCTGCTGCAGCTCACCGACATCCGGGTGGCGTCCAGCAGCGCGCGCTTCGGCCTGCCCGAAATTGCCTACGGCATGGGCGGCGCTGGTGGCTCGACACGGCTGATGCGGCAGATCCCCCACGTGGCCGCGATGTGGCTTGCACTGACCGGTGAGCCCTTTGATGCCGAGACCGCGCTCCGCTACAACCTGGTGAATGAAGTGGTCGCACCCGAGCGTTTGATGAGCCGGGCGCTGGAGATGGCCGCGTTGATCGCGCGGCACCCACCCCTGGCCGTGCGCACCGAGATGGAAGCCAGCTACCGCGCCCAGGATCTGTCCAGGGAACACGCGCTGTCCTACGTCAGCAACCTCTATCGACTCCAGCGCGTGGCGTTCGACACCCGCCCGCCCTTGTCCAAGCCGACGGCAGGGAGCGCTGAAAATGCCTGACACCTCCAACACCGTCGCCGCGCCCTGGCTCGATCCGGCGAGCACCGACGCCGGCGTGCAGGAGATGCTGCGCATGCGCGCAGCCATCGAGGGCGAGACCGGGCTGCCCACCACGCTGGGCGAGCTGGTGCGTGAGCGCGCCAGGGCCCAACCCGACGCGCTGCTGGGCCACTGGTTCGAAGACGGCGTCACGCTTACCTACCGGGCCCTTGACGAGGCGGCCGAGCGCCTGGCCAGCAGCCTGCAGGCCATCGGCGTGCGCAAGGGCACGCATGTCGGTGTGATGCTGCCCAACGTCGCCGCGTTTCCCATCAGCTGGGTTGCGTTGGGCCGCATCGGTGCCGTGATGGTGCCGGTGAACACGGCTTACACCGGCCCCGAGGTGCATTTCGTTCTGGACGACGCCGACGCACAGTTCCTGATCATCGACCACAGCTTCCTGGAAACCCTGGCCGCCATGCCGCAGCGGCTGGCGATGCTGGCCGACGAACACGTGGCTGTGCACGGCGGCAGCGCGCCGGCGGGCATGCTGGCATTGGACGACTTGGCTCGCAACGGCGCATGTCCCTTCAGGGCCCCCACCCCGGTGGGCGCGGGCGACCTGCTGAACCTGCAGTACACCTCGGGCACGACCGGTTTTCCGAAGGGCTGCATGCTCAGCCACGACTACTGGATGCTCATCAGCCGCGGCGCGGCGCGGATGCGGGGCGCCGGCGGTGACGTGAAGAACGTGCTGATATGGGCGCCGTTCTTCTACATGGACGCGCAGTGGCAGTTCCTGATGACGGTCTGGCTTGGCGGCACGGTGTTCGTGGCCCGACGCATGAGCCTGACCCACTTGCACGGCTGGTTGCGCCAGTACCGGATCCACATGTGCATCTACCCCGAACCGGCCCTGAAGCAGCTGTCGACGCCTGAGCTGGATGCCCAGCTCTCGTTGCGCTACATCTCGATCTACGGCTGGGGGGCGCAGGCTCGCCAGGCGGTGGAGCAGCGGTTTAGCGTCGTCGCGCGCGAAGGCTACGGCATGACGGAGATCGGCGGCGGCTGCATCGTACCGGCAGCCGCCACGCACATGGCGCACACGCGCAGCTGCGGGCTGCCGGCGGCGTTCCGCGAGTTCCGCATCGTCGACGCTGAAGGCCAGGACGTGCCCGAAGGCGAGGTCGGTGAACTCTGGGTGACTGGCCGAGCCATCCTGTGGGGTTACTACAAGCGCCCGCAGGCCAACGCCGAGAGTTTCCGAGGCCGATGGTTCCGCACGGGCGACCTGTTCCGGCGCGATGCCAACGGCTACTGCTTCATCGTCGGGCGCATCAAGGACATGATCAAGCGCTCGGGCGAAAACATCGCCGCCATCGAGGTCGAGGCGGTGCTGCGCGCCATGCCCGAGATCGAAGAGGCCGCCGTGGTTGCGGTGCCCGATGCGCTGCGGCGCGAGGAGGTCAAGGCCTACCTCAAACTGCGCGAGGGTCTGAGCCGCGACGACGTGCCGCCCGAGCGTGTCTTGGCCCATTGCGAAGGCAGCCTTGCAGCATTCAAGGTTCCTCGTTACCTGGCCTACATGACGACCGACTTTCCACGCACGCCTACGCGCAAGATCGTCAAGCGCAGTCTGATTGAAGGGGTCGCCGATCTGCGCGTGGGGGCGTTCGACCGGGTGGATGGCGTTTGGCGGTAGGTGCTGGCTTTCGAACAGCGCCGGCTTGGACGCGTGCACCCGATCGGGCCGCCTCCAATCTCCTCGAAGCGCAACATCGGCCGAGCAACCGCTTGACCTGATGGCACACATTTAACGCGCCAATTTGTTGGCTGCGCTGGTCCTGGTGTCGGGGTCAACCTGCGCGAAGTGGCTGCGCGGTCCTGCACTTGCCAAAGTCGGGTAGCTGCAGTCCCTGATTTTTTGCACGCACATTGTGACGATGTGGACGGCCACCCCGGGTAGGCAGCCATCCCCGCTGATCGCACTACTGATGTACCTGAAGCATCGTATGGCCGCAGGACTTGTATGAGCGTTAGCGAATGTTCTGAAGAATTGCACCGCAGGAGCGGCCGTCCCTTCATGTCGAGTGTCAGTCTGTTCCTGCCGCTTGCGCAGTCGTCATGAGCGGCAGCTGATGGCCGATAGCCGCCATGGAGCGTCAGCCTGCGGGTGACCGCACCCGCTGATGAACAGGTGGTCGGAAGCAGGCTCCAGACCGAGGTGGATTTGGGCATCACGCAGTGCCTACAGGGGCGAGGCAACAACTTTGGCGCGGCGCCGGGCGAGTCGCAGCATCTCTGACGTTCGCGACGCAATTCTTGTGGTGCGCCCCTATCATCGCCGGCATGAGCACCCCCATGACGCTTCCCGAGGCCGCTGGCCGTCTGCTGTCACCTGAAATCCTGCCGGACCAGCGCGAACTGGTGCTGCGCGTGATGCCGCTGCCCTCGGACGTGAACGCCAACGGCGACATCTTCGGCGGCTGGCTCATGGCGCAGGTGGACATGGCCGGTGCCGTGCTGCCCTACCGCATCGCGCGCGGGCGCATCGCCACCGTGGCGGTGAACGAGTTCCTGTTCAAGCAGCCTGTGTCCATCGGGGACCTGCTGAGCTTCTATGCCCGCGTGGAGCGCGTGGGCAACACCTCCATCACCGTGCATGTGGAGGTGTTTGCCGAGCGCAACCCCGTGAACCCGCAGGTGGTGAAGGTGACCGAGGCGCGCATCACCTATGTGGCCATCGACAAGGATGGCAAGCCGCGAGCCGTCCCGCGGCCAGAGGCCTGAGGCCGCAAGGCTTCAGGCCACCCCGGCCGCACACACCGACCCACCACACCCCGCCAGGAGACCCCTGACCATGATCGTCTTCGAACACGCCGACGTGCTGGACGCCGCCGCCGGCACCCTGCTCAAGGACCGTTTCGTCCGCGTCGAGGGCACGACCATCGCCGCGGTGTCCGACCAACCTGTGGACACCACCGGCGCCCGCGTCATCGACGCTCGCGGCAAGGTGCTGATGCCGGGCCTGATCGACTGCCATGTGCACGTGCTGGCCTCCATGCTGAACGCCGGGCGCCTGGCCAAACTGCCCAACGTGCTGACCGTGCTGCGCGCCGTGCCCATCCTGCAAGGCATGCTGATGCGCGGCTTCACCACCGTGCGCGACGCCGCCGGGGCCGACTGGTCACTGGCCGAGGCCGTGCGCACCGGGTTGGTCCAAGGGCCCAGGATCTTTCCTTCAGGCCGCGCCTTGTCTCAGACCGGCGGCCATGGCGACTTCCGCGAGCGCAGTGACGTCATCGAGCCCTGCCCCTGCACGCCCAAGATCGGCGCCATCGGCCGCGTGGTGGACGGCGTGGATGCCATCCGCCGCGCCGTGCGCGAAGAGATCCAGATGGGGGCCACCCAGATCAAGATCATGGCCTCGGGCGGCGTGGCCTCGCCCACCGACCCCATCCACTACCTCGGCTTCAGCGAGGACGAGATTCGCGCCGCGGTGGAGGAGGCCTCCAACGCCGACACCTACGTGCTCGCGCATGCGTACACGCCCAAGGCAATCTCGCGCGCCGTGCGCTGCGGCGTGCGCACCATCGAGCACGGTAATCTGATTGATGCCGATTCCGCAAAGGTGATGGCCGACCATGGCGCCATCGCCGTACCGACGATCGTGACCTACGAGGCCCTGGCCAGCGAAGGTGCGGCGCTGGGCCTGCCGCCGGAGTCGGTGGCGAAGATCGAGAACGTGCGCAGCGCCGCGCTGCGCTCGCTGGAGATCTTTGCGGCTGCAGGCGTGCGCATGGCTTTCGGCACCGACCTGCTAGGCGAATCGCACCGCCTGCAGTCCGACGAGTTCAAGCTCCGCGCTGGCGTGCTGGGCGCCGCAGAAACACTGCGCGCCGCCACCATCCACGCGGCCCACGTGCTGCGCATGGACGGGCGCCTGGGCGTCGTTGCCCCTGGGGCCACAGCCGACCTGCTGCTGGTGGACGGGAACCCGCTTCAAGACATCTCGGTGCTGCTGGGCCAGGGCGAAGGCCTGGCCATGATCGTGCAGGAGGGCAAGGTGGTGAAGGACCACTGAGGCCGTTCGCGCCCCTCAAGGCGCCGCGTCGATCAGGATGGCGCGGAAGTCGTTGACGTTGGTGAGCGTCGGCCCGGTGACCACGCTGTCGCCCAGGGCCTCGAAGAAGCCGTGGCCGTCGTTGTCGGCCAGGCAGTCGGCCGGGCGCAGGCCGGCGGCGAAGGCGCGCTCCAGGGTGTCAGGGGCGAGCAGCGCGCCGGCGGTCTCTTCCTGGCCGTCCACGCCGTCGGTGTCGCCGGCCAGCGCGTGCACCTGCGGGTGGCCGCGCAGCGTCAAGGCCTGGGACAGCAGGCATTCCACGTTGCGCCCGCCGCGCCCGCTGCCGCGCACCGTCACCGTGGTCTCGCCGCCCGACAGCAGCACGCAGGGTGCTGCAAAGGGCTGGCCGCGCTGCGCCACCTGCAGCGCGATGCCGCCCAGCACCTTGCCCACGTCACGGGCCTCGCCTTCCAGCGCATCGCCCAGGATGTGCGCCGCATAGCCGGCCTCGCGTGCCACGGCAGCCGCGGCTTCCAGCGAGGCCTGCGGCGCGGCGATGATGCGCGTCTCGCAGCGCGCCAGGAGCGCATCCGCCGGCTTGACGGATTCACCCCGGCCGCTTTCCAGCACCTCGCGCACGGCCGGCGCCAGCGTGATGCCGTAGCGGCGCACGATGGCCAGCGCGTCGGCGCAGGTGGTGGGGTCGGCCACGGTGGGGCCGGAGGCGATGTCGATGGGCCGGTCGCCCGGCACGTCGGAGATCAGCAGCGTGAGCACGCGCGCCGGGTGGCAAGCCGCGGCCAGGCGCCCGCCCTTGATGGCCGAAAGGTGCCGGCGCACGCAGTTCATCTCGGAAATCGTGGCGCCGCTGGCCAGCAGCGCGCGGTTGACCTCCTGCTTGTCCTGCAGCGTCAGCCCCGGCGCCGGCAGCGGCAGCAGGGCCGAGCCGCCGCCGGAGATCAGGCACAGCACCAGGTCGTCTTCCGTCAGGCCCTGCACCACCTGCAGCATGCGCTGGGCGGCGCGCAGACCGGCCTCGTCCGGCACGGGGTGTGCGGCTTCAGCGATCTCGATGCGCTCGCAGGGCACGGCGTAGCCGTAGCGGGTGACCACGAAGCCCGACAACGCGTCGGGCGGGCCGCTCCAAGCCTGCTCCACCGCCTGCGCCATCGCGGCCGAGGCCTTGCCGGCGCCGATGACCACCAGCCGCCCCTTGAGCGAGGCCGGCGCGGGCAGGTGCGGGGGAACGCACAGCGCCGGCTGCGCGCGGGCGATGGCGGCGTCGAACATGGCGCGCAGCAACGTGCGCGGGTCAGGGGTCTTCATCGGGTGCGGTGCGTTGCGGGGTCTGCAGGAGGCGAAGTCTGCCCGATCCACGAGTTGGCCATCCCACTGGGGTGGCAGCCGCTCAGTTCACCGTCGCCAGGATCACGTCCGAAGCCTTGACCAGTGCGGTGACGGGCAGTTCCGGGGCAAGCTGCAGCGCCTGCACCGAGCCTTGTGTCACCACCGCCACCACCTCCAGCCCGGTGGGGGTGCCCACGGTCACTTCAGCGTTCACCGCACCAGGCTGCACCGCCTGCACGTGGCCCTCCAGCCGGTTGCGCGCAGAGACGCGGGCGCCGTCCAGGCCCGTGGCCAGCAGCACGGCCGGCGCCTTCACCATGGCGATCACCGTCTGCTGCAGGCGCAGTTGCAGGTGGTCGGTGCTCTCGCGCGTGATGGTGGCCACCAGCGGCACCCCGCCAGGCAGCATCACCTCCACCTCGTCATTCACGGCACCGGCCCGGATGGCACTGACCACCCCCACCCACTGATTGCGCGCGCTGGTCTTCACGTTCAGCACCTTCAACAAGGAGAAGTCCTGGGACAGGTCCATGCCCTGCTCGGTCAGCAGGCGCACGAAGCACTGGTGCACCTCGTCCAGCTGCCGGTAGCGTTCGATCAGGCGCTGCCCGTGCGCCGTGAGCCGTGTGCCGCCGCCGCCCTTGCCGCCCGTCACCCTTTCCACCAGGGGTGTGCCTGACAAGGTGTTCATCAGGTCGATGGCGTCCCAGGCCGCCTTGTAGCTCATGCCGAAGGCGCGCGCCGCGTGCGTGATGGAGCCGTGCTCGGCCACGGCCTGCAGCAGGGCCATGCGGCCATGCCCCCCCAGCGAGCGGCCCCCGGCCTCGATCCACAGCGAGCCCTGCACCTGCAGGGCGGGTTGGCGCGGCTGTCGGGATGGTCGTCGGGAAGACGGGGAAGACGGGGAAGACGGGGTGGGCCGGGCTGCGGCCGGTGGGCGGGCGGGCATGTCAGGACTCCATCGTCTTGGGGCTGGGCACAGCGCTGGTGCCGCGTACCCGCCCGGCGTCCAGGTGCACCACTTCCTGCGCCAGGCGGTCGACATCGTCTTCGTCGTGGGTGATCAGCAGCAGCGGCAGTTGCAGCGACATCTGCAGTTCCAGCAACTCCTCGCGCAGGCGGTGGCGCAGCGCCTTGTCCAGCGCGGCAAAGGGTTCGTCCAGCAGCAGCGCGGTGGGCCGGGTCACCAGCGCGCGTGCCAGTGCCGTGCGCTGGCGCTGCCCGCCCGAGATTTGATGAGGAAGCTGCGCGGCCACATCCTGCAGGCCGAACTGCTCGATCCACCGGTCGGCCTCGGGCAGCGGTTCCCGGCGCAGCGGGTTGCGCCAGCCCCGCCGCAGCGCGAAGGCGATGTTCTGCCGCACGGTCAAGTGCGGGAAGAGTGCGTAGTCCTGGAACACATAGCCCACCTGACGCTGCTGGGGGGAGAGATTCAGGCCCGCCGCACCATCAAAGAGCGCGCGGCCCGCCACGCGCACCCAGCCGCTGTCAGGCTGCGTGATGCCGGAGATCATGCGCAGCGTCTGCGTCTTGCCCGCCCCTGAGGGCCCGTACAGCACCAGACGCTGCGCCGCGCTGCGAAAAGCCACCTCCAGCGTGAACGGCCCTGCACCGTGGCGCAACTGCTTTTTCAGGCTCAGATCCCAGACGGACATGGGTGCGCTGCCTCAGCTTCGCGCCGCGACGCGGCCGGGCACCAGGCGGCCCGCACTCAGCAGGACGGCCATGCACACCAGCGAGGTCACCATCACCAGGAAGTTCGCAGTGTCGTCCTGCCCTGCCTGCACGGCCTCGTATACCGCAATGGACAAGGTCTGCGTCTGGCCGGCAATGCTGCCAGCCACCATGAGCGTGGCGCCGAACTCGCCCAGCGCCCGGGCGAAGGCCAGCAGAAGCCCCGCCAGGATGCCTCGCCAGGCCAGCGGCAGTGACACCCGCAGGAAGAGGCTCCACTCGCCCAGCCCCAGGGTGCGGGCAGCGTCCTCGCATTGCGGATCGACGTTCTCGAACGCCGCCCGCGCCGCCTTGAACACCAGCGGGAAAGCGACGATGGTGGCGGCGATCACGGCGGCCTGCCAGGTGAAGATGAGGCGGATGCCGAAGTTCTGCAGCAGCCAGGCGCCCACCACGCCCTGGCTGCCGATCACCACCAGCAGGTAGTAGCCCAGCACCGTAGGCGGCATCACCATGGGCAGCGTCAGCACGGCATCCAGCACATCGCGCCCCGGGAACCGCCAGCGCGAGAGCGCATAGCCCACGCCCACCCCCAGCACGAGGTTGATCCCCGTGGCCCAACCCGCCACCTTCAGCGTCAATGCCAGAGCGGTCCAGGCTTCACCCATGTTCAGTCGGCCACCGGTTCAGGGCTTGATCAGGGCCGGCCGAAGCCGTGCTTCGCCAGCACGGCCTGCGCCGCGGGCGTGAGCAGGAAGTCGACGAACTTCATGCCCTCGGCTGCACGGGGAGCCGCGGCCAGGGGGGCCGCCGGGTACAGGATGGGCTTGGCCGTGGGCACGGTGAAGGCGACCTTGACCTTGCCGGGCATCAGCGCCGCATCGGTGGCGTAGACGAAGCCGGCATCGACCTCGGCGCGGGCCACGTAGTCCAGCGCCTGGCGCACGTGATGGGCGCCGATCATCTTGGGCGCGATGGCCGCCCAAAGGCCTGCAGCCTCCAGCGCCGCCTGGGCGTAACGGCCCGCAGGCACGCTGGCCGGCAGGCCGATGGCAATGCGCGCGAAGGCGGGCCGGGCCAGATCGTTCAAGGTTGTTGGCATGGCCAACGGCTTGGGCACGCTGGAGGACGGGCCGGCGGCGGTAGGCACCACCACCACCAGGGTGTTGGAGGCGACGTTTCGGCGTTGTGCCGCCCGGACCAGGCCCTGGGCCTGCGCCTGGTCCATGGTCTCCTGGTCAGCACTGATGAACACATCCACCGGCGCGCCCCTGGCCATCTGCGCCAGCAAGCCGCCAGAGGCGCCGAAGTTGAAGCGCAGCTTGTGGGCGGGATGGGCCGCCTCGAACAGCGGGGCCACGTCCCGAAGTGCGTGGGTCAAGCTCGCCGCGGCAGAGACCGTGATGTCTGCAGCCTGCACGCCCAGGTGCAGCAGCCACAAGCCTGCGGTCACCGCAGCCGTCTTCAGCCGGCCGCTGGTCGGTCGCCGGCACGACCCTTCCGACGGGCGGAGTCGAGGGCAGGATAGCCATCGTGATATCTGACTGGACATTGCGTACCGGCTGAGGGGAGGCTGTTGGCTCTTGAACGACCCTGCTTGACGCTTTCCGCTGGGACGGCAGACATGTGCTGAAGCGCTATATTTTCAATGATATATCGATGCCCTGAGCTTGCCAGACAGCCTGAGCCGCATCGCAGCCGTACGATCGCTTCATGAGCACGCACTACCCCCACCTGCTGGCCCCGCTGGACCTGGGCTTCACCACGCTGGCCAACCGGGTGATCATGGGGAGCATGCACACGGGGCTGGAGGATGGCCGCCAGCACCTGCCGGCCCTGGCGGCGTATTTCGCCGAGCGCGCCCGAGGCGGTGTCGGGCTCATCGTCACGGGTGGCTTTGCGCCGAACATCGAGGGCTGGGCCAAGCCCCTGGCCGGCACGCTGGCCACCTCCGGCGCGGCACGGCGCCACCGCGCCATCACCGACGCCGTGCATGCCGAAGGCGGCAAGATCGCGCTGCAGATCCTGCACACCGGGCGCAACGCCTACCACCCGTTCTGCGTGGCGCCTTCACGCATCAAGAGCCCGATCGGGGTGTTCACGCCTCGTGAGCTGTCGGCTGCCGGTGTCGAGCGCCAGATCAGCGCCTTCGCGCGCTGCGCGAAGCTGGCGCGCGAGGCCGGCTACGACGGCGTGGAGGTCATGGGCAGCGAGGGCTACCTGATCAACCAGTTCCTGGCCGCGCGCACCAACCGCCGCACCGACGCCTGGGGCGGGCCGTACGAGCACCGCATGCGCTTTCCGGTGGAGATCGTTTCGCGCATGCGCGAAGCGGTAGGGCCGGACTTCATCATCATCTACCGCCTGTCGATGCTGGATCTGGTGCCCGACGGCGGCACCTGGGACGAAGCCGTGACGCTGGCCCAGGCCGTCACGCATGCCGGCGCCACCATCCTGAACACCGGCATCGGCTGGCACGAGGCGCGTGTGCCGACGATAGCCACCAGCGTGCCGCGCGGCGCCTTCGCCTGGGTGACGAAGAAGATGCGCGAGACGCTGCGGGCCCAGGGGCTGCAGATCCCGCTGGTGACCAGCAACCGCATCAACACGCCCGAAGTGGCCGAGGGCCTGCTGGCCGACGGCAGCGCCGACCTGGTGAGCCTGGCGCGGCCGCTGCTGGCCGACCCCTTCTTCGTGGCCAAGGCGCGCGCCGGCCGGCCGCAGGACATCAACACCTGCATCGCCTGCAACCAGGCCTGCCTGGACCACGCCTTCGAGAACAAGCTGGCGAGCTGCCTGGTCAACCCGCGCGCCGGGCACGAGACCACGCTGCTCATCACGCCCGCCTTGCGGCGCAAGCGCTGCGCCGTGGTGGGCGCCGGCCCGGCCGGGCTGGCCGCAGCCACCACGCTGGCCGAGCGCGGGCACGAGGTGCACCTGTTCGAGGCCGCTGCCCAGATTGGCGGGCAGTTCAACCTGGCGCGCCGCATCCCGGGCAAGGAGGAGTTTGCCGAGACGCTGCGCTATTTCACCCAGCGCCTGCAGGCCACGGGGGTGCACATGCACCTGGGTGTGCGCGCCGACGCGCAGGCCCTCTTGGCGCAGCGCTTCGACGAGGTGCTGCTGGCCACGGGCGTGCTGCCGCGCAGCCCCGACATTCCGGGCCAGGACAACGCCCATGTGCTCAGCTACGTGCAGGTGCTGCAGGGCGCCGAGGTGGGCCCGCGCGTGGCCATCGTCGGCGCCGGCGGCATCGGTTTTGATGTGGCGGAGTTCCTGGTCACGCCACCGGGACACTCGGCCACGCTGAACCTGACGCAGTGGCTGGCCGAGTGGGGCGTGGCCGATCCGGCGCAAGTGCGCGGCGGCGTGGTGCCGCCCCAGCCGGCACCGCCGGCGCGGCAGGTGACGCTGCTGCAGCGCAAGAGCGGCAAGCCCGGCCGTGGCCTGGGCAAGACGACGGGCTGGATCCACCGCGCTGCGCTGCAGATGAAGCAGGTGCAGATGATCGGCGGCGTGCACTACGAGCGCATCACGCCGCAGGGCCTGCTGGTCAGCATCGGCGAAAAGCGCAAGGAGCAGCGCCTGATCGAGTGCGACACCGTGGTGCTGTGCGCCGGACAGGAGCCGCTGCGCGAGTTGCAGGCCCCGCTGCAGGCCGCAGGCGTGAGCGTGCACCTGATCGGTGGCGCCCACGAAGCCGCCGAACTCGACGCCAAGCGCGCCATCGACCAGGGTACGCGGCTGGCGGCCAGGCTTTGAACGCCGTACGAGGACGGTGACAGGTCGGCAGATCTCCGCCTGGAACCATTCAAGTCATCGTCGGCTCCGCCTCCAGCAGCCAGGTGCTGGCACGGTGCACCTCGATACCTGCGGGCAGGCTCACCACCGCAGGTGCAGACAAGGCCACGAGCATGGCGCGCGCACCAGGCCACAGGCTTCGGGCGTCCTGCAGCGCGCGCACCTCCCGCGCCAGGGTGGCCGCGTCCGACAGGTCTGCACATACCTGCACGAGCCAGGCTCGACCCTCGGGCCAACGAGCGCAGAAGTCCACCTCGAAGCCGCCGGAGGTGAGCACGTAGTCCACCACGGCGCCACGCCGCTGCAGCTCATGGAGGACGGCCGTTTCCAGTGCGTGGCCCACATTGGGCTTGCCCGAAGTGTCAAACAGTGCCATCAAGCCCGTGTCCACCGGGTACACCTTGCGCGGGTTGACCTGTCGGCGCCGCACCGAATCCGTGGCCAGCCCCACGGTGCTGATCAAGAACGCATCTTCCAGATGGGCCAGCATCTGGTGGAGCGTGTCCTTGCCCACCGACGTGCCACGGGAGCGCAGATCGCTGAAGAACTTGTGGATGCTGAAGGCGCCCGCGGCGTTGCCGAGCAACTGCTGCACCAGCCAGCGCAGGATCTGCGGCTGGCTGAGGTTGTGCCGCTCCACCACATCGCGCAGCAGCACCACATCAACGTAATTGCGCAAGAGTTCGTGGCGGCTGCGCGCGTCCAGCCCTTGGGCCTCGGGGAACCCTCCCACGTTGAGATACTCGACCAGGGCATGGGCGAGTTGCGAGTGTTCTGCCTTGGTCAGGCGGCTTGCGGTCTTGGTCGGCTCACGGCCCGCATGCCGCAAGGCCTCGCGGAAACTGAAGGGCGTGACCACGGCCTCCAGCGCGCGGCCCCGCATGCTGGTGGCTACTTCGCGCGACAACAGCTTGGCTGACGAGCCGGACACGAAGAGCTCGATGTTCTCGGTGTCCAGCAGGCGCCTGACGAACAACTCCCAGCCGCTGACAAGTTGAATTTCGTCCAGGAAGAAGGTGCTGCGCCGGCCGTCGCGCCATTCCGGATGGAGGTTGAAGTACTCCTCCACCAGCAAGTCCAGATCGGCCGTGCGCATACCGGCCAGCCGGTCGTCCTCGAAGCTGAAGTACAGCAAACCCTCGCGAGGGGTGCCGCCGGCATGGCGGCTGGCCAGTTGCTGCCACAAGAAGCTGGTCTTGCCAGCCCGTCGCATGCCGATGACCGCCAGGGCCTTGCCCGACACGGCCGGCAGCCACACATCACGCGGGGTCAGCCGGGGAAGCGGCGCAGCTTGCGCATCCAGGATCTTCTGCCGAAGCAACGGTCGATAAGAGTCTTCCATAAAGGACATTATGGATTCATAACGTCCTCATGAAAAGTCTCTTTCTAACCCCCACTTGATACGGGAAGCACGAGGCCCCTCGGACTGCGTCGCTCAGCTGAAGGGGCTGAAGTCAGGTCGCCGCTTCTCGAAGAAGGCTTGGAAGGCTTCGCGGGCTTCGGGGCTGCGCAGGCGCTGGCCGAAGATCTCACCTTCGGTCTTGATGGTCTGCAGCACCAGCTCGCGCTGCGGTGCGCGCATCAGGCGCTTGGCGTCGCGCACGGCGCCCGGCGGCAGTTGGTTGAAGCGCTCGGCCACGCGGCGGGCATGGGCCATCACCTCCCCTGCGGGCAGCACGGCGTTGGCGATACCGCAGTCCACCGCCTGCTCGCCCGTGAAGGGGTCGCCCAGCAGCAGCTTCTCGGCCGCGCGGCGCGGGCCCATCAACTGCGGCACCAGCAAGCTGGAGGCGTACTCCGGCACCAGGCCCAGGCCCACGAAGGGCATGGCCAGCCGCGCCTCGTCGCTCACAAAGACGAAATCGCAGTGCAGCAGCAGGGTGGTGCCCACGCCGATGGCCGCGCCGGTGACGGCCGCCACCACAGGCTTGGGGCAATCCACCAGGGCCTTCATGAAGCGGAACACGGGGGCTTCGGCCGTATCGCTGCCTTGGCCAGGTGGCCGGCTCATGAAGTCCTCGATGTCGTTGCCCGAGGTGAAGATGCCGGGCTGGCCGGTGATCAGTACCGCGCGCACGTTGCCGTCAGCCTGCGCATCGGCCAGCGCCTGGGCCATGGCGGTGTACATCTCGGCCGTGAGGGCGTTCTTCTTCTCGGGCCGCGCAATCTCGATCGTGGCCACGCCGTTGAGGACGCCGGTTCGAATGTGTTGGCTCATCGCAGCGGCTCCTTCAGACGCGCTCGAAGATGCCGGCCGCGCCCTGGCCCATGCCCACGCACATGGTCACCATGCCGTACTTCAGCTGGCGGCGGTGCAGTGCGTGGATCACGGTGGCCGAGCGGATGGCCCCGGTGGCGCCCAGCGGGTGGCCCAGCGCAATGGCGCCGCCCAGGGGGTTGACGCGCGACGGGTCCAGCCCCACGGTGTCCATCACGGCCAGGGCCTGGGCGGCGAATGCCTCGTTCAGCTCGATCCAGCCGATATCGTCCAGCTTCAGGCCGCCGGCCTTCAGGGCCGCGGGAATGGCCTCGATGGGGCCGATGCCCATGATCTCGGGCGCCACACCGCGCACCGAGAAGCTGACGAAGCGCGCCAGCGGCGTCAGGCCGAAAGTCTTGACCGCGCGCTCGCTGGCCAGGATGAGCGCTCCCGCGCCGTCGCTGGTCTGGCTGCTGTTGCCCGCCGTGACCGAGCCCTTGGCGGCGAAGACCGTGCGCAGCTTGCCCAAGCCCTCCAGCGAGGTGTCGGCGCGCGGGCCCTCGTCGATGCTCACGGTACGGGTCTTCATGCCCGGCTGGCCAGTGGCCAGATCGGGAAAGCGCTCCACCACCTCCACCGGTGTCATCTCGGCCTTGAATTCGCCCGCGGCAATCGCCGCCAGCGCCTTCTGGTGCGAGGCCAGGGCGAAGGCGTCCTGCCGCTCGCGCGTGACCTTCCACTGCGTGGCCACCTTCTCGGCCGTCAGGCCCATGCCGTAGGCGATGCCCACGTTCTCGTCCTTGGCGAAGACCTCGGGGTTGAACGAAGGCTTGTTGCCCGTCATCGGCACCAGGCTCATGCTCTCGGCGCCGCCGGCGATCATGACGTCGGCCTCACCCACGCGGATGCGATCGGCCGCCATCTGCACCGCCGTCAGGCCCGAGGCGCAGAAGCGGTTGATGGTGACACCGCCCACGCTGTGCGGCAGGCCGGCCAGCACCATGGCCACGCGCGCCATGTTCATGCCCTGCTCGCCCTCGGGGAAGCTGCAGCCCACGATGGCATCCTCGATGGCCTTGGGGTCCAGCGTGGGCACCTGGGCCAGCGCGCTGCGCACGGCGGCCACCAGCAGGTCATCCGGGCGGGTGTTGCGGAAGTACCCCCGGCCGGACTTGCCGATGGGGGTGCGGGTGGCGGCGACGATGTAGGCGTCCTGGACTTGCTTGTTCATGATGTGGGTCTCCAGCCGGTTTCGTCGGGATCAATTGCGCACCGGCTTGCCGGTGGACAGCATGCCCATGATGCGCTCCTGCGTCTTGGGGTGGTCCAGGAGCGCGCAGAAATGCTGGCGCTCCAGGGCCATCAGGTACTCCTCGGTCACGAGCGACCCGGCATCCACATCGCCGCCGCACACCACGTCGGCGATGCAGGAGGCGAGATGGAAGTCGTGCGCGCTGATGAAGCCCCCGTCGCGCATGTTCGCCAGTTGACCCTGGATGGTGGCCTTGGCGTTGCGTCCGGCCACGGGGAAGGGCACGCGCGCGGGTGGGCGCCAGCCGCTCTCCGCCAGGGCCTTGGCCTGCACCAGCGCCACGTACAGCAGCTCATCCTTGTGGGGCACGATCACGTCGCCCTCGAGCAGGTAGCCCAGCTTGCGCGACTCCAGCGCACTGGTGCCCACCTTGGCCATGGCCGCGTTGGTGAAGCCATCGGTCAGGAACTTGAAGATGTCGGCGTTCGCGTTGCCGGCCGCAGCCATCTCCGCGGCGCGGCGGGCGATGTAGGCCAAACCTCCACCGCCAGGCACGAGGCCCACGCCCACTTCCACCAGGCCCATGTAGGCCTCCATGCCGGCCACGCGGCGCGCGCAATGCACCGCCAGTTCGCAGCCACCGCCCAGCGCCAGGCCGCGCACGGCGGCCACCACCGGCACCTGGGCGTAGCGGATGCGCAGCATCGCGTCCTGCAGCTTCTTCTCCTCCGGCGCGATGCCCTTGGAGCCCAGCTTCATGAACACCGGCATCAAGGACTCGAGATTGGCGCCCGCCGAGAACACATCGTCAGGCGACCAGATCACCACGCCGCGGTAGGCGCCTTCGGCGATCTCCACCGCCTTGAGCAGACCCTCGGTGACGGCCGGGCTGATGAGGTGCAGCTTGGCCGTGATGGTGGCCACGACGATGTCGCCATCGGGCGTCCAGACGCGGATCTCGTCGTTGCGATAGAGCTCCGTGCCAGACTGCAAGGGGTCGGCCGCGCCGGAACCCACCACGTTCTCGCGGAAGGGCTGGCGTACATACACGACCAGGGGACTCAGCGGCAGATGCTCCAGGCTGCTGAGGTTGGCATCCAGCGAGAACTTCACCGGGCCAAGGGACTGTTCGATCTTGTGCAGGCGGATCTTCGACTGCGCCGGGCTGAAGGAACCCTCGGGGCCATGCACCCCCTCCACCGCCCACACCCATTCGGGCAGCGGCGCGTTGCACAGGGCCTTGCCGGCGTCGATGTCCTCCTGCACCCACTGCGCCACCTGCTTCCAACCGGCCTGCTGCCACAGCTCGAACGGCCCTTGCTTCACGCCGAAGCCCCAGCGCATCGCGAAGTCCACATCGCGCGCCGTGTCGGCGATGGACGCCAGGTGCACCGCAGCGTAGTGGAAGCCATCACGCAGGATGGCCCAGAGGAACTGCGCCTGCGGGTTGGAACTCTCGCGCAACAGCTTCAGGCGCTCGGCCGGCAGCTTCTTGAGCATGCGCTCGACGATGGGGTCGGCCTTGCCGCCCGCGCTCACGTAGGCGCCAGTGGCCGCATCCAGGCGCTGGATGTCCTTGCCCACCTTCTTGTAGAAGCCCGCCCCAGTCTTCTGGCCCAGGGCCCCCTGTGCCAGCAGGCCGGCCAGCACGGCGGGCGTCTCGTACAGCGCCTCGAAGGGGTCTTCCGCCGCCTTGCCTGATCCCAGGTTGTCCTGCATGGTGCGGATGACATGGGCCATGGTGTCCAGGCCCACGACATCGGCGGTGCGGAAGGTGCCGGAAGACGCGCGGCCGAGCTTCTTGCCCGTCAGGTCATCGACGACGTCGAACGACAGACCGAAGTTCTGCGCCTCCTTCATCGTGGCCAGCATGCCGGCGATGCCCACGCGGTTGGCGATGAAGTTGGGCGTGTCCTTCGCCCGCACCACGCTCTTGCCCAGGGCCGAGGTGACGAAGGTCTCTAAGTTGTCCATCACGCCCGCGTCCGTGGACGGCGTGGCGATCAGCTCCACCAGCTGCATGTAGCGCGGCGGATTGAAGAAGTGGATGCCGCAGAAGCGGGAACGCACGGCCTCGGGCAAAGTCTCGGAGAGCGTGGTGATGGACAGGCCCGAGGTGTTGCTGGCCACCACCGCATGCGGGGCCAAGGCGGGGGCGATCCGGTTGTACAGGTCCAGCTTCCAGTCCATGCGCTCGGCGATGGCCTCGATCACCAGGTCGCATTCGGTCAGCAGCGCCAGATGCTCCTCGTAGTTGGCCGCGACGATGCGCGAGCCCAACTCCGGTAGGCCCAGCGGCGCGGGCTTGATCTTCTTCAGGTTGTCGATGGCCCGGGTGACGATGCCGTTCTTCGCTCCCTCTTTTGCCGGGAGGTCGAACAGCACCACCGGCACGTTGACATTGACCAGATGGGCCGCGATCTGCGCCCCCATCACCCCGGCGCCGAGGACGGCGACCTTGCGAACTTGGAAGTTGGTGTTCATATGCGTCTTTCTATGGTGATTCCTGTGGCAGGGTTCTTCCGATCTCGGGCCAGCGTTGTCACGGGGTCGGGAGGATGCGGCGCATTGCTGCGCTCATGTCCTCCGCAGCGGGCTGGCGCCCGCTGCTCCCCCTTGACTTCGCTGCGCAACACGCCGCATCCTCCCGACCAGGGAGCAATTCAGGACGCAAGCGTCGGCGTCCCCAGACGCAGGTAAGACGGGAGCGGCGGGTGACCCTCGCAGCGAAGTCAAGGAGGAGCCAGCGGCCGCAGGCTGCTGGCGGGGGACATGAGCGGAGAGGGTCACCCGATGCTTCCGTCCCGCGAGGGACGGACCCGAAAGGGAACACCAAGCCGCAGCATCACTCCACCCTCACCCAGGTTTGCGTACGCCCCAGCATGGGGGCACCGATGTAGCCGCGAACGTCCAGCGACTTGCCGTCCTCCTTGGGCGTCAGGCGCACCTTGTAGACCTTGCCGTTGTTCGGGTCCAGGATGGTGCCGCCTTCCCAGTGGTCGGCCCCGCCGTGCCGCTTCACGCCTTCCAGGATGGTCATGCCGACCACGCGTTGGTCCTTCTTGGCACCCTCGCACTTCTCGCACTTGGCATCCTGCTTGGTCGGGTCGGTGATCTTCTCAATGCGCCCGGTCAGCACGCCGCCGGCTTCGGCAAGGCGCACCAGCGACTTCTCCTGCTTGGTTTCGTCGTCGATGGTCTTCCACAGGCCCACGGGCGTGGCCTGGGCCAGGGCGCCCACGGACCAGGCCAGGGCCGTGACCGCCAGCAAGGCGGCAGATGTCATCTTCATGGGAATGCCTTTCTTGAGAGTGGCGTTGTCAGCACGTTCGGTCCGCGAGATCAGAACATCGCCTCTTCCATGGCCAGCAGCGGCGCCACGCCGGAGCGGGCGGTGCGGATGAGGCCGGCGGTCTCCGGCAGCAGCTTGGCAAAGTAGAAGCGCGCCGTGTGGAGCTTGGCCGCGTAGAAAGGGTCACCTGAGTCCTTCTTGGCCAAGGCCACCTTCGCCATGCGGGCCCAGAAGTAGGCGAAGACCAGATGCCCGCACACGCGCAGGTAGTCCACCGCCGCACCACCCACTTCGTCCGGGTTGCCGAACGCCTTCATGCCCAGTTCGGTGGTGAGCTTGGTGACCTTGTCACCCAGGTCGGCCAACGGGTTGACGAACTCCTGCATCGCCTCGTTCGTGCCCTCTTCTTCAATGAACTCGGCCACCATCTTGCCGAACTTCTTGAGCTTCTTGCCGTTGTCGCCCAGCACCTTGCGCCCCAGCAGGTCCAGCGACTGGATGGTGTTGGTGCCCTCGTAGATCATGTTGATGCGGGCGTCACGCACGTACTGCTCCATGCCCCACTCGCGGATGTAGCCGTGCCCGCCGAACACCTGCAGGCAGTGCGAGGTGGCGATCCAGGCGTTGTCGGTCAGGAAGGCCTTGATGATGGGGGTGATCAGCGCCACCAGGTCGGCGCACTCGGCGCGCTCGTCCTCATCGTCGGTGGAGAGCTCGCGGTCGATCAGCATGCCGCACCAGATGGCCAGAGCCCGGCCACCCTCGGCATACGCCCGCGTGGTCAGCAGCATCTTGCGCACGTCAGGGTGCACGATGATGGGGTCGGCCTGCTTGTCCGGCGCCTTCACGCCGCTCAGGCTGCGCATCTGGATGCGGTCTTTCGCGTAGGCCACCGCGTTCTGGTAGGCCACCTCGGTCAGTCCGAGCGACTGGTTGCCCACACCCAGGCGCGCCGCATTCATCATCACGAACATCGCCGCCAGGCCCTTGTGCGGCTGCCCCACCAGCGTGCCCACGGCGCCGTCCAGCACCATCTGGCAGGTCGCGTTGCCGTGAATGCCCATCTTGTGCTCGATGGCGCCGCAGAAGATGCCATTGCGCTCGCCCAGGCTGCCGTCGCCATTCACCAGGAACTTGGGCACCACGAAGAGGGAAATGCCCTTGCTGCCCGCGGGCGCGTCCGGCAGCCGAGCCAGCACCAGGTGGATGATGTTGGGCGCCAGGTCGTGTTCACCGGCGGAGATGAAGATCTTCTGGCCGGTGAGGCGGTAGCTGCCGTCGGCGGCACCCATCACAGGTTCGGCCTTGGTGCGCAGCATGCCGAGGTCGGTGCCGCAGTGCGGTTCGGTCAGGCACATGGTGCCGGTCCATTCGCCGCTGGTCAGCTTGGGCAGGAAGGTGGCCTTCTGCTCGGGCGTGCCGTGCGCGTGCAGGCACTCGTAGGCGCCGTGCGAGAGGCCGGGGTACATGGTCCAGGCCTGGTTGGCCGAGTTCAGCATCTCGTAGAAGCACTGGTTCACCACGATGGGCAGGCCCTGGCCGCCGTACTCGGGGTCGCAGCCCAGCGCCGGCCAGCCGCCCTCCACGTACTTGGCGTAGGCCTCCTTGAAGCCGGCGGGAGCCGTCACTTCGTGCGTGCTCTTGTCCAGCGTGCAGCCCTGCGCGTCGCCGCTGGCATTGATCGGGAAGATCACCTCGGCAGCGAACTTGCCACCCTCCTCGAGCACGGCGTTGATGGTGTCGGCGTCGATGTCCGCGTGGCGCGGCAGCATCTTCAGCTCGTCGGTGACGTTCAACAGTTCGTGCAGCACGAACTGCATGTCGCGCAGGGGCGGGTTGTAGACGGGCATGGGGTTCTCCTTGAAGTCAACGGGTCAGGATGCGCTCGAAGCCGGCGCGCGCGCGCGCCGCAGCGCCGGGGGTACGGAGGAAGCGTGCATCGTGGTGCAGCGCCAGGATCAGGCCGTGGATCTCGAACAACATCTGCTGCGGGTCGGCGCTGGGGGGCAGATGCCCCTCTTCCACCGCCATGGCGATGGCCCGGCCCAGGGCCTGATGCCAGGCCCGCACCATTTCGACCAGGGCGTCTCTCACGGGTCCGGGGCGGTCGTCGAACTCCACTGCGCCGCTGATGTAGATGCAGCCGGAATCGATCTCCACCGACACGCGGCGCACCCAACACTCGAACAGAGCGCGCAGGCGCGGCAGGCCGCGCGGCTCCTTCATGCAGGGTTGGAAAACCTCGGCCTCGAACCGGGCGTGGTACTCGCGCACCACCGAGATCTGCAGTTCCTCACGCGAGCCGAAATGCGCGAACACGCCGGACTTGCTCATGCCCATCAACTCCGCCAGCGCGCCGATGGACAGGCCCTCCAGGCCCATGTGCGAGGCCAGACCGAGGGCGGCGTCCAGGATGGCGGCACGCGTTTGTCGGCCCTTGTTGGGCGCTTGTCGCTGTTCGGCGGGGGCCAGGGTTTCCATCTTCGCGTAGCGTGGTTTGTCTTTGCGGAAGGCAGGTGAGCGACCGCGGTCTTCCAGACGGGTGCCGTCAGGTGCGAGATCGCAAAATCGAACGATCGTGCTATTTTGCATTCCCGCTGCGCTTTGTCCACCCCCGAAGGCAGCGGATTGAAGGGGCTTTAGGGGCTTCAGGAGCTTTGGGGCTTCAGGGACTTTCGGGCCTTGGGCAGGAGAACGCCCCATCGAACGGTGGTGACACGGAACATTGGTATCCTCCGTGTCCGAGGACGGATCGGCATGGAAGTACTTCAGCTCGACGTTTCCGGCAGGCCCCAGGCCTGGATTTCGGCCCAGGAGGCCGCCACGCTTTACGCCAGCAACACGGTGGGCTGGACGCTGGGTGAGGCGGTGCAGGTGCTGCGCGGCGGCATCCAGCGCGCCACGGGTCAGCAATCGCGCATCGAAGTCCACCCCATCGTCGCCGTCAAGGGCGCCGTACCCACCAGGGCTTGGCGCACCGAGCCGGCACTGAGCAACCCCAAGCTGTTCACCCGCGACCGCCACCTGTGCGCCTACTGCGGGCGCGCCTTCCGGTTCGAGGAACTCACGCGCGAGCACATCGTGCCTGTCTCACGCGGCGGCCACGACACCTGGATGAACTGCATCACCGCCTGCCGCAGTTGCAACGGCCACAAGGCAAACCGCCTGCCTGAAGAGGCGCGCATGAGCCTTCACTACCTGCCCTATGTGCCCAGCCTGCACGAGGACATGATCCTGCGCGGCCGCCGCATCCTCAACGACCAGATGGAGTTCCTGCTGGCCAGCGTGCCCCGGCATTCGCGCCTGCACAGCTGAAGCGCATGGTCTGCACCGGCCCGGGCCCGGCGGCCCATGCGCCGCCGCCGCAACCGCCACCGCGGCCGACAGAAAGGCTTCTTCACATTCAGCGGGCATCATCGCGCCCTCGGGGCGCAGGCCCCACCTTGCATCACCCTTGACCGAGGAGCCACCACGATGAATGCCCATCTCGCCGCCCTGGCCCTGGCCGCCACTCTGGCCGCCTGCACCACCACCAGCCCCGATGTGGTGCGCCGGGAAGATGCCAACCGCATGTCCACCGTGACCGATGCCGTGGTGCTGTCCGTGCGGCCGGTGACAGTGGAGGGCCAGCAAAGCGGCGTGGGCGGCGCGGCCGGTGGCGTGGTGGGGGCCGTCGCCGGAAGTTCCATGGGCAGCGGCAAGCGAGACAGCACCGTGGGCAGTGTGCTGGGGGCGGTGGCCGGCGCGGTGGTGGGCAACGCCATCGAGCGCGTCGCCACCAAGGAGGAAGCGGTGGAGGTGATGGTGCAGTTGCGCAACGGCGAACGCCGCGCCATCGTGCAGGCCAAGGGCACGGAAGAACTGCGTGCGGGCGACCCGGTGATCATCGTCACCACCGGCGGCAAGGTCCGCGTCACGCGTGCGCCGGCCGTGGTGCCGGCCACGCCTGCGGGCGCTCCCGCACAGCGGAGCTGAAAAGGCGGGAAGCTGAAAGACTGGTTACGGGGACAGCGGGCTGCGCATGTCGGCAGCCGCCGCCTCCTCCAGCAAGAGAGCCGCCTGCGCGGCGTGTTCCTCGAACAGGTGGTGCTGCAGGCCGTAACGCACCAGTGACGCAGTGCCCGCCACGCCCAGCTTTTCCATGATGTGGGACTTGTGGGTGCTGACCGTCTTGATGGACAGGTGCAGTTCGCCGGCGATGTCGGTCAGGCGCTTGCCTGCCATGATGTGCCGGTACACCTCGAACTCGCGGTTGCTCAGCTGCTGGTGCGCTGGAGCGTCGTCCAGGTCCTTGAGGCCCACCGCCATGCGTTCGGCCAGCTCAGCCGGCACGTAGGCGCCGCCTGCGGCAATCTTGCGAATGGCATGCACCAGTTGATCGGCTGCGCTGTCCTTGGTGAGAAACCCGCTGGCGCCTGAGCGGAAGGCGCGCACGGCGAACTGGTCCGAGGTGTGCATGGTCAGCACCAGCACCTTGGTGGAGGGGAAATCAGCGCGGATGCGCTTGATCAGGTCCATGCCCGGCACCCCAGGCATGGACAAGTCCAGCACCACCACATCGGTCTGATGGCCGCGCAAGGCGTCCAGCACCTCGTTACCGGTACCGGCCTCGGCCACCACCTCGATGTCGAATTCCGATGCGAGCAAGCGGCGAAGACCCTCGCGCAGCATTTGATGGTCGTCGGCCAGCACCACGGTGTGTGCACCGGTGATCGGATTGCTCAAGACTTCCTCCCTGTCCTTGCTCGCGGCGGTGTAGCGCTCAACCGCCTTTGTCATTGTCAGACACAAAGCTGTCACGAAGCCTGCTCTTGCACAGCCTGCCGTGAAACTGTTGGCGATCTTGGCGCCTTCATCGATACCGCTGCTGACCCAAGTCAAAGCAAAGGCCGTCTGGGGCGGAACACCGCCCGAGGGCGTTCCCTGTACGGCATCGGAGTTTTCCGACAGTGGGATCGGCCTGCGCGCCCGACCGGGACCCGGAGTCCGAAACCAGCTTCGTCCACGCGCCGATACCGCGCAGACGCAACTTGAGGGAAGCTGGCGGCTCGTTCAACAACAGCATCTGCTCAGGGAAAAATCATGACGCTCGTCACCCAAACCGCCAGCACCTCTGACCTCGCAAATGCGAAGAACTCCGCCGTCGGCACGGCCCGTTGCACGGCCTCGGACCTGCTGCGCTGGGCCGGCCTGGGCGACCAGGTCAGCGACCAGACCGACCGCATGCCTTACGCCACGCGGCGGGTGCGCGCCGACACCGCCCTGATACACGAGGGCAACCCCTTCGAGTACCTGTACTTCGTGTGCGCCGGCAGCTTCAAGTGCGTGCAGGTGGACGCCGAGGGCTACGAGCAGGTGCTGGGCTTTGCGCTGCACGCGGACATGATCGGACTGGACGGCATGAGCCGGGGCCGGCACGCCAGCGGCGCCGTGGCCCTGGAAGACTCCACCGTGGCCGCCCTGCCCTTTGCAGACGTGATGAGCGCCTCGCGCCGCATGCCCGCCATCGAGCGGCTGATCCAGCGCGCCATAGGCGCTGAGTTGCTGCGCCGCAGTGACACGCAGTACCTGATGTCCGCCGCCAGTTCGGAGGTGCGCGTCGCCCGCTTCCTGCTGCACTTCGCCAAGCGGCAGAACGCACTGGGCTACTCCGACCGCCGCATCCGCCTGCGCATGACGCGGCGCGACATCGCCAGCCACTTGGGCGTGGCGCACGAGACCGTCAGCCGGGCGCTGACCGCGCTGCAGCAGGTGGGCGGCATCGTGGTGACCTATCGTGACATCGAGATCGTCGACGCCAAGCTGTTGCAGGAGATCCAGCGCGTCACGCGGGGCACCTGGAAGGGAGCGCTGCGCCAGGGCGGGCTGACGGGTGGGACATCTCCTGCACTGCCTTTGGGCGTACCCGGCGCGATGGCATCCAGTTTCGTCGGGGCAGCAGCAGCCCGGCTGCACGCCTGAGCGGGTGAGCGGGTGAGCGGTCGGCAGGCCCCTCAGGGGCTGCTGGCCAGCGCCGCCACCACCTCTTCGTCCGACACCTGCCGAAAGTCCCGGTAATGCGCGCCCACCGCCACGAAGGGTTCCGGGGTCCACAGGCACACGGTGGCGTCCACCTCGCCCGCCAGATCCACCAGCACCTGCGCGGGGGCGACGGGCACGGCCAGCACGACAGCCAACGGGCCACCCCCGGCGCTGGCTTGGCGGCGGTCAGTGTCCGGCAGGCCCTGCACGGCGGCCAAGTCGGTGGCAGGCGCCCGAAGCGCCTTCAGCGCCTTCAGGGCTGCGCGCAAGGTGGTGCCGGTGGCGATGCCGTCATCCACCACGATGACCGTGCACCCGTCCAGCGACATCGGGCGCCGTCCGCGCAGATAGAGCCGGCGGCGGCGCGCCAGTTCGGCCCCTTCGCGTGCGACGCCCCGGTCCACATGGGCCTGGTCAGCACCCGTGGCGGCCATGAGGGCGGGGTCCACGAAGGTCTGGGCGGGCGGCCCGCTCTGCTCATCACCCGAGTCCGTAGCACCCGTACCCAGGGCGGCCATCGCCGCCACCGCCAGTTCCGGCTGCCCGGGCGCACCGATCTTGCGCACCATCAGCAAGTCCAGCGGGGCACCCAGCACGCGCGCCACCTCGGCCGCCACCGGCACGCCGCCGCGCGGCAGGGCCAGCACGGTGGGGTGCTGCAAGCCCAGGGCCTGCAGCACCTGCGCCAGGACCTGGCCGGCTTCCCGCCGGTTGGCAAAGCGCTGGCGGTACAGCACGGGCGGCGGTGCGGCGCTCTCGCGGCTGATGGGGCTCCTGTGGCTTGTGGCGCTTATGGGACTTATGGGGCTTGTGGGACTTATGGGGCTTGTGGGGCCGCGGGGTCTGTTGGTGTGCTCGGGTTCGTCGTCAAGCATGGGTGGGCCTCCCCGGCCCGGGACACCCGCACAGGCAGGTCCATGGGCACATGCGCAGGCACATGCACGGGCAAATACACATGCACAGCGCCTGACGGTCTGAGCTTCCGAGTCGCAGCATCGTCCGCACTGTCATGCGAACCCGGACACCCGTGGGTGACCACGATCAACGCCTGCCCAGCAGACAACGCCAGGATGGCGGGCCCATCTTCACTGAAGCCCAGGTGTCACTCCACGAGGTTCCCGCCATGCAACAAGCCCCCGTGCTGATCGGCAGCGCGCAACTGCCCGGCGTGCTGAGCGTGCCGACACAGGCGCGAGGCCTGGTCGTGTTCGCCCACGGCAGTGGCAGCAGCCGTCACAGCCCGCGCAACCAGCACGTGGCCGCCGTGCTCCAGGCCCAGGGTCTTGCCACGCTGCTGTTCGACCTGCTGGATGCGCAAGAGGGCCAGGACCGCCGCAACGTCTTCAACATCACCCTGCTGGCGCGCCGCCTGGCCGACGCCGTGGATTGGGCCGGGCGTCAGCAGGCGCTGGCCCACCTGCCCCTGGGTCTGTTCGGCGCCAGCACGGGTGCGGCTGCGGCGCTGGTGGCCAGTGCACTGCGGCCGGGACGCGTCCACGCCGTGGTTTGCCGCGGGGGGCGGCCCGACCTCGCAGCCTCTGCGCTGCCGGTGGTGACTGCGCCCACGCTGATGATCGTGGGCGGCGCCGACCTGGATGTGGTGGACCTGAACCAGCAGGCCATCGCCCGCATGCGGGCCCCGGTGCGGCTGAAGATCATTCCGGGCGCGAGCCATCTCTTCGAAGAACCCGGCGCACTGGACCGCGTGGCCTTGCTGGCCGCGCAGTGGTTTCGCGACCATGTACCGGCCCAGTTGGGGGTGGGGATGGGGGCGCAAACCGGCGCCGGGCGCTACGCTTCAGTCGCCACGGGGGAAATCATTGAAAGGCGCCAACGGGCTGAACGACGCCAGTGGCCAAGACCCGCCGGCCCCTCGCGCGGCCCTTCCGAGAGCCTCAAGGGTGCGCTGGCCCACCTGAACGGGCCGGTGCCAGGCCTGTCGGCAGGGCATGTCGCCAGCATGAGGACCTTCAGGTCCGGACGCTGAGTACCTGGCGCTGCTCAGGCCCCAAGACACCGCCCTGACGTTCAGGGTGCGGAGCCCGCGCAACGACGACATGCCCCGCGCGCGGCGCGCGCAATGTGGGCCGCATCCACGCCAAAGAACTCCCGCAGGGCCGAGCGGGTGTCGCTGCGGCCGAAACCGTCGGTGCCCAGCGTCACGAACTCGCGGCCCGTGGGCACGTAGGCGCGGATGCCTTCGGGCACGGCGCGAACGTAATCGGTGGCAGCCACCACAGGGCCCTGGCCCTGCTGCAGCAGTTGGGCGACGTAAGGCAGGGCCTGCGGGGCCGGTGCGCCCGCATCCGACGCGAGGTCACGCAAGCGCTCCCAATCCTGCCCCTGGCGCGCCAGTTCGCTCCAGCTCGTGATGCTGAACACGGTGCTGGCAATGCCTTCGGCGGCCAGCAGGCGCGCCGCCTTGCGCACCTCGGTCAGGATGGCTCCCGAGCCCAGCAGCGTGACCTCGCCCACCGCATCGCCCTCGGCCGCCACGCGTTCGAAGAGGTACCCACCGCGCAGCACGCCCTCTGCAGCCCCGGGCGGCAGGTCGGGCTGGGCGTAGTTCTCGTTCATCAGCGTGATGTAGAAGAACTCGTCGCACTGCTGCAGCAGCATGCGACGCATGCCGTGGTCCACGATCAGGGCCATCTCGCCGGCAAAGGCCGGGTCCCAGGCGCGGCAGTTGGGGATGGTGGCGGCCACCAGGTGGCTGCTGCCGTCCTGGTGCTGCAGGCCCTCGCCGCCCAGGGTGGTGCGCCCGGAGGTCGCCCCCAGCAGGAATCCGCGGGCGCGCTGGTCGGCGGCGGCCCAGATGGCATCGCCCACGCGCTGGAAGCCGAACATCGAGTAGTAGATGTAGAAGGGCAGCATCGGCAGGCCATGCACGCTGTAGCTGGTGGCCGCGGCCGTCCAGCTGGCGATCGCCCCGGCCTCGCTGATGCCTTCTTCCAGGATCTGCCCGTCCAGCGCCTCGCGGTAGCTGAGCACCGAGCCGATGTCCTCGGGCTCGTAGCGCTGGCCCACGCTGGAGTAGATGCCCACCTGCTTGAACAGGTTGGCCATCCCGAAGGTGCGCGCCTCGTCAGCCACGATGGGCACGATGCGCGGCCCGAGATCCGGCTGCTTGAGCAGGCTGCCCAGCAGGCGCACGAAGGCCATGGTGGTGGACATCTCCTTGCCGCCAGGCTGCAGGGCGAAGCCGGCGTAGTCGGCCAATGCGGGCACGGGCACCTCGGCGCCGGCGCCTGCGGCCTGGTCGCGCGCCGGCAACGGCCCGCCCAGGGCCTGCCGCCGCGCGTGCAGGTAGCGCATCTCGGGGCTGTCCTCGGCCGGCTTCACGAAAGCCAGCGTGCGCGCCTGCGCATCACTCAAGGGCAGGTGGAAGCGGTTGCGAAAAGCGATGAGGTCGTCTTCGTCGAACTTCTTCTGGCTGTGCGTGGTCATGCGCCCTTGACCGGCCGCGCCCATGCCGTAGCCCTTCTTGGTGTGCGCCAGGATGACGGTGGGCGTGCCGGTGTGGCGGGCGGCAGCCGCGTAGGCGGCATGGATCTTCACCAGGTCGTGCCCGCCTCGCTTCAGGCGGTCGATCTGTTCGTCCGTCAGGCCCTGGGCCAGGGCGGCGAGTTCCGGGTTCTGGCCGAAGAAGTGGTCGCGGTTGAAGCGCCCGTCCTTGGCGGCGAAGGTCTGCATCTGGCCGTCCACCGTGTGGGCGAAGGCGCGCACCAGGGCACCGGTGGTGTCGCGCGCGAACAGGCCGTCCCAATCGCTGCCCCACAGCAGCTTGATCACGTTCCAGCCCGCACCGCGGAACAGCTTCTCAAGCTCGTCGACCACGCGCCCGTTGCCGCGTACCGGGCCGTCCAGGCGCTGCAGGTTGCAGTTCACCACCCACACCAGTTGGTCCAGGCGCTCGCGCGAGGCCAGGGTCAGGGCGCTCATGCTCTCGGGCTCGTCCATCTCGCCGTCGCCGAACACGCCCCAGACCTTGCGCCCGGTGCAGTCCAGCAGCCCGCGGTGCGTGAGGTAGCGCATGAACCGCGCGTGGTAGATCGAGCTGATGGGCCCCAGGCCCATGGACCCGGTGGGGAACTGCCAGAAGTCCGGCATCAGCCAGGGGTGGGGGTAGCTGGACAGGCCCCGGGCGCCTTGGCGCGGCCCGGTGATCTCCTGTCGGTAGTGCGCCAGATCGGCCTCGCTCAGCCGCCCTTCCAGGAACGCCCGCGCGTACACCCCCGGCGCGCTGTGGGGCTGGAAGAACACCAGATCTCCGCCCTGGCCTGCATTGCCACGGGCGCGGAAGAAGTGGTTGAAGCCCACCTCGAAGAGATCGGCCGCGCTCGCGTAGCTGGCGATGTGGCCGCCCAGGTCGCCGTGCGCCGCGTTGGCCCGCACCACCATGGCCAGGGCGTTCCAGCGCATCAGTGAGGCCAGCTTCTCTTCAAGGGCCAGATCGCCGGGAAAGGGAGGTTGGCGCTCCGCCGGGATGGTGTTGACGTAGGGGGTCACCAGTTCGGGCGACCAGCCGATGCGCGGGTCCCGCGCCAGCAGGGCCAGTTGGTCGAGCACGAAGCGGGCGCGCTCGGGCCCGTTCTGCTGCACCAGCGCCTGGAAAGCCTCACGCCACTCGGCCGTTTCCTGCGGATCAGGGTCCGGGGTGGACGGCGCTGCGGACTGCGCGCCGCCAGGCAGCCCGGGCGCAGCGTGAAGGGCCGGCACGGCTGCCGGGGCGGCAAGAAAGCGGGAGAGGCCAGCGTCACTCATTTAGACACTGTAGGCCGGCGAGCTCGAAATGAGTTGCCGAAGAAGCCTCACACGGGGCCTCACGCAGCATAAGATGCCGCGAGCATATTCAGTAGCAGCACTTCATGCAACTTGACAGCATCGATCTGCGGATCCTGGACCATCTTCAGCGCGACGGCTCGCTCACCAACGTGGAGCTTGCGCGGCGGGTGCACCTCTCGCCCTCACCCTGCCTCACGCGGGTGAAGGCGCTGGAAGCTGCCGGCGTCATCGAGCGTTATGTGGCGCTGGCCAACGCCAAGGCGCTGGGCCTGGGGCTGAACGTCTTCATCAGCATCAGCCTGAAGGAGCAGGGCAAGGAGTCGCTGGCCGAGTTCGAGCGGCGCATCGTCGAGCACGAACAGGTGATGGAGTGCTACCTGATGACAGGGGACAGCGACTACCTCATCCGCGTGGCGGTGCCCGACATCGGCGCGCTGGAGCGCTTCATCCTGGAGCAGCTGACACCCATTCCCGGCATCGAGAAGATCCGCTCCAGCTTCGCCCTGAAGCAGGTGAGGTACAAGACGGCGCTGCCGCTGCCTGCCACCGCCGCCACGCCCGGCCCCCTGCCACCCACCACACCCGGGCTCCGTCCCGCCTGAGCGCACCCCGCCAGCCCTTCACCACCACCACACCCCGTTCGGGCTGAGCCTGTCGAAGCCCAACCCTCCACCACATGAGCCTTTCCGACCTTGACACCCCCGTGGCCGTGGGCGTGGACTGGGGCACCACCCACCGCCGCGGCTACGCCCTGGCCGCCGACGGCCGCTGCATGGCCGAGCACGCGGATACCGACGGCATGCTGGCCGCACGTGGCCGCTTCGAGGCCTCGCTGGAAACCCTGCTGCAGGCCCTGAACGCCGCCGGCCCGCAGGTGCGGGTACTGATGTCCGGCATGGTGGGCAGTGCTCACGGCTGGGTGCAGGCGCCCTACCTGGAGCCCGAAGTGCGCTTGAGGGAACTCGGCCACCATCTGCTGCGGGTGCCGGGCACGGCGCGGCGCGTGGACATCGTGCCCGGCATCGCGCTGAAGACAGACACCGCCGTGGACGTGATGCGCGGCGAAGAAACCCAGTTGCTGGGCGCTGCGCTGCTGGGCCATGACGACGGCTGGTTCCTGCTGCCGGGCACCCACAGCAAGTGGGTGCGCATGGCCGAAGGCCGGGTGGCCGACTTCGCCACCTTCATGACAGGCGAACTGTTCGACCTGCTGGGCCGCCACGGCACCCTGGCCGCCGCAGCCGGGGCGGAACACGCGGGGGCCGATGTGCACCACCCCGAGGCCTTCGGCCAGGGCCTGCGCGCGGGCGCCAACGTGGCCCTGTCCCATGCCCTCTTCGGCTGCCGCGCGCGCGTGGTCACCGGCGCCCTGCCGCCCGAGCAGGCGCGGTCCTACCTGAGCGGCCTGCTCATCGGCGCCGAGTGGCACGAACTGCGCCGCCGCGGCGCCGGGCATCTGCCCACCACAGTCACCGTCATCGGCGCACCGCACCTGGCAGCCCGCCATGCCGAAGCCGCCGCGGCCTTCGGCGTGACCCTGCAGCACCTGGACCCCGCCGAGGTTTACAAGATCGCGCTGGGGCATCTGTTGACGACCGATTGAGCCCCGGCCAAAGACGGGTGCTCGAGCGCCCGGCGCAATCGGCCCAACTCCACACTCCGAAGGCGACTTCAATGAACACCCGATCGGCTTCCTCCCCCCAGGAAAGAACCCAGCGGCCTGCAGCCCTCCCACACCTGGACCCACCCCTGGTAGCCATCCTGCGCGGCCTGCCCGCTGAAGATGCGGCTTCAGTGGGTGCGGCCTTGTTCGAAGCGGGTTTTCGCGCGGTGGAGGTACCGCTGAACCGGCCCGGCGCCCTGCAGGCCATCGCCACGCTGACGGCCATGGCCCCGGCAGGCACCCTCATCGGCGCCGGCACCGTGATGAGCCCGCAGGATGTGCAAGCCGTGGCCGAAGCCGGCGGGCGCCTGATCGTCTGCCCCCACTGCGACCCCGCCGTCATTGACGAGGCCGTGGCGCTGGGCCTGTGGTGCGTGCCCGGCGTGGGCACGGCCAGCGAAGCCTTCACCGCACTGCGCCACGGCGCGCACGGCCTGAAGCTCTTTCCCGCCGAGGTCTGGGGCCCGCGCGGCCTGAAGGCCCTGAAGGCCGTGCTGCCCGAGGGTACCGCGCTGTGGCCCGTAGGTGGCGTGGCCGCCGACAACCTGGCGCAGTGGACCGCGGCCGGCGCCACGGGGTTTGGCATCGGCGGGCAGCTGTATCAGCCGGGTGACAGCGCCCAGACCGTGGGCCAGCGGGCCATGGAGTTCATCGAATCGTGGAAGGCGGCCTGCCGCTGAGGCCACGGGCCTGGCGTGGGCAAGGCGCGGGGGCATCACGGCATCACGACCTCAGGGGCCTGGCCGGTCGGCCGGCGGGTACGGGTCGGCCTCGTAGGCCGGTCCCTTCATGATCATCACCACCACGCAGCCCACGCCCACGGTGAACACCAGCGTGAGGTGCAGCACCGCCGCGCCGGCCAGGCGGTACACGGTCAGCCAGTAGGCGCGCTCCTGTGCGGGGGTAGCCGCATCGGGAAACTGCGCCCACTGCCAGAGCAGGGCCAGGCCCAGCAAGCCCAGCCCCCACAGCGTGATGGCCGGCAGCCGCCGCCACAAGCGCCATTCCAGGCCCGCCGGGGCGCTGCGGCCAGGGGAGATGCGGCGAAGCCAGGTCATGAGGGAACTGCTTGCAGCGGCATGACTTTGCGTCTTCCAGCTTTTCAGCGCCTGGCCAACAAGGGGGAGCGGCCAACCTTGCTCGTGTTCCCCTTCAGCTTTGGAGGCACAGAAAATCCTTCAAACGCGTCTCCTGGGCGCCAGTCGCCCACCGCATAGACGCGCTTGTCGCGTAAGCCGTGCACACCTTCCGTCCAGACCATCAACATGCGCTTGCCCACGTCGTTGAACCCGCCGTGCTGCGCCATGGCTTCGCGAACCTGCGGGCCCACCTCGGCCACCGCGTCACTGATCGCCTCCACCATCAGCGCTTGTTCTCTGGGCTGGACGCCAAAGTGGGCAGCGATGAACTTCTGCAGGTTCTTGCCTGGCGTCCAAGTCTTCTTGCCCATGAACTCGATGCCTGGCGGGTTGTGCTGGAAGCCTGCGTACACGCTGGTGGTCAGCATGTCGTAGGCAGGCGACAGGTGCGCGTCAGCCCGGCTGGTGTACAGCAGCGCCAGGTTCTTGGCGTGGCAATCCGCATTGCGCAGCGCGTAGGTCAGCAGCAATGTGGCGGCCAGTTGTCTGAAGGTCTCAAGCCTGCGCTCGGCGGGCAGGTGGTCGCGCACGGCCTTGGCAATGCGCTCCCAGGTGGTGTCGTACTTGGCTGCAGGGCGCAGGCCAAGCAATGAACAGAAATCCTCCATGCCCCAGTGCGGCTGCCCGTGCTGGTTCACATCGAAGCGGTGAACCACCAGCGCCTGGCCGTCGTCTGACACTTCGGTCTTGGCTGTGGGCATGACCTTCGCGGCCACCCGCATGCACAAGTGCTCGTTCAAGGCCACAAATGGCAGTTGCTTGCTGGAGCCCTTGATGATGTGCCGCCGCGTGACCAGGCTGACCTTCTTGTGCGCGGCCAGTGGTGAGCCAGGCCGCTGAGTCTCTTCGGCCTCGCCCAGGAATTTGGGCACCACCCCCGACACGCCGCTTGTGGCGTGCTGGCGGACCAGTCTCGCAAAAGACTCTTCGGAGTTGTCGCCCTTCAGCAGCGCCGCCACCTCGATGGGCTTGGCAGGCTGGTTCAGATCTGCGCCTGTGGCGGCCACCTGGATGCGGCCCACCATGTTGCGGCCGATGACCGACAGCAAGGCCATCGGACTTGCGCCCATGTGCGGGCCGAACTGCTCTTGCAGCACCTGCAAGAGGTAGCCCTCGGGCAGGTTCATCTGCAGCACGGGCGGCAGTTGGTCGTCCCACACGTAGGACTCGGTTCGCACCGGCATCGTGAGGGAGACAAAGTCGTCAGGCGCTGTGTGGGCGTGGTAGCTCAGGACACTCTTGAAGTCTCCCGATGGCTCAAGCACGGCAACCTCGCGACCCATGACGTACACCGAGAGCTTCATGCCTGGTTGCGCTCACGGCGCAGTTCGTCCAGCGTGCCAGCCTGGCCGGTGGGAATGGTGTTGAGTTCCATACCCAGCACGGCCAGCACAGCCAACAGCTTCCGGGCGCCGAACTCGGCGCAACGCCCCCGCTCAAAGCGGGACAGGGATTCAGGAGTGATGCCTGCGCGCACGGCCACCACCTGCTGACGCAGGTTCAACGCCTTGCGACGCGCGGCGACGGCTTCACCCAGCTCTTGAAGGGTTTGCATTTGATGTTTATATCAAGAAACATGCACACTGGACATTACTTGACATATAAATCAAAACACAAGTGACATGAAGCATCCCCGCACCGCCCAGGGCGGCACACGGTCAGCCCGTAAGCGCGCTCCTGGGCCGGGGTGGCCGCATCGGGAAACTGTGCCCAGTGCCAGAGCAGGGCCAAGCCCAGCACTCACAGCGCGCTGGCCGGAAGCCGCCGCCACAAACTCCACTCCAGACCCCCCGGGGCGGTGCGGCCGGGGGAGATGAGGCGGAGCCGAGGTCATGGTGGACCCGGGTGCGGTGGTCCATGGGTGGCCCGTGATCGGGCAGAGCCTGGAAGGCTTGCGCGAAGGGTGTTGGTAGGCCGTGTTGGACTTGAACCAACGACCAAAGGATTATGAGTCCTCTGCTCTGACCAACTGAGCTAACGGCCCCCTTTCGAACCCTGGGATTCTAGGAGGGCGCGACGGGGCATCAGCAGAGTACTCCGAAGCGCTTGCGTGGGCGCAGCATCGCCGGCTTCAACGCACCGACAAGGCGTGCCCCACCAGGCGCGAGGTGATGTCCACGATCTGGATCATGCGGTCGTAGGCCATGCGGGTGGGGCCGATAACGCCCAGGGTGCCCACCACCTGGCCGTCGATCTCGTACGGGGCGGTCACCACCGACAGTTCCTCGAAGGGGACCACGCGGCTTTCGCCGCCGATGTAGATGCGCACGCCCTCGGCGCGGCTGGACACGTCCAGCAGACGCATGAGCTCGGTCTTCTGCTCGAACACCTCGAACAGCTTGCGCAGCGAGTTCATGTCGTTGCCGAAGTCCTGCACGCCCAGCAGGTTGCGCTCGCCGCTGACCACCACCTGGTCCACCGCTTCTTCCATCACCTGGGTGCCGGCCTGCACCGCCGCCTGCATCAGCACGCCGATCTCACCGCGCAGCGCCTCGATCTCGGTCTTCAACCGCTCGCGCACGGCTTCGATGGTCAGGCCGGCGTAGTGGGCGTTCAGGTGGTTGGCGGCCTCCACCAGTTCGGCCTGGGTGTGGTCGCGGGCGGTGAAGATGACGCGGTTCTGCACGTCGCCGTCGGGCGCCACCAGGATCACCAGCACGCGGCGCTCGCCCAGGCGCAGGAACTCGATGTGGTGGAACACGCTGGCCTTGCGCGGGGCCGTGACCACGCCGACGAAGCTGGACAGGCTGGACAGCAGGTGCGCCGCCTGCGCGATGACGCGCTGCGGCTGGTCAGGGTGCAACTGCCCGCGGGCGGCGGCCAGATCGGGGGAGGCCTGGTCCAGATCCACGGGCCGTGCCGTCAGCATGGTGTCGACGAAGAGCCGGTAGCCGCGGGCGGTGGGGATACGGCCCGCGCTGGTGTGGGGGCTGGCGATGAGGCCCAGTTCCTCCAGGTCGCTCATCACGTTGCGGATGGTGGCGGGCGAGAGATCCAGCCCTGAGGCGCGGGACAAGGTGCGTGAGCCCACGGGCTGGCCCTCGGCGATGTAGCGCTCGACAAGGGCTTTGAGCAGCGTCTTGGCGCGTTGGTCCAGCATGCGGCCGATTGTAGTGAGCGCACCGGTGTCCTGTGCCCTTGCCGAGCCGCCGTTCCCGCGCGGCAGGCACCCCTTCACCCTCGTGGAGTCCCCTCGTTGGAGGGGGTGCATTCCTGGGGCCCTATGGTGTAATCATTTGCATCATGTCCATGCGCTTTCGCCACGCGGCCATCGTCGGGAAGTACCAGGCCCGCGGCATCCGGCCGGTGCTGGAGGAAGTGGCGCACTTCCTGATCGATCAGGGGCTGGATGTCTGCTTCGACCGCGACACGGCTGCGGCCACCGGAGTGGCCGACTACGAGGCGTTGAGCACGGCCGAGATTGGCAAGCGCTGCGATCTGGCCGTGGTGGTGGGCGGCGACGGCACCATGCTGGGCATTGCCCGCGAACTGGCCCGCCACAACCTGCCACTGGTGGGCATCAACCAGGGGCGCCTGGGCTTCATCACCGACGTGCCGATCGACCGCTTCAAGGAGTCGCTGGCACCCATGCTCGCCGGCGACTACGAAGAAGAGCACCGGACCATGCTGGACGGCAGCGTCTGGCGCGACGGCGAACGCATCTTCGAAGGCCTGTCGATGAACGACGTGGTGGTGAGCCGCGGCGCCACGGCCGGCATGGTGGAGTTGCGGGTGGACATCGGCAACGACTTCGTGGCCAACCTGCGCGCTGACGGCTTGATCATCGCCTCGCCCACGGGCTCCACGGCCTACGCGCTGTCGGCCGGTGGGCCCATCCTGCACCCGGGCATTGCCGGCTGGGTGCTGGTGCCCATCGCCTCGCACACCCTGTCGAACAGGCCCATCGTGCTGCCTGACCACGGCGAGGTGCGCATCGAGATCGTGGCCGGGCGCGACGCCTCGGCCAACTTCGACATGCACAGCCTGACCAGCCTGCTGCACGGCGACCAGGTCCGCGTGCGCCGATCCCAACACAAGGTGCGCTTCCTGCACCCGCGGGGCTGGAGTTACTACGCCACGCTGCGGCGCAAGCTCAGGTGGTACGAAGGCGTGGTGTAACCATGCTCAAGCGCATCGCCCTGCAGGATTTCGTCATCGTCCACGCGCTCGATCTGGACATCGGCGTAGGGTTCTCGGTGCTCACGGGCGAAACCGGCGCCGGCAAGTCCATCCTCATCGATGCCCTGCAGCTGGCCTTGGGCAGCCGCGGCGACGCCGCCCTGGTGCGCGAGGGTGCGGTGCGCGCGGAAATCGCCGCGGAGTTCGACCTGCCCGACACCCTGACCGGCTGGATGCAGGACGCCGGCTTCGACACTGCCGGCGGCACCCTGCTGCTGCGGCGCACCATCGACGCGCAGGGCAAGAGCCGGGCCTGGATCAACGGCGGCAGCGCCACCGTGGGCCAGTTGCGCGAGGCCGGCGAACACCTCGTGGAGATCCACGGCCAGCATGCCTGGCAAAGCCTGACCCGGCCGGCCGCCGTGCGCGCGCTGCTGGACGGTCAGGGCGGGTTGGATCTTGCGCCGCTGGCTGCGGCCTGGGGGCACTGGCGCCAGGCCTTGCAGGCGCTGGAGCAGGCACGGCGCCAGCGTGACACGCTGGACCAGGAGCGCGAGCGCCTGCAGTGGCAGGTGAGCGAGCTGGACCGCTTGAACCCGGGCGAGCACGAGTGGGCCGAACTGAACGCCGAGCACACGCGCCTGGCCCATGCCCAGGCGCTGCTGGAGGCTGCCCGCAGCGCGCTGGCTGCGGTGTCCGAGGGGGATCCTTCGGCCGATGGCCTGGCCGCCCGCGCGGCAGATGCGCTGGAAGCCGTGTCAGGCTACGACGCCGCCCTGGGGTCCGTGGCCGACGTGCTGCGCTCGGCGCAGGCGCAACTGCAGGACGCCGCCCACAGCCTGCAGACTTATCTGGCGCGGCAGGAGCCGGACCCGCACCGGCTGGCGGAACTGGACGAGCGCCTGTCCACCTGGATGCAATCGGCGCGCCGCCACCGGCGCCAGCCGGCGGAACTGCCGGCGCTGCTGCAAGGCTGGCGCCAGGAGCTGCAGGCGCTGGAAGCCTCGGCAGACCTGGCCGCGCTGGAACAGCGGGCGGTTCAGGCTGAACAGGCGTGGCGCACCGAGGCCCAGAAGGTATCGCGTGCACGCAAGACTGCGGCGCCGCGGCTGGCCGCCGCGGTCACGCAGGCCATGCAGCAACTGGGCATGGAGGGCGGACGCTTCGAAGTGGCGGTGACGCCGGTGCAGGAGCCCCAGTCCTTCGGCCTGGAACAGGTGGAGTTCCTGGTGGCGGGCCACGCCGGGTCCAGCCCGCGTGCGCTGGCCAAGGTGGCCTCGGGCGGCGAACTCTCGCGCCTGGCCCTGGCGATTGCAGCCACGGCCGCCACCACAGCGACGGGCGCCATCAGCACCACAGCGGCCACCATCTCACGCCAGCGGCCCACACAGGGTGCCGTGCCCACGCTGATCTTCGACGAGATCGATGCCGGCGTGGGCGGTGCGGTGGGCGACAGCGTGGGACGCCTGATGAAGCAACTGGGCGCCAACACCCAGGTGCTCGCCGTCACCCACCTGGCGCAGGTGGCCGCCTGCGCGGACGGGCACTTCCTGGTCTCCAAGGCCAGCACGCAAGGCCGCACCGTGACCGACGTGCAGCCTGTGGCCGGTGAGGCGCGCGTCAGCGAGATCGCCCGCATGCTCGGCGGTGAACGGCTGGCCGGCACCAGCCGTGCCCATGCCCAGGCCCTTCTGGGCGCTTCGCGATGAAGGCGGCCGAAGTCGTACTGATCACCGGCATCTCCGGCTCGGGCAAGTCGGTGGCCCTGCATGCGCTGGAGGACGCCGGCTACTTCTGCGTGGACAACCTGCCACCGGAGCTGCTGCTGGACTTCGTGCGCCTGGAGCTGGACCGCTACGACCGGCGCCAGGTGGCGGTGGCGGTGGATGCGCGCACGGCCGCTTCGCTGCCCGCGCTGATCGGGTTGATCGAGAAATTGAAGCGCAAGGGCACGAAGATCCGCCCCATCTTTCTGGACGCCAGCACGCCGGCCCTGGTGCGACGCTTTTCCGAGACGCGTCGTCCGCACCCCTTGTCCATGAACGACCATGCACGGGACCAGGGCCACGCGCTGCTGGACGCCATCGAACAGGAGCGCGGGCTGCTGGAGGCCCTGCGCGAAGTCTCCACCGTGCTGGACACCAGCCAGTTGCGGCCCGCCCAGCTGCGCGCCTGGGTGCGCGACCTGGTCGGCGCGACCACCTCCAGCCTGACCTTGGTGTTCGAATCCTTCGCCTTCAAGCACGGGGTGCCGCTGGACGCCGACTTCGTGTTCGACCTGCGTGTGCTGCCCAACCCGTTCTACATCAAGGACTTGCGCCCGCTCACCGGGCGCGACGCCGCCGTGGCCCGCTTCATGGAAGAGCAGCCCGAGGCGGGTGAGCTGCTGACGCAGATCGAGACTTTCCTGCGTCGCTGGATCCCGGGGTTCGAGTCGGACCAGCGCAGCTACCTCACCGTGGCGCTGGGCTGCACGGGCGGCCAGCACCGCTCGGTGTACGGCGTGGAACTGCTGGCGCAGCGCTTCAAGGACCGCAACGCGACGCTGGTCCGCCACCGCGAACTGGATACTGGCGAATGACCCTGCCCGACCCGCTGCCGCTGTTCCCGTTGCAGACCGTGCTGTTCCCCGGCGGCCTGCTGCCACTGAAGGTATTCGAGGCCCGCTACCTGGACCTGGTGGGCCACTGTCTGCGCAGCGGCGAACCCTTCGGCGTGGTGTGCATGAGCCGCGGCACCGAAACGGGCGACAACCCAGAAGGCGTGCGCATCGAGCGCGTGGGCGTGCTGGCGCGCATCGACGATGTGGACGCGGAGCAGGCCGGCATTCTCAAGGTGCGCTGCGTCGGCGGCTCACGTTTTCGCCTGCGTGAGGCACCCGTGCAGCAGCCCAATGGCCTGTGGGTGGGGCCTGCGGAACTCATCGAGGACGATGCGCCTCGCCTGCCCGAGAGGGCACTGCAGCCGGCCGTGGAGGCGCTGCAGCAGGCCCTGGAGGCCTTGCTGGCCCAGGACGTCAAGCCCTTTGCGGAGCCTCTGCAGTGGCGCGACGCCGGCTGGGTGGCCAACCGCTGGTGTGAACTGCTGCCCATCACACTGGCCGCCAAACAGCGCCTGATGGAGCTGGAGGAGCCCTCGATGCGGCTGCAACTGGTGGACGAGTTCCTGCGCAGCCGGCAAGTGCTCAACAGCTGACGGCACCGGGGCGCGGCTCAGCGTTCCCCAATTGAGTGGCTGCTGCCCAGGCTTGCAGCACAAGCCTCTCGCCCAGCAACGTCAGGCGGAACTGAACAGCCGGCGCACGGGCGCGGGCAGGCCCAGTTGCAGGGCTTGCGCTGGCGTCATCCAGCGGCCTGGCGGCAGGGCCGCCTCCAGGGCTTGCTGGTCGGCAACAGCAAGATCCTGCGGCCAGGTCCAGCGCAAAGGGCGCAAGGTCCAGTCGAAGTGGGTCAGCGCATGCTCCACGGCCGGCAACACCTCGCCCTGGCCAGGCCATGCGGCCACGCGCGGCTGCAGGTCTTCATCGGCCGGCCACTCCGGCAGGCTCCACAGGCCGGCCCACACGCCCGTGTCGGGACGCTGCACCAGCCACAGGCGGTCTGCCTGGCACAGCCACAGCAGCACCTGTTCGCGCCGGCCCCGCTTCAGGCGCCGGGTCTTGACGGGGAAATCCTGCGGGCGGGCCTGCCGCCTGGCCACGCAGGTGTCTTGCAAAGGGCAGCGCTCGCAGGCCGGACGGCGCAGGGTGCACACGCCGGAACCCAGGTCCATCAGCCCTTGGGTGTAGGCCTCCACGCCTTGCGCCGGCAGCAAGGCGCGGGCTTGCTCCCACAGGCGCCGCTCCTGTGCGGGCTGCGCCAGATCACCGTCGAAGCCCAGCGCACGCGTGAGCACCCGCTTGACGTTGCCGTCCAGGATGGCGGCGCGCTCGCCAAAGCAGAAGGCCGCGATGGCCGCTGCGGTGGATGGGCCGATGCCCGGCAAGGTGGCCAGCGCCTGGCTGCTGGCCGGAAACCGGCCGCCGTGCTGCGACACCACGGCCTGGGCACAGCGGTGCAGGTTGCGGGCACGGCTGTAGTATCCCAGGCCACTCCACAGGGCCAGCACGTCGTCCAGCGGGGCCGCAGCCAGGGCCTGCACGTCCGGGAAGCGCTGCAAAAACCGGCCGTAGTAGCCCAGCACGGTGGCCACCTGCGTCTGCTGCAGCATCACCTCTGACAGCCACACGCGATACGGGTCACGCGTGCCCTGCCAGGGCAGTCCGTGCCGTCCGTGCACGCGCTGCCACGCGACCACCCGGCCCGCCAGGTCGGCAGCGGTCGTGGGGCCGACCTGCAGCGCCGGCATGGCCGCAGGGGCTGCGCCGAACTCAGCGACGTCAAGCCTCAGCGCTTCTGGCATGAGGGACAGAAGTAGGTCGCGCGCTGCCCCTGCACGATGCGCCGGATGGACGTGGCGCAGCGTGGGCAGGGCTGGCCCTCGCGCCCGTAGACGGCCGCCTCGGCCTGGAACTCGCCATTCATGCCGTGCGCATCGCGGAAATCGCGCAGCGTGCTGCCGCCCATCGCGGTGGCGCGCGCCAGCGTGTCGCGCACGGCCTGCAGCAGGCGAGCTGCGCGGGGCCGGCTCAGACGGTCGGCGCGCATGCGCGGGTCGATGCCAGCCTGGAACAGCGCCTCACAGGCGTAGATGTTGCCCGCCCCCACCACGGCCTGGCCCGACAGCAGCACGTTCTTGAGGGCGGTGCGGTGCGTGTGCAGGCGGGCATGAAAGCTCAGAGGTGTCAGCGCAGCGTCGAAAGGCTCTGGCCCGAGACGGGCCAGCAAGGGGGCCGCCGGCGGCAGATCCATCGAGGCGGACCACACCACCGCACCGAACCGGCGCGGGTCGTGCAGGCGCAGCGTGCCCTGCGTGGTGACCAGGTCGAAGTGGTCGTGAGGGCCGGGGGGTGGCGGCGAGGAAGGAGACGACGTACTTCCCAGGGCATGGAAGCCCAGCGAGCCGGACATGCCCAGGTGCAACAGCAGGCCCCCGGCATCGTCAGGCCCCTGGCCCGGACGCGGGCCGAGCGCCATCCACAGGTACTTGCCGCGCCGCGACACCGGCCCCACCGCCCGACCGGCCAACTGCCCAGGGGCGCACCCCAGCGGCCAACGCAGGGGCTTGCCCAGCACCACCGCCTGCACCACGGCCCCGGCCAGTGGCGCCTCGATGCTGCGTCGCGTGACTTCGACCTCGGGCAATTCAGGCATCACGGATTATGTGCAGCCGCCTGGCTCGCCAACCCCCGGGGCAGCGTCTGGCCCTTGGCCGATCCGGCGGGTTCGCGCCATGCGGACAGGACCTGCCGTTCCTTGTCACAATGCCCTGGACATCCTGTCACCCCAGCGACGAAGTCTCCAAGACGTGCTCCCCTCCTTCGAGCCCTGCGCCGAGCAAATGTCTGCTCACGCCTTCCGGGCCAGTTCCATGATCTGGCGCGCAGGCAGTGCGGCGCCGGCAGGCGGCCTCGCGGGTCTGCGCCAGGTCGTCGGACTCCTTGGGCTGTCGGCGGCGCTGACGCTTGCAACTGCGTCAACACAGGCCCAGACGCCAACACCACCGCGCACGACCGAAGTTGCGCAAGGAAGTCAGGAGTCCGCGGCAGCACCCACGCGCTCCGCACTCGACGCGCTGCTGTTCTACCAGTTGCTGATCGGCGAGATCGAACTGCGCCAAGGCCAGCCGGCCGTGGCCTTCGAGGTGCTGATGGACGCGGCGCGGCGCACGCGTCAAGAACAGGTGTTCCGCCGAGCAGCCGACGTCGCGCTGCAGGCCCGGGCAGGTGACCGGGCGCTGGCGGCGGTGCGGGCCTGGCGGCAGGCCGTGCCCGATTCGCTGGAGGCCGTGAGGCTGCAGTTGCAGATTCTGAGCGCGCTGAACCGGCCGGGCGACGCCGCCGAACCGCTGAGGTTCCTGCTCGCCCGCAGCCCTGAAGGTGAGCGCAGCGGGTTGATCGCCTCCATTCCGCGCTTCTTCCAGCAAGCCGCCGACCCCAAGGCGGTGGCCACCATGCTGGAGCCCGTGCTGCAGCCCCACCTGCAGGCCGAGGCCACACGCGTGGCCGCTGGTGTGGCGCTCGGCCGTGCCTGGCTGCGGGCCGGCGACGCCCCGCGCGCGCTCACGCTGGTACGTCGGGCGCACACGCAGGACACCACGGCCGTCGGTCCGGTGCTGGCCGCACTCGACCTCATGCCCCGGGCACCCGAGGCCGAATCCATCGTCAAGGCCTTCCTGGCCGCGCCGCAGGCAGAACCCGCTGTGCGCCTGGCCTATGCCCGAGCTCTGATCCAGGCGCAGCGCCTGGGCGATGCGGTGAACGAACTGGAAGTGGTGACTCGCCAGCAACCTGCCGTGGCCCCGCCCTGGCTGATGCTGGGCGCCCTGCAGGTGGAGCTCAAGCACCCCCAGCCAGCCGAGCAGGCACTGGCACGCTACCTGGCCCTGGTGGAACGGCCCTCGGGGCCCGAGGCCCCCAAGCCGGCGGCAGCCCCGGGCCCCGCCAGCGACGACGATGGTGACGATGATGACGGCGACGCACAGAGCGGTACGAGCGCGGGCTCCGGCAGCGCCTTGGCCGACGGCATCGCCCAGGCCCGTATGCTGCTGGCGCAGGCGGCTGAACTGCGAAACGACGACGCCGCCGCCGAGGCGCACCTGACCAAGATCGACCAACCCAGGCGCTTGCTGGAGGTGCAGACGCGCCGGGCCGGCATCCTCGCCCGGCAGGGTCGCGTCGAACAGGCGCGCGATCTGCTGCGCAAGGTGCCCGAACGCACCGAGAACGACGCCCGCGCCAAACTGGTGGCCGAAGCCCAGGTGATGCGCGACATCAAGCGCTGGGGCGATGCCTACGGGGTGCTGGATCAGGCCGTGGCGCGATGGCCGCAGGATGTGGACCTGTTGTACGAACAGGCCATGGTGGCCGAGAAGATGGACCGATTGGCCGAGATGGAGACGCTGCTGCGGCGCGTCATGCAACTCAAGCCCGACCATCAACACGCCTACAACGCGCTGGGCTACTCGCTGGCCGATCGCGGGCTGCGCCTGGAGGAAGCCCGGGCCCTGATCGTCAAGGCCCTGGAACTGGCGCCTGGCGATCCCTTCATCACCGACAGCCTGGGCTGGGTGGAATTCCGCCTGGGCCGCCATGAGGAGGCCTTGCGGCTGCTGCGCGACGCGTACCGGGCGCGTCCGGACACCGAGATCGCTGCGCACCTGGGCGAAGTGCTGTGGGTGCTGGGCCGCCAGGACGAAGCGCGGGCGATCTGGCGCGAGGGCCGTGCACGCGATGCCGGCAACGAGGTGCTGCGCGAGACCCTGGTCCGGCTGCGGCAAGACCTGTGAAAGGCGTTCGCGCCCGCCGGGCGGCCTGCGCCGCCGCCCTGGCTGTTCTTCTGGCGGCCGGCTGCAGCACCGTGCCCCCGCCTGAAAGCGGCGATACCCTGACAGGCCGACTGGTCCTGCAGATCAGCCCCGGGGCCAGCACGCCCGCGCAGCAGTGGAGCGCGGGGTTCGAGCTGCGGGGTTCGGCACAGGCCGGGGAACTGGAGCTGACCAGCCCGCTGGGCACCACGGTAGCGCAGGCGCGCTGGCGTCCCGGACAGGCCGAACTGCATCAAGGCGGCGAGCGCCGGGCTTTCACAGACCTGAGTGAACTTTCCCGACAACTGCTGGGCGAGAACGTGCCGCTGGAGGCCCTGTTCGACTGGCTGCGCGGGCGACCCTGGCCTGCCACCAGCCACGAACGCACGGCGCAGGGCTTCGTGCAGCAGGGCTGGGCCGTGGACCTGTCCGGCCTGGGGGAAGGCCGCCTCACGGCCCGGCGCGACCAGGCCCCGGCCATCCTGCTGCGCGCACGGCTGGAAACGGCGCCGTGATGGCCGCCCGCCCACCGCGCGCGCGCCCCACAACGCGGGCCGTACAGCCCTGACACCATGAGCCTGCGATCCCTTCTGGATGTGCCCGCGCCGGCCAAGCTAAACCTGTTCCTGCATGTGGTGGGGCGCCGCAGTGACGGCTACCACCTGTTGGAATCGGTCTTCGTGCTGATCGACTGGGCCGACACCCTGCACTTCGAGCGCCGCGAAGATGGCGTGCTGCGGCGCCACGACCTGGGCGAACCCCTGCCCCCCGACGACCTGTGCCTGCGCGCGGCGCGTGCGCTGAAGGCCGCCTCCGGCTGCAACGCGGGGGCCGACATCTCCGTTCTCAAGCAGGTGCCCTCGGGCGCGGGCATGGGCGGTGGCAGTTCCGACGCGGCCACCGTCCTGCTGGCGCTGAACCGCCTGTGGGGCCTGCACTGGCCGCGGCAACGCCTGTTGCATCTGGCCGCCACCCTGGGGGCCGACGTGCCCTTCTTTGTTTTCGGCCGCAATGCGCTGGTCCAGGGCATCGGGGAGCAACTCAGCGCCGTCGACGTGCCGCCGCACCTGTACGCCGTGGTCAAGCCGGCCGCTTCGTTGCCCACGGCCGACATCTTCAGCAGCCCGCTGCTCAAGCGCGACTCTGCATCCGCTATACTTGAGGGCTCACTTGTGAGCGAAGCATTGGCTTGGCTTGCGGGGCCGGCGAAGGCTGCGGTCTCGGGTGGGGCGGCTGCGCCGCCTGCATTCGGACGGAACGACCTTCAGCCTCCCGCGCAGGCTCGCTGTGACGAAGTGGCGCAAGCTGCCCGTCTGCTGGAGTCGGCGTTTGGCAACAGCCGGATGACGGGTTCGGGCAGTGCGGTGTTCGCAAGGGTCGACACGGGCGTTCCACCCGAGGCGACATGGCCGGAGGCGCTGCCGTCCGGCTGGGTCGGGCGCTTGTGTCGGGGCCTGCCACAGCACCCCTTGAGGGGCTGGGTGGACCGGGAAATTGGTTGAAGGGCCACGCGCGAGCGGGGTCCCGTGTAGGGGAGTCGCCAAGTTGGTTAAGGCATCGGATTTTGATTCCGACATGCGAGGGTTCGAGTCCTTCCTCCCCTGCCAAATCTTCCGCACGCTGACGCCCGGCGCCAGCTTCCGATGAACGCTGCGCTGAAGACGAACGTGCTGTTCAACACCATGCTGTTCTCCGGCAACGCCAATCCGGCGTTGGGGCAAGAGATTGCCACTCATCTGGGCATCGAGCTCGGCAAGGCCAAGGTCGGCCGGTTCTCCGACGGCGAGGTCGATGTCGAACTGCTGCAGAACGTGCGGGCCCGGGACATCTTCGTCGTGCAGTCCACCTGCAACCCGACGAACGAGAACCTGATGGAGTTGCTCATCATGGTGGATGCGCTGAAGCGGGCCAGTGCCCGGCGCATCACGGCCGTGATGCCTTACTTCGGCTACGCACGCCAGGACCGCCGTCCCCGCTCCACGCGCGTGCCCATCAGCGCCAAGGTGGTGGCCAACCTGATGGAGACCGTGGGCATCGAGCGCGTGCTGACCATGGACCTGCACGCCGACCAGATCCAGGGCTTCTTCGACATCCCTGTGGACAACATCTACGCCTCGCCGGTGCTGTTGACCGACCTGAAGAACAAGAACTACCCCGAGCTGGTGGTGGTGTCGCCCGACGTGGGCGGCGTGGTGCGCGCCCGCGCGCTGGCCAAGCAGCTGGGCTGCGACCTCGCCATCATCGACAAGCGCCGGCCCAAGGCCAACGTGTCCGAGGTGATGCACGTCATCGGCGAGATCGAGGGCCGCAACTGCGTGATCATGGACGACATGATCGACACCGCCGGCACGCTGGTAAAGGCGGCCGAAGTGCTGAAGGAGCGCGGCGCGGGCAAGGTCTACGCCTACTGCACTCATCCGGTGTTCTCAGGCCCGGCCATCGAGCGCATCGCCGGCTCGCAACTGGATGAGGTCGTCATCACCAACACCATCCCGCTGACCGACTCGGCCAAGGCCTGCGGCAAGATCCGCCAGTTGTCGGTGGCCTTCCTGTTCGCCGAGACCATCCGGCGCATCTCTGACGGCGAATCGGTGACCTCGCTGTTCTCGGAGCAGAACAACAATTTCTAGTTTGTCGCCGGACGCCGCATGGCGACCGGCACATCAGCGCGGGCTCTACAAAACGTAGGTCCGCAACTTTCGGCGCCTGGTCGCGGGCGCCTCACTTTGGAGTCTGAAATGAAATTCACCGCTTACGCGCGTACGCTGCAGGGGACCGGAGCGAGCCGCCGCCTGCGCAACGCCGGCAAGGTGCCCGGTATCGTCTACGGTGCCGGCACGCCCGCCACGATCGAACTCGATCACAACGCCCTGTACTTCGCCCTCAAGAAGGAAGCCTTCCACTCCTCCATCCTCGAGATGGAAGTGGAAGGGCAGAGCCAGAAGGTGCTGCTGCGCGACTTCCAGATGCACGCCTGGAAGCAGCAGGTGCTGCACGTGGACTTCCAGCGCGTGGACGACACCACGCGCCTGCGCAAGAAGGTGCCGCTGCACTTCACGGGTGAAGATGTCTCCCCTGCCGTCAAGACCGACAAGTGCGTGATCAGCCATGTGGCCACCGAACTCGAGATCGAGTGCCTGGCCAAGCAGCTGCCCGAGTTCGTCACCATCGACCTGTCCGGTCTGGTGAGGAACCAGTCGCTGCACGTCAGCGACCTGAAGCTGCCCGAAGGCATCAAGGCCGTGCGTCACGGCACGCTGAACCCCGCCATCGTCTCGGCCACGCTGCCCAAGGAAGAGGAAGAAGTGGTCGCCGCTCCCGTGGTGGCCCCGGCTGGCAAGGGCGCTCCCAAGAAGAAGGACGAGAAGCAGAACAAGAAGTGAGAACGAGGCGGACCGCCCGCGGCCTGCCGACTTTTTTTGCACACCACCCCTCCAAGGAGGGCAGGTATCTGCGCAGGGCTCCCCCATACGGGTGGGGCCCTTTTTCATTCACGCTCCGCATAATTTCCACCCATGATCAAGCTCCTGGTCGGCCTGGGAAACCCCGGCCCTGAATACGAAGCCACCCGTCATAACGCGGGCTTCTGGTGGGTGGATGCCGCCGCGAAGCAACTGGGGGGCCGGCTGTCAGCCGATCGCGCCTGCTTCGGCCTGGTGGGGCGCGTGAACCGGCCGGCCGGGCCGGTGTGGCTGCTGCAGCCGCAGACCTACATGAACCTGTCCGGCAAGTCGGTGGCCGCGCTGGCGCGCTTCTTCAAGATCGCCCCGCAGGAGATCCTGGTCGTGCATGACGAGCTCGATCTGCTGCCAGGCCAGTTGAAGCTCAAGGAAGGTGGCGGCCATGCCGGCCACAACGGGCTGCGCGACATCCACGCCCAACTCGGCTCGGCCGACTACTGGCGCCTGCGGCTGGGCATCGGCCACCCAGGGGTCAGGACCGAGGTGGCCGACTACGTGCTGCGCAAGCCCCCTGCCAGCGAGCGTGAGGCCATCGAACGCAGCATCGAGGAATCCCTCAAGCATCTCGACCTGATGCTTGACGGCGCCATGCAGCAGGCGGTGATGAAGTTGCACGCCAAGCCCGAACGCCCCAAGCCGCCCCGGCCTGCCACCCCCCCGACCCAAGGAGACGCCACATGACAGCCTCGCCCCACCCGTCTCGCCTTCTGAGACTTTTCCCGGCTCTGCTGGCCGCCTGTCTGCACCTGCCGGGCGCGGCCACACCCTCATCGGTGTGGCGGTGCGACGTGGCGGGACAGGTCACCTACGCCAACCAGCCTTGTCACAAGGTGTTGAGCGCCTCCCAGGCTGCGGTGGCATCGCAGCGCAGAGTGGACGCGGACGACCGACGCACGGACGAGCAAAGGCGTCAGGCGCAGACGGTGGCGAAGTCGCAGGAACGCCTGGTGGCCAGCCTGCAGCAGGAGCGCCGCCTGCGTGAGAAGGCGTCGCCCCGGCCTGCTGCTGCAACGGTCATCGGGTTGCCGCCCGACCCCTTGGCCCGCTCTGGCCTCAGGCCGACAGCGAAGGATCTGTCGTCGATACCAAGGCGGCCTCAGGCGCAGTCCGACCGGTCAGCCGCTCGTACTTCACCAGCAACTGCTGCCGCGTCTCGACGTGCTCCGGATTGACCGGAATGCAGGCCACGGGGCACAGCTGCACGCACTGAGGTTCGTCGAAATGGCCCACGCACTCGGTGCAACGATGCGGGTCGATCTGGTAGATCTCGGGGCCCATGGAGATGGCCTCGTTCGGGCACTCGGGCTCGCAGACATCACAGTTGATGCACTCGTCGGTGATCCACAGGGCCATGGGAAGGAAGACGCTCAGGTGTCGGTGTTGACCACGCGGTCTTGCAACCGCCGAAGGACGGAGGGTGCCACGAACTTGGAGACATCGCCGCCCAAGGTGGCAATCTCGCGCACGAAAGTGCCGCTGACAAACTGGAACTGGTCGCTGGGGGTCATGAAGACCGTTTCGACGTCGGGCATCAGTTGCCGGTTCATGCCGGCCATCTGGAACTCGTACTCGAAGTCGCTGACCGCACGCAGCCCCCGGATGACCACCTTGGCGCCCAGATCGACCACGAAATTGCGCAGCAAGCCCCTGAAGGCCATCACCTCGACGTTCGGATAAGGCGCGGCGATCTCCTGCGCCATTTCCAGGCGCTCGGCAATCGTGAACATGGTGCGCTTGTGGTGGCCCGCCGCCACCGCCAGCACCAGCCGGTCGAACAGGTTGGAGGCCCGGCGCATGAGGTCGGCATGGCCCAGCGTCATCGGGTCGAAGGTGCCGGGATAGACGGCGGTGAGCGGGGTCTTGTTCGTCATGTTCGTCCTTGCGCGCCGGCTCGTGCGGACGCTTTCAAACCAGTGTAGCCACAGGCTGCCGTGATCGGAAACGCCGGCCGGGCCGGGTGCAGATCAGTCTGGCCCGTGGGTAGGCCCGCCGGCCGGAAGGTCTGGCAGACGGCGCAGCAGATGATGGTGAACCATCCCTGCACGGCCCTGACGGTGCATCAGCCACGGCACGGGAAGGTCGGACAGGGGCTGAGCATCCTCGGCATACAGCCATCCGCCGGGCACCACCACGCGCGCGGCGGCGGCCAGGGCAGGGCCCAGCAGTCCCTGGCCATAGGGCGGATCCAGGAAGACGAGGTCGAAGCTGGCCGGCGCCTGGGCCTGCAGCACGCTCAGCGCTGGCGCACAGATGATCTCCACCGCGTCCGCGTGCAGTCTGGCCTTCACGCGGCGCAGGCTCTCGGCCAGTCGGGCATCGCGCTCGACCAGCAGCACCCGCTGCGCCCCACGCGAGGCAGCCTCGAAACCCAGGGCGCCGGTGCCGGCGAAGGCATCCAGGCAGCGCCAGCCGGTCAGGTCCTGGCCCAGCCAATTGAACAGCGTCTCGCGCACGCGGTCGGGCGTGGGGCGCAGCCCGGGCGCATCGGCCACCGGCAGGCGCGAACCCCGCCACGAGCCACCGATGATGCGCACCTCCTGGGGCTTTCGCGGCGACGGGGTGCCTGACCTGCCTGACCTGCCGGGCGCCGCCTGGCGGCGCGAGCCAGGCCGAGAAGCTGCTGAGGTCACGAGCGCACGGCAATGCCGTCGCGCGCCAGCAAGGCCTTGGCCTGGGCGACAGTGAACTCGCCGTAATGAAAGATGCTGGCGGCCAGCACGGCGTCCGCACCGCCGATGCGGATGCCCTCTGACAGGTGCTCCAGCGCGCCCACCCCACCGGAGGCGATGACCGGCACGGGCACGGCGTCGCTGACGGCGCGCGTCAGTTCGAGATCGAAACCGGACTTGGTGCCGTCACGGTCCATGCTGGTCAGCAGGATTTCGCCGGCCCCGAAGGCGGCCATCTGGGCAGCCCAGGCCACGGCATCCAGCCCGGTGTTCTTGCGCCCGCCATGGGTGTAGACATCCCAGCCCGGCCCGCGCGCCGTCACATCGACAGCCTGACGGCGCTTGGCGTCGATGGCCACCACGATGCACTGGGCACCGTAGCGGTCCGAGGCATCACGGATGACCTGGGGCTGCGCCACGGCAGCGGAGTTGAAACTGACCTTGTCGGCCCCGGCGTTGAGGAGGCGGCGCACGTCCTCTACGCTGCGCACTCCGCCGCCCACCGTGAGCGGGATGAAGACCTGCGAGGCCACGGCCTCGATGATGTGCAGGATGAGGTCGCGTCCGTCGGAGGTGGCCGTGATGTCCAGGAAGGTGAGTTCGTCAGCACCCTGCTCGTTGTAGCGGGCGGCGATTTCCACCGGATCACCGGCGTCGCGCAGTTCGACGAAGTTCACGCCCTTGACCACGCGGCCACCGGTCACGTCCAGGCAGGGAATGATGCGTTTGGCCAGCATGGACGGGGCTCTGGTGGGAGGAACAGGGCCGCCGGCGCAAAGCCCGGCGGCAGTGGTGGGCGGCTGAAAAAGCTCGGAGTCTCAGCCGCCGGCGAGTTCGTCCGCCCGTGCCTGCGCCGCGGCGAAATCCAGCGCTCCGGTGTAAATGGAGCGCCCGCAGATGACGCCCTCCACGCCTTCAGACTCCACCGCGCACAGACGTTCGATGTCGGCAAGGTCGGACAGACCGCCCGAGGCGATGACCGGTATGGTCAGCGCCTGGGCGAGCTTGACGGTGGCCTCGATGTTGATGCCGGTGAGCATGCCGTCGCGGCCGATGTCGGTGTAGATCACGCCCTCGACGCCGTAGTCCTCGAACTTGCGCGCCAGGTCCACCACCTCGTGGCCCGTCAGCTTGCTCCAGCCATCGGTGGCCACCTTGCCGTCCTTGGCGTCCAGCCCCACGATGATGTGGCCGCCGAAGGCGCTGCAGGCGTCTTTCAGGAAGCCGGGGTTCTTCACCGCAGCCGTGCCGATGATGATGTAGCTGATACCGTCGTCGAGGTAGCGCTCGATGGTGTCCAGGTCACGGATGCCACCCCCCAGCTGAACGGGAATCTCGTCGCCCATCTCGCGCAGGATGGCCTTGACCGCACCTTCGTTCACCGGCTTGCCGGCAAAGGCGCCATTCAGGTCCACCAGGTGCAGCCGCCGGGCCCCTGCAGCCAGCCAGCGCCGGGCCATGGCCGCCGGGTTCTCGCCAAAGGTGGTGGAGGCGCTCATGTCGCCTTGTTGAAGGCGGACGCAGTGGCCGTCCTTCAGGTCGATGGCAGGGATCAGCAGCATGGCTGTGGTGGTCGGCGTGACGGAACAAAGGGGGAGGAATGGCGGAAAAAGGGTGCGCACAACGCCTGCGCAGCACTTCAAGGCGTCCAGCGCAGAAAGTTGCGGTACAGGGTGAGGCCGTGCGCGGCGCTCTTCTCGGGGTGGAACTGTGTGGCAAAAATGTTATCCCGTGCCACGGCGCAGGTAAAGCGGCCGCCGTAGTCGGTCAGCGCTGCGGTGTGGCGCGGTTCTGACGGGGCGACGTGGTAGCTGTGCACGAAGTAGAACCAGGCCCCGTCCGGTACCTCGGCCCACATCGGGTGGACAGGCATACCGGCCGCCGCAGACTGGAACACTTGGTTCCAGCCCATCTGCGGCACCTTGTAGCGGCTGCCGTCTGGCTGCAGGCGGCCTTCCAGCCGAAACCGGACCACCCGCCCTGGGATCAGCCCCAGGCCCGGGGTGTCCTGCTCCTCACTGTGGTCCAGCAGCATCTGCATGCCCACGCACACGCCCATCAAGGGCTTGTGCGCTGCAGCGTGCAACACGGCGTCCAGCAGCCCGGAGTCGCCCAGCTCGCGCATGCAATCACGCATCGCACCCTGGCCCGGCAGCACCACGCGCTCGGCCGCCAGCACCTCTTCCGGGTTGGCCGTGACGATCACGCGCACGTCCAGTTCGCGCGCCACATGCGCCACGGCCTGCGACACCGAGCGCAGGTTGCCCATGCCGTAATCGACGACGGCCACTGTCTGCGTCATGAGATGACTCTTTGTTCTTTGCGTACTGTCAGGAGCTCATGGAAGCATCCGATCACGCTCTTGTCACAGCGTCCCCTTGGTGGACGGGATGACGCCGGCCGAGCGGGCGTCCGGCGTCAAGGCCATGCGCAGGGCACGGGCGAAGGCCTTGAACACGGTCTCGCACTGGTGGTGCGCGTTCTCGCCCTTGAGGTTGTCGATGTGCAGGGTGACCAGCGCGTGGTTGGCAAAACCCTGGAAGAACTCGAAGGCCAGCTGGGTGTCGAAACCGCCGATGGCCCCAGCCTTGAAGGGCACGTTCATGTGCAGGCCGGGCCGGCCGGAAAAATCCACCACCACACGCGACAGCGCTTCGTCCAGCGGCACGTAGGCGTGACCATAACGCGTGATGCCGCGCTTGTCGGCCACCGCCTGGGCGACGGCCATGCCCAGCGTGATGCCCACATCCTCTACCGTATGGTGGCCGTCGATGTGCAGATCGCCCTTGGCGTCAACCAACAGGTCGATCAGGCCGTGGCGGGCGATCTGGTCCAGCATGTGGTCGAAGAAGCCGATGCCGGTGGACAGCTGCGCCTGGCCTGTGCCGTCCAGGTCCACGCGCACGCGGATCTGCGTTTCCTTGGTGTTGCGCGTGACGTCGGCGGTGCGGTTCATGGGGGGGCTCTCGTTCACAGGCTCTCCTTCAAGGCAGCGAGCATGAGGTCGTTTTCCTCGGGCGCACCGACCGTCAGGCGCAAACAGTTGGCCAGCAGCGGGTGCAGCCCGGCGATGTGTTTGACCAGGATACCGCGCGCTTTCAGGCCCTCGAAGGCCCGCGCCGAATCGGGCACGCGCACGAGGATCATGTTGGCTTCGCTTGGGAAGGCGGTCACCCCCGGCAGCTCGCGCAAGGCGGCCTGCAGGCGCTCGCGCTGCGCGCGCAGCACTGCCGCCTGGCGCTCGTACTCGTCCGCGTGCTCCAGCGCAAAGCGCGCCGCCTCGGCGTTGAGCGAGCCCACGTTGTAGGGCGGACGCACCTTGTCGATTTCGGCGATCAGCGGCTTGGCGCCGCACAGGTACCCCAGGCGCACACCGGCGAGACCGAACTTCGACAGCGTGCGCAGCACCAGCACGTGCGGGTGGGCGGCCATCTTCTGCATCCAGGTGCGCGAGGAGAAGGGCTGGTAAGCCTCGTCCATCACCACCAGGCCCTGCTGCGCACCCACCGCGGCCACCACGCGGTCGATCGCCGCGTCATCGAACAGATTGGCCGTGGGGTTGTTGGGGTAGGCGATGTAGGTCAGCGCCGGGCGGTGCTGCTCGATGGCGGCCAGCATCGCATCGACGTCGAGTTCGAAACCCGCGGTCAAGGGCACGCCCACAAAGCGCAGACCGCGGAGCTTGGCGCTCATCTCGTACATGACGAAGCCGGGCAAGGGGGCCAGCACGCTGGCGCCCGGCTTCATGCAGGCCACCGACAACATGTCGATCAACTCGTCGGAGCCATTGCCCAGCGTCAGGGCGCAGCCCTCGGGCAAGGCCACATGGCGGGCCAGTTCCTGCGCCAGTGCGGCGGTGCCGGCCCCGGGATAGCGGTTGAGGGCCACGCGCGAAAGGCGATCGCCCAGCTCACGCTGCAACTCAGGCGGCAGCGTGAAGGGGTTCTCCATCGCGTCCAACTTGACGAAACCAGCGCTGGGCTGCACCGCGTAGGCGTGCATGGACTGCACGTCCTGGCGCAGAGTGTGGCGGATGCGGTCGGGCAAATAGATGGAAGTCATGAGCCTGACTCCAGGATTTCGGGGCCCACAAGGAAGGGGTTCATGATTTGTAGTTGTTCCATCTGCTGCCCGTGTTGCAGGTCCTCGGTCAGAAGCAACGCGCATCCCATGTGCTGTGCCGAGGCCACCATCAAGGCATCCCAATAACTGAGGTGGTAGCGGGTCTCGACAGCCCATGCTGTCTCGACCGTCGCGTGGTCCACCTGCCAGGGCTTCCACTGCTGGTAGCGGCGAACCTCAGCCCGGGCCTCCTCAGTCGAAACAGCCCTCGAGAAGCGACCACGTGCGTTGGCATAGAACTCGTTCATCACCTGGCTGTTGACGCGCCCGCAGCGTTGCAGCCAGCAAGCCCGCAACCACTCTCGGGCTCGCGACTGTTTCTGCGGATACCGGGGGTCGAACGTGTAGAGGATGACGTTCGTGTCGACGAAAACCAGGCGGGTCATCGCTCACGGTCCGCGATGTCTGGAGCGGTCATACATCTCATCGTCGGTGAGATACGGGCCGTCTGCAAACTTCCAGTCACGGAACTCCAGTGCCTCGCGCATGGCCCGCTCATAGGCATCGTCGTGTCGCATCTTCTCGGCCAGCATCTCCCCGATCAGGCGAGACACGCTGGTGTTGCGCCGCGCAGCCTCCATCCGGGCCCAGTCCGCGACGCTCTCTTCCATGGTGACGGTGACGTTTTTCATTTCGACCACGAAATCAGTGCAACACGAACTCAGTGTATCAAGAGCTTGCCTTGGTGAGACGCATCTCGGCGGCCCGCGCATGCGCCTGCAGGCCCTCGCCGTAGGCCAGCTCGGCTGCGATCGGGCCCAGCATCTGGGCACCGGCTTCGCTGACCTCGATCAGGCTGCTGCGCTTCTGGAAGTCGTACACGCCCAGGGGTGAGGAGAAGCGGGCGGTGCCGCTGGTGGGCAGCACGTGGTTGGGGCCGGCGCAGTAGTCGCCCAGGCTCTCGCTGGTGTAGGCGCCCAGGAAGATGGCGCCGGCGTGCTTGAGCAGCGGCTCCCAGCGGTGCGGTTCGGCCGAGCTGACCTCCAGATGCTCCGGCGCGATGCGGTTGCTGAGGGCGCAGGCCTCGTCCATGGACCGGGTGTGGATCAGCGCGCCCCGGCCTTCCAGCGAAGCGCGGATCACTTCCCGCCTGGGCATGCCGGGCAGCAGCCGCTCGATGGCCTGGGCCACCGCGTCGATGTAGGCGGCATCGGGGCACAGCAGGATGCTCTGCGCCAGCTCGTCATGCTCGGCCTGGCTGAAGAGGTCCATGGCCACCCAGTCCGGCGGCGTGCTGCCGTCGGCCAGCACCAGGATCTCGCTGGGGCCCGCGATCATGTCGATGCCCACCTGGCCAAAGACGCGGCGCTTGGCGCTGGCCACATAGGCGTTGCCCGGGCCGGTGATCTTGTCCACGCGCGGGATGGTGGCGGTGCCACAGGCCAACGCCGCCACGGCCTGGGCGCCGCCAATGGTGAAGGCGCGTGTGACGCCCGCCACGGCCGCTGCGGCCAGTACCAGGTCATTGCGCTCGCCTGCGGCAGCGGTGGCAGCACCCTCGCCCGCCGGGCCCCCTGCCCCTCCCGTGGCCAGGCTGCCACGCACGGGCGTGGGCACCACCATGATGATCTCGCCCACGCCAGCCACATGGGCCGGCACGGCGTTCATCAGCACGCTGGAGGGGTACGCCGCCTTGCCGCCGGGCACGTACAGGCCCACGCGGTCCAGCGGCGTGACCTTCTGGCCCAGCAGAGTGCCGTCTTCGTCGCGGTAACTCCAACTGCGGCCACAGGCCTCCAACTGGCGCTCGTGGTAGCGACGCACGCGATCGGCGGCCGCGAGCAGCGCCTGCCGCTGGGCCGGGGTGATGCGCGCAAGCGCGGCCTGGAGTTCGTCCTGCCCGATCTCCAGCGCCGACACCGATGTGGCGATCAAGCCGTCGAAGCGGGCGGTGTACTCCAGCACGGCAGCGTCGCCACGCGCGCGCACGTCGTCCAGGATGGCGGCCACGCGTTGCTCGATGGCGGTGTCGGTTTCGGCCGACCAGTGCAGCACGCGCTGAAAGTCGGCCTCGAAGCCGCCGTCGGCCGTGGACAGGCTACGCAGGGCCAGGGGGGGCGTGCCGCTCACGGTGTCTTCCCTTCGACCACCGGGCTGGCGGCCGGCGACACCGCCTGGGAAAACGCATCGATCAAGGCCCGGATGGGGGCCTGCTTGAGCTTGAGCGACGCCTGATTGACCACCAGCCGCGCGCTGATGTCCATGATGTGCTCCACCTCCACCAGGTGGTTGGCCTTGAGCGTGCTGCCGGTGGACACCAGGTCGACGATGGCGTCGGCCAGGCCGGTCAGCGGGGCGAGTTCCATGGAGCCGTAGAGCTTGATCAGGTCCACGTGCACGCCCTTGTCGCTGAAGTGCTGGCGGGCGATGCGGGTGTACTTGGTGGCGACGCGGATGCGCGAGCCCTGGCGCACGGCGCGCGCGTAGTCGAAGGCTGCGGGCACCGCCACGCTCATGCGGCAACGCGCGATCTTCAGGTCCAGCGGCCGGTACAGGCCGTGGTCGTCGTGCTCCAGCAAGGTGTCCAGGCCGGCCACGCCGAGATCAGCGCCACCGTGTTGCACGTAGGTGGGCACATCGGTGGCGCGCACCAGCACCACGCGCACGTCTTCGCGGTTGGTGGGCAGGATGAGCTTGCGGCTCTTCTCCGGGTCTTCCAGCACCTCGATGCCGGCGGCGCGCAGCAGCGGCAGCGTCTCCTCGAAGATGCGGCCCTTGGACAGTGCGAGCGTGATCATGGTGGCGGCCCGTTCAGAGTTCACTTCAGGCGCTCGATGTCGGCGCCCACGCCGCGCAGCTTGTCTTCCATGCGGTCGTAACCCCGGTCGAGGTGGTAGATGCGGTCCACCACGGTCTCGCCCTCGGCCACCAGGCCGGCGATGACCAGGCTGGCCGAGGCCCGCAGGTCGGTGGCCATGACGGTGGCGCCGGACAGACGCGGCACGCCTTGCACCACTGCCGTGTGGCCGTCGATCTGGATGTTCGCACCCAGCCGCAGCAGTTCGTTGACGTGCATGAAGCGGTTCTCGAAGATGGTCTCCGACACCTTGGCCACACCTTCGGCGATGCAGTTCACCGCCATGAACTGCGCCTGCATATCGGTCGGAAAGGCCGGGTACTCGCTGGTGCGGAAACTCACCGCGCGGGGCCGGCCCTCGGCGCGCACGCGGATCCAGTCCTCACCAGACTCGATCACCGCGCCGGCCTCGCGCAGCTTGTCCAGCACGGCGTCCAGATGAGAAGCGCGCGCGCCGCGTAAGGTGACGTCGCCCCCCGCCGCCGCCACCGCGCACAGGAAGGTGCCGGTCTCGATACGGTCCGGGATGATGCGGTGCGGTGTGGCCGGTGCGTGCAGCGCGTCCACGCCCTGGATGCGGATGCGGCTGGTGCCGTGGCCCTCGATGCGCGCGCCCATGCCGATCAGCATCTCGGCCAGGTCGGGAATCTCGGGCTCCTGCGCTGCGTTTTCCAGCACCGTCTCGCCTTCGGCCAGCGTGGCGGCCATCAGCAGGTTCTCGGTGCCGGTGACGGTGACCATGTCGGTGGTGATGCGCGCACCCTTCAGGCGAGAGGTCTTGGCGATGATGTTGCCGCGCTCCACCGTGATCTGCGCGCCCATGGCCTGCAGGCCCTTGATGTGCTGGTCCACGGGACGAGAGCCGATGGCGCAGCCGCCGGGCAGCGACACGATGGCCACGCCGAAGCGCGCCAGCAGCGGGCCCAGCACCAGGATGGACGCGCGCATGGTCTTGACCAGCTCGTACGGCGCCACCGGGTTGTTCACAGGACCGGCATCGAGATGCAGCTCGTTGGTCTGGTCGGCGCTCCACTCGGCGGTGGCGCCCATCTGGCGCAACAGCTTCAGCGTGGTGGAGACGTCCTGCAGCCGCGGCACGTTGCGCAGCGTGAGGGGCTGGGCGCTGAGCAGCGCGGCGCACAGCTCAGGCAAGGCGGCGTTCTTCGCGCCAGAGATCGCGATCTCGCCTTGGAGGCGGCGTCCACCGCGGATGAGGAGTTTGTCCATGGGTTGCAGGGGGAGCGCCCCGCTGCAGGCCCGGACCACCATGCGCCGACAGCGGCGCAGGACCCAGCGCCCGCGGCAGGCCGCAGGCCGTTCAGTGGTGGGGGTGGGCGGGTGCCGATACGCCTTGGCTGGCGTGTTCGGCGGGGGTGAGCGTCTTCATGGAAAGCGCGTGAATCTGCTCGCGCATTCTATCGCCCAGCACCGCGTAGACCCGCTGGTGACGGCGCACACGCGACAGCCCTTCGAACTGAGCACTCACGATGGTGGCGAAGAAGTGACGCCCGTCGCCCTCCACCTCCAGCAGTTCGCAAGGCAAGCCCGCGGCGATGTAGGAACGCACTTCGAAAGGGGTGGGATCAGCCATGGTCTGGATTATCCGGCGAGCGGGGCCACGCTGGGGCCCTCACGCAGGCAGCCTTAATCCTTGTACGACGGGTCCACGCGGTCCACCATGCGCACCAACGCGGCGAACACGTCGCGTCCGCCGCCGCGCCGGGGGTCGAACTGCAGAGCGTCCTGGCTGGCCTTGCGTTGCACCGCCTCCGGAATCGGCACCGTGGGCCCGAGGGCGGCGCCGGCCACCTGGATCTCGCAGGCGCGTTGCAGCGTCCACAGCACCGCGAAGGTGTAGGGCAGCGTGTCGCCCCAGGCCAGCAGGCCGTGGTTGCGCAGGATGACCGCCGGGCGCTGGCCGATGGAACGGATGACGCGCGGCCCCTCGTCGGCATGGACGGTGATGCCCTCGAAGTCGTGGTAGGCCACGCGGTCATGCAGCTGGGCCGAGTAGAAGTTGTCCATCGACAACCCGGCCTGGCTGCTGGCCACAGCGCAGCCGGCCGTGGTGTGGGTGTGCATCACACAGTGCGCACCCCCGATGCCCTGGTGGATGGCCGAGTGCAGCACGAAGCCGGCGGGGTTGACCGGCCATGTGCTGTCACCGATCACACGGCCTTCCAGGTCGATCTTCACCAGGTTGGACGCCTTGACCTCGCTGTAGTGCAGGCCGAAGGGGTTGATGAGGAAGTGCCGCTCCGGGCCCGGAATGCGCACCGTGATGTGGTTGTAGATCAGCTCGGTCCAGCCCAGCAGGTGGAACACCCGGTAGCAGGCGGCCAGCTGCACGCGCAGGGCACGTTCCTCTTCGGTCATCACGGTGTGGTCCATGGCCCCTCCTGTGCTCATTCCTCAAGAACGGATCTTGTAGCCCGTGTGCAGCAGTCGCAGGGCGATGCCGGCCACCAGCAGGAAGCTCGTGCCCACCACGGCCAGGCTCAGCCAGGGCGAGGCGTCGCTGGCGCCAAAGAAGCCGCGCCGAAAGCCATCAATCATGTAGAAGAACGGGTTCAGGTGGCTGATGCCCTGCCAGAAGGCCGGCAAGGAGTGCACCGAGTAGAAGACGCCGGCCAGGAAGGTCATCGGCATGATGAAGAAGTTCTGGAAGGCGGCGAGCTGGTCGAACTTGTCGGCCCACAGCCCGGCAATCAAGCCCAGAGACCCAAGCATGCCGGCACCCAGCACAGCGAACACGATTGCCCACCAGGGCTCCACCATGCCCGGCGGTGCGAACCACACCGTCACCAGCAGCACCCCCGTGCCTACGCACAGCCCGCGCACGATGGAGGCCCCCACGTAGGCCAGGTACCAGGCCGCTGGCGACAAGGGTGTGACCAGCAGGAACACCAGGTTGCCGGTGATCTTGCTCTGGATCAGCGATGAACTGCTGTTGGCAAAGCTGTTCTGCAGCACGCTCATCATCACCAGCCCGGGAACGAGGAAGCTGGTGTAACCCACGCCCGGGAACACCTCCACATGGTCTTCCAGTACGTGGCCGAAGATCAGGAGGTACAGCATAGCCGTGAGTACAGGCGCCGCCACGGTCTGGAAGGCCACCTTCCAGAAGCGCAGGACCTCCTTGCGGAACAGCGGGCCCACGCCCTCGAGCCTGAAGCCGCTCATGCCACCACCCCCTGCCCCACTGCAGGCGAGGGATGGACGGGCGCCGAGGCCGGGTGCGCCCCGCTCATGATCTGCACGAACACATCCTCCAGGTCGGCGCGGCCGATCTCCAGGTCTTCGGGCGCGATGCCGGCCTGGCGCAGGGACGCCAGGTGCTGCTCCACCTCGGCCGCGTCATGCGCCTTCAGCTGCACGATGCGGCCGGTGACACGGGCCTGCGCGGCCAGGGCCGGCGGCAGCGCCTGGTCGGTCTTGAAGCGCAGCATGGTGCTGGCGGTGCCCGCCAGCAGCGCCGAGGTGCGGTCCAGCGCCACCACCCGGCCGGCCTTGAGCATGGCGATGCGGTGGCACAGCGCCTCGGCCTCCTCCAGGTAGTGCGTGGTCAGCAGCACCGTGTGGCCCTCGCGGTTCAGGCGCGCGATGAACTTCCACAGCATCTGGCGCAGTTCCACGTCCACACCGGCCGTGGGCTCATCCAGCACGATGACGGGCGGGCGGTGCACCAGGGCCTGGGCTACCAGCACGCGGCGCTTCATGCCGCCGGAGAGCTGGCGCATGTTGGCGTGCGCCTTGTCGGTCAGGCCCAGCTCGGCCAGCACCTCGTCGATCCAGGCCTCGTTACCCTTGACGCCGAAGTAGCCGCTCTGGATGCGCAGCGTCTCGCGCACGCTGAAGAAGGGGTCGAACACCAGCTCCTGCGGCACGATGCCCAAGGCCTTGCGCGCGGCGGCGTAGTCGGTCACCACGTCATGGCCCATCACGGTGACCGAGCCCTCGGTGGCCCGGGCCAGCCCGGCCAGGATGCTGATCAGCGTGGTCTTGCCCGCACCGTTGGGGCCCAGCAGGCCGAAGAACTCGCCCTGCCCGATGTCAAAGCTGACGTCGTCCAGCGCTTTGAGCGTGCCGCGTGATCCGGTGTAAGTCTTGCCGACGTGGCGAAAGGAGATGGCAACGGCACTGCTGAGCATGAGCGGCGGATTGTAGGCAGGGCCGCCGCCGGGACCGGCCCGGGACGGTCAACCCGGCCGCGCGAGCAGTGCGTCCAGATTGCGGGTGATTTCCTGCTCGATGCGCTCACTGAAGGCTCCGAGCAGAAAGCCCAGGCGGGCCCGCAGTTCGAAGCAGTGACCCGACACCTCCACGGTGCCGCTGGCGCCGGCGCGCTCGAAGCGGATGGTGTCGCCCTCGGACCCCGGGGTGCAGGCGCAGGTCATGCCCAGACGGTCCTGCGCATCATCCATCCAGCGCTGGGCCACGACACGGGCGGCGTCCAGGCCCAGGTCATGGTCGCGGCGGATGTGGATGTCGGGCATGGAGAGTCCTGGAGTGGGAGGTGGCGGCGTACAGCCCGGGCGCCGAGTGTCCCCGACCCGCCGCCGCGTAGCGACTCAGTCGGACATAGGGAGCACCCAATACCAGGACACTGACCGGTAGGGTCTCCCTCGTCAGGCGCCAAACCGCTCAGCGCGGCGCGACCTCTTCTTCAGAGGCTCAGGGCTTCACCGTGGAGGCCGCAAGCAAGGCAGCCCGCCGCTGCGCCGCCGGCAAGGCGGCCAGCCTGGCCACCTCGGCGTAGAAGCGTGTGAAGTCGCGGCCCTGGCGCTCGAACAGGGCCTCGAAGGCCGGCACCAGGTCTTCGTAGGCGCCCTGGACGGCCAGCGAGGCGTTGTTGACCTGGGCGAACCAGGCGTCGTAGCCCGTGAAGCCCTGCCAGGGCCCGGCCTTGAGGCGGGCGTGCTCCTCGCGAAGCTGCTGCAAACGCTCGGCCTTGCGGTCGCGGAGGGCCTCCGGGGCCATGCGGCTGCGGTACAAGGCTTGAAGATCGCGCCGCGCCTGCGCCGTGATGCGGCGGAAGTCCTTGCGCCGGGCCTCCAGCGCGGACGCCTCCTGCTGCGCCGCCGCGCCTGACCCGGCCAGCCAGCGCTGCAGGCCCAGGCGCTCCACCGCCGTGGCGAAAGACTCGTTGAAGGCCGTGTCATCGGCCACGTACACCACCTGGTGCGCCAGCTCATGAAAGAGCAGCCGCGCCAGCTCGGACTCAGGCCAGCGGATGAAGGTGCTGAGCAGCGGGTCACCGCCCAGCCAATTGGTCCAGCCCAGCGTGGAGTACGCCGGCACGCCATAGACGCTGACGTCCAGCCCCTGCGCACGCAACTCGGCCGCCAGCTGGTCGGCCGGCGCGCGCTGGAAGTAGCCGCGGTAGCCCACGCAGCCCAGCACCGGGAAGCACCAGGTCTGCAGCGTCAGCGAGAGCTCGGGCGTGGCCACCACATTCCATACTACGGCGTTGCGGTCCAGCTGCGCGAAGCGGCGGTAACTGGCGTTGTCCGGCAGCTTCAGCTCATCTGAAGCAAAGGCACGCAGGCGCTGGGCCAGCCGCAGCCGCTCGCGCAAGGCGTCGGGCGTGGCGGGGTCGGCCACCCATTGCTCCACGGGCCGGGCGCGCTGCATCAGGTCCAGATGGCCGCCCACGGACTGCGCGTAGTAGCCCAGGCTGCAGCCCCCCACGGTGGTAGCCAAGGCCGCGACCAAGGCCAGGCCGGCCAGCATGCGCAGCAGGCGCTTCACGCTGCCCGCACCTCCACCAGACAGTCGTAGAAGGCCGGCGCGCGGCCCAGGTCGGTCAGGCGCTGGTGCGTGAGTTCGTTGACATTGGTGCCGTCCAGCCCCAGCTTGCGCCACCAGATACCCAGGCCGTTCACCACCCCCGGCCGGGCCCGCGTGTTCACCGCGGCCTTGCAGCGGTAGACGCCACGGTCGTTGAAGACCTCCACCACGCTGCCGTCGACCAACCCGCGCGCGGCGGCGTCCTCGGGGTGGATCTCCAGCAGCGGCTCACCCTCGATGTCGCGCAGGCTCTTGACGTTGACGAAGGTGGAGTTGAGAAAGTGCCGCGCTGGCGGCGAGATCATGGCCAGCGGGTAGCGCGCGGCCAGGGCCGGCGCGGACTCCGCGCTCTCGTAGTTGGGTATGTGATCTGGCACACCGAGTTGCGGGTGATCGGCCAGCGCCCGGCCCGAGGGCGTAGGAAAGCCCCCTTCGGCGAACGGCCGATCGGGCACGGGCAGCCGTACCCAGCCGTGGGCCTGCAACTGCTCGAAATCCACCTGATCGGGCCGGAAGGCCTGGCGGGCCAGCACTTCATCGCCTTCGGCGAAACAGGGCTCGTCAAAGCCTAGGCGCTGCGCCAACGCGCGGAATACGGCCGTGTTCGGCCGGGCCTCGCCCACGGGCGCGATGGCCGGCTGGTTGATCAGCGCGTAGGTGTGGCCGTAGGAGCGGTGCACGTCCAGGTGCTCCAGCTGCGTGGTGGCCGGCAGCACGATGTCCGCCAGATCGGCGGTGTCGGTCATGAAGTGCTCCAGCACCACGGTGAACAGGTCATCGCGCGCAAAGCCCGCCACCACCCGGCGCGACTGCGGCGCCACCGCCACCGGGTTGCTGTTGTAGACCACCACCGCCTCGATGCGCGGGCCGAAGTCCGGCCCGCTCTCGCGCAGCAAATCGTCACCGATGGTGCTCATATTGATGATGCGCGGCAGCGGCTGGGGCATCAGGTCGGGGCGCTCCAGGGAGGCCGCATCCACCGCCGGGCCAAACCAGCCCGAGGCCGAGAGCAGCATCCCACCGCCCCGGTGACGCCAAGCGCCCGTCAGGCAGGGCAGCAACGCCACCAGGCGCACGGCGTTGCCGCCGCCATGCGCGCGCTGCATGCCGTAATTCAGGCGGATGGCCGCAGGCTGCGTGCGGCCGTACAGCAGCGCCAGATCGCGGATCTGTCCGGCCTCCAGGCCGCACACTGACGCAGCGCGCTCAGCGGGCCACTGCAGCGCCCGCTCACGCAGCGCCGGCCAGCCTTCCACGTGCTGCGCCAGGTAGTCATGGTCCAGCAGGTCCTGCGTGATCAGCTCGTGCATCAACGCCAGCGCCAGTGCGCCGTCGCTGCCTGGGCGCAGCGCCAGGTGCTGGTGGCACTTGTCGGCCGTCTCGGTGCGGCGTGGGTCGATGCACACCAGCGTGGCGCCCTGGCGCTTGGCCTGCTGGGCGAAAGTCCAGAAGTGCAGGTTGGAGGCGATCGAGTTGCTGCCCCAGATGAGGATCAGCTTCGCGTGGGCGTAGTCCTCCAGGTGCATGCCGACCTTGCCGCCGTAGGTGGCCATCAGCCCTTCAGCGCCCGCGCTGGCGCAGATGGTGCGGTCCAGCCGCGAGGCGCCCAGGCGGTGAAAGAAGCGCGCGGCCATGCTCTCGCCCTGGATCAGGCCCATGGTGCCGGCGTAGCTGTACGGCAGGATGGCCTGCGCCGCGCCCGGCCCGCGCCCGGCAATGGCCGTCAGGCGGGCCGCGATGGTGTCCAGCGCCTCGTCCCAGCCGATGCGCTCGAAGCGCGGCGGCCCGGCCTTGGGCCCCACCCGCTTCAGCGGATGCAGCACGCGCTCGGGGTGGTCGCTGCGCTCAGCGTAGCGGCTGACCTTGGTGCACAGCGCGCCGTGCGTGGGCGGGTGGTCCGGGTCGCCCTGGATGCGGATGACGCGCCCGGCCTGCACGGTGACGTGCATGGCGCAGGTGTCCGGGCAGTCGTGCGGGCAGGCGGCGCGCACGAGGGTGGTGGGGGCGGTGTCTTGAGGAGAGGCAGCGAGCGCGTCGTTCATCGCTTCAATGTGCCACAGGCCGTGACCCTGCCAGTTTCACCGACCCAGCAGGTCGATGTACGCTCCATAACTGAAGGTGCGGTTCTTTCTTTGTCCGGTCATCTCCGTCACCACCCCCAAGGCCTCCAGCAGCCTGATGGCGGCGCTCGCCGTGGGAAAGGTCGTGTCCAGGGTCCTGCGTACACGATCCACTGTGAATCGGGGCATGGTGGGCAGCAGTTCGAACAGCCGATAGGCCGTCAGGCTGGCCTTGAGGTGTGCCAGCAAGCGGCGCCGGTCAGTGGCGACCAGACTGGCCAGCGCCACCACGGCCTGCTCGGCCTGCGCAGCGGCGTACTGCACCGCTTCCAGGAAGAAGCAGACCCAGCCCTCCCAATCGCCGTCGGTTCGGATGGCCGACAAGCGGCGGTAGTACTCCGCCTGATGCTGCTTGAGGTAGCCGCTCAAGTACATCAAAGGCTCTGGCAGCAACTGCCAGTGTTCCAGCAGCGCCGCAATCAGCAAGCGCCCGATGCGACCATTGCCATCCAGATAAGGGTGGATGGTTTCAAACTGCGCATGCACCAGCGCGACGCGCACCAGGGGCGGCAGGTCAACGGCTTCGGCGTGAATAAATCGCTCCAGGTCGCCCAGCAACCGCGGCACCCGCTCGGCAGGCGGCGGCACAAACACCGCATTGCCTGGGCGTGTGCCGCCAATCCAGTTCTGCGAGCGGCGCAGTTCACCAGGCTGCTTGCCCGCACCACGCGCCCCATTCAGCAGCAAGCGGTGGGCCTCGCTCAACAGCCGCACGCTGATCGGCAGGCCCGTTGGGCTGCGCAATTGCGCCTGCACCCACTGAAACGCCCGCAGGTAGTTGGTGACCTCCTCCACGTCATCGGTATTGCTGATGGCCAGACCGGCTTCTTCGTCGAACAAGTCCACCAGGGTGGCCTGCGTGCCTTCGATCTGCGAAGTCAATAGCGCCTCTTGCCGTATGGCGCTGTAGAGCAACCAGTCCACCGAAGGCACCAACCCGGCCACCGCGGACAGACGCTGCAGCGCCGTCACGGCTGCAGCGTTCAAGCTCTGCCACACCTCGGGCGCCAGGGGCGGGTTGGCTGGTGGCAGCGCATGGGGCACAAAGGCGCGCACCGGCTCGCCGACGGTGGTGGTAAGGGTGTAGATGCCGGTGGTACGGTTCATAAGAAAGAGAGCTTCAATAGGTACGCTTTAAATTAAACTTTTCTTTAATTCTAAGACCGTCTGCCGGCTTACCATCCAGTAGGAAACAAACCGGGTGCGCCGCAGGCGCGCAACCGCCCCACCGGAGACCCCCATGCAACTCATCGAATCCATCCTGGCCGACGCCGCCGCCATCACCACCATCCGGCGTGACATCCACGCCCACCCGGAGTTGTGCTTCGAAGAAGTGCGCACGGCCGACGTGATCGCCAAGGCGCTGACGGAGTGGGGCATCCCCATCCACCGCGGCCTGGGCAAGACGGGGGTGGTGGGTATCGTGAAGAACGGCACGTCCAGCCGCGCCGTGGGCCTGCGCGCCGACATCGACGCGCTGCCGATGACCGAGCACAACCAGTTCGCCCATGCCAGCACCCATCCCGGCAAGATGCACGCCTGCGGCCATGACGGCCACACGGCCATGCTGCTGGCCGCGGCGCGCCACCTGGCACGGCACCGCAACTTCGACGGCACGGTCTACCTGATCTTCCAGCCGGCCGAGGAAGGCGGCGGTGGGGCGCGCGAGATGATCAAGGACGGCATCTTCGAGAAGTTCCCGATGGAGGCAGTGTTCGGCGCGCACAACTGGCCGGGCATGAAGGTGGGGCAGTTCGCACTCAAGAGCGGGGGCATGCTGGCCTCGAGCAACGAGTTCCGCATCGTCATCCGCGGCAAGGGCTCGCACGCCGTCCTGCCCCACAACGGCATCGACCCGGTGCCCATCGCCTGCCAGATGGTGCAGGGCTTTCAGACCATCATCACGCGCAACCGCCGGCCGGTGGACCCGGGCGTGATCTCCGTGACCATGATCCACGCCGGCGAGGCCACCAACGTGGTGCCGGACTCGTGCGAGCTGCAAGGCACCGTGCGCACCTTCACCTTCGAGCTGCTGGACCTGATCGAACAGCGCATGAAGGCCGTGGCCGAGCACACCTGCGCTGCCTTCGGCGCCACCTGCGAGTTCGAGTTCACGCGCAATTACCCGCCCACCATCAACCACGTGAAGGAAACCGAGTTCGCCCGCCGCGTGCTGGGCACGGTGGTGGGGGCACAGAACGTGGTGGAGTTCGAGCCCACCATGGGCGCCGAGGACTTCAGCTTCTTCCTGCAGGCCAAGCCGGGCTGCTATTTCATGATCGGCAACGGCGACGGCGCCCACCGCGAGGGCGGTCACGGCCTGGGGCCGTGCATGCTGCACAACCCCAGTTACGACTTCAACGACGAGCTGATCCCGCTGGGGGCCACGGCCTGGGTGCGCATGGCCGAGGAGTGGCTGGCGCAGCCGCAGGGCTGAAGCCGGGTGCGCCGCGCGCGCCTGGCGCTGCCGCCTGCATCAGCGCGGGGGGTGCCAGGGCGGCAGGCAGGAGCAACGGCTCCCTCGGGAGCCTCAGCCCCACACTTCCTGCGCCGTCTCCACCACCAGCTCCAGCTTGCGGCGCTGGTCTTCCACGGCGATGTTGTTGCCGTGCACGGTGCTGGAGAAGCCGCATTGCGGGCTCAGGCACAGCTGGTCCAGCGGCGCGTACTGCGCGGCCTCCTCGATGCGGCGCTTGAGGGAATCCTTGCTCTCGAGCTGGCCGAACTTGGTGGTCACCAGACCCAGCACGACGATCTTGCCCTTTGACAGGAAACGCAGCGGGCGGAAGTCGCCCGAGCGGTCGTCGTCGTACTCGAGGAAGAAGGCGTCCAGGTTCATCTTGGACAGCAGCGCCTCGGCCACCGGCTCGTAATTGCCGGCTGCGGCGTGCGTGCTCTTGAAGTTGCCGCGGCAAAGGTGCATGGCCAGCGTCATGCCGGCGGGCTTGCGCGCCACCACCTTGTTGATGAAGTCGGCGTAGCGGTAGGGCAGTTCGTTGGGGTCGTCACCGCGCTGGCGTGCCGCCTCGCGCATCTTTTCGTCGCACAGGTAGGCCAGGTTGGTGTCGTCCATCTGCACGTAGGTGCAGCCGGCATCGGCCAGGGACTTCAGCTCCGCGCCGTAAGCGTCGGCCACGTCGTCGTAGAACATGGGATCGAGCTCGGGGTAGGCCTCGCGGCTGATGCCGGCGCGCCCGCCGCGGAAGTGCAGCATGGTGGGCGACGGGATAGTCACCTTGGGCAGCAGGCCAGGTTTGCCCAGGGCTTCCACCCGCGACTTCAGGTACTGGAAGTCGGCCAGCTGGATGTCCTTGACATGGCGCACCTTGTCGATGACGCGAATGGCCGGCGGCGCCAGCTCCTCGGTGCCGTCAGGCTTGCGGATGGTGAACGGAATGTCGGTCTTCACCCCGCCCAGCTGGTCCAGGAAGTCGATGTGGAAGTAGGTGCGGCGGAACTCGCCGTCGGTGATCGACTGCAGGCCCGCATCAGCCTGGAAGCGCACGATCTCGTCAATGGCGCGGTCTTCCACCTCCCGCAGTTGCTCAGGCGTGATCTCGCCCTTGGCCTTCTGCTCACGGGCCTGCAGCAGGTAGGCCGGGCGCAGGAAGCTGCCGACGTGGTCGGCGCGGAATGGGGGGGCGGTACGGGTGGTCATGGTCTGGGGCTCCAGCGGGACGTGACGGTGGTCGTCAACAAGGTCAGAAGGGATATTGTCGCGGCGTGGTCTGCACCGTCACCCAGCGCAGCTCGGTGAACTCGTGCACGCCGGCACGGCCGCCGAAGCGGCCGAAGCCGCTGCCCTTGACCCCGCCGAAGGGCATCTGCGCCTCGTCGTGCACGGTAGGGCCGTTGACGTGGCAGATGCCGGAATCGATGCGGCGCGCCACGTTCATCGCGCGCGCCACGTCGCGCCCGAACACCGCCGCCGACAGGCCGTACTCGTTGTCGTTGGCGCAGGCGATGGCCTCCTCGGTGTTGCGCACCCGCACGATGGCCTTGACCGGGCCGAAGGTCTCTTCGCGGTAGATGCGCATGGCGGGGGTCACGTGGTCCAGCAGGGTGGCCGGCATCAGCGTGCTGTCGACCTTGCCGCCGCACACCAGCTTGGCACCCTTGGCCAGCGCATCGTCGATCAGGGCGTTGCAGTGCTCCACGGTGGACATGCCGATCACGCTGCCCAGCACCACGGGTTCCGGCTTGCGCGGGTCGCCCAGGGGCAGGGCCCGGGCCTTGGTGGCGAACTTCTTCACGAACTCGTCGGCCACCTTCTCGTCCACGATAAGGCGCTCGGTGCTCATGCAGATCTGGCCGCTGTTGGCAAAGCAGCCGAAAGCTGCGCCGTTGACGGCGTCATCCAGGTCGGCGTCGTCCAGCACGAGCAGCGGCGCCTTGCCGCCCAGCTCCAGCACGGCGGGCTTGAGGTACTTGGCGCAGGTCATGGCAATCAGCCGGCCCACGCGGGTGGAACCGGTGAAGTTCACGCGCCGCACCGCCGGGTGTGCCACGATGGCCTCCACCACCGCACCGGCATCAGCCGGCGCGTTGGTGATGTAGTTCACGACGCCTGGCGGAAAGCCCGCCTCCTGCAACGCCTCGATGATGAGCTGGTGCGTGCGCGGGCAGTTCTCGCTGCCCTTCAGGATGACGGTGTTGCCGCAGGCCAGCGGCGTGGCAATGGCGCGCACGCCCAGGATGACGGGCGCGTTCCAGGGCGCGATGCCCAGCACCACCCCTGCGGGCTGGCGCACGCCCATGGCCAGGCTGCCGGGCACATCCGAAGGAATCACCTCGCCCACGATCTGCGTGGTCAGGGCGGCGGCCTCGCGCAGCATGCCCGCGGCCAGGAAGACATTGAAGCCGCCCCACATGCCGGTGGCCCCGGTCTCGGCCGAGACGGCCTCGATGAACTGTGGCGTGCGGGCCTCCAACTGGTCGGCCGCCTTCAGCAGCAGGGCGCGGCGCAGGCTAGGCCCCGTCTCGCTCCAGGTCTTGAAAGCCTCGGCGGCGGCTTCGACAGCCATCACGGCGTCCGCCGGCGAGGCCGCCGGGGCGCGCGTGGCCACGGTGCCGTCCAGCGGGTTGCGGCGCTCGAAGGTGGCGTTCTTCTCGGCCGTGACCTTCAGGCCGTTGATCAGCATGGACAGATCAGACATCGGGAGGCTCCTGGGAATGGGTTCGAGGGTTCAGGACACGGGGGCAGCGGCGGAACGCCCCCGGCGGGCCGCATCGGCGGCCGAGGTGGTGTCTTCGGCCTGCGCGCCCAGATAGGCCTCGCGCACGACGGTGGAGCGCGCCAGCAGCCGGGCCGGCCCGCTGGCCACCAGGGCGCCGCGCTCCAGCACGTAGCCCCGGTCGGCCACGGCCAGGGCCTTCTTGACGTTCTGCTCGACCATCAGCACGGTGGTGCCGGCGTCGGCAATGCGCCGCGCCAACGCCAGCAGCTCGTCCACCATGCGCGGGGCCAGGCCCAGCGAGGGTTCGTCCAGCATCAGCAGGTGCGGCGCGCTCATCATGGCGCGGGCCACGGCCACCATCTGCTGCTCGCCGCCGCTCATGGTGCCGGCCAGCTGCGCGGCGCGCTCGCGCAGCTTGGGGAAGTCCTGCAGCACCTGCTGCAGCCGGCGCGCGCGCTCGGCCTTCGGCACCAGCCAGCCGCCCAGCTCCAGGTTCTCGGTCACCGTCATCTGGGGGAACAGCTGCCGCCCTTCGGCCACCAGCGCCACGCCGGCGCGCACGATCTCATGCGTCTTCTCCGGCAGTTCCTCGCCGTCCAGCAGCACCTCGCCGCCGCGCGGGATCAGGCCCGCTAGCGCGCGCAGCAGCGTGGTCTTGCCCGCGCCGTTGGGCCCGAGGATGACCGTGAGCCCGGGGCGGGCCTCGAAGCGCAGCCCGCGCAGCACCTGCACCGGCCCGTAGCCGGCCGCCAGGCCTTCCACCTTCAGGTGCGCACGGCCGTTGCCACCCAGCGTGAAGCCGTCGGGGCGGTGCCACATCATGAGGAGGTCCTCGACGGCGCAGCCTGCGCAACCCCGTCAGCAGGGGGCGTCGGGGCACCGGCCGCGCCGGAAGGTCGCGACAGGTCCTCGTCCACCATCTCGTCACCCAGGTAGGCCTCGATCACCTCCGGGTCGCGCACCACCTCGGCGGGGGTGGCATCGGCGATCTTGCGGCCCTGGTGCAGCACGATCACGCGCTCCACATGGCGCAGCAGCGTGGTCACGGCATGTTCGATCCACACCACCGTCAGGTCCAGCTCGTCGCGCAGGCGGCGGATCAGGCGGGCCATGTCTTCCAGCTCGGCCTCGGTCAGGCCGGCCGCCACCTCGTCCAGCAGCAGCAGGCGCGGCCGCGTCGACAGCGCCATGCCGATCTCCAGCAATCGCTGCTGCGAGGGCGTGAGCGAGCCGGCCGGCAGCGCCGCCTGCTCGCGCAGGCCGATCAGCCCCAGGATCCCTTCCACATCGCGCAGCGCCCAGGGCACGCCCACCTCGTCGCCCCACAGCCACCACTTGCGCCGGCGCCGGCCGGCGAACTTCAGGCCGAAGCCGATGTTGGTGGCCACGGGCAGGTCGCCAAAGACGCGCGGGGTCTGGAAGGTGCGGGCCAGGCCGCGCGCTGCAAAGCGGTGCGGACCGGCCCCGGTGAGGTCACGCCCATCGGCCACCAGGCGCCCGGCCGTGGGCCGCTGCACGCCCGTGAGCGCGTTGAAGAAGGTGGTCTTGCCCGCGCCGTTGGGTCCGATGATGCCCACCAACTCGCCCGCCCGAAAGCTGGCGCTCACGGCGTCCACCGCCACCAGCCCGCCGAAGCGCACGGTCACCTCGCGCGCTTCCAGCAGCAGAGGCTTGGCTGCCTCAGCCAAGGCGGCGCTCCCGGGCCAGGCGCTTGTCGCGCGCCTTGTCGCCGCTCCACTCGTAGCGGCGCTCGCGCCACCAGCTCTTCACGTCGTCGCGCCATAGCTTCCAGGTGTCCCAGCGCAGCGAGGCCAGTCCGCCGGGCAGGTACAGCACCGACAGGATCAGCAGCAGGCCTAGCGTCATCATGTAGACCTGCGGGGCGGCCAGGCGCAGGGTCTCGGCCAGCAGGCTGAACACCACCGCGGCGATCATCGGCCCCCACAGCGTGACCGCGCCGCCGATCAGCGCGATCAGCACCGTCTGGAAGCCGATGAAGGGGTTGAAGACGGTGTGCGGGTCGATGTAGGTCCAGCGCACCGACATGGCCGCGCCCACCGCGCCGGCTACCGCCGCCGTCATCGCAAAGCCGGCGATCTTCACCCAGCGCGTGTTCACCCCCAGCGTCTGCGCCCGCTGCTCGTCGGCGCCAATGCCCAGCAAGGCCAAGCCGAAGCGTGTGCGCCGGATCAGGATGGACAACGCCACCGTGGCCGAGGCCAGCGCCAGCACCGTGATGTAAATGGTGTCGCGCTCGGGGACCACGGTCAGCACGCGGCCCACGGTGCCGGTGACCGACTTCTCGAAGTAGGTGATGGCGTGGCGGATCAGCTCCGTCATGCCGAAGGTGAGCACGGCGAAATAAGTGCCGCGCAGGTGCAGCACGGCCGCGCCCATCACCACCGCCACCGCCGTGGCGATCAAGGCGCCCATGGCGATGGATTCCACCCAGCCAGTGCGTTCCAGCATCAGCGCGCTGGTGTAGGCGCCGATGCCGAAGAAGGCTGAAGTGGCCAGCGACAGGTAGCGCGTGCTACCGCAGAACAGGCCCCAGCTCGACGACAGCGCCACATACATCAGGCAGGTGAGCGCCATGGACACCACGAACTCGCTGCCAAAGGCGGGCAGCGCCAGGGCCCAGCCGGTGAGGCCGAACCACACCAGCAGGTCACGCACCAGCACTTGGCGGTCGCTCATGATGTCAGCGCTCTCAGGCTTTACGGGTCTTGCGCGTGAACAGGCCCTCGGGCCGCAGCAGCAGCACGGCGATGAACACCATGTAGGACAGCAGCGCCTTCAGCGAGGGGTTGGTGTAGTGCATGCCAATCGCCTCCACCACGCCCAACAGCAGCCCGCCGGCCAGGGCGCCGCCCATGCTGCCGAAGCCGCCCAGCGTGATGACGATGAGCGCGGTGACGGTGTAGGGCTCGCCCATCGAGGGCGAGATGGTGTAGGCCATGGACAGCAGGCAGCCGGCCACGCCTGACAGCCCCAGGCCGATGCCGAACATCAGCGGGTGCAGGCGGCGCGTGTCGATGCCCACCAGCTGCGCCCCCACGGGCGACTGCATCAGCGCCCGCACGCCCTTGCCCAGCAGCGTCATGCGCATCAGCACGATCAGCGCCCCGCTGAACAGCAGCGCCAGGCCGAACACCAGCAGCTTGTTGCCCGCGAACTGCGCCTGCCCCAGCTTCACCGGATCGGTCAGGTAGTCGTAGCCCCGCAGGTCACCGCCCCACTGCCAGGACACGAAGTTCTGCACCAGGAACATCAGGCCGAAGGCCACCATCAGGCCCCGCGCCTCGAAGATGTCCAGGTTGGGCGAGGTGGCCGTCAAGCGCCGGAAGCACAGGAAGTGGATGGCCAGGCCCAGCGCCATCAGCAGCGCGAACGACACCGGCACCATCAGCAGGGGCGACAGGCCGAAAGACGACTGCACCCACCAGGTGAGGAAGGCGCCCACCATCAGGAACTCGCCATGCGCGATGTTGAGGATGCGCATCAGCCCGTACTGCAGGTTCAGCCCGAGCGCGACCAAGGCATAGATGCCCCCGGTGATGAGACCGGAGGTGATCAGCTCGATCCAGGCGGCGGCGGACATGGCGAGACTTTCACCGGCCGGCACATAGCGTGCGCCCGGCGGTCAGGGCTTGGCGGAGGGTTTACTTCCAGGCCGGCTTGTTGACGTTGAGCTTGGCGGTGGCACGCGCAGTCGGCCACACCACCTCGAACTCGCCGTTCTGCCACTGCCCGATGGTGCCCGGGGTGCCCACGTTCTCGCTGCCCTGGAAGCGGATGTCGCCAATGATGGTCTTGTGCGCGGTGCCGGCCACGTAGTCGCGGATGGCCTTGCGGTCCAGGCCCACCTGCTTGACCGCGTTGGTCAGGATCTCCAGGCCCGCCCAGGCCGCGCCGCTGGCCCAACGGTCCGGCTCCTTCTTCTGGCTGGCCACGTGGGCGTCGAAATAGGCCTTGGCGCCCGGGCTGGTCTTGGAATTCCAGGAGCCCATGCCGCTCACACCCTCGGCGCCGACCGGTGTCATCACGTTCCTGTACAACGGGAAAGCCGTGCCCACCGAGGCGTAGAACACCTTGGGGTTGAAGCCGATCTCCTTGGCCTGGCGGCTGGCCAGGATGGTGTCGGGCGGGTAGGTGAAGCCCACGAACGCGTCGGGGTTCTTGTCCTTGATGGAGCGCAGCACGGGCGAGAGGTCCTTCACGCCGCCGGGGTAGCTCTTGTCCTCCACCAGGTTGATACCGGTGCCCTGCAGCGCCACCTTGAAGGCGGCGTAGTTCTCCAGACCGAAGAGGTCGTCCACGTAGACGCAGGCCACGGTGCGGATGCCGTTGGCCTTGAACATGTCCACGATGGCCTCGCACATCGCCTTGGGCTGCTGCAGCAGCAAGAAGAAGTACGGCAGCTTCATCTCCACCAGGCGGCGGCTCAGCGCGGTGGGCGCAAGGAAGGGGTAGCCGAAGCGGTTGGCCAGCGGGGCCACGGCGAAGTTGGCATTGCTGCCCCAGGGCGGCAGCACCAGGTCCACCTTGTCGCTGCCCATCAGCTTCTCGTAGGTGCGCACCACGGTCTCGGTGTCGCTGCGGTCGTCCGAGCTGATGAGTTCGATCTTGCGACGCACGCCCTTGACGTCCAGGCCGCCGGCCTGGTTCTGCTGCTCGGCCCAGAGCAGGAAATTGGGTTCCTGGCTGACCTGCGCACCACCCGTCCACGGGCCCGTGCGCGACATGGAATAGCCCACGCGCACCGGCGCAGCCTGCGCCAGCAGCGCGGGCGCGAAAGACGCGGCGCCTACGGCGGCGGCAGTGCCCTGAAGCACCTGGCGGCGGGAGGGGGAACGGGGGCTGAGGGACATGGCGGTCTCCGGTCTGGGTTGAACGACGCGCGCGGGCACGCGGCCCGCAATGTGACACCAAGGCGATGTCCACCGCAGGCGCTGGGAATCAAATCAGGGTTTTCCCTGCGCGGGATATCCCGCAGAGGCCCTCACGGCCCGGCCAAGCCGCCGCGCCCGGCACTCAAAGCGGCGGCAGCCACCCCGCCTGCTGAAGTTCCCGCTCGGCTTGCGCCGCCCCGCTGAAGTGCACCGTCTGCCAGCCGTGCGCCTGCGCGGCGGCGATGTTGCCGGCGTGGTCGTCGATGAAGACCGTGGGCATGCCCGCCAAACCAAAGCGCTCGTCGGCCAGCTCGAAGATCGCGCGGTGCGGCTTCATCAGGCCCACGCGCGCCGAGAAGATGCCGTCGAGGAAGTCGCCGATGAAGGCGTTCTGCCGCTCCAGGTGCGCGGCATAAGCGCGCGGCATGTTGGACAGGTAGTACAGGCGGTGGCCGGCGGCTTTCATGCGCTGCAGCAGGGCCACGGTGTCGGCCTGGGGCTGCAGGTGGCCGGGAATGGCGTCGATGACGCGGCGCACGCGGTCCTCAGGCGCGCCGGTGCGCGCGGCGATGCGCCGTGCGAGTTCGCCCTCCTCCACCAGGCCCAGATCGAAACGGGCCCAGTCGCTGTCGGGCGTGAAGCTCTCGAAGAAGCTCGCCGCCACGCGCCGGGCCGCGGCCTCGTCAGGCGCCAGGTCCGGCACGGTCTGCTGCAGCAGCGCCAGCGGCTGCCACTGGAACAGCACGGCGCCGAAGTCGAAGATGACGGCAGGGCCGCTCATGCGTGGGCACCCTTCAGACGCTGCAGCAGCCCGGCCGTGGAGGCGTCCAGCCCCGCCACGTCGCCGCTGTCCAGGCGCGGCAGCAGGGCGTTGCACAAGGCCTTGCCGAGCTCCACGCCCCACTGGTCGAAGCTGTTGATGCCCCACAGCGCACCGCTCACGAACACGCGGTGCTCGTACAGGGCGATGAGCGAGCCCAGCGTTCGGGGCGTGAGCGCCTCCAGCAGCAGCGTGGTGCTGGGCCGGTTGCCGGGGAAGGTGCGGTGGCGCGCCAGCGTGGCGCGGTCCAGCGTGGCCGAGGCCGTAGGCGCCTGCTCGGCCAGCGCCTGGTCAATGGTCTTGCCCAGCATCAGCGCCTGCGCCTGCGCCAGGCCGTTGGCCAGCAGCTTGGCGTGCTGGTCGCGCAAGGCATGCGCCGGCTGGCGCACCAGGATGAATTCCACCGGGATGACGTCCGTGCCCTGGTGCAGCATCTGGAAGTAGGCGTGCTGGCCGTTGGTACCCGGCTCGCCCCACACCACGGGGCTGGTGCCGTAGGGCAGCGGCGCGCCGTCCAGGTCCACGCCCTTGCCGTTGGACTCCATCTCCAGTTGCTGCAGGTAGGCCGGCAGGCGGTGCAGGCCCTGGT